>Ga0209157_1001548_pt1 | contig 19074 bp, 19 predicted proteins | sample GraSoiAngelo_135_FD_185892 | JGI IMG/M metagenome (GOLD analysis project Ga0209157, IMG submission 185892) | Grasslands soil microbial communities from the Angelo Coastal Reserve, California, USA - 14_0929_05_40cm (SPAdes) (version 2) | ecosystem: Environmental > Terrestrial > Soil > Grasslands ...
CAGCGTCATCGCCGGCCGTTTGAAGCTGGCGACGGCGGCGAGGATCGCGGCGCCGGTCGGCGTCACCAGCTCGCGGCCTTCGTCTCCCGCCAGCAGAGTCGCGCCCGTGCCTTCGAGGATGGCGAGGGTCGCAGGCCCGGGACGCGACATGGGCAGCGACGAGGCATAGACACCTTCCACCTCGAGAGAGTGCATCAGCCAGAAGGCGCCGACGAGATCGACCAGCGTGTCGGCGCCGCCCAGCTCGTGCAGATGAAGCTCTGCCTCCGGTACGCCGTGAATCGTCGATTCGGCACGGGCGATGAGGCGGACGGCGTCGAGCGCGTGGGCCTTCACTCGGTCGGGAGCGTCCGAGTCCTCGATCATCCCGCGCAGCGCGGGCACCGTCCGCTCGACGCGCCCGGACACGTCGATGGTGACGCGCGTGCCGCCCGCGTGGCCGCGCTGCTCGCGACGCACCTCGACGTGGACCTCGTCGCCCAGCCTGAGCGCCTCGACTGTGGCGTCGAGCACCGCGCGCTCGGCGCCGGCGTCGATCAGGGCGCCCAGCGTCATGTCGCCGGAGATGCCGGAAAAGCAGTCGAAGTACGCGACGGTCATGCGCGCGTCCTTTTAATGTGGACGGCCGCCGCGTCGATGGGCTGCATGCTCGGGGGGCGCTTGGCCACGCGCACCGACACCCCCTCGACGCGCGGCAGCTCCAGGACCCGGCGCGCGATCTCCCCCGCCAGCGATTCGAGCAGCCGCACCGGGGGTCCCTCGATCACCTCTTTGACCGCGCTTCGGACTCTGGTGTAGTCGACGGTGTCGGCCAGGCGGTCACTGCCGCCCGCCTCCGCAAGGTCGGCGTTGACGACGACGTCGACCCGGAACTCCTGGGCGCTCTCGCGCTCGGCGTCGCGCACTCCGTGGCGGCCCTGGAAGGACATTCCGCGCAGCTCGATCCGGTCCATCACGCCAATTGTCGGAAATACACTGATCCGCGTGATCCACGCCCGCCTCCAGGTGCGCCCGGCGACCGGGGACGACCTCGAGGCCGTCAACGACATCTACAACCACTACGTGGCCGAGTCCCACATCACGTTCGACGTCGAGCCGGTGAGCATGGAGCAGCGGCGCGAGTGGTTCACCCACTACACCCCGGCCGGGCGCCACCGCCTGTTCGTGGCCGAGGATGGCGGGCGTGTCGTCGGCTTCGCGAGCAGCAGCCGCTTCCGGCCCAAGCCTGGATACCTGACCTCGGTCGAGACGAGCGTCTACCTGGAGCCGGACGCGACCGGCAGAGGCGCCGGCTCTCGCCTCTACGAGTCGCTGCTCAAATCGCTTGAGGGCGAGGACGTGCACCGCGCGTACGCCGGCATTGCCCTACCCAATCCCGCCTCGATCGCGCTGCACGAGAAGTTCGGCTTCAAGCGCGTGGCCCACTTCACCGAGCAGGGACGGAAGTTCGGCCGCTACTGGGACGTCGCCTGGTTCGAGAAGCCGTTGGAGGGCGCGGCCGAGCCGATCTGAATCGTCGTCGCCTTGATGCTCCCGTCCGCCTGGCGGGTGCCGATGACGGTGATCGTGATGGTGTCCTTGAGGTCAGACGTCGAACCTGCGATGGTCTTCACGACCTGCACGTTGTTGCCAAATATCACCTTCACATCGCAGGCGGCGGAGGTGATCGTGAAGGAGGGTTCGGCCGTCCGGGAGCCGGGGGAATAGTCGGGCCGGTATATCCGGTTGGGTATACTCCGTAAGGGATATGAGCGAGTCTGTGACGGAGATCTCTGGCCTTGGCCTGTCGATCCTTTCGCTCCTGGACGAGCGGCCCATGCATCCCTACGAGCTCGCGGCAACGATGCGCCACCGCCACCAGGACGAGTTCATCCGCCTGAACTTCGGCTCCCTCTACCACACCGTCGACGCCCTGGAGCGAAGCGGGTGGATCGTACCCGCCGAGCGGGAGAAGGAGGGACGGCGGCCGGAGCGGACGATCTACCGCCTCACCGACGCCGGCCGCGATGTGCTGGCGCGCACCCTTGGCGACATCCTCGCCCGCCCGCGCCGGGAGTACCCGCACTTCGCGGCCGGGCTCATGTTCATGCACCACCTCCGTCGGAGCGAGGCGATCGAGCACCTGAAAGCACGCGCGGCGGCGCTGAAGGCGACGAGCGAGAAGCTCGCCTCGATCCTGGCCGAGGTTCGCGCCGAAGGTGTGAGCAGGCTGGCGCTGATCGAGCTCGAGCACAAGATCGCGATGCTCGACGCCGAGCGCAGGTGGGTGGCGAACCTCGAGAAAGAGATCGGCGAAGGAAAGCTGGAGTGGACGGTCGGAATCCACCCCGACGCTGAACGGTTGAGGAGGAGACATGGCTCAGGCGCGCACTAACCCGTGGCTCGTGCTGCTCGTCCTGACGACGGGCTTTTTCATGATCATGCTCGACACGACGATCGTCAACGTGGCGATCCCGGCGATGAGCACGGGCCTGAACACTACCCTGGACCAGATCCTGTGGGTGCTCAACGCCTACGTGATGGTCTACGCGGTGCTGCTCATCACCGCCGGTCGTCTCGGCGATCTGTACGGCCAGCGCAGCCTCTTCGCGATCGGGCTCTTCGTCTTCACTGTCGCGTCGGCGCTGTGCGGACTTTCTCAGAACCCCGCCGAGCTCATCGCCGCCCGTGTGCTGCAGGGGGTTGGCGGCGCGCTCCTGACGCCCCAGACGCTCGCCATCCTCACCTCGATCTTTCCGCCCGAGAGACGCGGCACCGCCTTCGGCGTCTGGGGAGGCGTCGCCGGACTCGCGACTCTCGCAGGACCGACGGTGGGCGGGGCGATCATCACCTACGTCGACTGGCGCTGGATCTTCTACATCAACGTCCCCATCGGCATCGCGTCGTTGATCGCCACGTTCCTCGTGATTCCCGACCTGCGACCGGGGCGGCGCCATGGCTGGGACGTAGTCGGCATCGTGGTCGCCACCGCGGGCCTGTTCGCGATCGTCTTCGGGCTGATCGAAGGCGAGCGCTACAACTGGGGCCAGATCGAGTCCTCGGCGATCACCATCCCCGAGGTCATCGGCCTCGGTGTTGCGCTGTTGGTCCTGTTCGTGGTCTGGGAGCGCTTCCAGACCGAGCCGCTGGTCCCGCTCTCGCTGTTCGCCGACCGCAATTTCGCGGTCGCGAACTGGATCGCCGCCGCGATCAGCTTCGGCATGCTGAGCATGTTCCTGCCCTTCACGATCTACCTCCAGTCGGCGCGTGGTTTCTCCGCCCTGGTCGCGGGGCTGACCCTGGCGCCGATGTCGCTGACGTCGATGTTCACGGCACCTTTCGCGGGCCGGATGGCGGACCGCATCGGCGGCAAGTACATCCTGATGACGGGGATCTTCTTGTTCACGATCGGGATGGCCAGCCTTGCCTTTGTCGCCGGCCCTGAGTCGACGTGGATCAACTTCGTCGTGCCCGCCGTGGTCGCCGGCCTGGGCATCGGCATGACCTTCGCGCCCATGACCACCGTGGCGATGCGCAACATCTCGCCGCGCGTCGCCGGTTCGGCCTCGGCGGTGTTGAACACGATCCGCCAGCTCGGCGCCGCCATCGGCAGCGCCGTCATCGGGGCGCTCCTGCAGAACCGTCTCGCAGTCACTCTGCATGACCAGGCGGTCAGCCACGCGGGCGCGCTGCCCGACGCCTTCCGCAGCCAGTTCATCGCCGCGTTCTCCAACGTCTCCTCGAAGGGCTTCGAGATCGGCACCGGGGAGTCGGGCGCTCAGCTGCCGGTGAACTTGCCGCCCTCGGTTGCGCACCAGCTGTCGGTGATCGCGCACGACGTGTTCGTCAGCGGCTACATCGACGCCTTGAAGCAGACCTTCGTGCTGCCCATCGCCTTCCTGCTCTTCACGGCCTTGACGACGCTACTCATACGGCGACGGCAGCGAGCCGCGGTCGAGCAGCAGCCCAGAGAGGAGGAGGTCCGCGCGGCCGCCGGCTAGCTCAGAGCCGGCCTCCCGACACCAGCTTCAGGATCGCGAGCAGCGCCGCGGCGCCGATGAAGGCGACGATGATGCTGCCGAAAAAGCCAACGTTGCCCGACATCCCGAACACAGAGCTCAAGAGAAACCCGCCGATGATCGCGCCGGCCACGCCCACGACGATGTCGGCCAGACAGCCGAAGCCGCGGCCGGCGACCACGCGCGCGGCGATGGCGCCAGCGATCAGGCCGACGATGATCCAGGCGAGCCAGGAGCCGGGGTCGAGGTTGAGGTGGGCGCCCTGGAGGGAGATCATCTGCGCAGCCACTCCGCGATGAGTGCGTAGACCTCATCGCTCCCCAGGTCGTTGAAGGGTTCGTGGTAGCGGCCCTCAAGCAGGCGGAGCTCGCTCACTTCCGCCGAGCGCCGGTGGAGGTCTTCGCTCCCCGCGGGGTCGACGAGGGGATCGGCGGCGCCGGCAAGGATGAGAAACGGTATCCGAATCTCCCCCGCGTGCGCCAGGTTCTCGGCCGCTGCGCGCCCCCACTCCGCGTACATGCGGCTTGAGATCTTCGAGTGCACCAGCGTGTCGGTGCGATAGGCCTCGACGACCTCGGGGAGACGGGAGACGGTCGCCGGGTCGACCTCGTTGTCGAGCGCGAGCCGCGGCGCGAGCTTTGCCGTCACACCTGCCAGCCGGACCTTCCAGGCCGGGACCTCGGCCTTGAGCTTGAGGGCGGGGCTCGAGAGCACGAACCGTTTCGTGCGTGGCAGCTTGCCCGCAATCACCGTGCTCAGCATCACCACGCCGCCGAAAGAATGACCCAGCGGCACGACCTCGCTCGGCGCCTCCGCTTCGACGTGGGCCACGAAAGCGGCGGCGTCCTCGACCCACTGCGACCACGAGTCCACATGCCCCCGCTGGCCATCGCTTTTGCCGTGGCCGCGAAGGTCGACGGCGTAGGTCGCCATTCCGTGGCGGGCCATGCCTTCCGCGAATCGCTGGTAGCGACCGCTATGCTCACCCAGCCCGTGGACGACCGCGAAGGTGGCGGATGCACCTGCGTGCGGCCAGGCCTTATAGGCGAGCCGGGTGCCGTCGGCCGACCGAATCGAGCCTTCCGCCGCGACCGCGGTCTCAGCCGGCAAGGTGACCGAATCCCCGCAGCATCTTGAGCGCCTCCTGCTCGGCTTCGAGCAGCGTCGGCGCATAGGCGCGGATGCCGCACAGCGCGTAGGCCCACTCCGGGCTAGGGGGGCTCATCGAGTGGAGCCTGAAGGTCGGCGGGTAGAAGAGGATCCGCTCCCCCTCGACCTTCTTGATGACCGGGCGCTTGGCGAGCACGTCCTCGAGCGACTGACCGCTGGGCAGCCGGCCGAACCGGAAGTCGAGGTGACGCAGCTTCGCGAGCGGGTGGTCCTCGTCGCGGATCGACGTGCGGATCTCGTGCTCCGCGCTGAGGTCGCGCATGAAGATGGTGAGGATCAGGGCGTCCGTCTCGTCGGCCGCCATCTTGACGAACCCGGCGGCGCTGAGCTGCCGGCCCTCGTCGTTCTGGAGGTGGCGGAAGTACTCCATCTCGAACAGGCCGCGCGACTGCGAGCTCGCGACCCACGGCCGGCCACAACGCCAGGCCCGCACTCCGCCGAGCGTGTCGAACTGCTCGTGGACTTGCTCCAGGCGGTGCTCGGCCAGGCCATAGAGGCGGTAGTGAAGGACCCTCGCCATCGCGAAATAAGCCTACGCGAGGGGGGCGGGGGTCGCGCTGCGGAACGCGTGCGGCGCATCATCTCCTCCTGCCACGGCGGAGCCTTCACTCCGACGGCGATGCGATCGGCCCCGGCCGTCAGCAGGAAGTCGCCGCGATGGGCGGTCTCGAGAAAGCCACGCTGCTGTGGGCTTAGGTGGAAGGCGGACTGCAGCTTCGCCGCTTCGCCGGGCCTCTGCGAGCCGAAGAAGACGATCGCCGGGTTGGTGGCCACGACCGCGCCCTGGTCAGAGCTGAGCAGGTCGCCCGGGTTCTGAGTCGCGAAGACGAGGGAGCCGTCGTATTTGCGAATGCGCCGCGCGAGGCTGACGACGAACCGGCGGATGGTAGCGTCCTCGAACAGCAGCCCAAGCTCGTCGATGACGAGCATGCGCCGGCGGTCCTTGCGCTTGATCCGCGCCCAGAGCGCTTCGGCGAGGAGGAAGTGGACCGGGGCCACCATCTCGTCGCGAAGCTCGCGCATGCCGAAGGACACGATCGGAGCCTCGAGGTCGACGTTGGTGGGGGCGCTGAACATGCGGCCCAGGCTGCCGGTGACCCAACGGTGGAGGATCAGAGCCGCGCGGGAGTCGCGAGGCAGCCGCTCGGCGACGTCGCGCAGGACCGGTTGCTGCGTCTCCTCGTAGGTCTGACGCACGGCGCCCTCGACCATCGCGCGCTCGGCCTCGTCGAGCCCTCCGCAGACGCACGCGCAAAGGTCCACGGCGTCCGCCGCCGCCGGGCCGAGCCAGCTCTCGTCGCGCTGGGCGGAAGGCTTCAGGTCGAGGACGTTGAGGGCGTGGCCGGAGCCGAGAGCGAGCTGCACGTCCACGCCTCCCAGCTGTCGCACCAGCTCGCCGTACTCGTGCTCGGGGTCGACGATGAACACCTGCACCCCTGAGCCGAGAGCGCCCAGCGCGAGCGTGGAAAGCAGGTATGTCTTGCCCGCGCCGGAGTGGCCGAAGACCCCGATGTTGGCGTTGGCGTAGCGCTTCTGGTCGAAGGGCTCGACAAGCACCGGCGCCCCGGTGGCGCGGTTGCGGCCGACGAAGAGGCCGCCCGGCTGCTGCAGGTCCGCCTCGTGCCACGGAAAAAAGGTCACCAGGGTGCTCGAGTCCAGCACGCGCTTGCGCTGCAGGCGGTCAGGGGCGCCCGACTCGGTGGCGAGGTAGCCGTCGAGCATGCGCAACAGGCAGGGCTGCACGTCGCACAGCACGGCTCGCGCCGCGCTCTCGACGCGGCGCGACCCGACCTCGAGGTCTGCGCGCGAAGCCGACGTGAGGGTGAGGTAGGTCGCGACGTGGAAGGCCTTGTCCTGGCTGGAGGCGAGCCGGCGCTGCAGGTCTTCGGCGTTGGGCAGCGCCCCGGCCAGGGCGGGGTCGGATGCACCCAGGCCGGCGTCGAGCATCCGGTTGGCGCGCATATTGACCAGCTGGCGCTGGAGGTAACCGACGATCCAGGCCGCGGGCAGCGGCGCGGCGTGCCAGGCCAGCCTGATCGCGAGGCCTGGCGGGAGTAGACGGAAGAGCCAGCCCGGGTCCAGCTCGGTGCCGGGCAGGCGCTCGACATACCAGGTGCGGCTGAAGCCGCCGGCGTGGAGGAAGCGCCCGGCCAGCTCGCGCCCGAAGACGCCGTACGACGTGGGGTGTCGGACCGTGAGGGTGATGCCCATGTCGGTCAGCGCGGACTGCAGGCGCGCCGCGTGAGCGGGCGCGATGACGAACGATGTCGTGATCACGTGCGACGTCACCGAGCGGCGAATGGCATTCGCAAAGGCAAGGTCCGCTCCGCGCATGGCTTCGTAGTCCGTAGGGAGATCGATGTCCGCGTCCAGCTCCTCGTCCGGGCCAGGCTGCACGTCGATCACCACCTGCATGGGTGCGTCGAGGCCGTCGATCAGCCGCCGGAAGCCGTTCAGCCACTTCTGGCGGTCGTCCTCCGCCGCGCCCGCAAAGCCGATGGGAGCTGTGTCGATGATGGTCTGGCCCGTCTCGGGTTGCGCCCAGCACTGCCGCGCCGTGCGGCGAACGACGCTGATCACCGGCGCACTCGGGGCCACCGCCAGCGGACGCGATAGGTGGCGAGAACGAATGCTGAGAGGTCCGCAACCCAGCCGTCGACGGCCCGCCCACGCCAGCGACCCCACGCTGCGCCGGCACCGACCGCCACGAGGATGATCGCGGCCGTGGCTTGGATCGGCGCGGGCGCCCAACGGCCGGACCAGGCGGAGAACGCGGCCAGCAACGCGACGACCAGATAGACGAGGCGCGTCGGCGTGAGGCCGTAGAGGAGCTTGTCCTCGAGGTCGACGTCGAGCGGCACTCGCGCTGGCACGACTGCCACGCTAGGCGTCAATCGGCCCGAAGGGAACTCAGGTTGTTAAGACGGTGCGTTCCTTAGAATCGACAGGCGGTCTCGAGTTCACAGGCGCTCGCGTAGCTCAACTGGCAGAGCAGGGGACTCTTAATCCCAAGGTTCAGGGTTCGACTCCCTGCGCGAGCACCATAACGATTGGATCTGAACTCGAATTGGTAAACTCACGCTCGACGTCTAACGCGATGCGTCACGCCGTTAGGGATTTGACAGCTTATCTGACAGCTTGAGGATCGGAAAGTCAGACGAGGAAGGGACCGCTCGCGACAGGTTGAGTTCGGTTTCGGTCGACTGCCTCCGTTGATGAAGGACATCTAATCCCAGGGTTCAGGGTTCGACTCCGTGGGCGAGGGGCGCGGGGTCATGGCCCGCATGTCGGGACGTTTCCTTAGGTGCCTGATCGTTGGACTTCCCATGCGCGCCGTCTATGGATGCCAACACTGATGCGGCGCCGAGGTCGGCGCGTCAGTCGAGATGGTCAGTCGCAGCCGCATGTCTCTGGATAGATAAGGAAGTCGTCGGCCATCCAGCCTTTGCCCGCAAGGTGCCACCAGACTCCGTCCGTCGACGACATCGGTACGTATGTGGGACCGCCGTCAACGCTGACACCCGTGTGGTGCTGTAGGCAGCTGATCACTTTGCCCGTTGGTCCCGGAGATGACCGGACATTGGCGCCGCAGCTACCAGCGGTAACACCGCCGAGCCAGACCATCCCGCTCTGCCCGACGGCCGGAAAGACGGCAGGGCACTGCGAACGCGCGCCGCGCCAACCGGCTGCATCGTGGACGACATAGGTCAAACAGGGGAGAACATCGCCGTTCGACCCGCCCTGCCCGTCGAAGTACGCCGCCTCCGTTCCATCGTGTTGCGTGCCAATGGTCACGCACGCTCTATTAATAGGGCACTTGGCCATGCTGTCAACGATGAGTGCAGCCGCATGCGCGCTGGCGGTCGCGACCGCGGAGTCGCGAGCGGAGGCGAAGGTCTGACCCGGGGCTTGGGTCGGCGGATCGGAAACGAGCTCGATCGGCGGCGCAGGGACTGTCTTATCGGTTGTGTACCAATCGCCTGGATCGACTCGATCCGTCGTTGCGCCCGCCTTGACGATCACGGGCAAGGGCGCGTGAGAGGCAGAGGGATTTCCTGAAGTCGCAAACTCCGAATACGCGGCACCGAGCACAGTTCCCTCACCCTTGCAGACCAGAGGACGCACCGCCGAGAACACGTAGTACTCGCCTGGAGCAACCCCCTTGATCGTGTACGAAAACTGGCCGGCGACTATCTCGGTCGAGTAGACGCCATGTGCGGCGCCGGCTGTGCTGACGGCATAAATGAGCTGAGGAGCGACTCCGTTGGGCGTCGGAAAGCCGGCGGTTCCGGCGATTATTCCTGACGTGCTTGTCGTGGCTGGAGACGCCTGGAGCGTCGGTCCTGAGGCCGGACTTGACCCGCCTCCGCCGCAGCCAGCCCAGGCTGTATTCGTGGATGAAGGTCGGGCGGCCCCGGACGGCGAAGCCGACGCGCTGGCTACCACACCACCTTGTTTCAGCGGTGATGTTCCGCAGCTGACCAGGATCAGGCCGACGACTATCACGCCGAAGACCGGCGTGACCAGTTGGATCCTCATCCCACTCATTGCGTCAGTCATCTCTCTGCTGCCTACCAGCAGCCGCCTGCCGCTTGGTAAAAGCCAAAGCCGCCCGGGACGTAGCCTGCGCTTAGGGCCATGATCTTTATCCCTTCCGCTTTCGTATATAGCGCGATTCCGTCCGTTAGAGAAAGCCAGACACCCGGGCGAGTGAGTCGCCCACCGTTGAGCTTGAAATCGGACGGTACCGTCAGCGGGACATAAACGTTAGGCGCCGTGAGCACCGCCAGGTGGATGGAACCGACCGCCCCGTAGTAGACAAGCAGGCCGCCGTCTGGAGTCGGAGAGAGCGGCTGGATCGCCGTTTTCGTCTCGTACCACATGCTGACTTGACCCGTACGAAGGTCGAGCCGATAAACCTTGTAGGAGGCGGCACCAGGCGCGAAGGGTTCGATAGACCAGGCGGCGCCGCCGGCAAGCTTCGACCAGACGTGACTGCGGTCGATCAGACGTGTGCCGCCGGTTTTCGGATCCAGCAGCCATAGGCCGGGCACGGGCAAGGCCATCCCGGCACCGGGTGCAGCCAGGTATACGCCTTCAGCCGCATAGTCGAGCACGGCCTGCCACTCGCCCTCGCTTACAGAGGATATGAGACGTCGTTTTCCGGTCTTGGCATCCACAAGGTACAGAGCGTTTGGCACCTCGGTTGATGGCTCGTTGTAGAGCGCGTAGCTGGCTCCATCCGGCGCGACGTTCTCGTACTCCACAGGCACCCACGCTCCGATCGCTCGGTCGTAGCTTGGGCCGTGATTCGACAGGCGAATAGGAAGAGTCGCCGGGTCGCGAGCGAACGCGCCACCCGGGAAGGTGATCCAGCCGCCAACCGGCTCGCCGGCACTTGCGGCGGCGGTGATCGGAAGGCGGCAGTTGAGGTCGGCAGCCGATACACCGGACGGGCTGGACGTAACGGGTGCGCTCGCCCCCGGCGACGCCGTCGCCGATGAGCTGCTCGCGGAGGTAGGAGTAGAAGGGAGCGCCGAAGGCGAACCCTCCGCGGCCGTGCCGGCGCTGGACCCGCACGCGCTCGCCAGCCAGGCTACCGCACATAGAATCTGTGCTCTCCTCATCGAGTCGCCATGACCTGTGAACGACGCGGAATGACTTCGGTTATGGGCTGCGTCATAAACGATCTGGATTCCTGGCGTGACGCGTCATTGGCACGCCGAGAAGGAATCCGTAACGCCCCGGCCACGGGCGCGTTACCGGGTCATGAGAGTACGAACGAGGGGCGTCATTCGGTTCCTAATGGTGCTCCTGGTTGCCACAGCCTGCGGCAGCGGGCCGTCCACGGTCGCTACGACAAGTCCCACCCCGGCCGCCATCCTCGACGACCACTACGGCTTCATCGTCGGCAATTCGGTGCGCCTGGAGAGCGACGCCAAGCCCCTGTTCGTTCTGAATATTCCAAGCGACACCGCGGGCGTGATCTCGCCCGACGGCCGCCACCTGGCCTATCTTGCGAACAACGAACTGCGCGTCATCGACGTCGCCTCTGGTGCGCAGCCGCGGACGCTCTTCGCCCTATCGGCCCAGGAGGGCGCCATGTACCTCTCATGGTCAAGCGACAGCACCGGCCTCGTCGTCGGTGTGAACGGTCCGCTCGCACCCGTCAACGAAGGGCTGCCCGCGTACACCAAGCTGCGCGTCGTCGACGCGGCGGGCGGCACGCCGCGCGATGTCATCAGCATCCCCGGCGCCGCCGTGGTGCCCCTCGCCTGGGATCGCCAGGCGCATCTCATCTCGGCTTACGAGTCAACCCAGAGTGGTGCCGGCCCGTACGACGTCGTGTCGGAAGGCGGCACGCTCAAGCGCACGAATTCGAGGGATGGGCTATTCGTTTTGCAGTCCAACCACGATGCCAAGCACGTGTTCGGTCACGGAGACCCCAACAACGCTGTGCGCGTCTGGCCCCTGGATTCGTACGAGCGTGGAGTCGAACTCCGCGCGACCAGCGATGAGCACGTCGCCACAGTCGCCTGGCGCCCTGGGACGGCGGAGGTAGGCGTCCTCTTCCACGGTGACCGGCTGGAGCTCTGGGACGCGAACGGCGCACGCCGCACCATCGCGCTCCCGGCCGCTCCGCCCTCTTCGGACAGGTTCGCCACACTTGCCTTTCGCGTGGACGGGAAGGGCGTCGTGATCAGCCGGCAATCAGGGGTCGAGGAGAGCTCCGACACGTACGCGGTCGCGGTCGATCTCGCGAGCGGTCGCAGCGTTGTCATCCCGATGGTCGGCAATGGGCCCCTTGCCGACACGTCGGTCCGCGTCGGCCCGTAGCCACATGCCAGATGCACGTCGCGGATGGTTGGTCATCGGTGCAGCCTGCGCACTACTGACCACGCTGAACGCCTGCGGGCAGGCCCCCCGTGGCACAGGTTCAGTAACTACTCCGACGGGCGTCGGTGTCACGCCGTCATCCACGGTGTCTTCGGCCCCGACGCAGGTGACGGCCAGCCCGTCTGGTTCGGCCCGGCCGCAGCACGGCCCGCCATTTGCCGTCCTGGTCCACCAACCAGCGTGGACCACCTCCGGCTTCGCCGATGGGACGAGTTACACCATCGCGCTAGTCGCCGGCGACGGTTCAATCGCCGCCAGCGCCAGTCCGCACCCTCCCTCGGCAGTGACTCTGACCTTCAAGAACTGTCCGCTAATCGGAGGGAGCCCGATGCCAACATGCCAGATCCCCTTTCGGCCGCGAGCGCCCCTCGTTACGTCGTCGAACACTCGCGCTTACTACCTTGATGGCGACAGCGACGTCGGCTTCCTGGCTCCGGACGGGCGATCAGGAACGGCCGTGCATCTTCCGGTGGACCCCCGTGTTAGATATGCGGTCGCTGTCTCTCCCGACGACTCCCGCATAGCGGTTGCAGCCTTCAACTATCTGGGGTCAACCGCCTATGGCAACCCGGGAGTGAGGCTGAACATATTCGTTCAGGATCTCGCGGGTGGCAACCGAGTCGACCTCTTCAGCTCAACCACAGTGACCGAGTGGCCGATCGGATGGAACAATGGACACCTGATCATCGCGGTTGGACCTGGCGGACTCGTTCAGTACACGTCGAATAACCCGTACTACGCTGACGAATACCACGTTGTGAACGCCACAACGGGCGCCCGTTTGGCAACAGTAGGTGGCTGTGTCGAGGGGCCCGTTGTCCGTGGCGGCGCCGCCTGCATATTTAATGAACCCACACAGAACGTTCTGGGCTATCGGAGCTGGGACGCGATCCGACATTCGTTCGTCCCGCAGCCGTACTCAAACCTGCAACCCCTCGCGCTCACCCCGGACGGCAATCGGTTGGCGGGCAGCACCCTGGGCCAGCTCGCGGACCGGCACCTCGATTTGGTCTCAGCCTCTGGGGTCACCGAACTCGAGGTGCGGGGAATTGTCCAGGGTTGGCTAGACAACGAGCACCTGGTCTATTTCACGGTCGAGACGAACAAGTCATTCGTTCTTGACGTAGTCACTGGCGTGTCGGCGGCCGTGCCGCAGGCAGCTCCAAAGCCGCTGCCTGACAGTCCGGACCCGTACTTGCACTTCCTTGGCACGGTGCCCCAGCAGATGAGCTGACAAGGCAATGACACAGGGCACATTCACCACCCCCACGAAATGCGCCCGTCGCCGCCCAAGCAGCGTCGCCACCGCCTGATGCGGCGCACCTACGACGACGACCCGCTGGAGAAGCGGACGGATTTCTGGATCGGGTTCGCAGGATGGTTCGCGATCAACATCGCGGCCGCCGTACTGATTCAAGTCGTGTCGAATTTGAGAGGCCCTGACCTGAGTGGCACTTTGATGGGCGTGCTCACAGCGACTTTGATCGTCGTGAACCTGACGGCCACGATTGTGCTGGCCGTGAGACGAGGGTTTGCGGCTCTGGGCGTTGTCACCGCCATCGCGACAAGCCTTTGGGTGGCTCTGATTGAGGGCGCCTTCTACGTGATCAGCCTATTCGCCGGCGGCTATACGTACTACTTTCGGGGCAACCCTCCGAGGGGAAGCGTCGAGCTGACCTATGCCTTTCTCATCACTGCTTTGATCGTGGGTGCCATCGGCGCCTTTCCGATTGTCCGGGCCATCACCAAACGGATTCACTGATGCTGGCCCGGCTTGCGGATCCTGCCTGAGAGGCACTGAGACGCAGTGGACCAGTTGGCTGACGAAGCGCGCCGATGGCGTCAAGGACTTTGACAGCTTACCCGTGAGACTCCATGACGCTCGGTGAGACGTCCCGAGACGATTGCGTCAAGCTTCGAACCCTGCTGAGACGTCCTGATCCTCCCTGATCCTCCCTGAGACGCTCTGTCGGAAGACTCTTAATCCCAAGGTTCAGGGTTCGATTCCCTGCGCGAGCACCAATATGTTGTGCCTTCCCGTTCGTGCTGCCCACATGTTGTGGTGAGTCTGTCGCGACGCGTCACATCCGTGGCATTTGACAGCTTCGTTTGACAGCTTCGTCTCGAGACTCATTGGCCAATCGAACCAGGCTGTCCGCCGCCTTGCTGCGGCGAGGGCAGTTGACCTCCTTCACGTCCCGAGAACACCCGCCTGACGGGAATGCGACAACCCGATGCTGATAAACAAAACTGGGACGCTCCAGTGGCCTCGCTGCTCGATGAAACAGGTGACGCGGCGGTGAGGACAAGCCAAGCATTCGATAATGCCGCCCTATCCGTAACTTGTTGGCCGATCCACGCGCAAGAAGCCTCGTAGACCGAGCCTCGTCCAGTTCCTGACCTGAGCCGCCCGCACCTGGTTCTGGACACTCGCCATGTCCACGACCCTCGGATTGAGGATGAGAATTGTCTCGCCCTTCAAGTCGAGGGTGCTCTTGCCAGCGGCGACTAGGTTGCGGCACCAATCGGTACCCTCGCCATACGGAAGCGGGATGACGAAGCCCCCCTTAACGGGCTCTGCAACGAGAGGTGTCACGAAGGGACGACCGCTCTTGCGACCGACATGGTGAAGAGCTGCGTGGGAACTTTTGATGGTCCCCGCCCGACGGAGGGTCATGGGGTTGATGACCTGCTTCGTCAACTTACGGAGGAACCAGTTCAGCCACAGGGGCAGGCCGCCGACTTCCTGTTCTCTCGTGCCGAGGAATGCGGCTTGGCCAGCCGCGCCCCGGATCTCCGTCTGGCTTAAGCCAGTCCTATTTTCGGTCTGCGCTGTACTCGACACGACTTCCTCCTAGCCTTCATTTGTCCGCGAGCGTGCGGCAAAGAACAGCTTGAGGAGGCGCCCTTGGTCGAGCATCCGGTCCGATGCGTAGTTAAGTACGTATTTTTCCGGTTACGGACGATTCACGGTCGTTCGCGGCGAGAGACGTCCCTGCGCCACTGATGCCGGCCAACCAGCGGGTTAGCTGAACCCTGGAGTTCAGTCCCAGCTTGTTGAACATATGGGTGACATGGGTCTCCACGGTCCGATCGGAGAGGAAGAGTTTGATCGCGATCTCATGATTACTCATGTCGTCTGCAATCAAGTGCGCGATCTCCAACTCCCTCTTTGTGAGCGAAGTCTTACTTTCAATTTTGGCCGCAACCGGCGGCGCTGGTAGCTTGTCCTCTGCCGCGAAGGTCATCACAGCATCGACTGCCATCGTGAGTCCGCGTTCATACATGCTGTCAAATTGCCTCTTACCTAAGCGTTCGAGGGCGAGTGCCATCGAATGTTCGTGTTGCTTGCGAAATCCCTCTTGAAACTGCAAGGCGCTCGACTGCCTCACACGCTCGGCACAGCCAAGGAGCGTGGCCGCGCGCTGAAATGCTCCCCGCTCAACTGCCATCCACGCAAGAATTTCTAGGAGCGCTTGTAGGCCCGACCGATCGTCAAGGGCATGCTTGCAACCGGCGCCATCGAGAGCTTTGGCCTCCGCGAGCTGCCTCTCACCCTGCTGCCAGTGCGCTTGTGCTGTCGCCATGAGTAAGTAGCCACGGGCCCACAACTCGCCGCACTCTTGACTGATCGTCAGTCCCTGTTCACCGAGCTCGATTGCCCTCTCTGGCTGACCAACGACAGGCAAGATGTTGCATAGAACGGTGGTTGCAATCAGCTCGATCGGTCGAGACTCTATCCGTCGAGCTAGTGCCACAGCAGACTCCGCTGCCTCAAGAGCCTCTGCCACCTTGCCATCGATCGAGAGTGGTATCGCGAGCCAGGTTTGAGATAGGGCGATGACCTCAGAGTCTCTTAAGTGGGTTCCGATGCGAAGGCTTTCGCGGCCTAGCGAAGCGCTAGCTTCGAGGTCGTTTTGACTATTGGCCATGACGGCCGCTGCGAGAAGGAGTTGGGCGCGAGGCGCAGAGTCCTCTGGTGCGCGCTCTGCCAGGGATGTCAGCACCCGGCGGACGTCACCAAACGAACCGCGACATGTCCAGTACGCCACGAGGTGCTGCGCGAACTCCCCACCACGCGGTGCCAAACCGGGCTCGCTCAAGCAGAACTCCAGTGCCGCCCAGAGATTGTCCCGCTCCGCGTCCATTCGTTTGAACAGCTCGATCTGACGGCTGTCAAACGCTCCAACGGATCTGGCCAGTCCAGCGATCCAATCCAGATGCCGCTCTCGGCCGTTTCTTTCTTCATCGATCTCGCGCAAGCACCGAGTGCCGAACTGTCGAATTGTTTCCAGGAGTGCGTAGCGAGGCGCATTGCCGGCCGTAAGGTCGCGCTTCACAATCGACTTCTCGACGAGCGCTCCAAGCATCTCCACGATCTGATCTGAAGGCAGTCGCTCATCGGAGCAGACCTCGATAGCGGCCTCGGCGTCGAATCCTCCGGCAAACACGGAGAGTCGAGCCCAGAGAAGTTGTTCTACTTCCTCCAGCAGACCATAGCTCCAGCCAATGGTTGCCTCTAGTGTCTGCTGGCGGCCCTCGACGCCTCGGTTTCCAGAACCGAGCATTGATCGATCGCCTGCCAGGCCCTGGTTGAGCTGGTCGAGGCTCAAAGAGCCGAGGCGGACGGCGGCCAATTCGAGTGCAAGGGGAATCCCGTCCAACCGCCGACAGAGCCGCAGCACCGGAGCCGCATTCTCTGCATTCACAACGAAGCCGGGAACAACAGCCGCAGCCCGTTCACTCAGCAACCTGACGGCCTCAAAGTTCATGAGACGTTCAAGCGAAGCATCATCACCCTCGCCGGGAAGCGACATCGGCGGTACTGGCATTCTGACCTCGCCGGTCACTCCCAGCGCCTGTCGGCTAGTGGCCAGGAGTCGCACGTAGGGGCAGCTATTGAGGAGAGTACTTGCCAGGACCGCACATCCATCTAGAAGGTGTTCGCAGTTGTCGATCACCAGAAGCAAGCGTCTGCTAGCCAGGTAATCCGTAAGCGTGGAGAGCGACCAGCTCGCTGACTGATCGTGGGCGCCGAGCGCATTTAAGACCGCTTGGCTGATTAGCAGCGGGTCTTGGATCGAACCGAGCGACACGACCCATGCTCCATCGGGAAAGCCACGCGCCATTTCCGCGGCTGCCCGCAGCGCTAATCGAGTCTTGCCCGCACCGCCGCTGCCGGTCAGCGTCAGTAGCTTTGTCGTCGCGAGCAGCCGCTTAAGTTCGCGCAGCTCCGCCCGGCGTCCGACGAAGCTGGTGAATTCAATGGGCAAGTTCGACGGCCGAGCCTTGGCGGTCTTAGTCCCCATTGCAGGGCAGACTACGCCGGCGTTGGTTCTGTCTCGTCGGGGAGATCGAAAGCCATCTCGATGCTGGTGTACGGAGCAAGGGTCGCTTCGTTCGCCGCTCGAACGAAGTCAAGACTCCCGCTGGCGAAGAGCGAAAGCAGCCGCCCCTGGCGAGGCACAAAGGTCGAGCGCAAATAAACGACCTGCTCGCCGCGGGCGGCAAACCGCCGGCAGGTCTCGATTAGTGCGGCATGCAGCATCGCCAGACCGCGCTTGCTGATGGCTGGCAGCCGACGTTCCACCAGGAAGAAGCGGAGCTGACCGTCTGAAGCCTTTGGGCCGGAGGCGACTGACGAAGGGTCGTCGCCTCTGATCTCGCCTTCGACGCTTAGCTCGTCCATCGCCCCCTTCCTATGTGACCGGCTTAGCAACATCGAGGTCAGCCTAGGAAAGGACAGGCCAGTAGAAATCGTCACAGACTCGTAGGCGAGTACGTATTTGCTAGCTGAGCTCAAGCGGGCGTTTGAAAGCGCTCAAGCATTCGCGGGTACCATCGAAAGGCCAGTCGAACGCCGCGAGTCGCTACCGAGACTCGAAAGATACGTACTTCACTACGAGTTCGGGCCGATGTTGACCAAGTCCTGCCCCTTCAACCTGATCTTGCCGCACATGCGGCGGACAACAACAAGTCAAGGAGGACACATGTCAACGGTTACGCAGGTTGAAAGCAAGACGGTCACGATGGAGGGCAGTCGCATTAACGGCTCCGCCGACGTTGTGGATGACCACCGGATCCACAAGTCGAGGGCTGGGGATGAAATCGACAGCCTGGCAGCGCCTCACGATCGAGTCATGTCACCCAAGCGCGTCGCGAGATTCGCCGGAATTCTCTACCTCCTCGTCGGTATCTTCGGAGGCTTTGCTCAGGGCTACGTCTACCCGAAGGTGTTCGTCGCGGGTGATGCGGCAAATACGCTCAGGAATCTACTCGCGAACTTCGAGCTGGTGCGTATTGGCGTCGTTTCGGATCTTTTCCAGGCGACCGTCTGGGTCTCGCTCGCGATGACCCTCTACGTGCTGCTCAGGCATGTGAGTCGGAGCGCGGCGGGCGCAATGGTGGTCTTTGCCGCGATCGGGGCGGGCATCACGATGCTCAACGATGTCTTTGAATATGAAGGCATGCGGGTCGCATCCGGAGCAGTGAACCTGGCAGCTGTCGGCGATGCGAGTTCGGGTGCCCTGGCAGTGCTCTTGATCGATGCTCAGCACTACGGACTCCTCATCGCGTCAATTTTCATGGGCCTGTGGCTGGTGCCGTTGGGCTATCTCGCCTACAAGTCAGGGTTGTTCCCCAAGGTGTTGGGCGTGGTGCTGATCGTCGGAGGCGCCTGCTACATCGTGGACATGCTCGCAGCGTTCCTCGTCCCCGACTTAGGCAGAGCTATTCATGGCTACGACACCATCCCATCAGCAGTCGCTGAAATTTCGATGCTCGTTTACCTGCTGGTGGTCGGCGTAAAGGCCCCAAAGCCAGACGAGCTCATTCACGCCGTGGCGTAAACGCCTACGGCACGCCGAGAGGGGCCCTTCGGGGCCCAGCTCGGTGCCGGCCTGAGCGGAGGGTAGCCGGGCAGCAGCTAGCCAACTTGCTCGAGATCGCGGGCTCCTCGAGTCGCCGCGCGGCGCGCAGACCGCATAGAGGCAGTAATCACGTTCGGGCA
>Ga0209157_1001550_pt1 | contig 19060 bp, 17 predicted proteins | sample GraSoiAngelo_135_FD_185892 | JGI IMG/M metagenome (GOLD analysis project Ga0209157, IMG submission 185892) | Grasslands soil microbial communities from the Angelo Coastal Reserve, California, USA - 14_0929_05_40cm (SPAdes) (version 2) | ecosystem: Environmental > Terrestrial > Soil > Grasslands ...
TAGTCTAGCTAAGGAGAGTGCCGCGGGGCAAGGCGTTGCGCGGGGGATATCGCATAAGTGCCGGAGGTTCAAAATCTCAGAACCTTAGACAACAAACTTTTTTCAACGTTCGCTGACGGTCCCCTCTCCGAATTGAAGGTTTCGGTGGATTGCGTTAAAGTCCGTACCCTGAGCCAATGTCGGATAGGAGGTTTCAATGAAAATAGCTTCTGCTTTCGTTCTTCTCGCAACCTTCGCCGCGCCTTCGTTTGCGCACCACTCGTTCGCGGCAGAATACGACAAGAATCGGCCGGTCAAGTTCACCGGTGTCGTCACGAAAATGGAATGGATGAACCCGCATATTTACTACTACGTTGATGTGAAGGACGCCGGCGGCAAGATAACGAACTATGCGGTCGAGGGCGGGACGCCGAACAGTCTTCGCCGGCGGGGTTGGGGCAAGGATTCGCTGAAGGCCGGAGACGTCGTAACCGTCGAAGGCTATATGGCGAAGAATGGCTCGAATCATGTCAATGGCAGAACTGTGACGCTTCCCGATGGCAAACGCCTGTTTGGCGGTTCCGCCGACGATGGCGGTCCTGGAGGCCAATGACGATGTCGAAGCATCTTTTCACTTTGGCTGTCGCTGTATGCAGTGTCGTCTTTGCTGTTCCCGCTAATGCGCAGCAACGCGGCGGTGCCCAGCCGCGTAAAGCTCCACCGAAAGCTGGAGCCTGGTGGTATCGGGGGACGCCGCAGCCTGCGGCAGCGCATCCGGATCTAACCGGGGTGTGGTTTGGTGGAACCAGCGCGGATCTTTCGAAATACACGCTGCCAGGGCAGGAATTGATTCTCACGCCATACGGAAAACAGCGGTACGACATGGTCGATCATGCGAAAGATCCCAATACGCAGTGTCTGCCACCGGGCCCGGCACGGATGATCATGATGGCGCATCCGGCAATGATCGTTCAGCGCGACGACCTCGTCACAATTCTGACGGAGTCGCAGCGGACCTTCCGCCTGATCTACACCGACGGGCGAGGACATCCCGATGACGTGTACGACTATCCGGAGTGGATGGGCAGTTCGATCGGCCATTGGGAGGGCGACACTCTGGTCGTGGATACCGTCAGCATCAACGACCGCACATGGTTGGACACGTCGGGCCACGAGCACAGCGACAAATTAAAAATGACCGAACGATTCCGGCTGGCGGATCCCAACACGCTCGAACATATTGTGACCTACAACGATCCGGTGTTCTTTGCGAAGCCGTTTAAAACCAGGAGGCTATTCAAGCGGCAAGTCGGAGATCGCATCATGGATCACTCCTGCCTCGAAAACGAAAAGGACATCATTAATCTCGTTCCGACATTGGGAGATGCGGGCCGATAGAATTTTTGTCTGGAGGAATTTCATGCGCAAGTACACCCCGGCAGCTTTGGTCGGCAAGCCGCCGGTTGCTCGGCGCTGAAAAATTGACAGAGGCAGGTATGAGTCACGCATCCCCCGTGCCGGCGCCGCCGGAGAGCCGGGTGCGACTCGATCTGCTGAGAGAACTCGTTCCGCCGAAGCTCGACTGTCACTTCTTCATCTGCGGACCAGGCATTTCAACCTTCGAGCGTGCTTCCGCCAAGGCAGAAGGTGTGGAACCAACTCCCCGTTTCCTGGAGTCGGTGCTCGCTGATCTGGGAACATTCGGAGTCCAGCGTGATCAGATTACGCGCGAATCGTACGGCACTGCGTAGAGACTCCTGATAACCTAATCGGTTATGCGAGAACAATCATTTGGGACACAGCTCAGTAACCGCGACTTCTTCATTCGACGATGGTCGGTGGAATACCCGGCGTTTGTGGACGTTTTCAAAGCTCTGCCTCCCGACCGGCTGGACTACCGGCCACACGCCGGCTCGCGTTCGGCCGGCGAATTGGTTGCGCTCCTGGTTTCACTGGAACGCAGTTGTGTCGAGCTTTGCGAAACGGGACAGGGTTCGTATAACAGCAGATTACGTGTCCACGCGGCGGCTGGCCCTGCGACACTGGAAGCGATGACCGCTGCGTATCAAGAGCAACATCATGCGCTTGCTGAGAGACTGAACCATCTTGTCGATGCCACATGGAACCGGCCGGCTTGGTTGATCCGAGGAGAACAAGAAATCATTCTTAGAGACTCTATCGGAGGACTGTTGTGGATCGCCCTTTTCGATGCCGTACATCATCGCGGGCAATTGAGCACGTACATTCGTCCGATGGGCGGCAAAGTTCCAAGCATCTACGGCCCCTCAGGTGATGCCCCTGCGAGGCAATAAGTATGGAATGTGAATGAAGTCGTGAATCGGTATCGGCATGTCCCTTGATTCATCAAAATGTTAGCCTGTCTGAGTGAAGAAAGAGGCCGCCGCCGTAACTCTGTCGATCAACGGACGCGACGTGCGTGTGACCCATGCCGGCAAACCTTATTTCTCCAGGCAAACGAAGCTCTCCAAACTGGATCTGGTGCACTATTACCTGGCGGTCGCTCCGGGCGCGCTGGCGGGAATTCGCGATCGCCCGCTAGTCCTTAAACGGTTCGTCAACGGCGCCGAAGGTGAAGCGTTCTATCAGAAACGCGCGCCGCTCCGTCGGCCCGAATGGCTGCGAACGGTCACGCTGTCATTTCCTTCGGGGCGCAAAGCGGAAGAGATCGTTGTGGATGATGCCGCAGGACTGGTTTGGGTTGTGAACCTGGGCTCGATCGAGCTCCATCCTCACGCTGTCCGCGCTGCCGACCTCGACCACCCGGACGAATTGCGCGTCGATCTGGATCCGGGGCCGGGCGTCGGGTGGGACGATGTGCGCCGTGTCGCTCTCGAAGTGAAATCGTTTCTCGAGGAGATGGGGCTTCGAGGCTGGCCGAAAACGAGCGGTTCGCGTGGAATGCACGTGAATGCGCGGATTGAACCGCGCTGGACGTTCATCGAAGTGCGGCGCGCCGCGCTCGCGCTTTCGCGTGCGATCGAGAGGCGGGTACCTGCCTTCGCCACCTCGAAGTGGTGGAAGGAGGAGCGGCACGGCGTGTTTCTCGATTACAACCAGAACGCGAAAGACCGTACGACGTGCTCCGCGTATTCCGTGCGCCCGCTGCCGGATGCGCGCGTATCCGCACCGCTTCACTGGGACGAAGTTCCCGAATGTGATCCGGCCGATTTTACCGTGCTGACGGTTTCGAGGCGTTTCGCGGAGTTGGGCGACCCACACGCCAGTATGGATGCCCAGGCAGGTTCCCTCGAAAAGCTACTCGAGCTTGCGGCCGAAGACGAAGCGGCGGGTCTCGGCGACGCGCCCTGGCCGCCGCACTTCCGCAAGATGGAGGGCGAGGCGCCGCGCGTCGCGCCATCGCGTGCCGCGAAGAAGCCGCGAACGAAGATACCGCTTCTGGTGATCGCGAACTCTCCCTCTAAAGAAGCTGCTCTCGCCGGCCTGGAACGCTGGACGCGTAATCATTCCGAGGTGGCCAAGCTGCTTGCGGTGGACGATGTCCTGATCGACTCGATGCGAGGCCGATCATCCACCTGGACTCGTGTCCGGGTGAACCTGCGCCACGTGCCCGAAGAGTTGCGCCCGCCGCAGGAAACTCCGGATCCCGACGACGATCCCACACGTGAGTGGCGTGCCTCTCCCCCTGGGAGAGGCACGCGCGACAGCGCCGGGTGAGGGTATGAGTTGGGGCAAATCCTGAAACCCTCACCCGGCGCTCCGGCCTGCAGCCGTCGCGCCGCCCTCTCCCAGAGGGAGAGGGCTAATTTCCAAAGATGGCCGCCAGTTCGAATGGCCGAATGACCTCGAGTTGGGCATATGTGCAGTCGCGCGTCTTCTTGTCCGGACGCCACCGGCGAAACTGCGCCAGGTGGCGGAATCGGGGGCCCTGCATGTGTTCATAAGCGACTTCGACGACCAGTTCGGGCCGCAGCGGCTCCCAAGAGAGATCCTTGCCCTGGCTCCAGCGGCTTTGGCCGCCCGGCATGCGACGCCCGGGTTGGTCGTCTGCCGAGTCGTGCTCGGCCCATGCTTTCCAGGGATGGTCGACGAGCGCATCCCGTCGATAGGGGGCGAGGTACTCGACGAGGTCGCGGCGAACGCTGTCCTTAAAGCTCCCGCAGACGCCGACATGCTGCAGGGCTCCCGAATCGTCGTAAAGGCCCAGCAGCAGGGAGCCGACAGCCGCGCGCTCACTGTTCTTGTGCCAGCGAAAGCCGCCAACGACACAATCGCAATCGCGCTCGTGCTTCACCTTCAGCATGACGCGCTTATTGGACTCATACTTTCCCGAAATCGCCTTGGCCACGACCCCGTCGAGACCAGCGCCCTCAAACCGGCGAAACCAGTCCGCCGCGACACTCAAGTCGGTGGTTGCGGGAGTCAGGTGGATCGGAGGCGCTGCGGCTGAAAGCATCGATTCCAGCTTCATGCGGCGCTCCCGAAACGCCACGCTGCGCAAATCCTGGTTCCCCTCCGAGAGCAGATCGAATAAGACGATCGATGCCGGACTCTCCCGGGAGAGAAGGTTCACCCGCGACGCGGCCGGATGAATGCGGAGCTGCAGTGCTTCGAAGTCGAGCGCGCCATTTCTGGCGACGACGATTTCGCCGTCGACCACGGAGCGCGCCGGCAATTGCGATCGAAGCGGCCCCAGCAGTTCGGGGAAGTACCGGTTCAGCGATTTTTCATCACGGCTCTGGATAAAGATCTCGTCGCCGTCGTGAAAAACCAGCGCCCGAAACCCATCCCATTTGGGCTCGAAGATCCACTGTCCAGCAGCCGGTAATTCTCCGATGCGCTTGGCAAGCATCGGCAAAATCGGCGGATTGACGGGAAGATCCACACATTAATCTTATACTTGGCGGATGGCCGGGACAGCTCGCGCTGGCTACGATTGAGAAACGGCATCCACATTGCATAGGGGGCGCATGCGACCACAGATGATGATTGATTCGACCAGTTTGTTAAGCGAAGAACTGAAAAATTTCCAGGATATTGCAGATCGCATTAAGCCAACGACCGCGGATATCCCGGCGCTCCAGGGAGTTGATGTTTATGGCGAGACGCTGCCGCTCCGCGGAGCCGGAGGCGGCGACCATATCATTTATGTCGATTTTCAAAAACGTTACGATCTGCAGGCGCGAATCGAGCGCGCGGAGACGCAAGGGCGGGCCGACATTGTGGAAAACCTGAAGGCGTGCAGGAAAATGGCTGGAATCGTTCTTCTGGATGTTTCCGGACACCACTTGACCGACGCCATCCTCGCGGCGATGTTGCATCAGGCGTTTCTCGTCGGATCACTCTATGAGTTGGACATGTTCGGCCATATCACGAAACATCTCTTCGAGAACCTCAACACGCGATTCTACGATTCGTCGAGCCTTCACAAATACACAACAATGATCTACGGCGAAATTTCCGAAGATTCCACGTTCCGGTTTCTTTCAGCCGCACACCCGGCTCCAGTGGTTTTCTCCCATAAGCTAGACCGCTTCATGCCCGTGAGCCAGGAACTTTGCACGTCGTTTCCGCCAATTGGAACACTTCCATCAAATAACATTATCGATCGCCGCAAGAAGCAAAGCACTCTGGGTTTCAAAGATCAGTACCAGCTCAACGAATGGAAGCTCATGGGCACAGGCGACATCTTGCTCCTTTATACCGATGGACTCTCAGAACATATGAAGGACAATGAACGGTATTTCCCCGAACGGCTGGAACGGAAAGTTCGCGAGTTAAAGCATAAGCGAGCGCGGCAGATCTTCGAAGGTATCAAGACAGACGTCCTGAATTTTGCAGAAGCGGCTGACGATATCAGCTTCGTCGTCATCAAAAGGGCATAGCCGAAAATTCGAACTGCAAACACGAAAAAGAGTGCCACAAAAAGGCACAAAAGACACAACGGCAATTTTTGTGTTTTCTGTGCCTTTTTGTGGCTATTAGTTATTCGATTCAATTCCCTTCGGGGCCGGCCGGGCGTGTACGCGCTGCGGCCGGTCCGACGGTGCTCTCGAAGTCCGCGTTCGAGCTCGGATTGCCATGAATCGGCACGTGTTGGGAAACATCGAGCTTCAGCCGCTTGATGTTGTTGTAAAGCGATACCGAATTCGGGCTGACATTCGCGACCGGCGTCCCGGGAGCCGGTGGGCCCATGTCCGCATTGATGAGAATCTTCGACTTCGGCAGATACACGATCGCCATGTCGCCCGCGTGATTGAACCCGTCGACGTGGTAGCTGATGATCGATTGATCGCCGTCGCTGATCGCATGCCGCTCCCTATAGGTCTCGAGCTTTCCTGGTCCGGGCCCCGTCGTCGCGAATGGGAATTGCGACAGCCGGTCCGAACTCAGAGTACGGGGCTGCGGTACGAGTTGGACTCTTTCGTAGAAGTTCTTGTTCAGCTCATTCGTGACAATGGTAGCCCCTTCCGCGGAAGCCGCACGGAGGCCGCCCGAATGATCCCAGTGATGATGGGTGTTGACGACATACCGAATCGTTTTGCCCGGAATGAGCCGTTTGGTTTCGGCGATCACCGCGTTGGTGCGCGCATCGTCCAGCGGAGCTTCGATGATGGCCGCAAAATCCTTGAATTCGACCGCGACGCTGTTATGCGAGCCGCCGGCGATGAGCCACACGCCTTCGGCGAGCTTGGTGGTCTGAATATTGACCCTGGGCGCTGCCGCGCTCCGCACTGCGTCGGGCACGGTTAAGGACGCGCTCTCAACGTTGGCTTTCACATCGCTGGCCTGGACGTCCATGAAATTCATGCCGCGCACCAGGGGATGGTCGCCCTGGTGCATATGGATGTGGAACGGCGCCTTGATGCCATTGCCGATGTCCTTCCAATCCGTGTAGCGGATCTCGACCTGCATATCGCCCATCACCGGGCTCGGAATCCAGGTGACCACGCGCTCCAGCATATTCTGGGCATTGAACTCGCCCGTCGCCCTGTACTTGCCCATCGTGGTGAAGCCGACGACACGCAGCGTCCTGCCGGCGCCGATGAATTCGCGATCGGTTATGGTCGCATTCGGATCGGCCATCGCCGCCTTGATGAAGCCATGCGGGCTGACCGAGATCATGAACTGGCGCACTTCGGCTTGATCGTTCTGGGCTTGGGGCTGGCCTTGTGCGTTCAAGTTCCAGGCGTAACTGCCGCTGACCAGTGTCGTCGAGCGCTGCTCGCCCGCGATGGGAAAGCCGGCACCTCCGCCGCGCGGCGGGTTGTTGCCTTGCACACGCACCATCTCTTCTTTGGCCGACTTTCCGCTGTAATCGATGGTTTGGGACCAGGTCTTCAAATCCACGCGCGGCCAATCGTCCGCGGTAGTGAAATTCTGACCGAGATAGGCGATCCGTCCCGTCCCGGTGTACTGAATGGAATTGACTTTGCTTGCGCCGACGGCGCTGTCAGCCGCCTGCAGCAAGGCTCTCGCATTCTGGGCGGCTGCCGGCCCAACCGCCGGCCCCAGCATGAGAGCCGATATTACAACCAACGTCACGAGTACCTTTTTCATATCGCTCCTCCCGAAATCCAGACAGTCCTCGATACACTTCCAACCTCAATCGGCCGTGCCGAAAGGTCAAAAGCGTGCGCATAGGCTATCACAACAGAAAATGACGGAACAGAAAATGACGGAACAGAAAATGACGGAGCGAAAGTTTAACGTTCACCGACCCCGCGGAAATCACTGTCAAGAAATCGGTGGAATCGTTGTCGAAATTCGAGAAACAATGGCGGCCATGAACATGATCCCATCCGTCAAAGAAATGCAACGCGCATATCTTGCGAAAGACGTCTCCTATGACGGCATCTTTTTTCTAGGTGTGCGCACAACTGGAATATTCTGCCGCCCGTCCTGTCCGGCCAGAAAGCCGCTGCCGAAAAACGTGGACTATTTCTCCGACGTCCGCGAAGCCCTGCTTGCAGGATACCGTCCTTGCAAACGCTGCCGCCCGCTGGATGCGAAAGGACAGCCGCCGAAGTGGGTAAACGCCGCGCTGGAGCTCGTCATCAGTACCTCGGAAAAGATCAAGGATGCGGAACTGCGGCAATCGGGCATCGATCCGTTTCGCCTCCGGCGATATTTCCGCAAGCACTATGGCATGACCTTTCAGGCCTACTGCAGATCGCAGCGGCTGGGCAGCGCTCTGGACCAGCTTCGGCGAGGGACCGGTCTGGACGATGTCGCGCTGGGAAACGGCTACGAATCGCACAGTGGATTTAGGGACGCGTTCACGCGCACGTTCGGCAGACCGCCCGGCCGCAGCGAAGACCTCGACTGTATCGTTGTCTCGTGGTTTGAGAGTCCCCTGGGACCTCTGATCGCCGCAGCGAACCATCGTGGCGTATGCCTTCTGGAATTTACAGACAGGCGAATGCTCCAAAACCAGTTTCTGACATTGAAGAAGCTGTTCTCGTGCGCGATCGTGCCCGGCCGCAACGAGCATTTGAATATTCTCGAGACGGAACTGGAGCAATATTTCGCCGGGAATCTGAAACAGTTTTCGGTTCCTTTGGTTTATCCGGGCACTCGTTTTCAGGAGCGCGTGTGGAACCAGTTGTTGCGCATACCTTACGGCCAGACCCGTTCCTACGAAGACCTGGCACGGCAAATTGATTCGGCCGGCTCACAACGTGCGGTAGGTCATGCGAACGGCCTGAACCGGATCGCCATCGTCATCCCATGTCACCGGGTAGTTAACAAAGACGGCAAGCTCGGGGGCTACGGCGGCGGACTTTGGAGAAAGCAGTTTTTGCTGGACCTGGAGCAGGGTGTTCGACGGCTGGATTCACCCCTTCCCTCTGGGAGTACCGAAAATTGACACGAAGTTGACCGCAGATTGTCAGATTTTTGGAGAAACGGCGGCGGCTTTGATCGTAACTCATTGAATTCATTGTGGCGATTGGTTTGGTACGAGTGTTGCATCATTAAGGGCAATTCGTTTAGTTCGAATTCCCTTTCAGAACCCCACAGGAGCTCCCGGAAGGGGGCTCCTCTTCCTCCCCAAAAAATGAAAAATGACTAATGACCATTGACTAATGACCATTGATTATTGACGACTGATAAATTTTTCGGAAATGTTCATTGTTCAATGCTCAATTGTCATTGAGGTGCACGGCGAACTTCTAGCTATACTCGATAGTTATGCTCGCCTTCCTGGTCCGGCGCCTGCTGCTGACGTTACCTATCCTTTGGATCGTGGTAAGTCTTGTGTTCGGGTTGATCCACATGGTGCCCGGCGATCCCGTGGCCCAGATGTTGGGAGAAGGCGCATCCGTGGCGGAGGTTGAAGGGTTGCGCCACGACTTGGGATTGGACCGGCCGGTCCTGGAGCAATACCGGACCTATATAACCGGACTGCTGCGCGGCGATCTCGGTATATCTTTCCGGAATCAGGAGACAGTAGCTTCTGCCATAATGGCGCGATATCCCGCAACCGTGAAGCTTGCTGCTGCATCTATGATTTTTTGCATAACGGTTTCCGTACCGTTCGGTGTTATCAGCGCAATGCGGCGCGGCCTCGCCCTGGATCGGGCGATCGGCTTCGTGAGTTTGTTTGGGGTGTCGCTTCCGAATTTTGCATTAGGTCCCTTGCTGGTTCTTTTCTTCTCGATCGTGCTTGGTTTGCTGCCGGTATCGGGTGAGGACGGTTTTTCGCATTTGATCTTGCCGGCCATTACATTAGGAGGAGGTTCGGCGGCCATCATGACGCGGATGGTGCGCGGGTCGATGCTCGAGGAAATCCGGCAGGACTATGTCCGCACAGCGCGAGCGAAGGGACTCACCGAACGCGCCGTGTTGTTTGGACACGCGTTGCGCAATGGATTACTTCCTGTGGTCACGCTGCTGGGACTCAATGCTGGAGGGTTGCTGGCCGGAGCCATCATCACCGAAACGATCTTTTCATGGCCTGGACTTGGCCGCCTGACGATCCAGGCGATCTTCGCCCGAGACTATCCACTCGCGCAGGGCTGCATTCTAACGATTGCATTGACATACATCCTCGTAAATCTGGCCACGGACGTCCTGTATTCGGTCGTAGACCCGCGCATCCGGTATGACTGAGTTTCTCCGAAAGAACAAACTGGCGGCGGCGGGTCTTTTCATCGTGGCCGCGCTAACGATGGCGGCGCTGTTTGCGCCATGGCTCGCGCCGTACGATCCGGCCGATCAAAAATTGATGGACCGGCTTCAAGGACCATCATGGAAGCATCCGTTTGGAAACGACGAGTTGGGGCGTGATATTCTCTCACGCATCCTTTGGGGTGCCCGCGTGAGCATGCGGGTTGGAGCTACCGTTGTTTTGCTCTCCGGCTTGGCCGGCGTTTTGATTGGGGGATTTGCCGGTTACGTCGGCGGCAAGCTGGACACGCTGGTGACGGTGGTGGTCATCAATTCGTTGTTGGCCTTCCCCGGAGTTCTGTTTGCGATCGCGCTTGTGGCTTTCCTGGGCCAAGGTCTCGATCGATTAATTTTTGCGTTGACGACGATCGGTTGGGTTGGATATGCACGGCTGGCGCGCGGTCAGGTCCTCAAAGTAAAGACACTCGAGTTCGTGGAATCAGCCCGCGCGCTTGGGGCGTCGAGCATGAGGATCTTCGCCGGCCACATTTTGCCGAACATCGTCCAGCCGGTTTTGGTGCAGGCCAGCGTTGGAATGGCGATTGCGATACTCAGCGAAGCATCGCTCAGTTTTCTAGGCTTGGGTATAGCCCCGCCAACACCGAGTTGGGGTGCTATGTTGAATGACGCCCGCAATCATTTGTTCGACGCGCCGCACATGGTGGTGTTCCCGTCCGTGACTCTGGCATTGACGGTTTTATCTTTCAACTTTCTGGGTGACGCACTTCGGGATTGGCTGGACCCGAGGAGGGAAAATCCGGGGACAATGAGCAATTTTTAAGACCCAAAAAATTGCTCATTGTCCCCGAATTTTCCCCGAATACCGATAGGAGTTTTCGATCATGCTGTTACTTCTTGCGCAAGGCGCGCTGCCCGAGCATCGCGGGGGCGAGGTCAATCTCGTCGTTCCCGATCTGAGCCGCGTCACTTTCCTGGGCGGCATTAGCGGCCCCAGCTTGCTGATGGGCGGCCTACTCATAGCGCTTTTGGGAATGGTTTTCGGCCTGGTCATTTACAAGCGGTTGCGCGACCTGGCCGTCCACGCCTCGATGCGGGAAATCTCCGAGCTCATCTACGAAACCTGCAAGACGTATTTGCAGACGCAAGGAAGATTCTTAATGATCCTCGAGATTTTCATCGGTACAGCGATCATCTTTTATTTCGGCTTCCTGCAGCGCCTCGAGGTCTACCGCGTCGTCATCATTCTCATTTTCAGCATTATTGGAATTTTGGGCAGCTATTCGGTGGCCTGGTTCGGCATACGAGTGAATACGTTTGCGAATTCACGCACCGCGTTTGCAAGCCTTCGCGGCAGACCCTATCCCTGCTACCACATTCCGATGGAATCCGGCATGAGCATCGGAATGCTTTTGATCAGCATCGAGCTGTTCCTGATGCTTTGCATCCTGTTGTTCATCCCGGGAAATCTAGCCGGTCCCTGCTTTATCGGGTTCGCCATTGGGGAATCGCTCGGCGCAGCAGCGCTGCGGGTGGCGGGCGGCATCTTTACGAAGATCGCGGATATTGGTTCCGACCTGATGAAGATCGCTTTCAAGATCAAGGAAGACGATGCTCGCAATCCGGGTGTGATCGCCGACTGTACCGGTGATAACGCAGGCGATTCGGTCGGGCCGTCAGCCGATGGCTTTGAGACTTACGGCGTTACGGGCGTCGCATTGATTTCGTTCATTCTCCTTGCGGTCCGGGATCCCGTCGTGCAAGTCCAGTTACTGGTCTGGATCTTCAGCATGCGCGTGCTCATGATCATTGCCTCGGCGCTCAGCTATTTCGTCAACAGCGCTGTCGCAAAGACGAGGTATGAGAATGCCGCCAAAATGAATTTCGAAGCGCCGCTGACGTCCCTGGTTTGGCTGACGTCGATCGTATCGGTTGCGCTGACCTTCATTCTTTCCAAGATTCTCATCCCCGATGTCGCCGGCGACACGACGCTGTGGTGGAAGCTCTCCGCCGTCATCACTTGCGGAACACTAGCGGGGGCCATCATTCCGGAATTCGTTAAGGTCTTCACTTCGACGGGATCCCGGCATGTTCGGGAGGTTGTCACTGCTTCGCGCGAAGGCGGCGCTTCGCTGAATATCTTATCGGGTTTTGTTGCGGGCAATTTCAGCGCCTACTGGTTAGGAATGTCGATTGTGGTCCTCATGGGGATCGGCTATACGATCAGCACGTCATTTCCATCGGGAATCATGTTGGCTCCTGCCGTCTTTGCGTTTGGGCTCGTGGCGTTTGGTTTTTTGGGCATGGGGCCGGTGACGATAGCGGTCGACTCGTATGGTCCGGTGACCGACAATGCGCAATCGGTATTTGAACTATCCACGATCGAACAAATTCGCGGCATCGACGAAGACATCAAACGCAATTTCGGATTTGTGCCCCAGTTCGAACAGGCCAAAGAATTCCTCGAGGAGAACGACGGGGCAGGCAATACGTTCAAGGCGACGGCCAAACCCGTGCTGATTGGGACTGCGGTGGTTGGTGCAACGACCATGATCTTCTCGATCATTCTCGCGCTCACCGAAGGATTGAACCCGAACCTGATGACGAACATCTCCATTCTTCACCCGCCGTTTCTCCTGGGGTTGATCGCGGGAGGGGCAATGATCTACTGGTTTACGGGGGCCTCGACCCAAGCGGTGAGCACCGGAGCATATCGCGCGGTGGAATTCATCAAGGCGAATATCAAGTTGGAGGGCACGACCAAGGCGTCGGTGAGCGATTCCAAAAAAGTGGTCGAGATCTGCACGCAATATGCGCAGAAGGGGATGTTCAATATTTTCTTGACGGTGTTCTTCGCTACGTTGGGTTTTGCATTCCTGGAACCGTATTTCTTTATCGGGTATCTGATTTCGATAGCACTGTTCGGTCTGTACCAGGCGATCTTCATGGCCAATGCAGGAGGGGCTTGGGACAACGCTAAGAAAATCGTCGAGACGGAATTAAAGTCGAAGGGAACCGAACTGCACGCGGCAACCGTTGTCGGCGATACTGTTGGCGATCCGTTCAAGGACACGAGTTCCGTGGCCTTGAATCCAATTATCAAGTTCACCACGTTGTTCGGTTTGCTGGCAGTGGATTTGGCCGTATCGGTGGCGAACAATCAGGGAACGGGGCTCACCACGGCCATCTCGGCGGTGTTTCTGGCAATATCGTTGGTGTTTGTCTACCGGTCGTTTTATCGGATGCGGATTCAGTGACAATATTCCCCTCCTCGCAGAGGAGGGGAATGTGTCCTTCTCCCGTCTTCACGTGCAAAACTTTCTACGACATTCTTCGGAACAGAAAAACTGGCCGCTGGCTTGGATCGCTTTCCGCTCCGGCACATACGTTTCACAGACGGGATCCTTCACGAGATGTCCAGCGTCGGTTGCGGCGACATGGCCCGCAGGACTGAATGCCGCCAAGACGCGCCGTATCATCGATAGAGCCGCATACATCGCGAACAATAATCCGACGACTCGAATAAGGAAGCGCATACTAGTTTGATCCCTTCAGCTCCCGGAGACGCGTTTTCAACGTATCCATGCCTTGGTACTTAGGATCGATCTCTTCCATCTGCCTGAGCGTTCTTTCGGCCGCGGGAAAATTGCGATCTTCCGTGTAGACAATAACGAGATTGTGAAGTGTGGCCATGTGCTTCGGATCGATGCTCAACGCAGTCTGATACTCCGTCATGGCTTTGTCCTTCTGGCCGGCGTTCCAGAGCGCTGTCGCCAGATCCGTTCTGACGTCAGGGTTCTTCGGTTGTAATGCAACGACTTTTGCGAACCATTCGACGGCTTCCGGCGCCCTTCCAAGATCGAAAAGGAAGTTGGCGTACTTGGTGATAAGCGTCGTGTCGTTCGGATTCTTCTCCAAGGCTTCTTTGAACATTGCAAGCACTTGCTCATTCGTGACATTCGGATGACCGTTGGGCAGATTGGAACTCGCCGAGCGGGAGCCTGCAGGCCCCATTGATGCCTGCACCTGGTAAAAGGCGAGAATGTATCCGAAAGTTGCCCCGAGGATGATTCCCAGGATGGCGAAATGAATATTGCGGGATGAAAACATCGCGTGCGGATTTCCGGTTCAAAACTGTAGCGGCGCTCTATGAGCGCCGCTACAGTTTTGGATCCACTAATTCTTCTTCTTCGCTTTCTCGGCAGCGGCCTTCTGCTTTTCGGCTTTTTCCTGAGCGGCCTTTTCCTCGGCGATCGCTTTCTCGCTCTTGAATCCGGTCGGAGCCGATGCCTTGGCTGCCTCGATCAACTGCTTGGCAGCTTCGACGTCATTCGCAAAAGGAGCTTGCTGCTCTTTGGGAAGCGCAGCCACAATCTCCTGGAATTTCTGGAGAGTAGGGATCGCTTGCGGAATCGTATCCGGCGCGCCGAAGTAGGAAATGCCGAGCTGGTAATAAGCCTGAGCCATTTGGGGGTTGTATTCGATGGCCTTCTTGAAAGCGTCGGCGGCTTCCTTGCTCCGGCCCCGGTTTGTCAGCACGGCGCCAAGATTGTAATAGCTCTGGCCTGCGCCTGGCGGATTCAACTCTGCAGCTTTCTGTAGCGCTTTTGTGGCGTCATCGATCTTTCCGGCACTGCCCTGCACGATTCCGAGATTGTTGTAGTAAGCCGCCTCGTCGGGCTTCAATTCGATCGCTTTGTTATAAGCTTTCGCCGCGTCGTCGTACTTTTTGGTCTGCGAGTACGCATCGGCAAGGTTGGCGTAGATCACGTGCTGGGTTGGATCCTTCTCGGCCGCCTCTTGGAAGAGCCGAATGGCTTCGTCATAATTCTTGCTGATCATCGCAGTCCGGGCCTGCTCGAATGCAGCCTTGGTGGCCTCTGCTTTTGCCTTCTCCTCGGCGGCTTTCTGCCTGGCCTCCTCACTGACGCCCTGTGCGGCAGCTTGCTTCAGATCGAAATCAACGGCCGTGTCGCCGCCGAAGCGGACGACTCCAGGCTGGGTCAAGGCCTTCTTGCCGTCCCTCATGACGCTGATCTGGTACTGCCCGGTAGGCAGACCCGCGTGCAGGTACTGACCTCGGTTGTCGGTCTTGACTTCAAAATGTTGAGTGATGCCCTGTCGATCAATCGAGATGGTGGCGCCGACCATCGGCTTCCCATCGGTATCCGTCACTTTGCCATGAATGTTGCCCGTTTGTGCAAACCCAGGAATGGTGACGAACATCACGATCACGAGAAAGAGCGGGATTTTCGTGAACTTCATTGAACCCTCCGTCAGGAAAATAAAAATTCTGTGCCGCACGCCGGCGGTCACCGGTACAGTCACTACGGCACTCAAGCAGCGTACCCCGGTTTATTGGAGTATGCGATGGGGTCCTCCATTTCAGCCTGCCGAAACGCCCTGAGCCGGAGGGCGCAACTGTCGCAGGCTCCACATGCTATATCCGAGTCGCGATAGCACGACCAGGTCAAATGAAACGGGGCGTTCAACGCCGCGCCTCGTTTGACGATATCGCGTTTTGCCAGGTAAATGAGCGGTGTCTCGATCGCGATATCCGTTGTTGGCCGCGTGCCGGCGCGAATCACTTTGTTGAAGGCTTCGTAATATTCCGGCCGGCAATCCGGATAACCGGAGCTGTCTTCCCAAACTGCGCCGATGAAAATCTTTCTGGCGCCAAGAACTTCGGCCCAAGATGTCGCTATCGATAAAAAGTGCGCATTTCGAAAAGGAACGTAAGTATTGGGAATTTCCCGGCTTGTCAGGTTCGCGTCGTGGATTGGTATCCGGGAATCGGTCAAACTCGAGCCGCCAATCAAACGGAAGTGCTCGAGCCGCACCACGAGCCGCTCGGAGGCGCCCAAATAATCTGCAACCGCGTGAAATGACTGAAGCTCGCGGCGTTCCGTTGGCTGGCCGTAACTCACATGAAGAGCCGCAATGTTGTAGCTCCGGCCGGCGATGGCGGCTGTGACACAACTGTCCATTCCACCGCTGATTAGAACGACGGCTTTCGATCTGTTCGAAGTCTGATCCATGAGGTCCGTCAAGAGCTTGGATTTTAATAGGCTTAGCGCGGAAAAGTCAAAGGGTCAGACCCCACGCGCATCCGCGCCCCAGATGTACTTATGGATCTGCAATTGAAGGCGTACCGGCAAACCGTCATCGAGAATCCAACGGGCCAGGTTCCGGGCCGGCAGATCGTCGTGTGCGGGTGAAAAAAGGACCGGATTGGGCCTGCCGCGCAGCTTTTCAAGATAGATATTTTTCGACCAGTCATAATCGGCTTGCGACGAAATCACAAATTTGAATTCATCGTGAGGTTCGGCCAATTCAATGTTATCCCAGTAGACGGTGTCGCCCTCGCGGCTGTCCGGGCACTTGATATCGATGACCTTGATCACGGGCTTCGGCACACGCACCACGCTGTGGTGCCCTCCGGTCTCGAGCATGACGGTGTAGCCGCGATCAAGAAGCGATGACATGAGAAGATAGACTTCTTCCTGCTCGAGTGGCTCGCCGCCCGTGACTTCCACCAGCTTTGCAGGATGGCCGGCGACGACGCCCAGCACTTCCTGAAGCGACATTTCGCGCCCGCCCGCGTAGGCGTACTTCGTGTCGCAGTAGACGCACCGGAGCGAGCAACCCGTCAGGCGTACAAACACGCATGGCTTGCCCGCATGCGTCGATTCGCCTTGGATTGAGAAAAAGATTTCCGTAATGCGCATAGGTCCACTCTCATTCCACAACTGTAGCAGATCCGCGGTACCACACCCAGGCTGCAAGCGCGATGAGCACGCTGGCCATGATAGAACCCAAGAGAGCCGTCGAATACGGACGCTGGATACCGTCCCTCAATGTGGAAAGAATGACAAGAGTGGCTGCAGTGACGAGTGCGACCATCGGTTGATGTCTGAAAACCGCGAGATACGCCAGCATCAGAACGATTCCCGTTGCGGCGCCGAAAATCAGCCACGACGGTATCGTCTCAATGGCTGTGGAACCCGCCATTACGAGTCCGGCCACAACCAACAAAACAGAAGCGCGGGTTCTTTGCGCCAAAGCGAAGAAAACAGTGAGCAGAACGATCGCCTGGATAATGAATGCCGTCAGAGGAGAAAGCGCCGCCGTCAGTATGGGAAGGAAAGTGGAAGCTGCACTCAGATTCCCCCAAAGCGGACTCATCGACGGTACCACGTACCTTGCCAGCGCGCTAATTCCAGCGAGCGCGAATCCAAGAGACACGCCGGCCGCAATGTCCGTCCGTAAAACAGCCAGGGCATTCGCCTTGGCCGCAACCACACCACCGGCCAGCGCCAGGGCGGCTGCAGTGAAGATTCCGAATACCAGCGACACAGAAAGCACGATTGCCGCCTGCAGCGCCAGCGGCTGAGCAGTGGAAGCTTCGGATGCCTGAATAGGCCAGCTGTTCAGTACATTGACTACGCTGATCAGAAACAACAACCCGTATAACCTGTAGAACGTGTGGGTCGAGAAATTCCGGCGCCGGCTCCAACGGACGATGCCGAGAATGGAGGCGCCGACCACGATTCCGACAAGCAGGACTGTACAAACCGTACGCAAGATTCCGGGAATGTTCTGCTGCCTTCGCTCGTTTCGCGACCACTCCTCCGGGACATAGATGTATCGCGCTACATCGACAACTTCATCTCCGGCGATTTCAATCGCGATTCTCGGTTCGCCTTCGGGCAAGCCGTAGTTCTGAGTGTCTTTGAACACGAAGGTCCAATCGGTACGCGCCGGCCTCTTACCGGCTTCAGCGGAGATCTCCTGTAGAGACGATGCGTGGGGTCCCAGACGTACTTGAAGCGTATCCGTAGCAATCTTGCGCGCCTCTTCCTGGGCCAAGCTTTTTCCCGGCCGCGCTTCAGGCAGATCATGATTGACACGAAACACCCGGCCGCTGCCGTCGATGAATACTTGAAATTCTTCGGCACGCTCGGCGACATCACCCTGGAAACGGGCGAATCGCACGAACCAGTGGGGCGGAGTCAGATAGGATCCAACGAGTCGTTTGTATGCGTCTGGTCCCGCCTTTTGCCACACAAATCGATTCTGCTCACCCGGTTGTCCTTCAACCCGGCTCAGCGCCCTCCAGGACTGATCGAGTTGTATCCCGCGCTCGGTGAGAGCCTGCCGGGCCTTCTGCTCCGCCTCATTGCGAGTGATCTGGATTGGAGGAACATCGGTGTGAAACGGTGATGCCGCAATCCACAACACAAATCCGGCCAACCCGATCACCGGCAATGCGCGCAAAACCGCCGGCGAGATGAATGTCCGGACAGGTACGGCTGTGATTTCGGGGGGTGCTTCCGGAATTTCGCGAGGTTTCCACGCCTCATTGAAAACTTCGTGAGGGACTTCCGCCCATGATCCCACCCGGATGCGGTTCGCCAGTACGACCCAGAGCGGGACCAGAACAGCGAGTGCAACGATGACCTGTTCGAGGTGGGCCCGTGCCGTTGAAGACACGAAAAGCGGCAGTGACATCCAGACCGTGTCGTAGGTGAAATGCAGGACAATGCCCGGCAGAAGCCCGAACGCCAGATACAAAGCCCCGAACACGAATGAGGGAATGATCAGCTCAACCACGCGCGCATATGCCGGCTGATTCGCGTAGCCGGCGTGCCCCGATGCGAAGACGAGCGCCTGCAGGATCATCGCCCCGCCAATGAACGTTCGCCGTTTTCCGAATTTGTCGCCTATGAGTGCCGCCGATGCGAGAGGCGCCGCGCGGAACAAAGACTCTTCCCAAAAGCCCGCCTGCGCGGCTTGAGCAACCGCAGCGAGTGAGGGAACATACGTGGCAAACATATCGGGATTCAAAAGAGTGTCGGACGGCGTCCACCAGCCGAGCTTTTCCTGAGTAAAAAAGTAGAGAACGATCTCGTAAGCAAAGAACACTGTAACCAGGAGATAGCCGGCAAGCGTTTCCCCAAAGATGATTTTGGAA
>Ga0209157_1001551_pt1 | contig 19057 bp, 17 predicted proteins | sample GraSoiAngelo_135_FD_185892 | JGI IMG/M metagenome (GOLD analysis project Ga0209157, IMG submission 185892) | Grasslands soil microbial communities from the Angelo Coastal Reserve, California, USA - 14_0929_05_40cm (SPAdes) (version 2) | ecosystem: Environmental > Terrestrial > Soil > Grasslands ...
GACGTAGTGGCGGTCGCGCGTCACGCCAGGGAAGTCCTTGACGATGGCCTGGCGGCGGCCCAGGACACGGTTGAACAGCGTGGACTTGCCCACGTTCGGGCGACCGATGATGGCGACGGTAAACATGATAGAGGTGACGGTAGCATGCAGCCGACGGACATTACAATCGGCCTTTCGGTATAATGCCCTCATGTGCACTACCGTCTATCCGGCCCCCGACTGGGCCACAATCCGGACCGTCTTGCTGGACATGGACGGGACGCTGCTCGACAGGGCCTTTGACGATCATTTCTACTTGGAGGCGCTGCCGGCGCACTATGCGGCCGCGAACCGGATGCCGGTCGAGGCGGCGCGCGAGCGTCTGGTGGCGCTCTACCGCGCTGTGGAGGGTGAGCTGGATTGGACCGACGTTGACTACTGGGCCCGCACGCTCAAGCTCGACGTGCCGGCCATCAAGGACTCGCTGCGCCACCGGATCGCGCCGCACCCAGACAGCCTGGTCTTTCTCACGTTCCTGCGCGAGCGGAAGATTCCCGTCCACCTGGTCACGAACGCGCATCCCAAGACGTTGGCAATTAAGATGGCCCAGACCGGCCTGGAGGCGTACCTCGACCGCGCCATCACTGCGTTCGATGTCGGCTGCCTCAAATCCAAGGTGGACTACTGGGTCAAGTCGGAGGTGATTCTGGGGTTCCTTCCTGCCGCCACGCTCTATGTGGACGACGATGAGGCCGCGCTGCTCTCGGCCGAAACGCACGGGATCAGGCACCTCTATCATCGCGCAAGGTCGAGCTCCACCTCGCCGCCCCAGGTGTCGGCGAAGTACCGCTCGATCGAAACCTTCCACGCCCTGATGAAATAAAATAAGTACGCGGGTGGCGCTGTCTTGCGGGTGGTGCCGAATGGGACTCTGGCGGAGCGCAGCGCGACTTGCTTGGCTTCCCGGAGCACCCAAGATGCGGCCGGCCGCGCGAGCTTTGACCCGTTGCATTCGGCGGAGCAACGGGTGCCCCGGTAATGCGGTGACAGGACCCGCAAGCCGCAGGTGACAGCACCCGCGTCTACGGCAGGTCCATCCCGCGCTCCTGCCCTTCCACGTGCACGCCGTAGGGCGGGAGCGTCGTGAGGCGGGGATCGTCCACCGGGCCGCCGACGGTGAAGTGGTAGAGCGACTGGAAGGCGAGGTCCTTGAGGCCGAAGGCCTGGTGCACCGGTTCATCGAAGAAGCAGCCGATGCCCGTCGCCCGCACACCCGCCGCTTCGGCCTCCAGATACAAGACCTGCCCGATCACGCCCGTTTCCCAGAACAGCCGCCGATAGAACCACGGCCCGTGCTTGAACAGGGCCTCCTGATACTCCGCGATCATGCCCAGGGAAAAGGCGCCGTCTCCGGCGATGTCCTGAAAACAGCTCACCTGGGAGGCCAGCCGCTTCGCGTCGCCGTGCTCCAGCAGGTACAGGGGCAGGTCAGGAGGACACCCGGGCGGGGTGGTCCAGGCGAATCGCTCGTGCATGGCGTGCTTGAGCTTGTCCACCTTTCCTGGGTCGCGGGCCAGCATGTACAGGCCGGGGTCAAGGCCGTCCACCCGATGGACGAACAGGGCCAGGTGAATGGTGGGATCCCACGGGAGGGCGTCCCACGGCATGGGCCGCCGGAGCACCTCCAGCTCGGGATGTGGCATGATCCGCGCGAGCATCTTGTAGAACGTGTCAGCCGGGATCGAGGTCTTCCCGTCGCAGGCGAGGAGGCTTCGCCGCTGATGGATGATGCGGCCAGCGGAGGGACCTCCAGCAGACGAAGAAGCTTCGCGCGGTGTCTGGGGCGGGTCAAACCAATCGAGACCGTGCCATTCGCTACTGTGTTTCCGCGATGCGACTGCTACAGCGTCGATGATCTCCCACGGCACGGGATCATCAGGGCTGAGCCGGTTCGCCTTCCCGTACCACCGTTGCTTGGTCATCTCGGACACGAGGGCGGGATCGAGGAAGAGCGGGAGGACATGGTTGTCGCCTGTCCGCCAATCCCGTGCGAGGTCGGTCGGCCAGACGACCATGACCAGGTCAGGATGTTCGCGTTCAGCACCTGCGAAGTAGTCCGTGCGGTTCAGCCCCAGCAAGTATTCGACAGTCTCGTCGGCCAGACAGTGCAGGACCACTGCGGACCAGCCAAGCGTTGCAGCCGCGATCCGGACCGTGGCGATCGCGTGGCCCGCGTCATGCTGGCAGTAGCGGAACGCGCGCTCGCCGTACTTCCACGCCTCCCGCCAGTGAATGGACGAGAGTCCCACCAGGAAGGCCTGCGGCGGAAACGCGTGCAGCAACTCCGCGAGCAATTCGTCGGGGCAGTCCGCGCGCCGCTCCAGCCCGTGCTCCCTGGGCGCGTAGTGGTACAGCCCTGGCGTGAATGCGACGCCGGGTACCGCACCGATCAGCAGATAGCCCTCGGTGGGGTGCAGGTTCCCGCTGGAGGGGTTGCTGCGCAGCGCCCAGCGCGTGCCGCCAGCTTGCTTCCAGGCGGACAGGGCAAGCGCGTATTCGAACAACCGCGAGAGGGTGCGGATCGTGACCGGCGCGCTTGACACGGCGCCCGAGCGGTACAGGTCCGCATACGGCGGCGAGAGCGGCTCCTCGTCCGGGCTCAAGATCGGTAGGCGCCCGAGCGTGGCGCCCTCGTAGCGCCGGAACGGGTTCGGCTGGTTCGCCCAGTCCATGTAGCCGAGCGCCCGCGCGTAGCGGTTGAAGTGATGCTTGGTCTCTTCGTGATACCGCATCACTATTTCAAGCTGTTTTACGTCGTGCATGCTGGGGGTGGAGCTTACCATGAATCGGGTTTCGCTTGACTCGCTCCGGCGAGGGATGATACGGACTCGAAGCGATGGGCAAGCTCGACCTCGCCAAGGCCATTCTCGCGACCGGATCATTCCACTGGAAGACGAGGCCGCAGTTCACGCTGGCGTCAGGCCGCGTCAGCGAATACTACGTCAACTGCAAGCAACTGCTCTCGCACCCCAAGTACCGGCGGCTCCTCGCCGAGCTGATTGCTGACCATCTCAAGGGCTGGGACATCCAGGCTGTGGGCGGGATGGAGATCGGCGCGATCCCGATCGCCACCGCGGTGGCCGACTATGTGTATGACCGCACGGGGGGAGAGTTGCGGACCTTCGTGGTCCGTAAGAAGCCCAAGGACCACGGGATGAAGCACGCGGTGGAAGGTGCCTTTGAGTCAGGGGACCGCGTGCTGGTCGTGGACGACGTGCTCACCACCGGCCAGGCGACGATCGATGCCATCACGCATGCGCGTGCGGCGGGCCTCGACGTCCGCCACGCGCTTGTGCTCGTGGATCGGCAGGAAGACGGCGGCCGCGCGCGCGTCGAGGCTCTGGGCGTCCCGCTCACCAGCCTTCTCACCCTCCAGGATCTGAAAAACCTCAAGGGCCAACCGGACCCGTAACGCCTACCCCCGTTTCTTGCCCGCCTCCTGTCAGTGTGTTAGATTCGCGCCGATGAGCGAGCGCACGTACAATCCCCAGCAGATCGAAGTAAAATGGCAGCGGAAATGGGCTGAGCAGCAGACCTTCCGTGTGACCGAAGACTCCTCTCGTCCCAAGTTCTACTGCCTGGAGATGTTCCCCTACCCCTCTGGCCGCATCCACATGGGCCATGTGCGTAACTATGCCATCGGGGACGTGCTGGCACGGTTCAAGACGATGCGCGGCCACAATGTCCTGCACCCAATGGGCTGGGACGCCTTCGGCCTGCCGGCGGAGAACGCGGCGATCGAAAAGGGCGTGCACCCCGCGCAGTGGACCACCGAGAACATTCAGTACATGAGGAACCAGTTGGAGCGCCTGGGGCTCTCCTACGACTGGAGCCGCGAGATCACGACGTGCGAGCCGGACTACTACACATGGAACCAGTGGCTCTTCCTCAAGTTTTACGAGAAGGGTCTCGCTTACAAGAGGCGGTCCTCGGTGAACTGGTGCCCGAGCTGCGAGACCGTGCTCGCCAACGAGCAGGTGGAGGAAGGCCGCTGCTGGCGGTGCGAGAGCGTGGTGGTCCAGAAGGAGCTGGAGCAGTGGTTCTTCCGGATCACGGCTTACGCCGAGGAGTTGCTGGCCGGCTGCGATCGGCTCCCCGCCTGGCCGGCGCGCGTGCTGACCATGCAGCGCAACTGGATCGGCAGGAGCATCGGTGTGGAGGTGGACTTCCCGCTGGCCGAGCCGCTGTCCGACCTGCCGGCGATCCGGATCTTCACCACCCGCCAGGACACGATCTTCGGCGCGACCTTCATGAGCCTCGCGCCCGAGTCGCCGCTGGTCGAGCGGCTGATCGAGGGCCGCCCGGAGGCAAAGGCCGTGCGGGAGTTCGTCGCGCGGGTCTCCCGACAGGAGAAGGCGCTGCGGACCGCCGCCGACCTGGAGAAAGAAGGAGTCTTCACAGGCGCCTGCGCCGTGAACCCCTTCACGCTGGAGCCGATTCCGATCTGGGTGGCGAACTTCGTCCTGTATGAGTACGGGACCGGCGCGATCATGGCGGTGCCGGCGCACGATCAGCGCGACTTCGAGTTCGCCACTAGGTACGGGATCCCGATTCCGCTGGTCATCCAAAACCCGGAGGGCACGCTTCGCGAGCCGCTGACGGCGGCCTACGAGGAGCAGGCAGGCACGCTGGTCAACAGCGGCCGGTTCTCGGGCCTCCCGGTGGCTGAGGGGAAGGAGCGCATCGCCGACTTCATCGAGACCTGTGGCATGGGAGCCCGCACAGTGAACTACCGGCTCCGCGACTGGGGGATCTCGCGCCAGCGCTACTGGGGTACGCCGATCCCGATCATCTATTGTCAGACGTGCGGAACCGTGCCGGTGCCGGAAGCCGATCTGCCGGTGATGCTTCCCAAGGATGTGCCGTTCACCGGCAAGGGCGCCTCGCCGCTGGCCCAGTCGGAACAGTTCGTGAAGACTCAATGCCCAAAGTGCAAGGGGCCGGGCCGGCGCGAGACCGACACGATGGACACTTTCGTGGATTCGTCTTGGTACTTCCTCCGCTACTGCTCGCCTCACGACACGACGAGGCCGGTAGATCCCGAGAAGGCGGACCGGTGGATGGCGGTGGACCAGTACATCGGTGGGATCGAGCACGCGGTCCTGCATCTGCTGTACGCCCGTTTCTTCACTAAGGCCGTGCGCGACCTGGGGCTGGTGAAAGTGGACGAGCCCTTCACGAGCCTCCTGACGCAGGGCATGGTCTGCAAGGAGACCTACCGGTGCGAGGAGCACGGGTGGCTCTTCCCCAGCGAACTGATTGGAGGCGAAAAGAGCGGGTGGCGGTGCGCGCACTGCAGCAGGCCAGTCGAAAGGGGCCGCGTCGAGAAGATGTCCAAGTCGAAGAAGAACATCGTGGACCCGGAGCACCTCATCGCCACCTACGGCGCGGACACGGCGCGTCTCTTCTCCCTTTTTGCCGCGCCGCCGGAGAAAGACTTGGAGTGGAGCGACGAGGGCGTGGAAGGCGCGTTCCGGTTCCTGGGACGCGTCTGGCGCCTGGTGCACGACTTGGCCCCACTCATCGCTCAGCAACAGGTCGCTGGGGGAGCGCCCGTGGCGTCCAAGCGGGAGCAGGATCTCCGGCGTCTCACGCACCGGACAATCAGGAAGGTGACGGACGATATCGAGCATGAGTTCCAGTTCAACACGGCCATCGCGGCGCTGATGGAGTTCGTGAACGGGCTGTACAAGTTCGCGGCCGGGACCAAAGGCACGGACCAGCCTGGCGAGGTCGCCGCGCTGCGGGAGGCGGTCAGCGCCTTGCTGGTGCTGCTCACGCCTTTCGCGCCCCACATTGCGGAAGAGCTCTGGGCGGAGACTGGCCACACGACGACCTTGGCCCGGCAGCCCTGGCCACGCTACGAAGAGGCGCTGCTCCGGGAGGCAGTCCTGACGATCCCTATACAGGTCAATGGGAAGCTCCGAAGCAAGGTAACAGTCCCCGCCGATTGGAACGAGAGACAGATCGTCGATACGGCGAAGGCGGATGCGAAGGTCGTGGAATGGATCAAAGGGAAGACGATCAAGAACGTCGTGTACGTCGAGAAGCGGCTGGTGAACATCGTGGTGGAGTGATCGCAATGGAATGTTCTCAAGTAGCATGCGACACTGCCTGTCCTGTCGCGGGCGGCTCTGGGGCCCTGTCGGCGAGCAGCCCCGCTGAGCGGTGCCTTTCGCCGTCGAAGCCCCGCAGACTCGGCTGTAGGCACTCTAGCTCATCGGGGCGCCCAGCCCGCCGCCACCCCGCCGCCTCCGGCGACACAGGAGCCCCCCGCTGGACTGCAGGAGACACGAGAACATTCCAGTTGCCCAGGAGAGGGTGGTTACTGGCGATGGGCATCCTTGTAGTATTGGCCGGCTGCGGGTACGAGTTCGGCATGACCGTCAAGCCGGGAGCCGCGCGGGGCCTGCACCTGGCGGTGCCGGTCTTTCACAACGACACCTTCGAGCCAATCTTGGACAAGCGTGTCACGGAGTTCGTGCGGCGGCAGTTCCTGCAGGCCGACGGCCTGACGCTGGTCAACGACGTCGGCGCCTCGCCGTTTGTCATCAAAGGCCGCATTCGCGGCTACGGACTCCAGATCCTCTCGTTCCGGCAAGGCTTCGTCAATGAGCAACGGGTCAATCTCCTCGTGGAGGTGACTTTCGAGGATACGGCCGCCCGCACGGTGCTCTGGAAGGAGTCTTACCGGACATCGGCCGAATTCTTCCAGACCACCGACCTCGCCACGAACCGCGCGAGACAGGACCGGGCGACCGAAGAAGCCTGCCAGGCGATGGCAGAGCACATCGTGTCGCGGGTCCTGGAAACCTACCCGCGATGAAGGCCAAGCGCGAGGACATCGGCCTCTACGAGCTGAAGCGACAGCTTGCGGCAGGCGACTTCGCGTCTCTGTATTTGATCGTTGGGGAGGAAGCGGTCCTCCGGGACGACGCGGTGGCGGCGATCTGGGCCGCGGTCCTCGGGCTCGATGAGGCCAACATCGGGGTGTTTAACTCCGATGTGGTATACGGGGATGAGACCGAGGCGGCGGAGATCCTGACGTTCTGCGGGAGCCTTCCGCTGTTCGCGACGCGACGCCTGGTCGTGGTCAAGGAAGTCGGCGGGCTCAGAGCCCACGAGACCGAACGGCTGCTCCAGTATCTCAAAGAGCCGGTCGAGACCACCTGCCTCGTGCTGACCGGCGGGAAAGTAGACGGCCGCCTGAAATTTTTCCAGGCGCTCAAGCAGGTAGCCGTGACCGTGGCCTGCGCGCCGCTCGATGCACGCGCGCTGCCGGCCTGGGTGCAGGACCAAGCCGGCGTACTGGGGCTTCGCCTCGAGGAGGCGGCGCGGGCGTTGCTGATCGAGGCCAGCGGCGGCGACCTCGGCGTGTTGTGCCGTGAGATGGAGAAGCTGGCGGCCTATGTGGCCCCCAACACGCGCGTGACGGCGGCAGACGTCGAGGCCGTGCAGGGCGCGGACACAGGTGGCTCGGTGCACGACCTCATTGATGCCTTACAGCGCAGAGATCGCGCAGGCTCATTGCGGTTTTTGGGCAAGGTCTTGGACGCTGGGGAGCCTCCGCTTAGAGTGCTTGGCTTCCTCGTAGCCTGCTGGCGGAACATGTGGAGAGCACGGAAGTTCTCGGAGGAAATGCTCCGCGACTTCGAGTTGTTCCGAGAGACCGATTCTCGCTTGAAAGGCGGAGGCGGAGGGCGCCGGAAGGAACGGCTTGAGATGGAGCGCCTGGCTCTGAAGCTCTGCCGGGGCGCCGGGCGGGCTACGCCGTCACGCCCTTTCGCATCTGCGCGGTAAGGCGGGACAGTTTGCGGGAGGCGGCGTTGCGATGGATGACGCCTTTGGATGCGGCGCGTTGCAAGGCCCGCGAGGCTTCGCGGAGCAGTTCCGTCGCTTGGCCGGCCTGTTTCTGCTGGATGGCGGTCTGCAGCTTCTTGATCACGCCCTTGACGCCGGACAGCACGGCACGGTTCCGGGTCCGCCGTTTCAGGGCCTGGCGGGCGGCCTTCAGGACATTCCTATGGACAACCGGCATGGTATGGCTCCTTTGTAAGACGGAGCATGACTGCTACCACGGCGTTTGCTCCGAAGTCAAGGAACGCGCATGGCGATTGAGCCCCGAGAGCGGTTGATCCTCGCGCTGGACGTACCGTCGGCCGATGAGGCCAAGCGCCTGCTCGACCGCGTGAGGGACGCGGTGGCGTGCGTGAAGATCGGCCTGGAGCTCTTCACAGCGGCCGGGCCCGACATCGTGCGCTGGGCCCTCGCGCAGCGCAAGCGGGTCTTCCTAGACCTCAAACTGCTCGACATTGGAGAAACGGTGAAGCGGGCCACAGCAGCGGCCGCCGAGCTCGGCGTGACGTTTCTCACCGTCCACGCCGCCGGCCAGACCGTGCGGGCTGCCGTCGAGGGCCGCGGCCGGAGCGCGATGAAGGTCCTGGCCGTGACGGTGCTGACGAGCTTTGATAACGCGGACTTGCTGGAGATGGGCATCGTGGAATCCGTCCATGACACGGTCATCCGGCGCGCGCGCCTGGCGATCTCGTTGGGCGCCGACGGCGTCGTGGCCTCCGGCGTCGAGGCGGCGATGATCCGGAGGGAACTGGGTAAGGATCCGATCGTCGTGATCCCCGGGATCCGTCCCGTCGGCGCCTCGCATGACGACCAGGCCCACGTCACGACGCCGGCCGATGCCATTGCCGCCGGCGGAGACTACCTCGTCGTCGGGCGGCCCATTCGCGATGCCGTCGACCCCGCGGCGGCCGCCCGGGCCATTCAGGCCGAAATCGAAGTCGCCCTGACGCGCCGAGGATAAGTTGCGGGGCGCCCGCCGTGTTTGCTAGGATGCGGCTCTCTTCCTGATTAGATCCGCCACGATTCTTCGACAGGTGGTGGGTGTAGCTCAATGGCTAGAGCGCCGGACTGTGGCTCCGGAGGTTGGGGGTTCGAAACCCCTCATCCACCCCATTCAGTTTTTCCCGATGTCTGAGTCAGGCACTGTCCGGCAGCAGATCGTGCAGGCGATCACCGGCACGCGCTGCTCAGCCCGAGACCTTGCGCATCGCCTCGGCGTCTCCGAGCGGAGCGTGGAAGAACATCTCGCGCACATCGTCAAGTCGGTGGCCGCGGCCCGACAGGGCCGGTTTCGTCTTGAGCCGTCCACCTGTCAGGACTGCGGTTACGTCTTTCGCGGGCGCACCCGCCTGACCAGGCCCAGCCGGTGCCCGAAATGCCGCAGTGAAGCGATCCTCGAGCCACGGTTCGGCATAGACCCCTAGTCCGCATTCGTATATGATTGCCTTGTTTGGAGGCGCAGGGAGGAAAGCGCATGCGAAAGGCTGCACGATCCAATTCACGTGGGAATGTGAAAGCCGCGCGACTATCACATCGGGAGGGGGACCCACGGACGCCCCTCCCGCACCCACTGGTCGGCGTGATCATGGGCTCCAAATCCGACTGGGAGACGATGGCCCACACCGCCGAGACGCTGGAGAAGCTGGACATTCCGTTCGAGGTGCGCGTGGTCTCGGCCCACCGCACGCCAGACCAGCTCTTCGAGTACGCCGGCTCGGCCGAGCGGCGCGGGCTGGAAGTGATCATTGCGGCCGCCGGGGGCGCGGCCCACCTCCCGGGGGTCACGGCGGCCAAGACGGCCTTGCCGGTCCTGGGAGTTCCGATGGAGTCTCAGGCCTTGAAGGGACTCGACTCGCTGCTCTCCATGGTGCAGATGCCGGCCGGCGTCCCGGTGGGTACCTTGGCGATCGGGCGAGCTGGAGCGGTAAACGCCGCGCTGTTTGCGGCGGCGATCCTGGCGAATAAATATCCGAAGGTCCGCGAGGCGCTGTCCCGCTATCGCAAGGTCCAAGCGGAGGCGGTGCTCGCCCAGCACGACCCGCGCAAGGCTGGCTGAGCTATCGGCTGAGGGCCCACAGCATGCCGGTGAGGCCGTCCACGACACGGGCCAGCGCGTCGTAGTTCACTTTCTCCGGCGTGTCCTGCTCCGTGTGGTATTGCGGGTACCGATACAGCGCCGTATCGGTGACCATGAGGGCGGGATAGCCTTCTACCCAGAAAGAGCCGTGGTCGCTCCAGTCCACCCCCGGCACCCACTCGAACGTCGCGATCGATTCGGCCGGAAAGGGCGTTACCTGTCGAAACGACTCGACGGCCTGACGCAGGAACGGTCGCGAGCCGAAATTTGACACGAACAGGACGAAGTTCCCCCGGTCTGGATAGAAGAGCCGGTACAGGGCAGACGGGAACGGGAAGGCCTGGCTACCGGGCGCCTCGCTGTAATAGCCGAGGGTTTCGAGCGAGAGCATGGCGCGAATCCGGTCCCCGTGGGCGCGCGCCTGCCTTGCGTACACGCGGCTCCCCATCAGGGCCGTCTGGAAGTGCGGCGGCTCCTCGTTCACGAAGGCGACGAAGCGTACGGTCTTGCCAAGGCCCCTGACGGCCGACAGCCTGGACAGCTCCAGCAGCGCCGCGATGCCCGTCGCGTTGTCGTTGGCGCCGGGGCTCCCGATCACCGAATCATAGTGGGCGCCGATGAGGATGATGTCGTCCGGATGCTCTCGCCCGCGGCGGGTAATTTCCAAGTTCGCCCACGTGTCCCGGCCCATGGCGTACTCCTGCCGCGTCACGGCGTACCCCTGGTCGCGCCAGGCCTGTTCGATGTAGGCGGCCGCGCGGCGCAGGGCCTGGGGGCGAAACGTGTTCCGCTCGCCGATCTCGCCGGCCAGCACCTGGACGTGCGCTCTAAGCGTGTCGGTGGGGATCGTCACCGGCGCCCTCGCCTCTTGGCTGGAAGTGCTCATTCCCAACGCTGTCGCGAGCAGCACGATCACAAGCGCCGGCCTTGCTAGCACGGAGGGCACCTGCACGCGTCGCGGCACAGGCGCAGTGTAGGCCTGACCAGGCGGCCCATTCAAGGTGGCGGTTCGAATTGACAGAGGCGGCGCTCTGGAGGTAACGTGCCGCGAATTCCCTGACTACCGCGTGAGCACCCTACCAACTGCCGCTTCCTGGCGTCACGGCGTCACGCCCTACCAGTGGCTGGTCCTGTTCGTGGCCTGGCTTGGCTGGGTCTTCGATTCCATGGACGCGACGATCTACGCGCTGGTCCTCCATCCGGCGTTACACGATCTGCTCCAGGTTGCGTCGGGCGGCGCGCCAGTCAGCGACAGCGACATCGGCTGGTACGGCGGCATTGTCTTCTCTATCTTTCTGGTCGGCTGGGCGATCGGCGGGGTGCTGTTCGGCGTCGTGGCCGACTACGTCGGGCGGACCAGGACCTTGATCGTCACAATCCTGATCTACGCCGTGTTCACAGGTATGGCGGCCCTGTCGCAGGACTGGTGGCATCTGGCGATCTATCGGTTCCTGACGGCGCTGGGGACCGGCGGGGAGTGGGCGGCTGGCGCGTCGCTGGTGGCCGAGGTCTGGCCGGAGGAGAAGCGCGCCAAGGCGGCCGGCATCTTGCAGTCAGCCTGGGCAGCGGGGTTCTTTCTCGCGGCCCTCTTCAACCTGCTCCTGCGCGGATACGGCTGGCGGGTCCTGTTCGTGGTGGGCGTCGTGCCGGCCATCGTGGCCTTCTTCGTTCGTCTGTGGGTCAAGGAACCGGAGCGCTGGGTGACGGCGCGCAAGCAGGAACTGGCCTCAGGGACCGGTCACCGGCTCAAGATCGTCGAGCTGTTCCAGGGCAGCCTGCGCCGTCCGACGCTCGTCGGATCGGTCTTGGCGTTTGTGGCCGTCTTCGGACTCTGGGGCGCGACGAATTGGACGCCCACCTTGATCGGGGCCCTACCTGACATGCGGGGCTTGGACGCCAGGGCGCTGGAGCAGTACAAGAGCTATGCCATCATGGCGCTCAATGTGGGTGCGCTGATCGGCTATCTCAGTTTCGGGGTGCTGGCGGATCGCTTCGGGCGGAGACCCGTCTTCGCGCTGATGTGTGCGGGTAGCCTCGTGATGGTGCCGGTGACGTTTCTGACGCCGCACGCATACGTGCACGTGCTGCTGCTGCTGCCCCTGCTCGGCTTTTTCAACAACGGGATCTTCAGCGGGTTCCCCATTTATTTTCCGGAGCTCTACCCGACCCGCATCCGTGCGACCGGTGCGGGCTTTTGCTTCAACGCCGGGCGCGTGCTCGCCTCGGGCGGTCCGTTCCTCACAGGCTATTTGGTGACGTCGTTGGGCAGCTTCGGCCGCGCGGCCAGCGCCGTCGCCCTGATCTATCTCGTGGGTCTGCTGATCTTGCCGTTGGCGCCTGAGACGAAGGGGCAGCCCCTGCCGGAGTGAAGGTCAGGGGTTATCCCCTGGCGGTGCGCTCGTACACCTTGGCGTCGATGAAGAGATGAAGCAAGGCGGAGTCCACCTTGCCCTCCTTCACTTCGTCCCTGAGGATGTCGAGGGCCTTCGAGGCCGGGACGGCCTTTTTGTACGGGCGGTCGGAGGCGGTCAGCGCGTCGTAGATGTCGCTAATGGTCATCATCCGGGTCTGAACCGGGATCTCCGGGGCGGTGATCTGCCGCGGGTAGCCTTTCCCGTCCAGCTTCTCATGGTGGCCGTAGGCGATCTCCGGAATGCGCCGCAGTTTGCTGGTCCACGGGATGGTCGCGAGGAAGCGGTACGTATGCGTAACGTGGCTCTCGATCTCCTGGCGGTCCTCGCTGGTCAGGCTCCCCTTGGGGATGGAGAGGCTCACGAGCTCGGGAGCCGTGAGATACGCTTTGGGGCCGTCGAACGAGTGGAACGTCCTGGCGGCGATCTCGTTGAGCCGCTCGAATCCGCCCTTCGCCAGCACCGTCGGGACATTGCACGCCAGCAGGAAACGCAGGACCTCGTCGGTGTCGTCGAGCCGGTGGCCGAGCTCCCTGTCGAGCTTCGCCAGCAACTCGGCAGTCTCGCCGGGATTGGAAAACTGGTACACAGAGACCTTGCGTTCCAGCGCCTCCTTCTCCAGCGTCCGCTTGATGAACTCGAAGCGGGCCTTGAGGAGCGCCACCTCGTTGGGGTAGAGCTTCTCGGCCTTGACGAGCACGTGCTCGCGCACGCCCACCTTGCCGAAGTCGTGCAGGAGGGCGGCGTAGCGGATCTCCTTCATCTGGTCGTAGTCGAAGGTGACCTTGGCGTAGGGGCCAGTGTCGACCCGGTCCACGACTTCGGCAAGGCCACACGTCAGGGTGGCGACACGGCCGGAGTGGCCGGAGGTCGTGGGATCGCGGGACTCGATGGCCACCACGCTGGCCGCGATGAAGCCTTCGAACAGTTTGTTGATCTCGTCGTAGAGGATCGCGTTTTCGATGGCCGAGGCGGCCTGCCCGCCCAGCGCGAGGAGCATCTCCTCGTCTTCCGCATCGAAGGGAGGCCCAGGGGCGCCTTTCTCGACTTCGGCCCAGTGTTCCCCAGGGTTTTTATTGAGCACCTGGAGCACCCCGACCACTTCATCCTTGGTGGAGAGCATCGGAACGGTAAGCATGTTCCGGGTGTGAAATCCTGTCGCCTTGTCCACCGCGGGGTTGAACCGGGGGTCTGCATAGGCATCGGGAATGTTCAGGGGTTTTTTCGTTTGGGCGACGTGGCCCGCGATGCCCTTGTCGGCGGGAAACCGGATTTCCCGGGCGCCCTGGGCCACCTTGCTCCAGAGCTCGCTCTTGTCCTTATCGAGGAGGAAGATGCTGCCGCGCGTGGCGTCGACCACCGAGCGGGCGTGTTCCACGATCTCTTCGAGCAGGACGCCGAGGTCCCGCTCCGTGGACATGGCCTTGGCCACATCCAGGATAATCTCGAGCTTTTGAATGCGCCGCTCTTTTGGATCGAGTTGTGCCACGCCGCGCCCTCATTGAGCGTTCATAGGGTACACCTTCCGATCGGTGGGATCAACGAAGTACGCTATAATGCAGGTCTCCATGCGGATCTGTCCCCAATGCCGTCTCATCGCCTCGGATGATCCGGTGTGCCCGGAATGTGGATGGAACGTCGCGACGGGCGGCGTCACCGGGCCGGCCTCTGAGCGTGCGGCGCGTTACGCAGAACACTTACAGTACATGGTCCTCTTCACCGCCCTGATGTTCGGCGCCTCGCTGATCGTCTCCTTCGCGACGACGCGTGGCAACCAGTTTCTCCCTGCTGTCTCGATGGGCTTGCTCGTCACCGGACTCATCGCCGACGTCTTCCTGTTGCTGCTCATCTACAAGACGGCAGCCATGTTCGCCGAGGCCAGCCGCTGGATGGTGGGCGCGGTCCTCACCTTCCCGTTCGGCACCCTCATCTTCGCCTGGGTGCTCGCGCGGCGGGCCCGCTTGGGCGGCCCCGTCGTCCCCCCTGCTTCCGGGACCGGGGACTGACCGGCCCCTGGCGCTTGCGCGGCTCTTTCGTGATCGGCTAAGCTCGACCCATCGGTCGAACTGTTTCCATGAGCGAATCTCTAGCGGAGGGAGGAACGGCGGTGAGACACGGTGTGTGGTCGGTGGCGCCGGCGATGCTAGCGCTTGCGGTGGTGGGATGCGGGGGGCCCGGTCAGACGGTTCCCCTCTCGGTCAACATGGACGCGGTACCCGCTCCGGCGAAGGTCACCGCTCCGTTGCGGGTGGCGGTGGTCCCGTTTGAGGACGTGCGGACTGACAAGTCCGGGATCGGACGTTACCAGCATTACGTGGAGTCGACCGTGGACAGGTTGGTGCCGGCCAGCGGGTCGGCGGCCGATCAGATCACGAACTTCGTCGTGGAGTACCTGAAGCGCGCGGGCTTTCCGGTCACCCGCGTGCAGCCGGGGCAGACGGTCGCCCCCGGCTCGGCCGATGTGGTGCTGTCTGGGCAGATCGAGTCGTACTGGAGCGAGGCCGTGACCCGGTTTGCCCGGACCGAACTGGCGGCCAAGAACCGGCTCGTTCTCAAGGCTGTCAACGTGGGCGATGGCAGCACGGTCCGCACCACGGTGGTCGGCGAGGAGACCAAGACGGTGGTCTTCTTCGATCTCGGAGATCTGGAAAGGCTCAACAGCGAGGCGTTGGGTCAGACCCTCGCGCGGTTCCTGGCCGACGTGGTCGTGGCGGACCGGACGTTCAAGCCAAAGCAGTAAGGGTGCGCGGAAAAGGTAGCGACGATGGCCACAACCCCGGTCCCCGATGACCGCCTGCGACAGCAATTCGAGGCGTTACTTGCGCTGCCGGAGGCCGATCCGCACGCGGCGATCCTGAAGGAGCTGGTCGGCGCGGTCTTCCGGCTGAACGAGAACCGGCTGGAGACGCTGGACCTGAAGATCCTGAATCGCGCTCTCAAGGAGATGCGCTATGCCTTCCGGCTCTTCAGGCAGTACCGGAATCGGCGGAAGGTCGCCATCTTCGGTTCCGCACGGATGCCTTCGGAGAATCCCCTGTACGATCTCGCCCGGCGCTTCGCCCGCCGCCTGGCCGAACATGGGTACATGGTCATCACGGGGGCGGGAGGGGGGATCATGCGGGCGGCGAACGAGGGGGCCGGCCGGGAGAACAGCTTCGGGGTGAACATCCTGCTCCCTTTTGAGCAGGAGCCCAATCCGGCGATCGCGGACGATCCCAAGCTCATCCACTTCAAGTACTTCTTCACCCGCAAGCTCTTCTTCGTGCGGGAGTCCCACGCCTGCGCGGTGTTCCCCGGCGGGTTCGGTACCCACGACGAGCTCTTCGAGATCCTCACCCTGCTGCAGACCGGCAAGAACAATCCCCATCCGATCGTGCTGGTGGACCTGCCGGGGGGCACCTACTGGCGGGGATGGGTGCGGTTTGTGCAAGAGAAGATGCTGGCGACCCACATGATCGCGGCGGAGGATCTGGGGCTCTTCCGGGTGGTCTACTCGGCTGAGGATGCTGTGGCCGAGATCGAGGGCTTCTATCGGAACTACCATTCCAGCCGGTTCGTGAAAGGGCGGCTGGTGCTGCGTCTGCAGCGTCCTTTGACGGCCGGGCAAGTGGACGACCTCAACGTGCGGTTTGCATACTTGTGCCAGGACGGCAAGATCGAGCAGCGGTCTGCCCTCCAGGAGGAAGAGGACGAGCCTGAGCTCCTGGCGCTGCCCAGGCTGGTCGTGCCCTACGACAGCCGGAGCGCGGGAGGCCTCCGCCAGCTCATTGATGTTGTGAATGGGCTGCCAACCTGACGGGCTCGAGCCGGCCCCGGCTCGGTCCCGGTCAGTTGCGCTCAGTAACGCATGGTGACGGAAGCGGTGCTGCTGCGCGCTCCGAAGAACTTCCGGGAGAACTCCTCCACCAGCGCAGGGTCGTAGCCCTTGCAACTGAAGATGTCGAGGTACGCCCGGTTCGTCTCGTTGGCGAAGTGCCCGCTGATCAGGGACGTCTCGATGAGCTGGAGCATCGAGTAGCCTGCCACCCGTCCTTCGCCGAAATGGACGATCTGGCACTCCCCGAATCGCTTCATCCTGATCAGCGTGCAGAGCGCGATGACGTAGGCCTCGATGTGGTTACGGTCCCGGATGGTTTCAGGTCTACAGTCGTGGAGATCAACTGCAGTGGAGAGGCCCCAAGCTTTCCCCTCCCTGATCAACTCCTCCGCGGATTCTACGGGAGCGGACGTTGGGGCCATCGTTGGTAAGACGGCACCTTCAGCGTTATCTAATGCGTTCATCGATACGGAGCACCTCCTTGTTGATGTGACGGTTGTTAGGGTGACTGGCTACGCTGAACTCTCATTATGGAAACGCACTATAGCACAGTATTTTCCACACGCAATATTTTTTTTCATGACGCTCGAAATTTTTTCGCTCCCAGTCAGTACTCCTTGGAGGGCGTGTAATCCTGGATCCGCGCGTGCGCTTCCTCGACGCTCATCCGCTTCAACTCCACCTGCCGGCGCACCCACAAGTCGTGCTGATTGCGAAGCTGAAACTCCTGCCGGCGGCGCAGCGCGCCGCCGCCCAGCGTCCAGATCGACGTGAAGAACGTGTCCTGCTGCGACGACAGCAGGCCGGCCTTACCCAGGACTGCCTGCTCGTCGTACACCGGCGAGTCCCAGGTCCAGCTGTCGTCGTAGGCCGGCGCAGTGGCGCAGGACGCCAGCACGAGGCAGGCCAGCAGGAGCGCCGCAGGCTTCATGGCGGCAGGATAGCGAGCGGACTGGGCTGAATCAAGATCGTAGCGGAGGAAGGGCTCAGGAACACTCCGGGCTGAACCCGCGTCTCAGCGTGTTCTCCGAGATGACAGAGCTCGAGACGAACTGGAGGAGGTAGTCCGGGCCTCCAGCCTTGGCCCCGATACCGGAGAGGCGGCCTCCGCCGAACGGCTGGCGGCCCACCAGCGCGCCAGTGATACCCCGGTTGATGTACAGGTTGCCGACCAGGAACTCCTCGCGCGCCCGCGCGATGTTCCGGGGGCTACGGGAAAAGAGCCCGCCGGTGAGCGCGTACTCGGTCGAGTTGGCGAAGGCCAGGGCCTCGTCGAAGTCCCGCGCCCGCAGCACGGCCAGCACCGGCCCGAAGATCTCCTCGCGGGCCAGGCGGTGCTCGGGGCGGATGTTCGTGACGACCGCCGGTCCGACGAAGTTCGGCCCTGACCGTCGTGCGGGGTCCGGCAGCAACGCGGGAGTCCCTTCCTGCTGCGCGAGCGCGAGGTACTCCAGCACCTTCTGCACCGCCCGTTGATCGATCAAGGGGCCGAGCCCCGTGCCCGGCTCTTCGGGTGGGCCCATGCGCACGCTCCGTGCGGCCTCCACCAGCCGCTCGACGAAGGCGTCGTGGATGGCGTCCAGGACGATCGCGCGCGAGCAGGCGGAGCACTTCTGTCCCTGGTAGCCCAGGAAGGAGGCACTCACGCCTGCCACCGCTTCATCCAGATCGGCGGTGTCGTCCACGATGATCGCGTTCTTGCCCCCCATCTCTGCGACAACCTTCTTCACCTCCCGCTGCCCCGGCGAGACTTGCGCCGCGGCGGCGATGATCTGGAGTCCGACGGCCTTCGAGCCGGTAAAGGCGATGACGGGGACGTCGGGGTGTGCGACCAGGCGGCGGCCTGCCTCCGGTTCGCCGGGGAGAAATTGCAGGACGCCGTCCGGCAGCCCGGCCTCGCGGAAGACTTCCACCAGCGCGTGCCCGGTCACCGGTGACCTTTCCGACGGTTTGAATACGACGGCATTCCCTGTGACCAGCGCTGCCCCCACCATGCCGGTCGGGATCGCGAGCGGAAAGTTCCACGGGGATAGGACCGCCACGACGCCGCGCGGCCTATACAGCAGGTGGTTGAGTTCGCCCGGTAGCGTCCCGAGCCGGATCGGCTCCGCCAGGCGGCGCATCTGTCGGCGGTAGTATTCGAGGAAGTCGATGGCCTCGGCCACGTCGGCATCGGCATCGCGCCAGCCCTTGCCTACTTCGAAGACTTCCAGCGCGGCCAGCTCGAACCGGCGCCGGCGCAGCAGGTCGGCGGCGGCCGCTAAGACCGCCATCCTGTCCGCCGCGGAGGTTGCCGCCCAGGCCCGGCCGCTTGCCACCGCGCTGGCGACGGCCTCGTCCACGTCCTGGGAGACTGCCGCGCTCACGACGCCGACCACCTCCTCGGGCTTGGCTGGGTTGCGTGGGGTCAGGGTCGGTCTGGTGAGGCCCCTGGGCGCGGGGAAGGCCGGATCGATGCGCTGCCCGAGCGTGGTGCGCACAGTGGCGAGCGCGGCGCGCATGCGCTGGCGGGCCTCGGCGCGGGCGAAATCCGTGTGAGGCTCGTTCGTGAACTCGGATTCAGACTCTGGGATGCGGGCTTCGACGGGCTCAGCCCGAACGGGTGAGGTCTCCGGTGGCTTCAGCAACTCATCGAGGCTCTGGTTGCCGAGGAACTGTCGGCGCAGGATGGACTCGTTGGCGGTGTTCTCCAACAGGCGCCGGACGAGGTAAGCCATACCGGGAATCAAATCGCCGACCGGTGCGTAAACCCGCACACGATATCCGGCGTCCACGACTGCGGCCTGAAGCGGCTCGGCCATGCCATAGAGCATCTGGAGCTCCACGACGTTCGCCGCGAGCCCGCGCCCTTCGGCT
>Ga0209157_1001553_pt1 | contig 19026 bp, 14 predicted proteins | sample GraSoiAngelo_135_FD_185892 | JGI IMG/M metagenome (GOLD analysis project Ga0209157, IMG submission 185892) | Grasslands soil microbial communities from the Angelo Coastal Reserve, California, USA - 14_0929_05_40cm (SPAdes) (version 2) | ecosystem: Environmental > Terrestrial > Soil > Grasslands ...
GCCCATCGCGATGTTCACGTCCACAAGATGGAGTCCCCAGTTCGGTAGTGCCTGCCCGTTGGCGATGAGATCGCCATAGATATCGTCGATCCGCCGGGCGGACGGACCAGAGTGGACTGTTATTTCGAGATAGGTTGCGTTCGCATTTGTTTTACACTCAGCGGTCAAGAGTCCGGGCAGGCTGACCCATGGCGTATCAATGGAACCGCTGCTAACCCATGGTTTGATCGTCGTTGTTCCGGTGATTGTGCGCCCCTCCGTGGAGAAGTAAGGGTTGAGATTTCCGCTCCCTCCTCGAAGCGCTGCCGGATTGGTGCACACGGCGGCCATATCGGGATCGCTCACTCTGCCGAACAGTGTATTGGGGGGCGGAGTGACGGTTGAGCGGAACGATGCGTACGTAATGACGCATCCGGTCTGAGACTCGGAGCGGCACGGAGGCACATGCTGGAAGGAACCACCGGTATCTTTGCCGCGGGGAACCGATAGTGTCGTGCCCAGCAAAATCGCGGAAACCATTCGTGACTGTACCGGTTTGCCGTCAATCTCATTGCGAATGAGTTCCGACAGGACAAGCGATCCCTGCGAGTGGCCGATGAGCACGAAGCCACGTCCCTTGTTGTCATTTTCAAGATAGTGCTTCCAGGCGTCACGTATATCGTCGTACGCCAGACCGCGAGAAAGCGCTACGCCCGCGTTACCGCGTCCGAGAAGGATTCGCAATCCCGCCAGCGTGACCTGCCGGTACATGGGGGCGTAAGGGCGGCACTTCGACGCAAATCGCGCGAACTGCTGGCGGATGACATTGAGCTCGGCAGGATCGGCGACCATGTCGCTGTTTGGCGTCAGATCGGTCGATACGGTCGGATACACATAGAAGCAATCGATAGGAGCGTTTGGATCCGCATTCCACCGTTCACGAGTCAAATTGCCGTTCTCGAGGATGATCGTTGTCGTCAGATCGGCTTCGCAAACGTCAGAACGCCCAGGGCGGCACAGCCAGGATTTGTCATCGGCATAATTATTCGGAGCCGGTTGGGCGAATCCGGTTCCGTCGAGGAACAGACCGAAGAACAGTAATGCGCGAATATAGCGATTCATTTTTCGGCGTCCGGAGCGGAAGATGCCAGGAACAACTTGCGGCCGTCCGGGTACGTAACGTTGCGGCCATTCGCGCGCTTTAGGGTGTAGTCTCGTGCTTGATAACCGTCGACGACGATCTCGATTCCGACTTGCAGAGATTCCTTCGTTACGCCGCGCCGGAGCAGAGAATTCGGACTTCCGCCCTCGATCATCCAGACTTCTTTTGTACCGTCCGGCTTGGTGACTTCCATGTGAATCCAGCTATGAGGGTTGACCCATTCCACCCTGACGATTTTGCCTTTCAGTAAGACCGGCCGGTTCGGATCGAACTCACCTCCGAAGGCATGATGCGCCAGGAGGGGTATCGAAGACCCCACTACGAACATGGCAGCAGAAAATGTAATCCATAATTTACTTCGCATTTTTTTCAGCCTCGTCCGCTTCACGCCGGCGGGCGCCCCGCAGAATGTTTTCCAGGGCGTAATTGGATTCATGACATGCGTATTCGTAAATTCGGGCGTCGGTCGCCGGCCACGTATATTCGCCGGTCCACGGCCTCACCCATGTTTCCGGATCGTCGATCGTAAAGCGATACAGCAACGCGTCCGGCGCCACGCGCGTGAACCGTTCGATCACATGCAAATTCTCGCCGGCTCCCCGAAATCTCGTCTTGTCGGTGAAATTTGTCGTATCGATGACCAACGTGTCGCCTTCCCAACGCCCCACGGAATCGCCCATCCACTTCCGGATGGTTTTCGAAACGTGCTCGGCATTCATTCGAACGATGCGCGCATCGTGAACCATTTCGGTGAGGATCATCACATAGTTGGGTGTCTGCACGATTTGATGAAGATTGTTGTAGAAGTAGTCCGGTAATGCCGGCGGGCCGGATGTCGAACCGAACCCCAGGAGGCAACGCTCGCCCAGTGGACGTTGTTCCGGGTCATCGTAGGATCCCGGCGGTTCCAGCCCTGGATCGCGGCTTTCCGTCGTGTCCGAAGTCGGTCTGGCAATGCGAGCGGCGGCCTGGCGTTGGAGCATGGCCGCCGTCAACGACGGTACACGACCGTCTGCCGGATCCACGATGAGTGACGTCCGTCTTTCTCCATTCACGATGGTGAACGATGAGCCCGGATCGAGCCAGAAGTTGTTATAGCCGCCCACGCCTCCGGCCGGACCGGTCGAACCGTCACCGCCCTTCGGCGGCGCCGAACGCTCGCCGGTGATGGCCCGGCCCGCAGCCTCCCGTTGAACTGCCACACCTTTTTCGAATTTCGCGGCCTCCTCCGCGGTCAGGACAGCCTTTGCGCCTGCGGGACGTTCCAGCGGCGTCAATGTGGCCAGATCGTAAGTGCCCTGCAGATCGGGATGGCCGTCCGGTGTCCGTGGCAATGAGGGTCTGGCTGCTGCCGGCCTGGATGTTTGAGCCGCGAGCGGAGCAGCGACTGCCAGTATGCAGATCAGAATGATGAGGTAGCTATTTGAGCGGCGTCTTCCGGAATTTTCCATAGATCAACTCTTCAACGAATTCGACACACTTGAAATCCATGAGTTGTGCATTTTTCTCTTGCCGGCGATAGAGCGGCATACTCATCTTCCACGGACGCGTGAACACTTTCGGGTCATCGATGGTAGCTTCATATTGAATCACGTCGGGGCCGGTACGCGTGTAGCGCTCGACGATGTGCAAGGCATCACTGTGAAAGTTGCCGGCGCGATCGAACCACGTCTGGTCATTGAAACCGGTGACATCAACGACGAGTGTCTCACCTTCCCAATGACCTGCAGATTGTCCCATCCACGAGTCCACGGGAGGCCGTCCGGGATCCTTCAGATAGATGTTGCGGACGGCGCCTGCGTACTCGTACGCAATAAAGATCGCTTGGTTGCTTTGGAATATCTGAAAAGGGTATGGCATGTAGGTGGCCCGCGGAACGCCCGGTAAATAGCACTTGATCTCGGGGTCGGCGGCCAACCAGTTTTCGCGGTTCTGATTCCGTTGGACAAGTGCTTCCGGCTTGTACGGAAGTTCGCCGCCTTCGACGACTCCAGGTCCGGGGGGAACGGCTCCAACCGCGCCAAGCGCCAGCACCTGCGCAGCCGGTACCGGACCGTACGGGCCCGGCCTCGTTGCCAAAGCCGGCCGAGCCATGTGCAGTTCGATATCGTAGTTCGCTTCGTTGAGTGCCTGCCAAATTCCATTCAGGTCGGGCTTCCCGTCGGGCATGCGCGGCGCGCGGTAGGCCGGTGTTTGAGCAATCAGCGGGATTGCTGCGAACGTCAGGACTAGAATTGCTCGCCGAATTCTCACCCTGCCATTAAAGGCGTGCCCAGGTCCGAAGGTAAAGAAAAAAGAAGCTGCGGTTTGTTGGTTCATTTTTTCTTCTCCGGGCGAATCTCACCATTCCTATCGAGTCGCGTCAAAAACGCCATTCTCCCTGCCCCCAACTGTAGCGGCGGTCTACGGAGATGTGAGCGAATTGGCTAGAAGTTGAGTTCGGGTATTCCCCTCCTCGCAGAGGAGGGGTGGACGCGCCAGCTTAATAGAAGCTGGCGCGCCGGGCGCGAAGCGCGAGCCCGATAGGGCGAAGCCTCAATTATATGGTCAGTTCGGCGAAAGCTATTCAGTGTGCTCATTTTCATCCTTCACTTTGAGGAACAGCCTAAGAAACGGCCGTTGACGACAGTTATCGTTAGTGAGGATCGACTGGGAGGCCACTATGAAATCCGCCCGCTTCTTTAGATTCAATCATTTGCTTCAAAGCGTCGCTGCCATGTCCATCGGCGGCTTCTTCATTGCTGCCGGATTTGTGCTTGGCGGCGGGGTGCCGCCTTTCGCCGCGGCGCCTCAAAATGCCGCCGAGTTCGGCGGCGTCGAGCGCTACCTCGTACACGTCTCGACGGATAAACCGATCTACCGCAGCGGCGAAAGGCTGTACGTTCGAGGCGTTTTTCTGCGTGCTGCGGGTCATACCCCGATGACAACGAGTTTGGGCGAAACAGTATCGTTTGAGATAAAAGGACCCAAAGGCGACACCGTCGCCTCGGGTGTCTCTTCGATTATCGACAGCGTCGCCGGGTTTTCCTGGGACATTCCACCAACTCAGGCCGGAGGCGAATACACGGTTCGCATCTCTCATCCTGCGGCCGATGGCCGGGCTGAGCGCAAGTTCGACATCCGTGCTTACCGTGCTCCGCGACTCAAGAGCCAGATTATTTTTGTACGCGATGGTTATGGCCCGGGTGACATGGTGGCCGCTAATCTGCATGTCGAGCGCGCCGAAGGCGGTGTTCCGTCGGGAGCCAGAGTGTCGGTCAGCGCCCGGATTGACGGCGAAGAGACCTGGAAAGGTACGGCCACTGTTGATAGCTCCGGCAATGCCGGCGCCAGTTTCAGGCTGCCCTCAGCTATCGCGCGCGGTGAAGGCGTCATCGCGATGATCATCGAAGACGGCGGTACTGTGGAGACCGCCACGAAAACCATCCCGATTCTTTTGCAGACGCTGGACCTGGCGATCTATCCGGAAGGCGGCGATTTGATTGCCGGTCTGCCGAACCGCGTCTATGTTGAAGGTCGAACACCGGCCAGGAAGCCTGCAGATATGGCCGGTGTCGTTGTCAACGCGGCGGGCCGGGAAGTCGCGACGTTCCGCACCGAGCATGAAGGCCGTGGCCGATTCTCCTTCGTTCCTGCTAAAGGCGAAACGTATTCCCTCCGCATCACGGAACCGGCCGGTATCAAGACGGTCTTTGCGCTTCCGGCGTTGAAAGCATCTGGTGTCGTCATTTCATCGACGTCCGATATCACACCCAGGCTAAAAGACGTCGTGGTCCGTCTCGGCGCTACATCCGATGGCTCGTATCTCATCGTGTTAAGCCAGCGAGGAAAGGAACTCGCTCTCAAACCGGTCACGCTGCGGGCGAATCAACCAGCGGATTTCACACTCGCTGTTCCGAAGTTTCTGGATGGCGTGATCGTGGTTACGGTTTACAACGACCGCATGTCGCCGATGGCCGAGCGATTGATCTTCCGTCAGCCTGAACACAGACTCAAGGTGCAAGTCGTTCCAGATGGGACCGACTATGTTCCCGGCGACAAGGTGACGTTACGCGTGAAGACCATCGACGATACCGGCAAGCCCGTCAGTGCCATGGTTGGCCTCACGGTCACCGACTCCAGCGTTCTGGAGATGATTGAAAAGCGCGAACAGGCTCCTCTTCTACCGGTCATGGTCCTGCTGGAAAACGAGGTCCAGAACCTGGCGGATGCGCATGTTTACCTCGACGAAACGAATCCCAAGGCTCCGCTTGCGACCGACCTGTTGTTGGGTACACAAGGCTGGCGCCGGTTCGCCACTGCAGGAACAGGATCTCTCAACGGGTCTGTGACGGATGCGAGCAATGCACGCATTCCGGGTGTGACTGTTCGAGCGATGAACACCGCAACCGGTGACGTTCTCACCGCAATCACCAACGCGGGCGGTGCGTACGCTTTCTCCAATATCAAGGCCGGAACATACCGGATGAGCGCATCGTTGCCGGGGTTCCAGACAATGACCGTAGCATCGGAGGTGGCCCATGACCGTTCCGTGCGGCAGGACTTTCGGCTCACGGTCGCTGCGCTGAATTTTGCCGCCGCTAGGGTGGAAGCTGCCGGAGTGGCAGGAGTGAGAGGTGGATTCGCTCCTCCTCCTGCTGCCGCGCCCGCGCTCGTTAAGGAGGAGGACCGCATGCGCGCTCTTCCGCTCAACGACAAGGATGTCTTCGACCGATTCGAAGTTCTACAGGCGCCAAAGGACGCGGAGAAGAATGTCCAGGTTCAAAAACGGCTGGGGGACGGCGGCGGAGCAGACCGACAAGCCAAGGCGGTGGCCCTGGACGAGGCCTTCAGGCGCGCCAACATCGTGACGGTTCGCGAATACGCGCACACCCTTCGGCCAAACTGGACCGAAGGTTCGCGCGTCGACTTCGCTGAAACGGTGTACTGGAATGCGGGCGTCAAGACCGATACGGCTGGTCTTGCCACTGTCTCGTTCAACCTCAGCGATTCGGTAACATCATTCCGAGTTTTGGCCGACGGGTTCGGCCGGGAAGGCACGCTGGGATCGAGCGTGAGCGAGATCTCGTCGGTGCAGCCCTTCTCTATCGAACCCAAGATCCCGCTTCAAGTCACGAGCGGCGATGTGATCCAGCTTCCCATTGGCATGATCAACGGTATGAGCCGGGAACTACGCGGTGCGGAAGTGACCGTCACTGGCCCCGGCGGCATCAAGTTCACGCTGGTCGCCAGCAATCCAACTACACTCGGGGCCAAAGAGCGCACGCGCCGCTTCGTGCAGGTTGACGTTGGCCACGAATTCACGGGCCTTGCCAAGCTGACGTTCGACGCCAAAGCCGGCGCGTATCGCGATAGCGTGGGCCGCACGCTCGATGTGCGGCCTCTGGGTTTCCCGCACGAGAGTTCCACGGGCGGCGTGCTGGAGCGCAACGGGTCCAAATCGTTCGAGTTCACGCTTCCCGCCGACGTTCTCCGCGGCAGCCTGTCCTCGAGCGTGTCGGTATATCCGACTCCGCTTGCCAGCATGACGGACGCGCTTCAGTCGCTGCTTCGCGAGCCTTACGGCTGTTTCGAGCAAACCAGTTCCACCAGCTATCCAATGGTGATGGCTCAACAATACTTCCTCACACATACGGGCGTGGATCCCGCCACCATCGAGAAAGCCCGAAACCTTTTGGATGTCTCCTATAAAAAACTCATCGGGTTTGAATCCCGCAGCAAAGGCTACGAATGGTTCGGAGCCGATCCGGGTCACGAAGCCCTTACAGCGTACGGCCTGCTGCAGTTCACCGACATGTCGCGCGTACGCGCTGTTGACAAGGACATGCTCGACCGAACCCGCGCGTGGCTGCTTTCGCGGCGCGAGGGAAACGGCGGGTTCAATCGGAACGCGAAGGCCATCGATAGCTTCGGCGGCGCTCCTGTGGACACGACCAACGCTTACATTGTCTGGGCTCTGATCGAATCCGGAGAGAAAGGTCTGGATAAGGAGATCGCGGCTGTGAAAGCGTCCGCCGTTTCTACAGAGGACAGCTACATCGTTGCTCTGGGAGCCAACATTCTGGCGGCCACGGGCGACCGCGCGGGAGCCCGCCAGTTGATGGACAAGCTTGTCAAAAAACAGGGGACCGCCGGGAATGTCATGGGCGCGGTTACCAGCATTACGCGCTCGGGCGGAGACGCTCTGGCAATCGAGACGACGGCGCTTTCCGTGCTGGCCTGGATGCGTGAGCCCGCATATGCGGCCCAGGTCCAGAAGGGCCTGCAGTGGATCGTCGAATCGAACAAGAGCGGCCGCTACGGCTCGACACAATCCACGGTTCTCGCACTGCGCTCCATCGTTGCCTATGACAACGCGAACGCCCGGCCCAAAGCTCCAGGCCGGATCATTCTCAGCGTCGATGGCAAGACCGTCGGCGCACCTCTCGCCTTCACAGCCGGCAGCCAGGGAGCGCTCGTCATGCCGGATTTCACCAGCCAGCTCGCGCCCGGCAAACACGCGGTTGCGCTCAAGATGGAAGACGGCTCGAGTATGCCTTTCTCGATCAGCATCAAGTACAACAGCCTGCTTCCCGACTCTGCTAAGGAAGCGCAGGTCGGTCTTCAAGTCGTTCTCAAGGATTCACAGGTTCAGGAGGGAAGTGTCACCGAAGCCGTCGTATCCATCGCCAACAAGAGCGATCAGGCGATCCCCACTCCTGTGGCTATCGTGGGAATTCCAGGTGGTCTGGAAGTCCGGCACGATCAGCTCAAAGAACTGATTAAGTCCGGCAGGATCGATGCCTACGAAGTCATCGGCCGGGAAGTCGTCCTCTACTGGCGCTACCTCAAGGCCAAAGACACGTTCGATGTTCCGCTGAGCCTTGTTGCCGCCATTCCCGGGTCCTACACCGGCCCCGCCAGCCGTGCGTATCTCTATTACACGGACGAATTCAAGAACTGGGCGCCGGGACTGAAGGTGAACATCACACGCCGCTGAAGTCTCTCTATATATATCCCCTCCTCGCAGAGGAGGGGATGGCTGCGGCATCAATAAAAGTCGCGAAGCCACCGAAGAAGCCGCAGACGGGCGCGAAGCGCGAGCGCGATAGCGCGAAGCCCCGATCGGCGTACGCATGCGGGCCGGCGCAACCATCGTGCCGTCCACGGTTCCGCTTTGACATATCGGCGAAAGGCGTGGTATGTCTTGACATATGACTGAACGAACAACTATCCGGCTTCCTGAGGATCTGCTCGACCGCGCCAGGCGCAAAGCCGCTGCCGAGGGCCGCACTCTTACGTCTCTTATCGAAGACGGGCTACGGTTGATCGTGACGGATACTCGCAGTATGAAAAGAAAACGTATCTTTCCACGCGTGAGCAAAGCCAGCGGGGGCCTGATGCCCGGAATCGACCTTGGCGCCGCGTCCGCTTTGCAAGAGATGGATGACCTGGAATACGTGAAGCGATTGAAGCGCCAATGATTTTGCCGGATGTCAATGTCCTGATCTATGCGTTTCGGAAAGATATGCCGCAACACAGGCTTTGCCGCGCATGGCTCACCGGGATCATATCCGGCGAAGTCCCCTTTGGCGTGTCGCCGGCAGTGTTGAGCGCCGTGGTTCGGATCACCACGAACCCTCGCGTCTTCAAGAGGCCGAGCCCTGCCGAAGAGGCGTTCGAGTTCTGCGACGATTTGCTCGGACAACCGCACTGTAGCGTCGTCGATCCCGGCAAGCGGCACTGGCAGATATTCAAACGCCTCTCCATAGAAACCCGCACCCGTGGTTCGCGTCTCACGGATGCTTGGTTCGCGGCTCTCGCCATCGAGTCGGGCTGCGAGTGGATCACGCTCGACAGCGATTATGCGAGATTCCCAGGGCTGAGGTGGCGAACGCCCACGGAGCCCACCTGAGCAGCACGAATCGGGGGGCACAACGCGCCGGATTGGGAATCGACGCATCGGCCGGTCGGCATACGGAACTCTGGACGCACGTGCGGCAAAAGCACGGATCCGGCGCCGGTGGATTGGTCGTGTTCAGAGCCATTGGGTTGACGGTCTTGGCGTTGGGCCGGGGGCCACATTGGGGCGCACGTGAGGGCAGTCTGAGACACTACAGAATTTTCCGGCCACGTCGGGCGGATGAATTGCGGCCAGGATTCGCCCTGCCGTTTTTCGGGAAGAAAACCCGGCTAACGGCGGCTGACGGGCGTCACTATATAGTAACGTCATGGCAAAGAATGTTGTCCGCATTTCGGATTCAGTAAACGTCGCGACGCTCGATGTTACTGTCTGCGAACCGAATGTCGCCTTGAGCCGTGACTATAGGTCCCCTTCGTGGCGGCCCGGTAACTCCACACGGCCTGTCCGGCAGAGTCCACGGTGATTGTCATGGTCGCCGTACCCCGTTCGGTTTTGTTACGGTGAATAAGACGGAAGCGCCCGATGCCGACGACGTGCCCTGCGTCACGGTTGCGTGAGCGACACGGTGGAATTGCTTTTGAACGGCCCACTCGGAACGGACAGTGTGACGCTGATTGGAACGACTGGCGGCACCACCGTACGGGACCGGGCGCCAGCGTACTTTAGCAAACGGCTCCGGCGCGTCCGCGCTCTCTCATCGGAAGATCTGGATGAGTTTCTGGAATCGCTTATCGAGCGCGGCCTTCTGGGCGAACCCGATGCCAGCGACGTCTGGCGTTCGGATCTGGTGGTCCGGGGCCGTCGCCGCGATGACGGCGCCGAGGTCTATTTGGTTGAAATATCGTGGGGCGTCGATCCCACGGATGTCCTGCGAGCCGCACGAAGAGCCGGGATGGCTTCACGAGGACCGACAAAAAATTACGTTTCAGCGGGAATGCCTACGAACAGATCGCCCACGCGGCAAAAGAACGAGGGCAACAGCGGTGTGGTGAGCGTGTCGGGTTCGGCGAACGTCGCGATCAACTCCAGCCGCGCATTCCGGCGGCGAAAGACTTCGACCCGCCTCAGGCGCCAGTCGGCGATCCAGTATTCATCGACGCCGCGGCGGGAATACAGATTCAGTTTGGCTTCTCTATCCCGTTTTTCGTTTGCCGGTCCCGGCGACAGGACTTCGACGATCAATTCTGGGGCAGCACGAAGTTTTCCATCCGGACCGAATATTGTGGACATCCGCCCGGAACTGAGCCAAACCACATCCGGCGCTACGTCCTCGTCGTCCGCGAAAATGAGCCCGGGCGCGATTAAGGCTCGACCTTCCCCATGTTGCGATGCTTGGTGAAGCTTCACGACAATCTCTCCACAGACCATCTGATGGTACGCGTGGGGTTGTCTGGACACGTACAGTTCTCCATCGATGATTTCATAACGCTTCCCGTCGTTCTCGGGAAACGCTGCGAGGTCAGCGGACGTAAACCGGTCAGTCGCTCTCATTGGGCCTCTTGGAGGTGAGTTCTCAACGACAATATAGCATGAGCGACAGAGGCTTAGCACAGCGCGGCCGCAACCGATGCGCCAAGCGCCAAACAATAGGAATGCCTGAAAGACGAAGTGCTACCTGTAAAGTCGAGCAGGTTGGTGTGAGCTGGCCAATCAACTCCGCGCCGTGGACCTGCGGCCCGGCGAGCTGGTCCCGTTTCTGGTCGATCTCACGGACCGGTTCAGCCGGGATACACACTCAGTTGCACACACACAAATGTTGTGCTTAAGATTTTTCTCAGCTTGGCCTAGAATCGGGCTATGGACGAACTCTTGAACCGAATTACATTCGACAAGAACGTTCTTGCGGGCAAACCCCTGATCCGCGGGCTTCGGATCTCCGTCGAAATGATTCTCGAGCTCCTCGCGAAAGGCGCGACGGAACAGGAAATCCTTGAGGATTATCCGCAATTGGAGCTGGCCGATATTCGGGCGGCCCTATTGTACGCACATACCTTGGTTGCCCACGAAACCGTGCTTGAACGGTAGTTGCGCAACCAATCTTCTCAATGAAATTTCTACTTGACGTGAACGCCCGCGGAGCCGTTGCGGAATGGCTACGCGCCAAAGGTCACGATATTGTCGAAGTCGCATGAAGAAATAACAGGATGGAGGACCCGGACAAGTTCAAACCCGCCGATTCAATTTCCATTCCCCTTTACGCACGTCAGCCCAGGCGGGCAACATCGAAAATGGAAAGAACCAATTTAAGGCGCGCGGCTGCGTGAGCTGCCACAGCTATTCGGGCCAAGGGGGGCGCCGGTGCGCGCCTGGCGCAAAACCCGATCACCTTCCAGGCGTTTCTAAGCTACGTGCGCAAGCCAAAAGGTGCGATGCCTCCGTTCGGGAACCAAATACCCGAAGCGGAGCTGGCGGACATCTATGCTTTTTTAAAGTCGGCACCGCCTTCCCCCGATCCGAAAAGCATTCCGCTACTGAACCAAATCGGCTAGTTGACCGATGACGTGTACGCCGCTTCCCTCCGCCCTGTCGTAATTTCAAATTCATCGAAGTAGGATTTCTGCAAGCCAATTCACTTGATTTTGACTAACGTCCTCATGAAACTGGTCAAAAAGGTGGAGGAGCGCAAATGTATTTCAACACAAAGTCTTTGTGGATCAGCGCGGTAATCGTTCTCTGCGCCGGCGCGCTCAATGTGAACCTGGTTCGCGCTCAGGCAACCGCAACAATCTTGGGTACGGTCATGGACCCGTCGGGAGCGGCAATTGGTGGTGCGGTGGTCCAGCTCAAGAACACGGGAACCGGCATCACGCAGAACGCTATTTCGGATGAACAGGGACGATACCGCTTTCCCGAGTTAGCCATCGGAGAATACGAGGTTCAGGCGTCGCAACCGGGCTTTCAGACCGTTATCCATCAAGGCGTCAAGTTGACAGTCGGTAGCAATCCGGTTGTCGACTTCAGACTCCCGCTGGGTCAAACGGCGGAAACGGTTTTGGTAGCGGCCGCAGTCTCGCAAGTAGAAACACAATCGACCGGCTTCGGTGCATTCGTCGAATCGAAGCAGATTACCGAGTTGCCGCTGAATGGACGCAACTTCACCCAGCTTATAACGCTCGCCCCCGGTGTGACGCAGATTCCGCTCGGCGCGCCTGGCGCGGGCAGTACCTTCTATGGCAACGGAGCAAAATATTCGATCTCAGGATCGCGTCCATCCGGACAGGCATACCTGCTCGATGACCAGGATATGGTGAACTTCTGGAACAACGGTCCCGGTGCCGGCGGTTTGGGAACGGCGCTCGGAGTCGAAGCCATCGCGGAGTTTCAGGCGCTCACCAATACGTACACCGCACAGTTCGGGGGCAATGGTGCCGTCATCAACGCCTCCAGTCGCTCCGGCACCAATGATTTTCACGGATCTGCATACGAATTTCTTCGCAACGACAAGCTGGAAGCGCGGAATTTCTTCGACACGGTCGTCAAGCCGGGCCACAGGACAGCGCAACCTCCGACGTATCGCCAAAATCAATTCGGTGTGAGCGCCGGCGGTCCGATCAAAAAGGACCGAATGTTTTTCTTCGGGAACTACGAAGGATTGCGGAAGAAACAGATCGTCAGCAATGTAGTTGTCGTACCGGACGCCTGCGCGCGCCAATTTCTCTCGACGCTGCCCAATGGCACCTGCGGTGCCCCTGTTACGGAGAACGCGAATCCGGCAGTCCGGCAGTCGGTTCGAAACGTGATGGCGTTGTACCCAATGCCCAACTACGTATCTGAGCTGTTCGCTGCGAATGGAACTGCTTCGGCAACCGGGCAAGCGCTCGTGGACGATCCGAATACGGGCGATCAAAATTATTTTTTGGGCCGGATCGATTACCAGGTATCGGACAAGAGCTCGATCTTTTTCCGGTACATTCTCGATCGCGCCAACCGCGATTTCACGACCAACATTCCATATTGGCCCGAACTCGATCGCACCCGCGATCATTTTGTCAATTTGGAAGAGCGGCACGTTCTCTCGCCGAAGCTGGTGAACTCGTTCCACGCTGGATTCTCGCGGACCTACGAAGACGCGTACGTCTACGGCAGCCCGATCATATTGAATGGAGTCGTAGCGCGCGGCACGATCGCAACACCAGTGACTCCCGGCGGGACGAGTCCCGGCGTCCATCCGATGCAGTTTTTTGGCAGCGACCCGGCAAGCCAGTTCTATGCCGTGAGTACTGCCGGGCAAGGGATTCCGCGGGAAGACGGCTCTGTAAACGTGGGCAGCGGCGTCACGACGATGGCAGCCAGCGCGACGCTGCCTTTCTATCTTGTGCCGAATAAATTTTCTTTCGGAGACGACCTTATCTGGACCTCGGGCGCGCACAGCATCAAGATCGGCGGAAAGGCAACCAAGCTTAAGGAAAACACCTGGGCTCCGTTTCAGGTTGCTCCGCAGTGGGTGTTCCCCAACTTGACCGCCTTCATGCAAGGCAATGCCAACACTCTCAACGGACAGGTATCGGATGTTCAGAATCCGGGAGCCGATTCGACGAAAGACTATCGCTACTGGGTCTACGCAATGTATGCCGACGATCAATGGCAGCTCACACGAAAGCTCACATTGAACGTGGGCCTGCGCTATGAACCGGCGAGCATCATCAAATCGGTGCTGCACGAGCAGTACAACCTGATTCATGCGCCATACGGCAAGTGGGAGCCTGTTCTTCAATCCACGGCGGTGAACCCATCGCTGCACAACATTGATCCTCGAATCGGTCTGGCCTGGGATTCGTTCGCCGATCACAAGACATCCGTCAGGGCAGGATTCGGTGTTTTCCATAGCGTGCTTTACTCTCGCGACACGAATCACTGGCTCCAGCCTCCGTTCTTGACCACAGCACAGACGACAAGTTCAAACCCGCCGATTCAATTTCCATTCCCCTTTACGCACGTCCCGCGCTCCACGGGTACGTTTATACCGACGGATGGCACGCTGAGCTGCACGAACTGCGATTACTTTGGGCGCGATACGACTCCATACCAAATGCAGTGGAATCTGAATGTCCAACGCGAAGTTATGAGTAATACCGTGGCGACCATCGGCTACATCGGTTCGCATGGCGTCCACCTGCCTGCGCAGAAGGATTTCAATTATCCGATTCCCTTCACTGGTCCTTCGGCTAGGCCGACATTCGGAGCATTGAATGCGACCAACACCGCGATCGTTGCAAACCAGCGATTAAATCCCGCCTATGCGTACCTTCAAATGATGGACGCAATAGCGGACGCTCATTATCACGCGCTGCAAAGCAGTCTGAATCATCGCTTCAGCTCTGGCTGGCAAGCCCAGGTGACGTACACCTGGTCGAAGTCGATCGACAACAGCTCTGGTTCATACGGGCTGGATGGCGGCGGCGCCATATACAACCCGACCGATGCGCATGCGGACCGGGGGCTGTCGAATTTCAACCGGACACAGAATTTCCGCGTAAGCGGCATCTATGATCTGCCCTTCAAGACGAACGGTCTTCTTGGAGGCGTCATCAGCGGATGGCAGTTCACGAGCGCCTATACCTATCTGTCGGGCGCCCCGTTCGCGGTAGGCACGATTACGAACCGCGTGCACAACAGTCTCGGTGCGAGTGCCGCGCGGCCGGACGCCGTTGCCGGATGCGATCTCTACAAAGGCTACGGTCAATTGCATGGAATTTGGTTCAACCCAAATTGCTTCGTGCCGGCGCCATTCGGTACGTATGGCAACGCGGGACGAGACACGATCATTGGTCCCAATCTGTGGAATCTGGATAGCTCACTCGCAAAGGACTGGAAGATCTCGAGAATTTCCGAGCAGCTCCGTTTGCAGTTCCGCGCTGAGGCGTTCAACGTCCTGAATCACCCCTCGTTCCAGAACCCGAATGCGGTGGTCTTCAATGCGAACCTGGCCACGGCCAATCCCGCGGTCCCGAGTTCCGGAGTTTCGCTGAATGGAAGCGCCGGCAGGATCACGGCTACTAACAGCCAGCCTCGGCAGATTCAACTCGCGCTGAAGCTGTTGTTCTGAATTCCCTTCTCACTGTAGCTTGGCGAAACTCTCCTTTTCGTTCTGGGCCGGTTTGTCTCCTCCAACACAACCTTCTGCCGACATATTCTGGTCTCGGTGCCGTTGAGGAGTTCTGAGCTTATTGAAAGAACGATTCGTCGATCTTGACACCGGAATCTTTGACTTTGGCGTCGAGTTGGCGGTTGAGTTCAGCCGCAGTGAGATTTTGCCGGATGACATCGCGCATTTCCTCGAACGTTTGTACCTTTCTGTCGGTGATGCGAAAGATATGAAAACCAAAAACGCTTCCGACGACATCGCTGATGTCGCCTGGCTTCATCGAAAATATGGCGTCATCGATGCTCTTTTCGGCGCGGCCCTTTGGAATGTATCCAACAGCTCCACCATGGTCCTTGACGGCGATATCCTGCGAATACTTTCTCGACATCTCGTCCCAGTCGGCTCCCATGTCCAGCATGGCCTTGATTTCTTTGGCTTTCTTTTCGGCCTGCTCGTAGGGTAGCCGTTCCACATTGGCGTAGGGCGTTATGGGACTATTTCCGTTCAGGATAAGAATGTGAGACAGGCCAATCTGAGTGAAATCGTCCAGGTGACTCTCATAGTAATTTCGAACCGTTTCCTCGCTGATCGCGGCTCCGATTTCACGCGCATATTCCTGGTAATAATTTAGTCGAGATTCGTATCCCGTGCCGACGTCTATTCCCTTCCTGCGGGCCTCGCTCGTTAAAACCCAGATCCGCACGAGCTCACCAACCAGCTCCCTGCGGTTGTCCGGATCTGCAAAGCGTTGCCGGTCTTGTGGCGGAAACGTTTTCACGATTTCTTCAAATTCTTCTGCGGTAATCGTCCAGTCACCCGAGGAAGCAATGATGCGCGGGGTAGCCGCCGGACCTTGTAAAATGCCCGAGAGCAATAACATTGAAAGCAGATGGGAAACGATTGACATAAGGCACTATCGTACTGTAAAATCAACGGGCTAAAACAGCTGCACGTCACCCGCTACAGTTGCAAAGCCTGCCGCTTGGCCCACATATCACCATTGGGCCATTCTTCGAATGCAGCATCAATTCTAGAATGGCTCTGGTGGGTTATGGGACAAACCATTAGTGTGAAAGATGAGGTTACGATACCCGGTTTTACCGCATTAAAAAGGTTGGTGCTGCGCAGGATCGCTCGCCGGTCTGACGCCACTTGAACATGGCGCGCGGCAGCATGACCAGGCTGAAGGATTTTTTGTCCAAACACGAGGAGCTTGTTCGTCGTTCTTTTTTGCTCGCCGTCCTTCTTGCTTTGCCGGCAATCGGCGTCCTTCGCTCGAAAGTGAACCTTGAAGACGCCGATATCTGGTGGCACCTTCGCACAGGTGAATGGATTCTGAGCCATCACATGCTTCCGCTCACCGATCCGTTTTCACTTCACGGTGCGGGTAAAGAATGGGTTGCTTACAGCTGGCTGTTCGAAGTACTCGTGTTCCGCCTCCAACAATGGTTTGGTCTATCCGGAATCCTCTACTATAACGTCGTTTTAAGTATCGCTATCACGGCCGCCGTATTCACGCTGATCAAACGTTTTGAACCCGCATTTATCAGCGTCGTCGGCCTTGCTGCAATATCGATTGTCTCCATGTTGCCGGTGCTTCTAGCGCCTCGGCCGTGGCTCTTTACAGTTCTCTTCTTCACGATCGAGCTGAAGCTGCTGCTCGGTGCAAGGGCGACGGGAAATAATCGGGCGCTCTGGTATTTGCCCTTTTTGTTTGCACTTTGGGCAAACCTGCACATCCAATTCGTCTACGGTCTATTACTGCTTGGAGTAGCCGCCGCTGAAAGCTTCGTGACGAAGATTCTCCACAAGTTCACAGACCAGGTGGAAGAGAGCGCTTTCCATCCGGCTCGAATGGCGCTGGTGACGCTGGCATGCATTGCGGCGACACTGGCGAATCCTTATCACTACAAAATCTACTTCCCCGTGCTCGACTATATGGTTCAGCAGGGCTTTTATGACTTGGTTTCCGAGCTGCAAGCACCTCAATTTCGCACATTATGCGAGTGGCTCATGCTCGGCATTGCCGTAGGAACATCATTCATCTTGGGCCGGCGCCGAACGATCAACGCGTTTTTCGTACTTCTGCTTCTCATGGCAGTCACACTGTCTTTCCGCTCGAGGCGCGACATGTGGCTCGTGGCGGTCGCTGCCGCAGGCATTGTTGCCGCCTCGAGCTCGAACTTCTCCGTTGCGTCCCAATACGTGCTCTCGAGAGCGCGTATTCTTTCGCTTTCGGTGGCCATGCTTGTCGTCATCGCATTCACTATGAGAACCACGGACCTGTCAGAAGACGCACTTCGGCGAAAAGTATCGGAGAAGCTCCCTGCCGAAGCCGTCGCTGTCGTTGAAGAACGAGGCTATGCCGGCCCGCTCTACAATCATTTCAATTGGGGTGGGTACCTGATCTGGCGTTTACCGGGCTTGCCTGTGGCGATGGACGGCAGAACCAATATCTACGGAGTAGAAAAAGCGAGTCATTCCTTAGAAATTTGGTCGGGCGGATCCACCTGGAGTTCCGACCCGGAGCTTGACGCGGCGGGACTGGTCGTTGCTCAGATAGACCAGCCTCTGACTTCTCTACTCAAGCGGGATCCGCGCTTTGATCTGGTTTACGAAGACAAGATTGCTGCTGTCTTCGTGGCGCACAATCGACAGAAAGTTGAATTGTGGGGACGCACCCCGGATTCGTAACGAATTCGGGGTGCGTTCCCACAATTCCCACAATTCGCACAATTCCGCATAAACATTTTTCGGCGGCATGCGTCTTAGAAATGCTGCAACCTTTCCGGCTGGGTTCCGTAAAGACAACGAGAGACACTTGGAGGAGGAAGACCATGTCGACAGCTGCTCAAACGAATTCGGACACCACGTGGCTGCGTATCTCGCATTATAAAGTCGCGGCGTTGAATCCAAAGCTTGCTGGCCGCGTGCCGGAATTGAAGCATGCGCTGGAGTCCGGCCTGTCCGCCTGTCCTGATACAAGTCGAGAGAATTTCTACGATGTCGAGTTACGCGCCGGCTGGGCTTATATCCATGTGCGCGACGACACGCAAACGGTATATCTCGTTGCCTATTCCCGCATGTAGCCGGTTGTTCGAACCACATAGTTGACGCGGCCCTCTTGCCGGAACTATTCTGGCCCGGGGTGTCCCGGTAGGTCAAGGAGGCAAGATGACGCGTTTGCGAATGAGCCGTGCTCTATTCACTAGTTTGCTTTGCGCTTTGGTTGTGTCCGGGCCTGTTTTGGCCCACCACTCCGTCCAGGCGCAGTTCGACATACACAAATCGGTCAGCATCAGCGGAACTGTAGCGAAAATCGAATGGATTAATCCGCATTCATATCTGACCATCAACGTCAAGGACGCGGACGGCAAGGTTCAGAAATGGGCTTTCGAGCTGGGAGGCGCAAACGCACTCCGAAGAGCGGGCCTGAGTAGAGCGGACCGCGGCGGCATAAAGCCGGGCGATCAAGTCACGGTCACGGCGCTGCCGGCCAGGGATGGTTCGAATAGCGGCTTCCTGCAGGAGCTGAAGATTGCCGATGGCCGCGCGTATAAGTTCACGACGGATGCCAACGGTCAGTGAGCGAGAGGAGGGTACATGCGTTTATCGAGATATTGCAGAATCATTGCCGTCGCTGCAGCGCTATGCCTGCTTCCATCAGCCGTTCTTGGGCAGGAGTTTTCGCCAATCAAACGTAATAACAATGCTGCACCGAAGCCCGCCGGCCCGACGCCGCGGACCCCGGACGGTCACCCGGACTTAACGGGCGTCTGGAATGGATTGGGCGACAATCTGCTCGGGGTTCCAAATCAAATCGCCAATAACGGTCTGTCGATCGAAAGTGAAAGCGCGACGCGCGACCTTCACAGCGGAGCCTCGATCGCCACTTTT
>Ga0209157_1001562_pt1 | contig 18986 bp, 18 predicted proteins | sample GraSoiAngelo_135_FD_185892 | JGI IMG/M metagenome (GOLD analysis project Ga0209157, IMG submission 185892) | Grasslands soil microbial communities from the Angelo Coastal Reserve, California, USA - 14_0929_05_40cm (SPAdes) (version 2) | ecosystem: Environmental > Terrestrial > Soil > Grasslands ...
ATGCCGTCATCTCGAACAGTCTCCTGCACCATGTCCCCAACCCGTTGCAGTTCTGGTATGCGGTCAAGAAACTGGCCCAGCCCGGCGCCGTGGTGCTGGTGATGGACCTGCTCCGCCCCGAGTCGTCCGAGGCGGCGCAGGCCATTGTGGACAAATACGCCGCGGATGAGCCGGCGATCCTCCGGCGCGATTTCTATAATTCCCTGCTCGCTTCCTTCACCGAGGATGACGTGGCGGCCCAGTTGGCCGAGATGAACCTGAGCCGGCTTCTCATCGACGTCCCGGACGACCGCCACTGGATCGTCGGCGGCCGGCTCACCTAGAGGAAGGCGCGATGCAACGACTCTGGTCGGTCCTCACCGTTGGCGGCTCGCTCTGGCTTTCCGTCTCTCCAGCCTTCGCGCTGGAGTTCTCGGCGGAGCAGACCACCCGGAAAGGCGCGCAGTCGATGTCAGGGAAGATTTATTTTCAGTCCGATCGATGGCGGGTGGAGATGGCAAGCCCGGACGGTCCGAAGGTCGCTATCCATCGCCTGGATAAGCTCGTCACCTGGCTCTTGCTGCCCGACCGAAAGTATGTGGAAGTGCCCTTGCGGATCGATCAGTTGCCCCAGGTCGCCCCCAAGATTCCGGGCGAGGTGGAACGAACGCGCGTGGGGGCAGACCTGGTGGGCGGCCGCAAGACCGAGAAGTACCGGGTCACCCTGGATCTGAACGGACGGAAGCAAGTGCTCTACCAGTGGGTCGCTCCCGATGTCCAGTTCTCCATGAAGCTGGCAAGCCTTGATGGAAGCTGGGAGAGCGCCTTTGACCACGTCGCCTTCGACCATCAGCCGCCCCACCTCTTCGAGGTGCCGGCCGGCTACACCAAGGTGCCGATGCAACGCTGAGCCCTCCTCTACCCTCGCCTTGCGCACCGCACTGGCGCGCAGTGCGCTATAATTATATTCATGACCTCCCTGCATATTCGCACGACTCCTCCAGGGCCCCGCGCCCGGATGCTCCTGCGGCGGTATGAACGGCACGTCGCTCCTTCGGCCACGCAGTCCTATCCGCTGGTCGTGGACCACGCGGCCGGATGCCACGTCTGGGATGTGGACGGGAACTGCTATTTGGACTTCACGGCAGGCATCTCGGTCAGCGCCGTCGGACACGGTCACAAGCAGGTGGTCGGCGCGATTACGGCCCAGGTTGACCGGCTCATCCATTTTTCCTTTGCGGACTTCTTCTACCCGTCCTATGTCCGGATGGCCGAACGGCTGGCTGAGCTGGCGCCCGGTCGTGGGCCCAAGCAGGTGTTCCTCTGCAATTCGGGCGCGGAGGCGATCGAGGCCGCGATCAAGCTGGTGCGCCACGCAACACGGCGGCCGTACATCCTCGCCTTCTACTACGCCTTCCACGGGCGCACGCTCGGGGCCCTTTCCCTGACCGCCAGCAAGCCGGTCCAGCGCCGGGGGTTTGCGCCGTTGCTGCCGGGCGTCTTTCATGCGCCGTACCCTGATCCGTACCGGAGCCGCAGCGACGATCCAGCCGCGGAATGTCTGGACCATATCGAGAACGTGTTATTCCGCACCGTGCTGCCGCCGGAGGAGACGGCCGCCGTCTTCGTCGAGCCGATTCAGGGCGAAGGCGGACTGGTCGTGCCGCCGGACCATTTCCTGACCGGGCTCCGCCGGCTGTGCGATCGTCACGGGATTTTGCTGGTGGACGACGAGGTACAGGCCGGCATGGGGCGTACCGGGAAGTTCTTCGCGATCGAGCATGCGGGCGTGGCGCCGGACGTCATCTGCTTGGCCAAAGCGGTGGGCGGGGGCTTGCCGCTGGGCGCCGTGATCGCCCGCAAGCGGGTCATGTCGTGGGAGAGGGGCTCGCACACCTCCACCTTCGGCGGAAACCCGGTGGCTTGCGAAGCGGGTCTGGCCACCATCGAGGTGATCGAAAAGGAAGGGCTCATGCGGAACGCCGCCGAGCAGGGCGCGCACATCCAGAAGCGCCTGCGTCACTTGCAGCAGAAGTGCCGGTCGCTGGGTGACGTGCGCGGTCGCGGCCTGATGATCGGCGTGGAACTCGTGCTCAACCGGCGGACCAAGGAGCCGGCGGAACGCCAGCGCGACGACGTCGTGCAGAAAGCCTTCCGGCGTGGACTCCTCCTGCTCCCGTGCGGCAGGAACGTGATCAGGATCAGCCCCCCGCTGTCCATCACTCGCGATGAAGTGGATCAGGGGCTGGGGGTCCTGGAAGAGGTGCTGTCATGAAGACACTGGTGATGAACTTTATCGGAGGCAAGTGGGTCGGGGCCCATGCGGGGCGGACCTTTGACAGCCGGGATCCGGCCACCGGCGAGGTGGTCGGGCGGTGCGTGGATTCGGGACCGGAGGACATCGACAAGGCGGTGAAGGCCGCGACCGAGGCCTTCGAGTCGTGGCGGCGGATGCCCGCCCCTCGGCGCGGAGAGATCTTATTCCACGTCGCCGAGCGGCTGGTGCGGGACAAGGAGACCCTGGCGCGCACCGTGACTCGCGAGATGGGGAAGGTGCTGGCCGAGGCGAAGGGGGACGTGCAGGAGGCGATCGACATGGCCTACTACATGGCGGCTGAAGGGCGGCGCCAGTTCGGCCTTGTCGTGCCGTCCGAACTGCCGGACAAGTCGGCCCTGTGCGTGCGGGAACCGGTAGGGGTCGTCGGCTTGATCACGCCGTGGAATTTCCCCATCGCCATCCCTTCCTGGAAATCCTTCCCGGCGCTGATCCTGGGCAACACGGTGGTGATGAAGCCGTCTCCCGAGACGCCGGTCACGGCCGCGCTCTTCGTCAAAGTCCTGGAAGAGTGCGGAATGCCGCCTGGCGTGGTGAACCTGGTCCTGGGAAGCAGCCCCGCACTGGGCGAGGCGCTCGTGCGCCATGCGAACGTGGCGCTGATCTCGTTCACGGGCTCGACGGCAACCGGCGACAAGGTGGCTGTGGAGGCCGCCGCGCACCACAAGCGGGTGGCGCTGGAGATGGGCGGCAAGAACGCCATTCTGGTCATGGAAGACGCCGACCTGGACCTGGCCGTGGACGGGATCACCTGGAGCGCCTTCGGGACGACGGGCCAGCGCTGCACGGCCTGCAGCCGGCTCCTTGTCCACCGGGAGGTGAAGGAGCGGCTGACCCGGATGCTGCTCAACCGGATGGCAAAGCTGACCGTGGGGAACGGGTTGAAGCCCGGCGTCGAGATCGGCCCGCTCGTCAATCAGGCGCAGATGGAACGGGTGCAGCAGTACGTGCAAGTTGGCATGCAGGAAGGAGCGCGGCTTGTGACGGGAGGTAAGGCGCTGACAGACGGCGAGTACGCGCGCGGGCATTTCTTCGCCCCGACGCTCTTCGATCAGGTGAAGCCCACGATGCGGATCGCGAAGGAGGAGATCTTCGGGCCGGTGCTGGGGGTGATCGAAGTCAAGGATCTCGAGGAAGCCATTACGGTCAACAACAGCGTCGAGTACGGGTTGTCCACCTCGGTCTACACGCGGGATATCAACCGGGCGCAGCGCGCCATGCGGGATATCCGGACGGCGATCGTGTACCTCAATGCCGGCACGATCGGCAGCGAGGTCCATCTGCCCTTCGGCGGGATGCGACGCACCGGCAATGGCCATCGCGAAGCGGGCCAGGCGGCGCTGGACACGTTCAGCGAATGGAAAGCGATCTACGTGGATTACAGCGGACGTCTTCAGCGAGCGCAGATTGACAAGGACTGAAACACGGAATGGAGCGAGCCATGGAACGGGGTGTGGAATTGGAAGCGGTCATTGACGGACTCCTCAAGAACTACCTCTCGCACAACTTGGCGGCGCGGGTCCTGCAAGCGGGGCTGGACGAGGTAGGCGTCGGCTTTCGGCCGGGGGTGGACCACCTCACGATCCGGACGCTGGACATTGATCGTCGCGCGGAGGAGTTTCTCCGGCTGGGGTACAGCTATTCGGAGACCTTGAACTACGACGACTGGTTCGCCAAGGTGTACCGGGCTCCGGGGTTCCCGCCCTTGTTCATCGATCAGGCCTATCCGGACGCTCGCGGGGGATCCAGCATCATCCCCGGCTGGGTGGCCAAGTTCGGCGACCGGACCCTGCACCACGTCGCAGTTCTGGTGGGGGATATCGAGTGGGCCATCCTCCGGCTCAAGGCCCAGGGGGTCGTCTTCACAGGGGACATCGTGGGGATCCGCGGCGGGCCCCTGCGCCAGATCTTCACAGCTCCCGAGCGGGTGGACGGAGAGGCCTTCTCGGTTCTCGAGCTGACCGAGCGGCATCACGGCTTCCAGGGCTTCTCCCCTCCCCAAGCCAACGCGCTCATGCGATCCACGGTCGGCACCGGCTAGCGATTTCCGCTTGTCTAATCCGGGCGGGTTTTTGTATAATTTTAAGTCGCTCACGCAGCAAGGGATCGTTTTCAAGGAGGGAGAGGCCGTGAAAGGGATGTGGATCTTTTTGCAGACTTGCTTGGTGTTTCTGTGCACCGTCGCCGTCGTCTTGGCTGAAGAAGCCGCGAAGGCCGAGGTCAAGGACGATCCGTACGCGCCGATTTACTACATCTGGTACGCGTTGATTGCGATCATCTTGGCTTGGGGCGTGTACGACTCGTTCTTCCGTCCTGTCGACTAAGAACCAAAACACAACCAGCCATGAGGCCCCATAAAGTCGGACGGCTTTATGGGGCGTGGCTGATTGTCGGGTCGTAGAGGATTTGGATGCTATTGCCGTCCGGGTCGGCGAGGTAGCAAGAATAGCTGCCGTCCCGGTGTCGTTTCGGGGCGGCGAGAATCCTCACGCCGTTCTGCTTCGCCCACTCTGCCCAGGCGTCCACCACTTGGGGGCTGCCCGCAATGAAACCGAAGTGCTCCAGGGGAGACCAGAGGGGTTGCGCCGGCTCGGGATCGCCCGGAGCGGGCGCCTCGTGCAGCGCGAGGTTGTCGGTCCCTGAACTCAGGTAGCAGTTCTGCGGGTCTGGTTCCCAGACGACCTTCATGTTGAAGATGCGTTGGTAGAAGTCCTTGGCCTTCCGGATGTCACGTACTCGGAGCGCCAGGTGTCGTAAGCCTTGCAGCGGGGGGCAGCCCTTTTCCATTACAGTTTCCTCGCAGGAACATTCGCCTCGCGTGGTAAGCCTATCATAATCATAAAGGATTGAATTCGCCGGGAGAAGTATCTAGCATAATGAGTATCAGGAGAACGGCATGCAGGACTGGAGTCGGCCAGACCCACTGACGCGCGATCTGATTCACCTCATCAACGCGCGGCGGCACGATCATTGGGACGTGGACGCCGCGCTCGACACCCTCACCGAACTCATCGAGCAGGGACGCGAGGAAGAGATCCTGAGAGTGATGGCGGCGCTCGACGAAGACATGGCCGAGTGGCTCTTCGACCTGGTCGCCGAGGCCGCGTCGACCACGGTGGGAGACGACGGGGAGGACGAAACGGAGGGGGGCTCGCAGCTGACGATCGCCCTGCCGCTGCAGGCGAACTTTGAGCAACCGCTGCGGCTGACCGTGGACCCGGAAGAGACGGCGGCGTTGCTACGGCGCTGTCTGCATCTGTCGCACGAGAGCCAGGTCGTGGTGGAGCCGAAACTCCTGACGGACACGACGCTGGAGCGCTTGACCCTGCAGGGTCTGCACGCCCATGTCGAGACGGTGTTCACCGGAACGCAGAGCCGGCCGTTCGTGGCGCGCCTGCATACGCCCATGGAGCACACGGTGTACCTAATGTTCGGCGTGCGGGAGGCAGGGGAGCCGACGGTGCCGCAGGAGCTAGGGCCGGAGGAGCAGGACGGTCTGCTGCAGGGCTTGCGGGCCCAGTGCGGTGATTTGGCATCGGCGCCGCATCTGCTGGAAGCGCCGGTGTATGCGGCGTACGCGGTGTTCGACGCGAAGAATTCCGTCGGCCTGCAGCGGCTGGCGGACGAGACGATCGCGGTGTGGCGGGAACTGAGTCCCGCCGTGCGCGGGCGGGTGATCGTCCACTTGCACACCCAGTGCGGCAACGGCGTCTACATGCCGGTCTGGACTGATCTGCTCGACCCTGCGGTGGGGGAGGACGCCGGCCCGTTATGGACGTCTCCGGACGTGTGGGTGTTCACCGCCGATCTGCCGATCGAGTGGCCCGGCGAGGTCCTGACGAACCGCTTGCTCGCCGAAGGGTGCACGCGCTTCGAGAACCATATCGTCGAGGCCACTGACAACTAGCCAGTTGATCTCCTCTCCTTGATCATTGCCCGCATCGGTTCGAGCAGGTCGGCCGGGATTTCGAGGTTCCCGTACCCTGTGCCGACCAGGAGCTGCGGCTTCGCATCCCCGTGAAAGTCGCTCCCTCCCGTGACGAGGAGGCCCTGCTCTCTGGCGATGCTGCGGTAACGGTCGGTCTGCTGACGGTTGTGACTGCTGTAGAACGTTTCGAGGCCCATCAAGCCAAGACCCTTGAGCGTCGTGCAGACCTGCTCGAAGGGATCCTTGAGACGCGAGGTGTAGACGGGATGGGCCAGGACGGGGATCCCCCCTATCTGCCTTATCAGCCCGATAGCCTCCTCTGGCGGCGGGAGCCGACGCGAAACATAAGCCGGACCGTCGTCGGCCAGGTAACGGTCGAAGGCCTCTGAGACGCTTCCGACATAGCCTTTTCGCAGGAGCACCTGCGCGATGTGCGGTCGGCCGACCGTCGCGGATCCCGCCAGCGCCTTCACTTCCTCGTAGGTGATGTCGCAGCCAAGCTCTTGAAGCCGCCGCACGATGAGGGGGTTGCGATCCTCGCGGCTCGCCGAGTATCCGGCCAAGGCGGGCTCCAGACGTGGGTCCGCTGGGTTGATGAAGTAGCCCAGGATGTGCAGCTCGGTCTGTCCGTAGAGACAGCTGATCTCGATGCCCGGGATGATTTCCACTCCGACGCGCGCGCCTTCGGCGATCGCTCGGGACAAGCCGGCGATGGTATCATGGTCGGTGACGGCCAGGGTCGAAACCCCCTGACTCTTGGCCAGCCGCACCAGTTCTTCCGGCGTGAGGCTGCCGTCGGAAGCGGTGGTGTGAGCATGCAGGTCGATCCGTGGCAAGGGTGCGAGGACCTCTCCCGTGAGCGAAGAAAGGCTTGAAACCGTTCCGTGCCCCTATTGTCGGGGCATCATATTGGTCGGCGCCAAGCGTTGTAAATACTGTCAAGTCGACTTGGCGGGTTTGTGGCTCAAAGAAGACACGGACAGGGGGCCGACGAAGAACCCGCTGCTGGCTACCATCCTGAGCGTTGTCTTCCCCGGCTTGGGCCAGTATTACTGTGGGCGTAACGACAAGGCGGCCATGTTCGTCTTTGCGTTCGTCTTCTTTGTCGGACTTTTCTATTGGCTGACTTTCCCGTGGATTCTCGTGGCTGCGTGGGCTGGCGTTGACGCATTCCGGGAAGCTAAACGAACGAGATGAAGGGTACACCCCTTTCAGAATCCCCGTTCAAATCCCGCCTCTCTTGGTCTTGGTAAAGATGGCGGAGAGGGCGGGATTTGAACCCGCGACAGAGCTTTTGGCCCTGTGACGGTTTAGCAAACCGTTGCCTTCGGCCGCTCGGCCACCTCTCCGCGTTCTCACCCGCCCACCCCGGGTCCGCCAAGACGGACCCTTTTCCCGGGGCTTGCTGGAACCGGGACTTCGATCAAACGTCCCGGATATTCAATACCTCCAATGGTCTTCTTGCGGGACGGCCACTAAAGTTACATCTTTTCGCAGAGTGGGTCAAATGGAGGCAGGAAGCGGATTTGATCGAAGTGCTGGGTTCAACAAGTTTGGTGTGGCGGAGGGGGTAGGATTCGAACCCACGGAAGGCACGAGGCCTTCAACGGCTTTCAAGGCCGCCGCTTTCGTCCACTCAGCCACCCCTCCGCCCCGTACCTACTTGCCCCAAGGCTTCGAGATAAACCGTTATGACTTGGTCTTGGCGATCCGTTCCACTCCGCCCATATAAGGGCGCAGAGCTTCCGGGATGGCCACCGACCCATCAGGCTGCTGGTAGTTCTCGAGAATCGCCACCACCGTTCTCCCGATCGCCAATCCTGATCCGTTCAGGGTGTGGACGAACTCGGATTTCCCATCAGCCTTTTTGTACCGGATGCCGGCCCGTCGGGCCTGGAACGCTTCGAAGTTGCTGCATGACGAGATCTCGCGGTACGTGCCCTGCGCGGGAAGCCAGACTTCGAGGTCGTATGTTTTCGCCGCAGCGAATCCCAGGTCGCCAGTGCACAGCGACACGACGCGATAGTGCAGGTTCAGCCGTTTGAGCACCTCCTCGGCGTGAGCCGTCAGACGCTCCAGGTCGTCGTAGGAGCTCTCCGCGCGGCTGAACATGACCAGCTCGACCTTGTTGAACTGGTGCTGCCTGATGAGGCCGCGAGTATCCTTCCCGTACGACCCTGCTTCGCGCCGGAAGCAAGGGGTGTACGCCGCGTACAAGAGCGGGAGCATGGCCTCGCGGAGCGTTTCTTCCCGGTGCAAGTTGGTCAGCGGCACTTCGGCTGTCGGGATCAGGAAGTAATCGTCATCGCGCAGGCGAAAGAGGTCGCTCTCGAACTTCGGAAGTTGGCCGGTTGCAGTCATGCTGGCCCTGTTCACGAGGAACGGGGGAAGGATTTCCTGATACCCGTGCTCCGTGGTATGCAGGTCCAGCATGAAGTTGATCAACGCCCGTTCCAGGCGCGCGCCCGCGCCGCTGTACACGGCGAACCGGGCGCCAGTCATGCGGGCGGCGCGCTCGAAGTCCAGGATGCCGAGCGATTCGCCGAGTTCCCAGTGGTGCTTGGGAGGAAACGTCAACGCGGGCGGCTTTCCCCAACGCCTGCTTTCCTGATTCGCGGAGGGATCCGCGCCGATCGGGACGGACGGGTGCGGGATGTTGGGGATCCTCAATGCGAGGGCGTTCAGCCGGTCTTCGACGTCGCGCAAGGAATCTTCGAGAGACTTGAGCCGATCGCCAACGCCTCTCATCTCCTCCATCAGAGCCTCACCCGGCTGTTTGTTCCGTTTGAGCTTGGCGATCTGGTCCGACACGGTCTTGCGCTTGTGCCGGAGTTCCTCGACTTTGGTGAGCAGGGCCCCTCGCTCTTTATCCAGCTTGTGAAGTCCGTCCCAGTCGATGTCCTGGGCGCGCGCGCCGAGGCTGGCGCGAACCTCTTTCAGATGCTCTCTGATGAGACGGGGATCGAGCATAATTGGGGGCCACTCTAGCACCGGCTTCTCAGGCGAGTCAATCAACGGGACTCGCTTGAAACCCGCGCCAGTGGCGCCGATGAATCGAGTTCTCTGCCGCTGGGAAGCGAAGAAAAGTGGGGTCAGAGTCCACTTATCCGTTTGGTCGCATCGCGGTTTCACATTGCTCAAGGACAAGGCCCGCGAAAAGGGACTCTGACCCCACTTTTCCCCTGGGAAGCGTGGCGGCGCGTGAATTGCGCCCTCGCCGATGGACGCGTATAATGACTCGCCATGAGCGGATCAGCATTAGTCCGTGTTGACGGTCGTCGGCCCGACGAACTCCGTCCGGTCAAGATCACGCGCAACTTCATCAAGTACGCGGAAGGGTCGGTGTTGATCGAGATGGGGGAGACCAAGGTGATCTGCACCGTGTCGGTCGAGGAGAAGGTGCCTGCTTTTCTACGAGGCCAGAACCGGGGCTGGGTGACCGCGGAGTACGCCATGCTCCCGCGCGCCACCCCCGAGCGGGTCATACGCGAGGCCTCCAAAGGGCGGCAGGGCGGGCGCACGCTCGAGATCCAGCGCTTGATCGGCCGCTCGTTGCGAGCCGTGACCGACATGGACGAACTGGGCGAACGGACGTTCTGGGTGGATTGCGATGTGATCCAGGCGGATGGCGGGACGCGCACGGCTTCAGTTACCGGCGCGTTCGTGGCCCTGGCCGACGCCCTCGCCGTGGTGCGGGCGAAGGGACTGATCAAGAAGAACCCGTTGAGAGACTATCTGGGGGCGGTGAGCGTCGGGAAAGTAGGGGGCGAGCTGTTGGCCGATCTCTGCTATGCCGAGGATTCCCTGGCGGAGGTGGACCTGAATCTGGTCATGACCGGCAAGGGGCAGTTCGTGGAGATCCAGGGGACCGCCGAGAAGTGGCCGTTCACGCTGGACGAGCTGAACAAGTTCCTCACGTTGGGCTGGCACGGCATCAGCGCGTTAGTCAAGCTTCAGCAAGAGCTGGTGGGGGATTTGCGCTGATCACCGAGTTGGTGGTGGCGACCGGCAACCGGCACAAGGTCGAGGAGATCCGAGCCATGCTGGCGGACCTGCCGGTCGCGGTTCGATCGCTGGCCGAGTTCCCCGGCGCGCCGCCGGTGGTCGAAGACGGTTGGACCTACCGTGAGAACGCTCTCAAGAAGGCCTGGGCTGCCGCCGAGTTCACGGGCAAGCCGGCCTTGGCCGATGACACCGGGCTGGAAGTGGACGAACTGGGAGGGCAGCCTGGACTCTATGCGGCCCGCTTTGCCGGGGAGGGCTGCACGTTCCAGGATAATGTCCGCAAGCTGTTGCGGCTTCTGGAAGGCGTGCCGCCGCAGCGTCGCGGAGCGCGGTTCGTGTGCGTGATGGCTCTCGTCGATCCCGGAGGGCGCGAGCAGGTGGTGGAGGGCGAACTGCACGGCCAGATCGCGGAGGCGCCGGCCGGCGATAGCGGATTCGGGTACGACCCGGTCTTCTACGTGCCGGATGTCGGGAAGACGCTGGCCGAGCTGACGCCCGCGGAGAAGAACCGCATGAGCCACCGGGGCCGTGCCTTGGCCAAAGCGAGAGCCTTGATTCTGGCAGGATGATGTCGGGGCGTAGCGCAGTCTGGTAGCGCACCAGCTTTGGGAGCTGGCCGTCGGAGGTTCAAATCCTCTCGCCCCGACCAACTTAACGCCGTTCGATATACGCGCCCGTAGCTCAGTTGGAGAGAGCCCCAGCCTTCTAAGCTGGTTGTCGCAGGTTCGATTCCTGCCGGGCGCACCAAACCCTAATCCCTTCATGGACCGTTAACTTTTGTAGTCCCATTGAAGGGAAAAGGATTCAGTCGAGACAGCGCAAGACCGCAGCTCAGCAATAGCCTTTCCTGGCTTTCCTGCTCCCTCTGTGTCGAGTGCCTTCCAGCTTTTTTCTCTGTCTTCACCAAAACATTACATGGCTTTCGATGAAAATTAACATGCCTCAACTAGCATGTGGATTGCTCACTCCAGGAAGCAACGGAGAAACGTCACACGAAAAAAAGGGAGACCATTATGGTTCTCAAGCCGTGCGTCTATCGTGTACGTGCAATCCTTACCTGGGGTATCAGGTTCCTTGCCCTCGGGGTTGCTCTCCTCTCTTCCGCCGATGCAAGCTTTGCTCAGACCACTGACACGATTCCTCCTTCACCTCCAATCGGTCTGATTGCGACGGCCGCGACATGCGGGCAAGTCGATCTGTCGTGGGGTGCTTCCACAGATGAAGCGGGCGGTTCCGGGCTGAAGGCATACATCATCGATCGCAACGATGGCACGATAGCTGAAGCGGCCATCGGCGCCGTTCGCACCACTTTTTCCGACACGAATTATGTGAAGTCTTCAACCACGCTGACGTATACCGTTGTCGCTCAGGACAATGCCGGGAACAAGTCATTGCCGAGCAACTCGGTCATCGTCACCACCCCGCCGTGCCCAATGTCCGCAGGTGAGCATGTCGTAGACAGTGCCTACATCGAGCCGTTGGGGAAGAGTATGGCCACGTATGGTACGCGGACGGCCGTGATTTACCAGAAGCAAAATCCGCTGAACTCTACCTGGGACACCTGGCTGTACGTCAACGACTCGGACACCGGACTGACCGCCCGCTTCCTCCTGCATTCCCAACCTGGCTATTATCAGACTGAAACGGATTATGTCCTCACAAGCGCCACAGAACTGTGGACCCTGTCTTGCGATGTTAGTTTGGGTGGGAACCTGCTGGTCAGCCAGTACCGGCTGAACGGATCGCCTCCGACCTCGGCGACACTCATCTCGACCAATTCGTTGGGCGGCAGTAATTCTCGCGCGAAGTCAATGATTCGCCTTCAGAGCGGTGCCCTGATGGTAGCCTGGAATGAGGAAGGGTGGGGCAACACCGCGTATGACCTGACCACCGGCTATGCCTATCGCAGCCCAACCGGCAACTGGACACTCAAATTCCCGGTAACGGTTCCAAACTCCGGCGGCGGGAATACGCTCAAGTCGAGGTGGACCATCGCGCAGCATCCGGCCGACGGCAGCATCTGGACGTTCCTGAAGCGGGACAGCTTCAGTCAGATCAGCGCGCTTCATTTCACCGAAGCAGCAAATGACGTTGTCCTCGACTGGATCAATCCGGCGTACATCAGCGCGTCGGTCGACGGGGACAATGGTCCGGAAGGGGAGTTTCCTTTCCTCACCGCCGCCGCCGATCCCACCCGCAACGCAATTCTGCTGGCCTACGAGAGTTATCACGACCAATCGGTCTTCACCGACCCTCTGTATGGGAGCATGAATGGAATCTTTCTGAAAGAGGCCAACGCGACTATTGCGCAAATCAGCGCAGACGGGTCTAAGACCTTCATCCCTTTCCCAACCTATATGGAGCGGGACATACAGTTCGGGATGTCAGTGCTCTCCGACGGGACCCTCTGGCTGGCCTACCAGCCCATCAATCACCAGACGCTTACCTGGAACGAGGTCTATGCCAGCAAATACCAAAACGGTGTCTGGAGCGCTCCGGTCTTCACGGGACTCAACTATAACGACTACAATGAGAGCAGCGCGCTGGGTTACGACCCCGGCGCCCTGATCTATCGCACCGATCAGCCCCAGGTTGCATTCCGGACACCGGATCAGAAGATACACACGTTCGACCTTTCAAATCTCGATCCGGCTCCGGCCGATGCGATGGCCCCGACAATTTCCCTTACCAGCCCGGCTGATGGCGCCACGGTGTCCGGAAACGTGACTATCTCGGCTTCCGCTTCAGACAACGTAGGCGTCACCAAGGTTGAATTCCTAGTAGATGGATCCGTTATGGGTACCGCGGCGTCGTCACCTTACAGTTTCCCGTGGGATACGACGACCGTGGCAGACGGCAGTCACACACTTCTGATGCAAGCCTACGACGCCGCCGGCAACATCGGGCTCTCTGCCACAGTGACGGTTAACGTCAGTAACCAAGTTGCCTCGAATCTCACGGTTGCGATAACGAGTCCAAGAAATGGCGCCACCGTCCCCCGCAATCAAAAGGTGACCATCAGCGCCGCAGCCACAGATACTGTTGCAGTGACCAAAGTGGAGTTCTACGTGGACAGCAATCTGCTTGGCACTGCCACGACGGCGCCCTTCAACTATCCCTGGAAGGTCCCAGCCAAGCCCGGCGCCGCGCACAAGATCCAGGCCAAGGCGTACGACGCGGCAGGAAAGAGCGCTGCGCAGGCGATTACAGTCACGGCGCAGTAGTACCTACCGGCACACGGTCCATAACTCGCTGAAAAGGCAAAGGTCCGCTGGACTTGTCTCGCGGACGATGGCATACTCTCGCGGCATACCCTCACGAAGGAAGGCGTAAGAAGATGCGACCCAACTTCACCAGCCTCGCTCTGCCGGTTTTTGTTTTTCTCCTCCTCGGCTCGGCTGCGTCTCTAGCCCAAACTGTAGGCCAAGCCAAACAGAAGGAGCCCCTGGCTGTGGTTGGGGGGCAGACCATCTATGACGATGATTTGGTGCCGTTCGTCCAAGGACAAGTGTTTCAACTTCGCCTGCAAGAATACGAAGTGAAAAGCAAGGCCCTCGAGAATTTGGTGAACCAAAAGCTGCTGGAAGCGGAGGCCAAGAAAAAAGGCATTCCCACCGAAAAACTTCTCGAGCAAGAGGTGGATGCCAAGGTTCCTGAGCCCACCGAAACGGAGCTGCAGGCTCTTTACATAGTGCAAAAAGAGCAACTAAGAAAATCTTTCGATGATATCAAGGCGCAGCTCCAGCAGTTACTGAAACAGGCAAAACTCCAGCAGGCTCGCCAGGATTACTACAAACGTCTTCGGGAGCAAGCTGGGGTGTCCATCTTCCTGCAAAAACCGAAAGTTGAGGTCGCCTATGATCCGGCCCGGCTTCGGGGAAATCCCAAGGCTCCAGTGGTCATCGTGGAGTTTTCTGATTTCCAGTGTCCCTACTGCCGATCGGTCCAACCAACCTTGAAGAACTTGCTTGCCAAGTACGAAGGCCGCGTGAGTTTATCGTATCGGGACCTTCCGCTGCGAGACATCCACCCGCAGGCTCAGATGGCTGCGGAGGCTTCCCGCTGTGCCGGGGAGCAGGGAAAATTTTGGGAATATCATGACCTCCTCTTTGAGAACCCCAATAAGCTGAACCGAGAGGGTTTGTTGGAGCAAGCCCGTAGTCTAAAGCTCGATGAGAAGCAATTTGATTCCTGCCTATCCAGCGGCAAGTACAAGGCGCAAGTTGAGCACGACCGGCAACTGGGGATGAGGGCCGGACTCACCGGCACCCCGGGATTCTTCATCAACGGCAACATGCTCAGCGGTAACCTACCGCAGGATTCATTTGAAAAGGTTATCCAGTCCGAGCTTGCTGATTCCAAGGGTCAGTGAACGGGACAGGCTCCTGCCCTGCGGGAGCCAGCGTTGGCACCAGTCCAAAGTCTCACAGAAAAGGAAAGGGGCGATGGCTTTCAAGCCATCGCCCCTTTTGTTACGCTGCCCTTACGGCGTTGTGGGACAAGCGCCGAACGGACAGATCAAGCAGTGAGCCGTAACCCCGCTGCCCACCGGATGTGACGCTACAGCGTTCCCGAAGGCATCTGTTCCCGTCGCCCTGACCGTATCGCTGAACTGTACCCGGCCAGGATCGACTGGAGTCCCCGTGGTCGGGAAGTAAGATCCCGCCCCTTGCACCGGCGGCTGGTTAAACGCTGGAACTGCTACCAGAGCTGGGCAATTAGGTTGAAGCGGGTCGTTCTGGCTCCTCGTATAGCACTTGTCCGCACCCGCAGTACCAGACGGGGTCAAGCTGCCGACCGAGAACGTCGTATCCACCGTGCCGTCAGCGTTGTCGTCTTCGGTCACCTGGACATTGTTGATGTTGACGTTCCCTCCGTTGTGGACCTGGCCAGTATAATCAACCCGCACGACGACGTTGGTTCCCAGCACTTGCAAAGCCGTCACGCACGTCTTGTCCAAAGTGAGCTGCGGGCTGGGTGTGCACGCCCCGGCAGGATTTTGGACGCTACACGACACCGTGCTGGTCGTCGCGGTGAGAGTAGTCCCCCCACCAGACGGATCGGTCGTCGCAGTCGCGCTGGCCTGGTTCGTCGATGGGTACGTCGTTGCACTGAAGGTAGCTGCGGGTCCGGTGCAATCCGCCGATGGGAAGTTCTTAGATTGACCGCCATTCAGGGTGCCGCAGCTGTAAGTCTTACCCTGGTCCGTGACCGTGACATTGAACACTGTGCCGCCGCCGTCATTGGTCACGGTGCCGCTGAACGAGTAATCGAACCCCGACCCATCAGTATGGAACGCGGTGCACTGGCAGCCCTTGGTGAGGCTGATATGGCACTCCGGGAAGCTGCCAAGCACGAAGTCTTTGAGCACGGCAGAAGGCTCTTGCGAAGAGCGTGTCTCCAGCATGAAGCTGCTGAAACAGGGAACGGCCCCGGCGCCGCTTGCTGCGAACAGGGTAGTGAGATCGGCGCCTCCCTCGAAGAAGCCTCCAATGGGGATGGTATTGGTGCCACCTCCGAACTTTGCCAGATAGGACCAGGTCTCATCAGAAATAGGGCTGCTGTTGGTGATCGCGGAAGTATCGGTGCTGCCGAGCAGCCTAAGGTTAGTCTCCGCGCATTGCCCCGCGGTAGGGCTTTTAACGCCTTTGAGACACGTGCTATCCCACTCGTACGCCGTGAGGACGGCGGTGCCGCCGCCATTGACAAACGCAGAGACGAGAAAGACGTCGTGGTTTACGTGAACGCCTGAGAACGTTCCATTGGAATTGAGGGTGATATTCTGCTGGAAGAACCAGGCTCCAATGTTGGCGTCCCCATTTACAGCGAAACGGTCGCCGCCGATCACGACCACCTTATCTCCGCTTGGACTGGCAGTATAACTGGCCGCGTAGCCGTGCGTAATCGTGTCCTTGTCAGGTACCGTGTCCGCAGCCTTCCAATGCCATTGGCTAATGTCGAGCGGGTCTTTGGAGCCGCCTTGTGTAAAGATCCTGGGGGGATCTTCCGAGGCGATGCACGTGCGAGTATTCGAACCGCCCGCAGACCCGGAGCCGCCCCCCTGCACCGTGCAGTCCCCGTTCAGCGTGTTCCAGTCGGCGATACTGTTACTTGGGTCGTCAAACACATTACCGTCGATCTCGAAGACGGAGGTAGGAGAGACGGCCAGAGCCAGTGTGGCACCACACAGAATAGCCCCGGTAACGAGTAGAAATCGCTTAGGATTAAAACATCGATTTAACCAGCAGATCGTAGTTCGCATTGCTTGTTCTCCTTATCACACATGACGAATGTTTCTACGCGCGCACAAAATAAAATTCCGCGATGTTGGCGGTGATCGTTCACTCATCGTCCCGGTCGTCCATTCACCGCGACTCAGGCGGATGCACCGGTGCGTCCGCGCTGGACATGCCGATCGACACCTGGTAGTCGAACCGACCCGGGCGGCGTAACAAGAGGCGCCCGTTACAGCTCAGGCGATCGACGGTCGCGAAAACCTGGTTCCACGAATAATCAGACAGCGCCTGGTATAGCTCTTCCAGGCTGCACGGCCCTCTCCGTTCGAGCGTCTCCAGGATTGCCGACTCCACGTCCTCGCTCTGCGCGACGAAAGGTTCTTCTCCGCTCATGGTGCACCTGCTGAATGTCCTCGCGGGCACTCTCCGGAAGACTCGAGGAATTTTTATAGACGTGAGACTAGCGGGAACTATAGCTACGCGCAATCCCTACGTATGTAGGTATTCCCCTACGAATGTAGGGGAAGCCTTGGATACCTTCTCGAATCGGGCAGGCCTAGCGGAGGTACTGACTGGAAAGGGCTTGTACTGTTCGCGTAGTCTTCACCAAGCGCTTGAAATGCAAGGATTTTTGGGGTTGCTCAACGGGAATCGCACAGAAAGTTCGCGGGGCATACACATTTGATTTGACACTCGTGACGCGCTTCTATAGCATTCAGCGCCTCTTTCAAAATCACCACGGAGTGCGTCACCATGGAACTTGCCCCCCATTCGAACGTGATACCTGAGCATGAGAACGAGCAAGCGAGAGAGCTTTTGGAGCGCGGAGGTCCGGGCATCATAGTGCTGGGCCTGCCAATGCGAATTCTTTATACGAATCAACGCGCGTCAGACCTCATTGCGCACTTCCCGTGGGACAACCATGCCAACGGACATCCCAGGGGCGCCAAAGGTATTCTGCCTGCCCCATTGCTTGAAGTGTGCTCCGAGGTCGAGCGCCTTCTTGGCGAGCGAACGCAATGCAAGGATTGGGAGCATTTTGAGGTGAAACGGCTACTTGGAGGCCAAGAGAGCACGCTGCTTCTTCGTGGCTTTGGCGTCCCGGATGGCAGCGGCGCCCGGAATACGCACATTATCGTGACGTTGGAAGAAATTGTTGGCGAATTGAACGTCCCGGGGGGCCATCCGCCCACGGAAGAGTTTCGTCTGACACAGCGCGAGCACGGTGTGCTCGATGGGCTCACGAAAGGCTGGACCAATAAGGAAATTGCCAACTGCTTGGGGATTTCCGTACACACCGTGAGAGAGCATATTCATCACATCATGGGGAAAACCAACGTCAGAACGCGAGCCGGTATCCTGGCAAAGATTTTTCAGATCTGATCGGGCTCTCCCGCCACACACGCTTCCGGTGCTATCGAGCCGTTAGCTGCACAGACCACTCCCACTCTTCGATTGCCATGGCTGGCCTCTCCTGTTTACGCACAGGTCCATCAAGGCGATTCGTGCCAGGGATTGTAACAGCTCGCCGTACAGATTCGTGCATGCTGCCTTTGTGCTACACCATTCGCTAATGTAAAATCGCAACGAAATTCTGTAGTTTGAAAGACACCCTACTAATGGATGGATTCTAATCCATGCAGGATAGTAGTACGGAAATCTGAATCCCCAGCATAGACCGAAGCAGTATTACTGTCGAAATTTCAAGACCCTAGAGTAGAGCCAGACACGCGGCCTCGATTTCAGCACGAGTCTTGCATTTTTTTCGGGTTCAATGACTGTTCCAGTCTTGCAACAGCTCTTTTCGCTGCTCAGGGATCACTGGTCTCGAACGAGGGGACCAGCCCCAAGGAACTTCGTTCATCCTGAGCCAGAACCGTCCCAGGGAGATCCACGGATGCGCCTCCAGAGGCGGAACGGGACACGGTCTGACCTGGGAGTGTGGTGTAGGTACGCGATTCGCGAACTCCTCGACGAGGAGTTGTACGTCGTGCACGAAGGTCAAGCCGTCGTGGTCAATACAGGGCCGGGTGGGCTCTTACTGTTTATGGGGCACGCTCCCACGCCGCGCCAGGCATTCAACGTTCAATTGCCTGCTACCCAGCCGGGGCCTGGTATTTCAAGGTCAGTCGAGGCCTGCTGGACGCGTCCCCTTCGTCTGGAGGAGGAGGAGGAACAGCGTTATCTCGTAGGAGTGCGCTTCCTGTCCATCCCCACTGCCGATCCGGACAATGTTTGCCTTGAGTTTAAAGTGTAAGATCGACTGTCCTCTGTGGACAGTCCTTTCGCGAACCCTGCCGCCTTAGAGCAGCCATCCCGGGTCAACACAATCAGAGGTCAGATTGATTCACCATCATAGAAAACCGGGATGGAAGTGTTTACTTACTTGGACTCTTAGCGCATGTCCAGCATTGAACCAACACCAAACGGCGCGCCGCAGCATTCACAAGCCCTGCTGCGTACGCTTGCAGAACGCCTGGGTCAGCGATCGTACCCTCTGCTA
>Ga0209157_1001563_pt1 | contig 18980 bp, 25 predicted proteins | sample GraSoiAngelo_135_FD_185892 | JGI IMG/M metagenome (GOLD analysis project Ga0209157, IMG submission 185892) | Grasslands soil microbial communities from the Angelo Coastal Reserve, California, USA - 14_0929_05_40cm (SPAdes) (version 2) | ecosystem: Environmental > Terrestrial > Soil > Grasslands ...
AAGAGTGCCCTTCCACTCTCACTTGCGATTGTGAATAATTTAGTCTTGACGCCAAGTTTAGCCAAGCAGTACGCAATATTTACCGCATTCCCTCCGCGGCGTTCGACACTATGAATACCCCGAATACTTCCTCGACCAAATTTTACCTTCTTGTCTATTTCAGCAATAAATTGTTCCTTTGACTTCAATTTGATAACTCTGTCAATCAAAAAATCTGGCATTACAACCACTGACCCTAGTTTCCTTTCCAAATGTTTCTCTGAGCCACAAAATGAAACAAAATTAAATTATTTGATACTTTGGGTCAATCCTAGGTAAAATTAATTACGACAGACAAACAATATTATGAAGATAATCACTAAGTATTCTTAATGGACATCTTTTCGTCACCTATTTCAAAATTTATGACAAAGAAGGTCATTACATCGACGGTAAGCTCTACTATCAAGTCAGTTTGCAAGACCATGTATGATAATAATGTTGGATGTTTAGTTATAGTAAAGCAGACAATCAAAGGAATTATTCCTGTTGGTATTATAACTGAAAGAGATTTAGTCAAAATAGTAGGTTCCATGGAACTATTTTATCCTCAAGTATCAATAAGAGAATTTATGTCGTATCCTTTGATTTCTGGTAACAGTGCTATGACTTTGTCTAAAGCTATGGACATTATGAGTAAGAAGAATATTCGCAGATTACCTATTATTGATAGAAAGGGGAATCATGAGAAGCTTGTAGGTATTGTAACAGAAAAAGATATCATAAATGCAATTGCTAAACGAAGAAGAGATCGTAGTAGAAGCTAAAGTTCCTTAAAACTAGACTAATTCTGAAAATTATATGATTACCGATTCTATTATAAAATACTAAGGTCTAATATTTACAGACCTCATGGATAAAAACAATGTTACTTTTGGGAAGATACCACATAATCAGATGGAAATCGAGAAGAAAAAAATTACAAGAGCAGATCGATTTGAACCCAGTACTTTTCGAGGAAACATTATTTTTTGACGCCGACGGAATCCAAATTGTTAACAGCGCGAATCCAGAGGGGTTAGGAGTAAATTTGATTCACAGACGTCGGTACCCACGGCGCTATTGGTTCTAAAATGAGATTCTGATATAGGAACGAACTCCTAAGCTTTAAGTTTTTCTCTATCATTATATTTTTAATAGTCGGCGTGAACGTTCCTCTAAACAGCCAATTCTTCAATATAAGGATGTGATATAAAAAATATGGGCTAATCTTTTAACCATGTATTTCTTTCTAGGCGTCTTTTAACATGTGTAAATGCTTCAGTCTATCTTTCTTGATTATTTGCCAGATCTCTGTCATGTCAGGTTTGTTCGCGTTCTGTGCATCTTTAATGAATGTGTCTATGGTTTCGTACAAGAAACCAGCGTCTTTACCCATCGCATGTAGTATGTCGTACATTGTGTTTGATAATTCGGATTCCTTACTCATTACATTACAACCGTTGAAATATTATTTAAGCGATCAGTTGATAGAAAGATGCTTTGCTGGCGATATAAATGCTAGATTTTCACAGAATCATTTTTTAGAAAGGACAGGAAAGCAACTACGCCAATTTAGCAATGTGTAAGGTATCTATATTAAATTAGTAACAAACTTCACATAATATTATTTTATATTATTTACAAGAACAATATTGAAAACATGCAAATTCTATATCGGGCCCGTCGGGAACCATATTGTTAACACTTCGGATCCAATCAAGGGAATATGAGTGAATGTTTGGATATTACCTTCAGTTAGCTTTACGGAACAAAAGACCGTCGGAAGTATATTTAGAGGTAAAATCGGGCTAGGAGCTTCGGTTACACTACTCTTCTGCAAATCCCAACATCGTATTATGGAATTGTTATAGACATAGACCATTAAAGGATTTAAATAAAAAAAGGGTAGATAAATTAAATATATTTACTTGTTCCCAGTATCGGCGCCAGTGTTATTGGTTGTGAGGACAAATGCATCCCCAAATGTCTTTCCGTTATCAGTGCTCGCCCTGAATACTGGTTGTCTAGTTTCCTCTGATCCTTTTTGAACCTCCTCCCACCACGTTACATACACACTGCTTCCTTGTGCTGCGATTTCTGCGTCTACTGACCGATCAGTAGAATTGCTTAGGTTAATTTTGTCACCAAATGTCTTCCCATTGTCAGTACTGGCTCTAAACATTATTTCATCATTTCCGGTTTTATTGCTCCACCACGCGATATAGACATTATTTCCAGAAGTCGCTATTGGTGCTTTAGCCTCATGCTTTACATCATGTGCATTTTCGAGATTTGTATCAGCCGCACTCGCTAACGGTAAGGTTTTAACAGGAGGTACAACTGTCATAACTCCCAATAGTACCACAGCCATTACAGGCAGGATTGCCAATCTTTTCATGCATTTATATTCTGTCATTATTTTTCAAAGATATGTATGATTATATAAGCAATATGTTTCAACTTTAGCCCTTGTTAATTTAACTGATATTATGGCTGTGTTCTAGTTATTGGGTGGAAGATATGATAAAATCGCCTTTGATTTCATGAACGTAATTAATACTACAAACGACGATACAATCAAAATGCCATTAACCCATAAGTGGATCTTCGTATCACTCTCGTTAAACAACCCCTCAAAAATAGCAGGTGGTGGATTGATACCTAATACATACAATTCGTAATATTGAAGTATATGATCAAGAACGTGAAGGCTCTGATATACTACAAGGAATAGGATTGAATATTGTAATACCTTTAAGGCAATGGATTTACGTATTAACACATTTGCCATGGTGTTCGTAATATAGTCTTGTATAAAACAATTTAAAAATTGAAATTGTACATCTGACCCTAACTAATTCAACCTAAGATAGCTTAAAGATGAAGTAAAAGTAGATTAATGGGTTTACCGTAAAAGTAAACAGTTTTTTTTATACACGCTCAACTCATCGGAGATTATATACCATTCTTTTAGAGGACATAACTCTTAATCAGCTCCTATATTCAACGCTTAGTTCATTTTGAATTTCAGATATATTTAACTATCTAAATATTGAGAATTCGAAAATTTAATCATATATTGTGAAACCATTGAATAGGAACAACTCAAGCAATTTTCTGCTACCAAGAGTACTTTCTGAATTATTGCAAAGTATCATAATAGAAGTTTTTTGTATTATTTTTGAGGAATTAATTCGATAGCAATAATCAATGAAATTCATAGGTGTTGGAGCCGTCGGGATTAGTTCCCTTCATGTAGTAGGGTTCTACTAATTCGGTATTTAGCTTTTATTCCGATAACAATGTTGTTCTTATCCGTCGAGGAGATTGAACCAAGCAACAATACCGGGAGCTTGTCCTGTTTTAAAGTCAGCTGGGTCAAGCCCTGTACATCTACTTATTTATACACGTACAAGGAGTATATCGTCATGAAGGTCCAAGCATATGCGGCTCATGAACCAAGTGGAAAACTAGAATCATTTGAGTATGAATTAGGTTCCTTGAAACCTGATGAAGTAGAGATCGATGTCGAATATTGTGGTATTTGCCACAGTGATTTGAGTATGCTTAAAAACGAATGGGGCTTTACACGATACCCGTTTGTGCCAGGACATGAGGCCATTGGCAAAGTAGCTGCAATTGGAAATATCGTGAACCATCTAGAAATTGGACAATATGTAGGATTAGGCTGGCGATCTCGGTCTTGTCTAGTATGTGACCAGTGCTTGAGCGGTCATCACAACCGTTGCTTGAAGGGAGAGGATGTGATGATTGGCAGACATGGAGCTTATGCAGATAAGGTACGCTGCCAAGCGTTATGGGCTTTTCCCTTGCCTGAGAAGATTAATACCAAGACAGCTGGTCCATTATTTTGTGGTGGAATTACAGTCTTCAATCCCATTATCCAGAATAATATCAAATCTACAGATCATGTAGCTGTAGTGGGAATTGGTGGGTTAGGACACATGGCTATTAAATTTCTAAATTCATGGGGCTGTGAGGTTACTGCCATGTCTACCAATCCTGAAAAAGAGAGGGAAGCACAACAGTTTGGAGCCGATCATTTCTTAAACTCGAGGGCTCCTGATGCTCTAAAACCATATGCAAATCAATTTGATATGGTACTAGTTACTGCAAATGCTGACCTGGATTGGGATACTTATATTAGTACACTTCGTCCTGGTGGCAAGTTACATATTGTTGGAGCAGCTTCACAAGTAAAGGCAACTATGTTTCCATTAATTTCCGGTGAGAAATCTATCGGCGGTTCACCTATAGGAGGTCCAGCAGAGATTCTAATGATGCTTAATTTTTGCAATCGTCATGCAATTGAGCCAGCCATAGAAGAATTTCCAATTTCACACGTTAATGATGCAATGGCACATCTTGAATCAGGCAAAGCACGTTACCGAATAGTCTTGCGCAACGATATTTAATTTGACTAAGTAGTGTCAGGAACCGTCTAATATATTAGAATTCAAGGTTCAGTAAATGGCTCTCCAGTTAGGAAGGTCCACAGCAATTCCATTTTTGTAGTCATTATCGTTAAACATCATGTCTGCAATTTTTTCTGCGACTATCCTAGGATCAAGCATTTTGTGCTTGTTCAATTCATAATATTGCGTGTCGATATCTTCCTGCATTTTTGTTGCTACTTCTCCAGGACATATTGTCATCACCCTAATATTGTAGTTAGCAACTTCACGGGCTAAACTTTCTGTTAAGCCAATCATCCCAAATTTACTCGCACAATATGCTGATATGTCCTCAAACCCTACTTTGCCTGCACCTGAACTCACATTAATTATAACTCCATGATTACTTTCAATCATGTGTGGAACAATTGCTTTGCATAATAGGAATGCTGCCTTCAAGTTAACGTCTAGAGTATGATCCCATTCCTCTTCAGTGGTATCAATTAGTTTTTTGACATACGTAATTCCAGCATTGTTTATCAATACATCAACTCGTCCATAAATTTCCAACACTTCATTTACAAGGCTATTTACTTGGGAAGAGACACTTACATCACATTTCCTTGCAATGATCTGACCATTCCCAGTTGATTTAATTTCCTTCACCGCAGAATCTATCTCTTCTTGAGTCCTAGAACAAATAATTACATTTAATCCCTTCTTGGACAACAAGATAGCTGTCTCCTTCCCTATACCCCGTCCACCTCCTGTTATCAATGCCGTCCTCAGGCTAGTCATTTTAACTTAGTATGGTCACAAGCAATTTTAAAATCTTGTTACTTTAGGAGTTTATAATCTGACTATCTGAGTTGTGCTTTTTCCTCATTTTCCTCTTTCCAATTGCCTCTTGTATTACAATTACGACATATCTTTCGGGCCATATAGCGTTCCATAGTCTCACCATATTCTGGATTGATAATGTCCCTATTACCGCAAGAACATATCATGTGTTTACTCAATGTAATATTAAAGATTCTTATGACTATTAACGATTATAAAGCGAACAGTAGCCCATACTGGACAGCCTTGTTAATAATTGGAATTCGACAAGTAGGATTCTTCAGTTGAACTTATTACTTTTAGATTCAGATGCGAATGCATCCACTTTCTTTATACCAGTGTTCATGTTCATGTTCAATATTTTGAGTCGAGATGGAAATGTTATCATGCAAGTGACCATGGTCTGTTTTTGTTAGGTCCTCTGACTTTTCTTTCCAAAACATATATGCAAGGATTCCAAGAGCTATTGCCACACCGTAATTGAGGTATGATTGAGGAATCGCTATTTTTACAAGACTGGTAACAAAAATGAATGCCATAACAACAACTATGGATGATAAGAAATGAGCTCCTGCAATTATCCCTGAACTAATTAAGCTACTAATAATCTGTCTCTTCTTTCTTATTGAATATAGAACGGCAACAATCCAACCATGTGAAGGATTGATACCATGTAACAAACCAAACAAGATTACACCCAAAAAGAGAGAGATTTCCTGTTGCTTTCAGACTTTATCTTGTGCATTTGCTGGACATAATAATTTAACTCCAACTTTATAATCCAGCTATCTAATTCATTGTTCCAGTTCTTATTGTATTTTTACTTTGATTTTGACCACTTTCTCATCCATTCGATTAGATGTACCGGGGGACTCGGCGCTAAATTTAATTATTTTGCATGAGTAATAAGAATATGAAAACGGCCGATACGCCAGACTCTCGAGATTGGTATACTTTAAGCCGTCATCTATACACGGGTAAGACTAGAAGTAGTATGCAAAATTACACTTTATCTTCATCAGCTTTAATTTTGATTTCTTACTGCATATTGTTTGCAGTGTTAGGATTTTTTTTTACGATGTCTACAAGCTCAATATATGCCCAAATAGAGATTACTACTGGGGAGAATTTCTCATCGCCAAAATTTAATGGGACGGTAAGTGAAGATGCTGAACCAAAACCTGATATACTCTATTCTGCACTACATTCGGACACAATAGTGGGTGAAGTGCTAAATAACTTTACATATCCTATTGAAGCAGTTCGCATAACTGCCAGTGTCTATGACAAGAACGGTGTAATAGCAGCAACAGGCGACAGTTATACCAGTGAATATTGGATAAAGCCAGGAAGCAGGTCTGGATTTGATATTTACTTAGATGAAAAGTTACCTAATAATAGTAAATACACTTTAACAATCAGTCTCGAAAAATCTGAAAACGATAAGCCAGAAGCTCTGCAATTGAGTGTGGGCGGAAACTCTAAAGGCTCAAATAATTTCAAACTCCTGGGAGAAGTATTAAATCAAGGTCAAGACGATGCAAATTCGGTAAAGGTATCAGGGATATTTTATGACAAGAACCACAAAGTGCTGGACGTTGACTACACATATACAAACCCAGACATAATTAGTCCTAATAAAAAAGCACCATTCGAATTGTCGTTCTACACAGATAACCCAGAGAAAATTAAATCAATAGCTATCAATGCTCAAAGCAATGAATATTCCTTAATAACAAATGGAACTCAAAATAACACAAAATCAGAACCGTCCAACTAAAATGGGATTTGTGAATCTCATGTTTTTAGTCAATATTCTTCTTTGTCTTTGGGTTTTGTTCTGATAATGTTTATGAACAAAGGCTAATAATTGTCGTTAGTTGAAATCATTTTTGGTCTACATTATAACATTCTTGATGTTCTCAACATCCTCTCTTTATTTTTTAGTTGCAATATTTGGTGAAAGTATTGAAAGTAGTGAAGCTCACGGATTGCAGCTAGTTGGAGGACAAGAGAACACCAACGAATCTAATAAACGCTTACTCAAAGAAACAGGAGAAATCTTACATCAAGAAATATCTGAAAATCAATGCAGGGTTTTAGAATTCCCACTTTCAATTATTGCTGGAATGGGATATGCTGCAATAGGATTATGGATGATACTAGATAGAAGGAACAGTAAAGTTCCTTACATAATAGCCATAGTCGGTTCATTAGTATTATTAGGAATTTATTTTACTTCCAGAACGGTAGGGATTTCTAGTCTAGGAACGGAACCTATTGGTTTATTGGATGCTATTGTAGCAGGGCTTCAAGTTGCGATAATCGCGATTTCATTGTATATTCTATTAAACAAGATATACGCCAAAGGAATGACTGTTGGTTAATAAAAATAAAATAAGCTGGAACAAGATGGTAGTTTCATTAATATTCTTTTTCGTAGCTGGATTATGTGAGATTTGTGGTGGTTATCTGGTATGGCTTTGGCTTAGAGATGGCATGAGCTGGATGCTTCGGGTTTTAGGTGGTTTTGTTCTCTTTGCGTATGGAATAGTTCCTACTTTTCAGCCATCTCACTTCCATAGAATCTATTCTGCCTATGGTGGAATCTTCATTGTAATGGCTTTATTATGGGGTTGGATTTTCCAGGGGATAAGACCAGATACGTTTGACATCATTGGCTCTATTATATCACTTATCGGAGTCATGATTATTTTCTACATGCCTAGAAAAAATAAAGTGATATTGAGTGAAAGTAAATGAGTACAACTACCATTGCTATCACTTCAATAGGACTGTTTCTCTTGGCAGCACTTGCTGAAATTGGCGGTGGATATTTAGTATGGCTATGGATAAGACAGAAAAAGAGACTAATCTTTGGTATTGTTGGTGGAATCATACTCTTTACTTACGGAATAATTCCTACATTACAGCCTTCAAATTTTGGAAGGGTATATGCCACGTATGGTGGATTTTTTATTATTTCTTCAATATTATGGGGAACGATGGTAGACAAAAAGAGACCAGATAAATTTGAAATAATAGGCTCTATGGTAGCAGTTCTGGGAGCAGCTATAATATTTTATGGACCGAGATAGTTTGAAAAACAGTTCTTAATGAGCCTGATGCCGTCCACGATTTATTGTTTCTTTCATGGCCCACCAAACACCAAAATTCTTTATCTAATAATTGAATTGTTTTATAGTTTGTTGAGCATACTATTGCTAACATCAACTACCTAACAAGCTTCAACCTGGTGGGTCCCGCAACCATTTGGCCCATCAGTTCTAACTAATTAAACTATATTGATAGGCGCATCCGTCTTTTTATAGTAGTTCTCATCATAATGAATACCTACGATGTCATATGCCATAACTTGGTGGGTTAACCTGAACGTCTGAACGTTGGGTCCTATTGTCTTTCCATATGGCCCACCAGTCAATAATCAAATGAATCTTCTATTACTGTGACTAGATTTCCTTTTCTTAACTCTTCTTTAATATCTGGATCTTTTTCTTTATCTATGAATCCGATATAACGGGCCCGGAGGTTTGTGAACCATTTTTGACCCTAAAAAAAGGTTCAAAATAGACCATGATTTTACTAAAAACAGGAAAAGCAATACATGTCCGGATTCAGTGGGATTCGGACCGTGCATGTATACGGGCTCTGTTACATAGTATTTAATTTTTTAGAATCTTTATACTTTTTGCTACTTGAGTCAACAACTTTAAAATAATCCCGATTATTACAAATTGGTTCATGTCAAAAAATCCAGCCCCTGAAAACTTTCTGAAATCATTCGCAGATGAACTCAATAAAGGGAATCTTAGTTACCTACTCTCCCTATATGAAGCAGATGCATGTTTTGTTTCTCAGTCAGGAGAAATTGTCAAGGGTCAAGAAAACATACGTCAAATTCTACAAAAATTCATTGATATGAAAGGCAAATTAGAAACAAGTGTTAAAAACGTATATAACACACGTGATATCGCTCTGGTAATTTCAGAGTGGTCATTCGGTGGTTTAGGACCTGATGGTGAAGTCGTTTCTCTTAGAGGAAAAGCTACAGACGTTCTACGGCAACGGTCAGATGGAACTTGGCGTATCGTCATAGATAACCCTTGGGGAGCAGACATAAGCAGATAAGAGCGAAAGACATGAACTTTACCCTATCCCTTAAATGACTTAAATCTATTGGTGAGAGTTTAGGCAAGACCAACAGCAACATTCCGGCTCTGTGCAATTAAGGCATTGATACGCAGAAATACTTGTTTGACATTCATTTGGCATGCAGTTGCAAATTGAGCATTTCATATTGCCATTATAATGAATGTTCGAACACCTATTAAAAAACTTGGGTTAAATCAAAACCTTTACTTTACATTATTACTAGATTAACTGTATGTTAGGTGATGCTATGATCAATATTACTGCCGGCATGATCTTGGGAATGGCTGTCTGTCCAATAATGATGAAAGCGATAAAGAGCGTCAGGCAAAACATAAGAGTGAATAGGATTTTAAGAGAAATTTCTGACACTCAAAAAACATCATGACACATCTTTATCAAATGAGGTTCGATAGACTGGTCGATCTTTAACGATTAAATTTATTTTATAACCATTAAAGGATTTAGATTTATACCTCTTCTTATGTCTTATTTATAATGACAAAATCTTATTTCCAAGGCACGAATTTTAAATCGGTGATATTAACATCTTCAATTCTAGTTGTAATTATTGCTACGTCACTTTTGCTAACAATGAACCAAGGAATGGCAAAAGCTGAACAAGCAGCACCAGTCTCTGTCTTTAAGTTGGCTAGGGCGAGTATTCCAATAGATATTCCCCTAGCTAAAGGGTATGAAAATGGGGATGAAATTTTCTTTATTGCAACAGACGCTTCTGATGAGAAAATAGCCCAACAAGCAACAAAACTACTAGGGTTTAAGGTCAACTTTTCTCCATTGTTATCACAAACACCTGAATCAGCTCTTAGTCAGGCTTATGCATTCACCAATGGAGTTCCGGGCAAAGGACCATTTGGATTTCAAATACCGGTATTAAGTGCAAAACCAGGTGATCCCGGATACAGCCCTCTGCTACAGGTAAATACAGTTACGTGGAAGAACAGTTCTTCAGTGAAGGAGTTGAAATCTGTCCAAGAGATAATGGATGGAGAAAAGAATGGGAGCTTGACTATAAACAAAACGGGAATCGTAGTAAATCATCCGGCTATTAAATGGCAAGGTGGAGAAATGAAAATTAGAGATGACAAAAATATTACGGACGATTCTACATATGGTCCCGCACAAGTTCTGAAGATAGATACCAATAAGATGCTAGTTACTATGGTTGCCCATCGCGGATTTGGTCCTGATGGCAGGACAATATACTACATAGTAGCTGATGCAACACCTGAAATGCCAGCAACTATGATGGGTGTAACTTCGGTGCCATTTGATGAAAAATTAGTTGGAACTCCTGTGGCAGTAGATCTATTTCAATTCAAAAATGGCATAAACGGCACGGGTCCTATGGGATTTCAGGCTGGAATTGGTGCAGCAAATCCGACTGACAAAAACTATAGTCCAATGTGGAAAATATCTTTCAATGAGTGGAAAGATCCCTCAAAAGCAACAATTCTTGAAAATCTTGATGATGTAGTAGCCATGCAAAAAAGTGGTATGATTACAATTACTCCAGCCATGGGAGGAAAACATGTGGTCAACTGTCCATTCTTCGATCAATCTACAATAGTGGAACACATGAGTAAGACATAGAACATCGTTCTATGATTTCTAAATTTCTCTCTTTTTTATTTACCGATTAAAGTCTATCTTTAACCGTTGGAGGCATGTCTTATTAGGATGAAATCTCTATTATAATCATGGCAAATATGAAGACACTTCAAATTGCTACTTTTGGTTCTGATGGTCAGGATGGGATAGCTTTGGGTATAAGGAGCTTTTCTGTTCATAAACTTGCTTTAATCTGTTTTAATTCTGACAAGAATAGAGCTGAGGATTTTGCAAAAAAAATAAAATCTGTTCTTGGTGTTCCTATCACAATCACAATTGTCACAAAAGAAAATGTTGTAAGAGATACTATGGAAAGTGTTAACGAAATTCTAAATCTTCACGCTAAAGAATTTGAACAAGTTCTGTTAAATGTAAGCTCTGGTGACAAACTCATTGGATGTGCTGCACTTTCTGCTGCATTCATAAATGGAATACAGGCATTCGGGATGGATGATACACATACTGTCCCACTTTTGATGCCCGTCTTAAAGCTAAGTTATAATGAAATAATTTCGGAAGCTAAGATAAAAATTCTAAAGTCAATAAATACTGCAGGAGGAGTAATACAAAGTTTAGAACAATTAGAACAAATCTCTGGCTATGGTAAACCTCTCTTAAGTTATCATGTTCAAGGAGCAAAGGATTCAAAGGGACTGGCAGACCTTGGTTTAGTTGAAGTGGAGAAAGGTGATAGAGGAAAAATATCTGCTAGACTGACAACTTTAGGCAAGTTACTTGTAAGTAGCAATACGCTTACTAGAACATCATAATATGATAAGAGATGAAAATGAACTCAAGTTCTTCAGCTAAAAGGAATGCATTGAAAAGAGGATTGATTGCTGGATCTATTACTGCAATTACATATCTTTTGGTAGTAATAATTACAACACCCAATCTTCCATACTTAGCAGCTTTAACCGCAGCAATTAAAGTAAATGGAATAATAGTATTGGGTTTGGCAATCGCAATCGGAGTCCAAATCTATATGTCAAATTATGGGAAAAGCTTGGGGTGTAACATCGTCAATAAAAGAGAAGGTATCGTAGGAAGTTCCAGTAGCATTACACTGAGTTCATTTTTTTCATTTTTCTCATTAGTGCCACTCGGTTGTTGTGGAAGTTGGCTTCTAATACTTTCATTATTACCTTCTGTCTTCGGCAGTGCATTCTCAGTAATTCTGATACAATACTCAAAGCCACTTTCATATTTGGGATTGTTTATAGTAATAGGTTACACTGGCTTTAGTGCTATCAAATTGCAAAAAGGTTTGAAAAAGATTGAAAAAGGGAAAGCTCAGAAAAAAGTATCATTCATGACGTGATGATGTTTGAATATTCTTGACACAGTTTGCAATAGGAAACGGATATTGCTACCTGGAGTTCTGCTATTGCTATTGACCATTGCATTGGTCACAACCCACTTACCATTAAACACAATAACAACAGTAATCGCAGAAGAAAAACATATTGTTCCTCTTGATCAGATAGTTAGTGGAGGACCACCGCCTGATGGTATTCCCTCAATAGATTCGCCCAAATTCAATTCAGTAATTGATGGAAATAAGTTTCTTGGAGACTCGGATAAAATAGTTGGCATAAACATTAATGGCGATATCAGGGCATATCCGCTTCAAATTTTAGTGTGGCATGAAATAGTTAACGATAATGTTGGCGGCATTCCTGTTGCAATCACTTATTGTCCGCTTTGTTTCACAAATCAAGTTTTTGATAGAACAATTAATAATACTATACTAGAATTTGGGACTTCAGGAAAGCTCTACAATAGTAATCTCGTGATGTATGATAGATCAAGCAAGTCACTTTGGAGTCAGGCTCTAGGCGAAGGAATTGTAGGAAAGTATGCAGGCATTAAACTTGAAAAATTACCCTTCGATGTAGCATACTGGAAAGATTGGAAGAAAATTTATCCCCAGTCTAAGATTCTTTCAAAAGATACTGGATCGGCTCGACCCTATGGTGCAGATCCTTACGGGGATTACTATACCACCCCAGATATTTTGTTTCCAGTTTCTAATAGAGATAACAGACTAGGATTAAAGGAGATTGTAGTTGGGCTTGAAAATAGGGATTGGAGCAAGGCTTACAAATTGCAGGATATAGAGAAATTGAAAGTAATCAATGACCAATTTAACAATAAATCAGTAACAATTTTTTCATTTCATCCCATAATGGCAAGGTTATTTGATCCTTTAGTGAACGGACAGACGTTATTATTCAAGTATAACTTTACTAATAATACCTTTACAGATAAGCAGACAGGCAGTCAATGGGATTTTGAAGGGAAATCTATTGAAGGACCAATGAAAGGGAAACAACTTTTGCGATTACCATTTGACGAGGGTTATTGGTTCGAATGGGTAGCATTTCATCCAGGAACTAAAGTGTATTCTTAATTCATTTCATGGATCCGGAGCTTTGTGAATCATTTTTGACATGATTTTCGGGCCCGGAGGGATGCGTGCTGCTATCAGTGCTAAAAGTAGATTTTTAACCTTGTTCAGATTCTCTTTAGAGAGCTGATAGTTTTTGAAACATAAAAAATGGAATGTAATTCTTTATTGGACCTTTAATTCCTTGACTTCGAAAGGCGGTAAATTCATGTCAAGGTACTCTTTTAATCGAAACTCAATATCCTTGGCCGTCAGATCATCCATGCTAGGTGAACCCATATCAAATGATACTTGGTTGGGATCAGCTTTAACATTCGTTATAACAAAATCTGCATATTGATTTGTAATTTCGTTCACCCAGTAATTGACTTCATCTGTCCCTTTTGCATTTGAAACTTTAAGCTCGACTTTTACAGGCTTAAACTTAGATGCGCCTTCCAAATAATCTTTGCTACCTTCATCTATATTATATCCTGCATTCGACAAGACTTATCTTGTGTTATATACAATTCATCATTAATAAGTAGTTTGTTTATTGAATTAATCTTTTCTTATTTTATTTACGACAAGCTCCATTTAGCTCGTTGCTGCATCGAGTCTAGGCTTAACTATGATTTATATTTATTATCCGTACTCCTATAAGTAATAATTATGAAAACAAAGTGCGGTCATGTGACAGAAAAATCATATGCTGATGCACATGGTGGATTATGTAGAAGGTGTCATTCCAATTTTTCATTCCTTCTAGAATTGGAACAAAAATATGGTGAAGATGCACTGGTAGAATACTGGTATGCCCAGATACTCACTTATCCATCAGGAACTAAGGAAGAGATAGTCTGCTTCATAAATCATTTGATAGAGTTTTATCAACAGAAATTGACGGAAGTTCCTTCAAAGACAAATTATATCAAAAAAATGTTGTACATGTTGCGTTCTATAAATGAACCATTTGACATACAAACATTAAGATGATTTTATTTAGTACATTCAGCCCAGAATCATTGTAATTTATTTTATTTTTTGAACCGCTCTACTAATTTTTCTATTTTGGTCAAAACTTCAGATGATCGTTTCTCAATGTTTTCCCTTAACATCCAGTACTTACCGATATCACTGCTAGAAGCGGGTTTCCTAATATTGGAATGGAGTACTAAGCTTTGTCTTTCTTTAAAGAGTTCTGGTGAATTAACGGGACATGTAGGTTAGTGCTGCATTTCGGGTGATAATCGTTAATAGTTATCATTTATTACATAAACATTTGAATGATATTACATGTAGATTCGTTCCCCATAATTAAGCGAGCCTTAATACATTATGTTGGACGACTTGACAAAATGATTAATTCTGATGAATTACTTGTAAAAAATGAAATTATCCTTAATGATTTAAAAAAAGAGAAAGAAGATTCGGATTTCATAATTTCCAATATGAAAACGAAGAGTTATCAGCCTAGTTTAGTTAATGAAAATTCGAAGATTGTCTCTGATTCTTTAACTTGCTATATACATGATTTAGAGGAATTCCAGAAAATTCTAAAAGATAAACTTGGAGCTACGCCTCAACTAAAAAACACTACTGAAGAAATTGCTGGTGCGCATGACGCAAAATTGAATCTATCAGATTCCGAGGATCCGTTTATTGAATTTTGACATACATTAGCTTCGAATCAAATAGTCTAAATCTTCATTATATTATTTTTTAGTAAGATAATCCTTTTAAGTTTTTTATCTATTTTTGCGTCATAGAATTGCTTGATATGATCTGCAATTTTCCTTAATGATACTCCTTTAAAGTATAAGTCACTTGTTGCACAAATTATCTTTGCATTTTTTTCTTTAATGTTCAGAACTTGTACCCAATATTTCGTAGAAATTTTTTTCTGTCATCTATGTCATTATTTGTTTCTATACCCTTTGGTTTAAATCCATCAACAACACCAAGTATTGCCCTACCCTTGTAATGTATCAACAAATATTATTTCTACTGGATTAGCGGTAGCACAATAAATGGTAACTATTTCAGGAACTTCTTTTAACCTTGGTAATATATTTATCGGGAATGCATCCTTTAACAAAATTACTAAACTATGTCCAGCAGAGATACTATGGGCATATTCAGTCGCCATTTTTTCAAGAACTTCATCATTTCCTGCATGCCTTATCAAACAGGGGCCGCTCGCTTCACAAAAACCACATCCGAACTTGATACCTGGAACACAATTAACTAAGCACTCTGAAACATCCTCGACTGTCTTTATGAAATGACTCTGAGCTAGGACAAATTGAACACCACTTGGAGGTTCTATCTTTAATGAGTTGACTTCCATATATGCCATCATTATCAATTCTATGCTTTATCTTTTCAATCAGAACTAATTGTCATAAACTAATATCGAAACGGGCTCGGAGGTTTGTGAACCATTTTTGACCCAATTTTTAGGTTCACCACTATGAATTAGTTGCATGCAAATCTATCCCTATTAAAAGATGCTATAGAGACACACTTTTTCACCACCAATTAGGCAGAACAGTGATTAAAAATGATGCGTATATTTAATTGTGAAACAACAGACAAATGGTAAGCTAAATGATTCTAGTATTCAGTATAATATCTGTTGGTCATATCTGATTTCAATCCTCCATTAAATGATACGGATCTTCATCATGGGATGAAATCTTATTTACTTTAAGCTCCAATAAGGAATATTGGCCCAAGGACTTGCTCAAAAATATGTTAATCTGCTTTTAGTGCTACTTTTGTTACTCTCGATGTATCCTGTCTTTCCACGTGCCGGTGCATATACGACTTCACCATCTTTTCCTCAGCAAGAAATTATCGATCAGACCCGCGACTGGATCGATCTAACTAATAAGAAACTCACTAGTTCAGGAGATCGTTATACCGATATCGTGTCAGTAGATTATTTTAGTGATGGAAAAATTCTAAATTCCACCTTGTGGCTTCTATTACCATTCAAGGAACGTCCTATAAGAGAAAATGTAAACTTTGGAATGTATATTGATGCCGATTTTAATAGCAAGACTGGGTATGGAGGGATTGATTACCAAATCGAAATAAGATGGAATAATGACACTCAGCAGTGGAGCAAGGTGACAGAATCATGGTCTCATTATGGAGATACTAGAGTCCTAGAAAACATAAGCAACTACAGCGGCTTTTATGAGAGAGGTGGAAAATATGTCGTTTTATCAGCCGACTTGACTAAGCTCTTTCACCCACAAAAATATAAGGTACTCTTTTACGCAGAAGTAAAGAAAAATGATTCGACTAAGACAGACTTTACGAGGTGGGTAGCGATACCTCCTTTACAGTTAATTGTTTCCACCTCACCTGGTACGGTGGAAATAACGAAAGGAGAACAAAAGACTATTGAAGTTAAAGTCAATTCGACCCAAGGATACGAACCTCACCTACAATCGTTTGCGGATTCCGTCGTACGGAATGTCGACTACACCCATGACGATCGCTGCTTCAAAGAACGCGTTAAGCGGTCCCTACACGTTGTTTATATTCGCAAACTCTACGTTTCCTTCAGAGCAGCTGATAAAACCAAAGACAGATCTATCTTCATCAGATGTCAGATCTTCTCAGCCAACGGAAAATATTCTGACTCAAACAAGTATACTGGTCAATGTACAAGATCCACCATCTTTTTTGGATCAAATTGGTTCTGGGTGGGAAAAGCTGGGGGGTCCGATATCTTTTCTGTATGGTATTATTGCTGGTATCTCGCCTTGGCTTTTTGGGCGAATTAAAAAATTCGTAAGTAAAGGGAAGAAATGAGCATGGAGGTTAGCGTTCGTAATATTATGCGAACAAAAGCAACACTGATTCTTATTCGGTCAAGATTTTCTGCTACCTTAATGGTATCAAAGTACTCTGTATCCACTTTTAGTCTACTTATTCTATCTATCTTAAGACTCAAAGAGATGGGCACTAAGTCTACCAGATAAGATTCAAAGGCGATTTAGTGAGCAAAGTCTCTGGTTAATTGATAATAAGCTAGTCTTGAGGAAACACACACCTAAATTCGATAAGTGATTCGGTCTATACAAAGATGTAAAAAAAACTGACAGATCATTAGTGACGTCGCGGCTCATCATTCATTAAATTTGAACATATTAAATAAGGAAATTCAAACCGACTAAATTCAACCACTTTGAATTATATTCGGAGTTTCTTCCTTGATTTAAAGAAATCAAACTACTCATTAAATAATTAATAAATACCTCTTCTGAAATAGGATTGATAAGTGTGTAAGGATCTGAAACTGGAACTTCTGTTGGATATCTTATTCCTCGTGAGTGTATCACTCTTAGCGTTAGTTACCCAAGCTTCATTGGAATTTGGCTCTGCAAAAGTGATAGATGCCACACCTGATCAAAATCATAATGTTACAAATTCTAATCGTCTAAGTGCAAGTGATAATGCAACTATTAAAACGTTCGTGAATGGTAGCAAGATGAACTCTAAAAATTCATCTTTGTGTTCTGAATTGATGGGCTCTAATATATCGAGAATGCTCCCTTGTCAAGAAGAAACTCCCAAAGCGGCACCTCTCGAGATATCTCCCAAAGCAGCACCTGGCCAGCTATCGAATGGATCTAATTCTGAAAGTAATTTTAATCCAAGTGCAGCTCTCATTGCAAGAGATTTAAGCACTATTCCTCCAGTCGATATAAAGGAATATGGCGTTACTGATATCTCGACAGAAGATCTTTTAATGGTATTAAGTTTGCTAGACCCTGGCAATCTTACAAAAGTTCTTTTAAACATTCCATCCGAGGATCTTGATACGGTAAGAGAGAAAATTTCTCCTAAGGCTTTTGATAATATCTTGGATAAATTGCCTGAAAGCGAAAAGACAGATATTAATAACAGGCTTTCTTCAGTTCATTAAAAAATATAACGTGCTGAAATTATATTTATAAAACTATTAACCAGATTGATATTAAATTAGGAAATGTAAATCGGACATAATGTATGTAGAGCACAGGTACTGCTCTCGGGGTGCACTAATCATTAGAAATATCTTTGCTATCTCATTCAGGTTCGACTTCAAGTGAATCCATCATTCTATCAAAGATAGGAATGAAGTAAAGATAAGTTTTGGGATCAGAAGTAAAGTGAAATAGAAACATCTGATTACCAATTATGGTATAAACTATTTTATCTTGAGTCGTATCTTTCACGACAGGATTAAAGTATGTGTATTCTGTCGTAAGAGATGGATTCCCTTTAACCGACAAAACTTGTTCATCGAGCAAATGATATCCAACTGTGTCAAGTTTATCTTGGCTTACTTTATTTTCGATAGCCGCCTTAAGACCATTTATATCAAATGGACTCGGTACTGACATCAAGTCAGGATTTTGTTCCATTTTTCGTACCTCATCTTTGCCAAAGCTCTCTATCATAATCGATACCATACCTCTATCATTTAACGACTGTGTATTGTCATTAAGAAC
>Ga0209157_1001566_pt1 | contig 18952 bp, 18 predicted proteins | sample GraSoiAngelo_135_FD_185892 | JGI IMG/M metagenome (GOLD analysis project Ga0209157, IMG submission 185892) | Grasslands soil microbial communities from the Angelo Coastal Reserve, California, USA - 14_0929_05_40cm (SPAdes) (version 2) | ecosystem: Environmental > Terrestrial > Soil > Grasslands ...
CTGTCAAGGTAGCCCTCCACTTGTGTTCCGACGCACTTCCGAGGTCAAAGACTAATTAGTCGCTGGCACGTTTTATCCGACGTTGTCCTCTCGCACCAACCGCAACCCTGAACAGCCTTCCGACGCGGGGTTCCGTCAAAGGCGCGGCTTCGGTCCTCAGGCTCGCCCGGCTCAGGCTCCCGTCGTCCCGGTGTCCGACCAGAGGCCGAGGGGGCTTGCCAACCTCAAATGGTCGTTCTTGTTTTTCATGGTAGGCGGAGCGCTCACATTCGTCCCTTTCGTCGGCCTGGTAGGCGGCCTCTTCTACATTGTCGCCTTGGTCTTCCTCATCGTCGGATGGCGTGATCTTGGCAGGTCGACGCTTGCCGAGGCCCCGCGATACAAATCCACCGGCAGTTGGCTCATCTATTCGATAGTAATTGCCGTAGTCGTCGCAGTGATTGGAGGTGTCTTGGTTTCTATCCAGTTCGTCAGTGCCGTGCCAGCGTTAGGAAGCACGCCTCCAAGTCTCCAAGCCATCTATCAGAGCCAAGCTTTTCGAAACCTCGAAAGTGAATTCATCGCGGTCGGCGGCGCCGCGTACATAGCACCCCTCTTGGCATGGTACAGGGTCATCACCTCGCTGAGGAGACTCGCCGACCAGGTCTCCCAACCTCGGCTCAGGACCGCCGGCTGGCTCTTTCTGACTTTGGCGGTGTTCGGGTTGGGTTCGTTTGCGGTCTTTTCAGCGATGCTCTACACAGGTGTAATTTCATTCCCCACGCCGACGACTGCCGGGGGTCTAGGAGTCTTCTATGGCCCCTACTACTACCTATCCTTCTTTGGATACGGAGGTGTTGTCATTCTCGCTATCACCTTCGTTGCTGACGGCCTCTTAGTTCTGGCCTCCTACATGTGTTACAGGGGAGTAAAAGGAGCGCTTCAAGGTTAGTATTAGATACCCAGCGATGCGGAGCCAACCGATCGTGCGGCTCCTTCGCCTCCGTTCTATCGACACAAGTCTAACTAAACCTCGCCCTTTACAAGCACGTGACCCCTCTGCTTGTCACTGCCAAGGATTCTACGGATAGTGGTCCTGCTGTATTGAGGGTAAGCCTTCATCAATTCGTTCAAGCGTCTGCCCTTCTCGAAATGCTCTTGTCTAATGGCTTGGAAATCTTCGGGCGTCACCTTGGCTCGATACCTTCCCGACACATCTCTCAGTTTGACATTCCGCATCAGTTTCATTATTCTGTCGCCGTCGAAGTATGTGTGCGGGACGTGAATAGGGACCTTCCGCGGCCGCCTCTCTCGGCGGCCAGCTTCCACCTCATTTTGGAATATGGCCATCAGCGCGTTCCCAGTAATCTTGCCATCGTGGTAGTCGAGGGCGGCTTGCATTTCATTTGCTTTCTTGTACAGGTGCGGCAGCATTTGCCGTAGGGTCTCTCTAACCGCGGCGAATCGGCTTACCGCTATCATGTAGGCAGTTCCCTTTGACGCCCTCAGCACGTTGCCCGTCCTGACGCCGCGTCCGTTCAGGAATTCTCTGATATTGTTGATTTGGTCTTTGGATTGGTCGACAAAGATGAGCGAGAGGCCGAGCTTGTACGGTTGGTTGCTTGTATCATAGAAGCTTATCGTACCGTCACCGTCGAAGTAGCCTGCAACCTGTTCCCACGACTTGTAGATGGGCACATCAAGAAACTCGCTTGGAGGATAAAAGCAGCAATGGTTAATACTGAAGGGTTCGATAGCGGGGCGAGAGGTAGTGCGCTAGTCCGTGCCGATGGCCTTTGTGTTAATTAATGCAGATTTAGGCGCGGAGGAGCAGCTCATGAAGGAGCTGAGATCAATAGAGAACGTAAAGGAAGTGTTTATCGTCTATGGCGTGTACGACATCATTGCCCGAATCGAAGGTCAGACGATGGAGAAGGTCAAAGAGACGATCACCTGGAAGATCCGCCGACTCGACAGAGTCCGCAGCACGCTAACGATGATAGTAGTCGAAGGCTAAGACTCCGATTATTCTTCTTAGCACTCTCGTTACGGTATGTTCCCCTGTTCAGAGGGATTTCCCATTCTGTTCTGTTCTCAGTTGATCATCCATATCGCTCCATCTCGATTGGCGATCGATCTCGCTTCTTATTGCGAAATCCGATTTATCCGGTCCTTGAACCTCTTCTTGAAGGGCCCATCGAGCAGAGGAATCAATCTACGCCGAACGTCGCTTGGCAGCGTGAAGAAGTTTCCCCGAAGAATCCTACGGCAGTTGGAACTCCCACATTTACATTCCAGAGGCACTTCCCATTTCTCCCACGCGTTCAAGAAGTAATCCCATGTGATTTCATCCCCCCTGCGAATCTTTCCAAGAGCATAGACCCTCCTGACTCCGCTTCGCAAGTCTGTCTTTACGAGTAAGTTGGGGTCGCATGAATGGTTGATGTATCTCTCCGGCGATTGCGCCAAGACCACCTTCTCGTTTCCGCCTTTGTCAATGAAAACATCGATCTCGTACTTGCTCTGTTCTGGGGTCAGTTTGCTCCTATCAGGAACAGAGTGCGAATCATCCAGCTCTAGAACTAGGTCTTCTTCGCCGAAGTCTCTTAGCGCAAAAACCCCCTTGCCGTGTATCTTTGAATCTCTTACCATTACTGCTTTTGGCATATGGACACGCGTGCTTCTTCACGCTTAAAGAACCATTTCGCTGTTCACTATGGTACCCGTAAGGGCGCTTCACCTGGAGTTTCCTAGATTTTTCTGGTTCTCTAGGTTTGTTGCGTTAAGCGACCCTATCTGGGCCCCGCTTTATCGATGAGCGCGAGGGCTTCCTTCACGCCAGCCAGGCCGAGCTGATCATGCTCGCCCCTCTGGTCAGGGGCCGTTGGTTTGACCGTTGAAGAAGAGGCCCAACATGCTCATCATATGCCCAGAATGATCGCCAGAATCGCAAGAATCATGACGCGGGCGGTCTCGGTTGTCTTGCTTGCACCGTAAAGCCTTGCTGCAACTATAAAGAGGCTGTGAAGCATAAGGACGCGATGGCGCTTTCAAACGCCGCGAAGGCGGGGGTTGCCATCTTCGTTGGGGCTGTTCAGTTTGGAATCTTCCTCATAGTCGCTGAGATATACTACTCGGCTCACGGAGTGCTCAACACCTCCGGGTCTGGAAACACGACCGGATACGCGTACAGCGTATCCGTGAACTTCGTGAGCGACCTCGGCGCGACCTGCCGCAGCTCCTGCACGATTCCGCCCTCGGCCTGGCTCTTCGACATCTCAAACGCCGTTCTGGGCCTCCTCATCCTAGCGGGCGCATACTTCCTCCAGCGAGCGTTCACTTGGAAGCCTGCCACTGGGCTGCTCGCGTTGGCTGGAATCGGGGCGCTGGGTGTGGGCCTCTTCCCGGAGACGGCCGGGATTTTGCACACCATCTCCTCGTTCATCGCCTTCCTGTTCGCTGGTCTGTCCGCGGTCGTCACCTCCAAGTTCGAGAAGAAGCCAATGTCTTACCTCTCAATTATTCTTGGTCTCGCTACGCTCGCTGCTCTTTTCTTGTTCGTCGGGGGCATCAATCTCGGATTAGGGGTAGGGGGGATGGAACGAATGATCGTCTACCCGGCACTCCTCTGGGCGGTCGGCTTCGGAGGCCACATGATGGCGACGGAAGATTCAATGCGGTGGTAGCCGCCATGCGAAACCCTAGCCCGCGACTCTTGTTGATTCTATCAAGGAAATTGACGTCCTACGTTTTCGGCTCTCGAATCACCGAGCTTTAATAGACTGGGCCCGGGGCGTCGGGACAGGTTTCGCAGCCATGCTGATGGTCCCCGGCCCGTCCGAACCTGAGCCAGAGGTTCTTACCACACTCGCGCTGCCAATACTCCCTCACTACGGAGAGAAGTGGAAGCAGGTCTACGATGACACCACCGCGAAACTCCAGAAGATCTTCAAAACCGACAACGACGTCATCATAGTCCCCGTGCCCGGGCAGCTGGCGGTGGAGATGGCAGTCGCGAACCTTGTCCCCAGGGGGCAGGAAGCGTTCGTGTGCGTCAATGGATACTTCTCTGAAATGATAGTCTCGATGGTCGAGTACTGGGGTGGGAAGCCGGTCGTGGTAAGGAGCGGTCTGGGAAAACCGGTAAAACCGGAGCAGGTCGAGGAGGCGATCGAGAGGACGAAGAGCGACCCTTCCGGGATGCCAGTCTTTGTCGTCCAGAACGAGACGTCTACGGGCGTCGTAAGCCCAGTCGAGGCAATCCTCAAGGTCTGCAGGGAACACGGTATGCTGACCGTTCTTGATTCGATTTCCGCCTTCGGGGGAATAGATGTAAGGGTCGATGAATGGGGCGCCGACTATGCGATCGGATACGCGAGCAAGGCCATCGGGGGCGTCTTCGGGGCAGAGCCCGTGGCCGTGAGCAGGGATGCTTGGAAGGCAGCCAAGAAGAACTCTGACAAGATTCATACCCGCTTTTTGAATCTCAATGTCTGGGCCAAGGCCATCGAGGAGATGGGCCCGTGGGGGCACCCTCATCCGTCATCGATGCCGACTTCAATCATCGTCGGACTGCGGAAAGCCGTCGACCTAGTCCTGAAAGAAGGGTTGGCCAATAGATACCGGAGGCATAAGGAGGTGGCGGAGTTCACCCGCAAGTCTCTGGGGGAGTTGGGTCTGAAGCTATTTCCCGACAAGAGGTATCTCTCAAACACGGTCAGTGTCGCATCTGTCGACCCGGAGGTGGACAAGAAGCTCCGGCGGATGCTCGCCTCGAAGTACGACATAATGATCGCGGGAGGGCTCGGGGAGCTTTCAGGAAAGATAATCAGAATCGGCCACATGGGCACTTCGGCGACGATTCAGGCCGTCTCCACGACGATGGCGGCGATGGACTCAGTTCTGAAAGACATCAGAAAGAAGTAGCTCAGTTCGACCCGGCCACGCGGACTCCTCTTCTTCACGCGCTGCTCTACATTTTATGGCCGGCCATCCACTTCTTCTCCTCGCTGTTTGGCGTCAGCGGGAAACCGACTGACCATAGGAACATTCTGGCCGTCGACGCCCCCACGTGATGAAATCTCTCCTGGAGGTCCTTCTCCAGCTTCTCCTCGCTTTTCCCGAAGTGGCGCAAGTACTGGTTGAAGGAACCGTACTCCTTCTCCACCTCTAGGAATTGAGCTGCGTTGTGGATCGCGGCACGGATCTTCTTCTCGTTGCGAACAATCTCCGCATTCTTCATTAGCCTCTTCACGTCTCTTTCGGTGAATTTCGCAACCTTCGTCGGGGAGAAGTTTGAGAAGGCTCTGTCAAACCCGGCCTTCTTATTCTCGACCACCCTCCAGTTCAATCCTGCGGAGAACAGGTGCGTAGTCATCCTCTCGAAGTATCCGCGGTCGTCTTTTGGCGGCGTCGCCTTCCAGGGAGACATCGCTTGCTCAAGCGAATCATCTGTCTATTTAGCCGTTCGTTCTTTCCTGTGACACATGATTCACCTCCGCCTCTTTCTCGGGATTAGGATAAGATTGTGGACGATGTTGACGGTCAACAGGTCGTGTAGCGAATAATGTGTCACAGCACTCTTTGCGTCCTCAAACAAATTGTTATTAAGCGAAGAAAGGTCGAGCCTTCATCTACGCGCAAATGAGAGTCCAGGAAGAAGAGAGGCAAAAGATTCTTTCGCGTGTCATGGCCGTCCCCGAGGCGATCTCGATGAAGAACAAGAGCAGAATTCTAAAGATGTACGATTCGTTCAACCCCAAGTTTTCGTCCTTCGAAGACGTCCCTGACTACTCGCTGGTCGATGGTTCGCGATTTAGAAGGTTCATCGAGGAGCTGTCTGAGATCAAATCCGCATCCATCGACAGGCAGAAGGTTCGATTGGACTTCCTCGCAAAGGATGTTGCACTCGTCACCGGAGTCGACGACTGGCGAATCGAGACAAGAGGAAGAGTCTCAAAAGGGAGAAGCAGGTTCACGATCATCTTCTGGAGGAGGGGGACCTGGAAGGTGATACACGAGCACTTTACGAGGATTCCGCGGCAAAAAGATGGTTGATGGGCTTGGGAAGGGCCAAGAGCGGACTGGGGGTCGGGTTCACGGGGGCACCGTACGGAGTCAGGGAAGTAGTCCGGTTTGCAAAGTTGGCTGAACGAGAGGGCTTTTCGTCGTTCTGGTTCGCGGAGGACTACTTTCTGAGAGACGCCATCTCGAACATAGCCTGCGTCGCGCTCTCCACCGGGAGAATCAAGATAAGCACGGGGGTGATAAACCCCTTTACCAGGAATCCCGCCCTGATAGCTCAGACCGTCGCCACAATCAGCGAGCTTTCGAGAGGCAGAGCCAGGCTTGCTCTCGGAACGGGTGTGCGGCCTCTGCTGGAGAGCGCGGGCATCGAGTTCGTCCGCCCGTTGGAGGCGATGAAGGAAGCCGTGGAAATCATAAGGAGACTGCTCAAGGGAGAGAGAGTCGATTATCTCGGCCGAACCTTCTCCGCGAGGGGAGTGAAATTGTGGGAGAATCCGTACTTCGCGCTCCTCGACGGGCCTTTCAAGCCGTCCAAGGTTCCGATTTACGTCGCCGCTATCGGCCCGAAGATGCTAGAGCTCGCGGGGGCGATCGGGGATGGGGTTCTCTTTACGGCTGGTTTCGGCGTCGAAAGCGCGAGGGAAGCGATTTCTCGCGTCAGGGCAGGCGCAGAGAAGAAAGGGAGGTCCTTCGCGGAGATGGCCGTCGGGAACTATATCATCGCCTGCCTCGGAAAGCCGGCGAGGGGGATAAGGGGTTTCCTCGCGTTTGATGTCGCATACGCGAGGCCCGAGAACCTGACCTCGCTCGGAGTTCCGGAGAGCGAGGTCGCGCAAATCCGCTCAACGCTCGAGCGAAAGGGGATAGGGGAGGCAGCTCGCCTGATTACTCGGGACGTGGCCGACCTGCTGATCGCGTGCGGAACGAAGGGAGAGATACAGCGGAGGGTCGAGGAGTACCGGAAGGCGGGCGTATCCGAGCCGATCCTCCTGCCGATGGAGACCGATGTTGCTGCACTCATGCGGGGTGTGTCTTGATTGATCAATTAGTTGGCTTGAGGAGTTCATCCAGAGCCTCCAGAGTTCTCTCCGGCTTCATCGGGAGCCTCCTAACCCTTGCCCCCGTGGCATCGAAGATGGCGTTAGCGACGGCCGGGGCGGGAGGGACTATGTTCGCCTCACCGACACCCTTGGCGCCGTACGGCCCGCTCCCGTAATGCCCCTCCACGATGATCGGTTCAACCACGGGCACGTCCATGATCGTTGGTAGCTTGTATTCACCGAGGTTCGGGTTGACCGTCAACCCGGAATCGTCGTGCAGCATCTCCTCAAAGAGGGCGTAGCCGATGCCCTGCACGGCCCCTCCCTGAATCTGCCCTTCGGCGCCGAGAGGGTTGATGCAGTAGCCGAGGTCCTGCGCCGCGACGTATCTGAGAACCCTGACCTTTCCTGTGAGCATGTCAACCTCGACTTCAGCGACGTGCGCGACGTAGGTCGGGTCGTGAAGGGAGGGGACGAACGCATACCCTTCAAGCGTGTCCTTGTCGTACTCCGGGAAGTCTTGCACGAATGTCCCCCTCCCCAGGATCGGCCCCCCGATGACGTACTGAGCGGTCATCGCCAGGTCCGGGTACTTGACGAGCCTATCCGTTCCCAGCTCGCGAGCCGCGCCGTCCCTGAGGACTATCCTCTTCGTCTCGACCTTCAGGACGTGGGAGGCAACCTTCACGATCTGTTCTTTCGCGTCCCTCGCGGCTCTCAGCACAGCGTTCCCCGCTCCGTACGTGGTTCTGCTACCCTGGGCTCCACCGTCCCAAGGAACGAAATCAGTGTCTCCTGAGCGGAGTATCACCTCCTCCGGGGCGACGCCCAGCTCCTCCGCGGCTATCATCACGAGGCCGGTGACCGCGCCCGAGCCCGTATCTTCCGCCCCGGTGACGAGAACCACCCTTCCGTCTTCATTGAGCTTGACGTAGGCAGCGCTCGAGTGTATCCCAACCGACGGGATCAAGCCGCACGCAACCCCCATCCCTCTCGCGTACCTGTCTTCCCGCGCCCGTCTGCCCCTTCGCTTCGCCTTGAACTCCCTCCAGCCTGCACTTCTAGTCACCCGCGTTATCGCGTCCTTCAGCCCGACCCCTTTCATTACCTGCCCCGTCGGGCCCAGGCTACCATCCTGCCACGCGTTCGCAAGCCTGAACTCCACAGGGTCCACTCCGATCTTCTTCGCGAGGGTGTCCATGTGGGACTCGACCGCAAACGCCGTCTCGACCGTGCCCGGAGCCCTGAAGGCGCCAGCGGGCTGCTTGTTCGTGTAGACGCTCAACCCCTCAGTTTCAAAGTTTGGTACGTCGTACGGGCCGATGAGCTGGAGGGCAGCTATGTTCGCGTAAACCGCCGCCTCCGAACCATACGCGCCCGCATCGACTACGGCCCTCCCCCGCCTAGCCGTCACCCTCCCGTCCTTCAAGCCACTCTTAATCCAGAAGCGCATCGCGGGTCTCGGCGTCCCGCCGACAAACTCCTCTTCGCGCGTCAGAACCATCTTGACTGGCCTCCTGGCCTTCCTCGAAAGGGCAGCGCAGAGCGGCTCGAGGTGTGAGGATATCTTGGCACCGAAGCCGCCGCCCGTGTGCGTGACGAAGATCTGTATCTGACTCACCGGAACAGAGAGAACCTCCGCCAGGGAGTTGCGTGTCAGGAAGGGGCTCTGGGTTGAGGTCCACACCCTGACCCTTCCAGTCCTGGCCTCGACGTCAGCCGTAGCAGCTCTCGGCTCCAGGTATGACTGGTGGACCTGTTGGGTCTCGTAAGACTCCTCGACAACGTGGTCCGCCGCCCCGAGCGCCTTCTCTGGATTCCCCCTGTGAACTCGGGAGAATGAGCACACGTTCTTGGAAGCGTAGGGGGGTGAACCGGCCGGCACGACACCGGGATGTATGGGGGTACTCTCGTCCTTCATGGCCTCCTCAACCGTAAGAACGTTCGGGAGTTGCTCGTACTCTACCTGCACCTCCTTCAGCGCCCTCTCAGCGATCTCTGCTGTCTCCGCCGCGAGCGCACAGACCGGCTGTCCGCAGTAGATGACCCTCTCCGTCGGCAGGACCGTCTGGTCTCGGACCGCAAATCCGTAGACGATGGGGGGAAGGTCTCGCGCCGTAACCACGGCCCTGACCCCGGGGAGGCTTTCAGCTCTGCTCACATCGAGTTTCAGAATCCTCGCGTGGGCGTAGGTGCTGCGAAGGATCTTGCCGTAAAGGAGGTTCGGAAGTCTTACGTCTGTTCCGAAGGTAGCCGAGCCAGATACCTTGAGCGCGGCATCGTACCGCATCTTTCTGGTCCCGACCACCCGGAGTCCCTCCTCCTCTCGTTCTTCGAGTTTCGTCTGGGGAACGCTGCGGCTCAAAGGTGCCTCGGTTCCGAGTCAAAATAGATATAAGGATTGAAGGGTCCTTTCGTCAGAGCAGCGTTCTAGATGAGCGAGTTCTCGCCTAAGCACTACTTCAGGCCGGAGACCGCAAGCGAAGCCTCGCAGACGCTCGCGAGGTACAAGGACAGGTCCATCGTGATCGGGGGTGGCACGGTGATATACGAGCTCGCGCAGAGGGGTCTCCTCTCCGACGTTGAAGCTCTTGTAGACCTGACGAGGCTTTCCCTGGACCAGGTGAAGGACGGAGAGAAGTTCTTATCGATTGGAGCCAACGTGTCTCTATCATATCTTCAGGAGAGCGCGGCGCTCCGAGAGGGCAGGCTTGCGTGCATCGGCGACGCACTCAAGGAAATACGGCCCATACAGGTGAAGAACCTTGCGACTGTGGGAGGAGCGGTCTCGAGTTGCATTCCCTTCTTTGACTTGCCGGTGGCGCTCGCATCTGTGGGCGCGAATGTGGAGCTGAACGGACCTCACGCGGTCCGGAGCGTCCCGATTCTCGAGTTTCAAAGAGATTTTCTTCAGCCGGACCTTAGGGAGGGGGAGTTCGTCAGTGCGGTGCTAATCCCGCGACAGATGGCCTCGAGAGCGAGCGCGTTTTCCAAGTTCGCTCTTACAGGAGACGACTGGGCGACGGTGAACTGCGCCTGCTCGCTGGAGATAGCGAAAGGGATCATCAGAGAAGCAAGGATAGTCTTCGGCGCCATCGCGAGCAAGCCCTTGCTCGCAGAAAGGTGCGGCGCAGCCCTGATTAATAGGAGGGCCGAGGCGGCCGCGATACCGAAAGCGATTGAAACGCTCGACGGCGAGCTCGGCGAGCCGATCTCCGACCACCGCGCTTCCTCCTCCTACAGGAAGAGGGTCGCGAAGCTGCTCCTCCAGACGACGCTCGAAAGAGCCTTCGAGAGGGGAGGTGGCTAGCCAGTGGAGAGGGTTAGGATCAACGTGAACGAGATCGATCACGAGGTGGAGGTGGAACCTTGGATGACGCTCAACTTCGTCTTGAGAGAGAAGCTCGCACTTACGGGGACCAAGAAGGGTTGCGACACGGGCGGGTGTGGCGCCTGTACCGTCCTCCTCGACGGTAGGGCGGTGTATTCATGCATGACGTACGCGATGAAGGCCGAAGGGAGGAGGGTGACTACAATCGAGGGGTTGACCGGCGACGGGAATCTCGACCGCATCCAGACGGCCTACGCGGAGCACTACGCGCTCCAATGCGGTTACTGCACTCCAGGCTTCATCATGTCAACGAAAGCCCTCTTCGACGCGAATCCAGACCCGCTCGAGGAGGAGATTAAGGAAGCACTCGTTGGAAACCTCTGCCGCTGCACAGGCTACGCGAAGATCCTCGAGGCCACCCTCTCCATGAAGCAGAAGCGGAAGGGCCGGACGTGACTTTCCATCGGGAGTAACCGATGGGCCTTGATCATCACCTAGGCATCGAAATCTGGGCAGTTTTCTCGAGTCTTTTATTAAGAGAGAGGAACCGGGAGGAGGGTCGTTGGGGAGCGCAGTCCTAACACGCAAGAAGTACGACTTCACAGACTTTGCTGTCTTCTCTGAATTCGTTTTCTTGCTCGACTCTTACAGGGTTCAGCAGTACACTGAGCTGAAGTGGGCTGACAGGGTGGTCGATGAAGGGAAGATGGGGTACTCCTTCAGGCGGGACTGGGATGATATCCGCAAGATACTGACAAAGATGGCCAGAGTTCCCGTCGAGCTTCGCTACCTCCTGAAGTGGGCAAGGTACCAGCAGTTGCTCAGATTCGTAGGAAACATCATCTCCACCATGATGTTCCTGCTCTTCGGGCTGACGGTCTTCTTCGCCTTCGGAGGGAACAGGGGGGTCTACTCGAGTCTTGCGAACCTCATCGTCTACCTGCTACCCGTCGTTGCAGGGGGGTTGATCCTGGCCTTCGTGGGTCCCCCCATACTTGCCAGGAAGATTTACCGCAAGTTGACCGAGTACAGGGAGAGAAACATCGGACAGTTTCGGGAGTGGGAGTCCCAGCTCAAGGTCGTCATACAGAACCTGATACTTAGCGCGTCGCAGCAGGCGAGGGAAGGAAAGCTGGAGGGCGAGGATGCGAAGGGAAAGAAGGGGAGCGGGGGGCTGCTAGAACAGGTCGATGATGTGTACAAGGCAGCTTGGCATAGAATCAAGCGGCTCCTTGGGGGCGGGGAGGAGAGGAGGCGCGAAGAGCAGGGTTTCGTCTTCGCCCTTTTCATGAACGACTATCTAGGGACCAGGCTGCTTCAGAAGCCCTCTCTGCTGAAAAAGCACTACACCGTCCAGCTCGTGCAGTCCGCTTCGAGCGCGAATACCTGATACCGGCGATTCCTCTACAGTCCTCGAACTGACCAGCTATCAGCCGCCAAGCTATTTTTGGGCCCCAGATTTTGTCACAGATGCAAAGATTTGAGGAGTTGGGTGCTGAGAGGTAAAAATTTATATGTTCTTCCCCTCGGTTCCAGCCTCCGAATGGCAGCAGGAGAACCGCTGCTGTTTGTAAGACAGGCTTCGGGGCTAACTCGAGCAATCTCCTCCTATACCGTAATCTTCTTCGGGCTGGGTCTCAATTTCCTTCCCTTCCAGTACTTCCTGATGGGAAACATCTCGTTCATCTTTCCGGGCGTGAACCTCGTCGCAATCTACTTCTTCGGCGGCCTCTTCGTGCTCCTTGAGGTCGTGAGCATGGCCCTCCTCTATGTTGCTATGCCGAGGTCGGGCGCGATCTACCTTCCGATGTCCCGGTCGATCTCACCGATGCTCGGCATGATGGAGGCGTGGAGGTCGATAATTCAGAATCCCACTCAGAGGGGAGTTACCGCCTTCCTGGGTGCGAGTCAGTTCTCCGCGTTCGTGATACTCACGGGCACCTTCACGGGAAGCGCCGGCCTCATATCACTGGGGAAGGCCTTCAGCTCTAATGCTTGGAACCTCGTGGCGGTAGGACTCCTCATCCAGATCATAGGCCTGATAGTCACCTGGCTGGGGCCGGGGATAATGGGCAAGTGGGTAGCCATCTTCGGAATCGGGGCCGTGATAGGGATAATACTGGTCTCCGCCTCGTACATCGGTGCCCTCGGGAACCTCCAAACCAGGTGGGACTCGACGTTTGGTGGAGGCGCCTACAACGAAATCGTCTCCACGGCGAACTCGAACGGCTTCTCTCCGCCCGCCCCCAGTTTCTCGGCTACTCTCGCGGCTGCCCTGACACCCATCTCGACCACCTTTCCCTACACGGTGATGCCGCTCGTCGGGGAGGTGGAGAAACCGCGGAGAAACATCCCTCTCAGCATGGTCGGGAGCGGTCTCGGCGTGCTGTTCTTCAACACGGTCGCGACCTGGGGCTACACCGCCTCCTACGGGAACTTCGCGAACATGTACAACTTCGTCAGCACGAATGCGAACCTGACTTCGAAACTGACCATCATGCAGGGGAAGATCTTCCCCATCGACCTTTCCTCGATGGCGGCCGCCGTGTCGGGTAGCCCGGCTCTCAGCGGACTAGCCGCGTTCTCCCCGCAGTGGTCCAACTTCAACGACCTCATCGTGAACAACGCATTCTGCTCCCGTCCGCTCTTCGCGCTCGCGATGGACAGGATGGGTCCCTCGGTATTCGCGACCGTCTCTCCGAGATGGCACAGTCCTGTCGCCGGCAACATCTTCTGGTTCGGCGCCTCCCTTCCCACTCTATTCCTCTCGGCCGTGGATACGACCGGCACAGTGGGTGGAATACTCAACGGCACTGTATTCGCATTCGCTCTCGCAAGGTCGTTCCAGCACTGGTCGGAAGTTGCGCTTCCGATTACTAGACCCGAAATCGCGCAGCAGGGATTCAACATAAAGATAGGTGGAATCGACCTGATGTCGATCCTGGGCGGCATCGCAACCGTGGTCTTCCTCTACCTCATCGGCACGAACCCGGCTCAGTCGGCGAACAGCTCTCTCTACGTGCTCGTGATGTACGGAATAGGCGTCTTCTTCTTCATTTACTACTCAGCGAAGAACGCGAAGCAGGGGATTCGCGTAAACCAGATCTTCTCAACGCTGCCTCCAGAATAGAGCGACGAAGCCTCCCCTTTCTCTTTTCCGATTAGCCGGTGACTCGCCAGTACCTTACCTCACCCTTCGGGTCGTCTGGCAGGTCGATGACGTAGCCGCTTATCGTGCCGATCTGATACTCAGAGCCCGGGTTCATGCAGACCGTTCGACCTATCTTTGCATGGGCGGGGGACTCGTGGATGTGCCCGTGCAACCCGAGGAGAGGCTGAAATTCCCTTATGACTTTTAGGACTGCCCTGCTTCCCACACTCTCGAAGACAGGGTTGCCGAAGTCCGTAATCGGCTTGAGGTCCCTGTCTAGCTTCGGGGCTCGGTCGAGGCCGGAGGCGTATGGTGGTGCATGAAAGTTGCAGACCAGGCTCTCTGTTCTCCCATCCGCCCCGTCGATCTCCTTCTGTAGTCTTCTCTCCAGTTTCTCCTCCGAACACTCCCTCGGTGTGTTCCACGGAGTGGGATTGACGTACTCGCAGCTCACCATCTGCCTCTTCGAATCCAGCTCCACCACTCGCTTCAGCGGGTACACCACTCTCTCGTGCTTCTGTATGACATCGTCAATCTCGAAGACATCATCATTCCCCGGACAAACGATTAGCTTCACCCGTGGAGGAAAGTTCGTTTCATCAATCTCCGAGAGCATCTCATCAAGCGTCCGTCTCATCAAGGTCAGGAAAAGCTCTTCCCGCTTCGCCGGATTTGTCTTCAGCTCCTCGACCTCGGATGAGCTCGCTTCGAAGACGTACCAGCCCTTGTTCCTGAAGATTGCTTTCTTCTCCTGCACCTCCTCCTTCGACAGCAGCGTCTCCCGCCTACCGTAGGGGGCGCAGTACCATTCCGACTCGCCGACCCTGACGAACGGAACCATCGCCTTCCCGGTGAGGTCGCCGAGGAGGAGGACGACGTCCGCCTCGTAATGACTCGCGGAGCTCAGGGTCTTCCTCCAGACGATTTCACTCGCGTGCAGGTCTGTGGTGTGGAAGAGCCTGGTCAATCGGCGAGGTTTGCGCCTTCTCCGCTTAAATAATTCTCTGAAGCTCTCTCCAAGGAGAAGAGTTGGATTACGAGCCTCCGAGCGCCACGCCTGAGTTGTCGGAGCTCGCGTGCAGGCTTGTTGAAGCCGCGCGCGACCAGGGCCTCCCGCTGAGGGCGGGCGCGGGGGTCGCGATCAGGCTACACTGCGAAGGTGCGTTGCAGAGGTATCCGGTCTTGAAGCGCCCCGTTCACGACGTAGACCTGATAGGGCGGTCCAGGAATCTGAAAGACGTCACGAAATTCATGGAGTCACAGGGTTTCGTCAAGGTCCCGACCTCTCTCAACGCCGCCTTCTCGCTCCGCGAAATCTACGTGAACCCGAAGACCAGGACCGAGGTCGACATCTTCCTCGACAAGCTTCAGATGAATCACACGATAGAGCTCAAGGACAGGCTTGAGCTCGACTATCCGACCCTCACCGTCTCGGACCTTCTGCTCTCCAAACTCCAGATCGTAAAGATAAACCTGAAGGACGTAACAGACCTGGTCATGCTGCTCGCGGACCACCCTCTCGGCGACACGGATAGAAACGAGGTCAACTTGCCCTACGTCGCGAAGATCCTCTCGAACGACTGGGGATTCCACTACACGGTCGGAAATAACATACGAGTGGTTGGCGACCAGCTTGCGAGGCTCGACGGACTTGATACCTCGATGATTGAAGAGCTGGCCAAGAAGTGTAAGCGGATTGTCGATGCGGCAGAGGCTCACCCGAAGAGCATAGGATGGAGGGTTAGGGCAAAGATGGGAACTTCGAAGAGATGGTACAGAGAAGTAGAGCGAGAGGGAGACAGCGTTACGATGCCTGCAGGCCCTTAAAAGGGCAACAGCAAGGCCTTCGCAAACGTCTTCTGGGTCATGGGGTTCATCACCACCGTATCGACCCCGGCGTCGTAGTACTCTCTCATCCTCTTCCTGCAAACCTCGGCGTCCCCGCAGACAGTCAGGGTGTCCACGATCTCGTCATCCACCAGTTCCTTTACCCTCTTGGCGTCGGCGTGCTCCAGATGCCACATCGGGTCGCCCACCTTCTCCTCCCAGCGGAAAGCCTCTCTGAGCTCAGGGAGGAGGTCGAGCGGAAGGCCGCTCCTCCTGAGGAAGACCTCCCCGAACGTCGGTATCGAAAGCAGGAATCCGACACTTCTTCTCACGCTCTCGTATGCCCTCTGGACATCTTCGTCGATGCTTGTCCAGAGTGAGCAGACCAACTGTTTCTTTGTCCCCCCAGTTCTGATCGATCGCAGAATGCCTGCCGCGTACCTTGCGTGTCGAACAGACGTGCAGGAATTCAGTATGGCGCCGTCTGCCTGGGTGAACGCGAGCCTAAGCATCTTGGGTCCCATCGCGGCAAGAAGAATCGGTATCTTCCTCCTTACTGGGGCGAAGCGCAACTTGGCGTTTGTGAGTTTGACTTCGTTCCCGTCGTACGTAACCCTCTCCCCGGCGAGGAGCTTCTTCGTGCACTGAATGTACTCTTCCATGTGCTCGATGTGCGAGCCGTAGGGGATGTGCATCTCATCCTCTATCAGGGACTTCACCCCCCGCCCGACCCCGAGAATCAGTCTCCCGCGACTGACCTCATCGACGGTAGCCGCCGCCATCGCCATGTACACGGGGCTTCTCGTGTAGACGTTGACTATGCCGGTCGCTACGCTGACCTTCTTTGTTGCAGAGGCCGCTAGGCCGATTAAGGAGAAGGCGTCTCTAAAGTATGGGTCCTCGGATATCCAGACTGAGTCGAACCCCGCCCTCTCGCCCTTCTTGCACCATCCAATCAGTTCCCGGGCTCCCATTCCCGTGTGCAGTCCGAGACCGATCGATTTCATTTATTCCCCGAACCGGCATTCGCGAGTCTCACCCGAGCAGGATAATAACCATTGGCTGGGGAATCGGCAGCGCCTTAACCAGCTAGGTTGGTGTCCCTCCTTTACCTCGGCTGGCGAAGTGAAAGGGAGATCTAGGCAATCAATGGAAGGTTCGAAGGGCTTGAAAGCGGGTTTGAAGGATTAGAAGGCAGACTTGGATTTGAAAGCAAACTTGGGGGATCAGAAGGCAAGATCGACGGACGATTCGCAGCAGTTCGCGCTTAAATCAGGAGGCTTGACGGAAAGGTTGACACACTGGACACACGAATGTCAGGAAAATTCTCGTAACATCTGCGAGTGTACCAAGAAGTTCTTACTGTCTTCCGAATTCGAAGGCTAGAAGCGCCAGCGAGAGAGAGCCGTACTTCAGCACGCCCTCATCGACCTTGAACCGGGGGCTGTGGTTAGGATAGACGGATCCCTTGGATTTGTTGTGGGTTCCCAAGAAGTAGTAGGTTCCCGGTACCTTCTGCAAATATCGTGAGAAATCCTCTGCGGCCAGTACAGGTGAAATCTCGACTGTCCTCGTCTCCGGTATCGTCTTCAGAATTCGAGAAACCTTCCTAGTAACGGAGGGGTCGTTTCGCGTGACAGGGTTCGAATCTACTATCGAGACTTCGCACTTTGCACCGAATGCTCTGCTCACTCTCTTCGCAATTTGAGAAATCAGAATCTTCGCCCTTCTGTTTGTCACCTCGCTTAGAGTTCTCAACGTCCCTTCGAGGATTGCCTCAGCAGGAATGATATTGCTCTTGGTGCCGGAGTGGATGGTACACGCTGATACCACGAGCGGTTCGACCGGGTCGATCATCCTGGCTGGAATGGCTTGCAAGCTCGTGACGACTTGGGCGGCCACATAGACCAGGTCGACGGTTTCGTGTGGAGCAGACCCGTGTCCCCCGGGGCCGCTTATCCGTATCCTGAATGTGCCAGAAGAGGCCATGAGCGCACCTTCCCTGAGCGCGAATGTTCGCGAAGGGTAGTTTGCGAAGATGTGAAGGCCGAAGACGTAGTCCACCTTCGGATTCTCCATGACTCCATCCTCGATCATCGGTTGCGCTCCCCCACCAAGCTCCCCAGCCTCTTCAGCGGGCTGGAAGAGAAACTTCACCGTGCCGTGAAGCTCGTTTCGGTGCTTTGCGAGGAGCATCGCTGCACCCAGCAGCATCGCGACGTGGGCGTCGTGTCCGCAGGCGTGCATCACACCCTTCACCTTGGACCGAAAATCCACGTCAGACATCTCGTCGAGGGGCAGTGCATCCATGTCGGCCCTAAGCGCAACCACGCGCCCCGGCTTTGCCCCCTCCAGGGATCCCAAGACGCCGTTGCCTCCAACTTTGGTCTTCACTATTACGTCCAACGACCGGAGCACTTCGCTCACCAGCTTCGCGGTCTTCTCTTCCCGGAAGGAAAGTTCGGGATTCTGATGGATTGTTCTTCTGGTGCTGACCACCATATCCTCGACCTCCTTCGCGTCGCCCAGGAAGAGGCCCATTTGCCAGCGAAAAGACGGATTGCGCTTAAGGCTTTGGGGTTGAGTAGGAGCCGTAGCGAGAATCGAGAAAGAATATTAGAACCAAAACAGCGAAGCTTCACGATTCAGTTTTGAGAATTGCCAAGGACATCTACCTTGTGGGTGGAGGAGACATCGGGTTGTCAAACAGGATGGATTGCCACGTTTACATCCTCGATGGAGGTAAGGAGAAGGCGCTCATAGACGCGGGAGTCGGAATCGACTCGCAAGAAATCATCAGAAATATCAAGGAGGATGGTTTTGACCCCAAGAGAGACATCGACCGCCTCCTGATTACACACGCCCACGCGGATCACGGAGGGGGAGCGAGCGCCTTGCGCTCCGCCACAGGTGCAGAACTCATAGCTCCGAGGGGGGAGGCAGAATTCCTCGAGAGCGGAGGGAGGGATCTGGAGGTCGGGTTGAAGGCCGCAAAGGAATCAGGCATCTACCCGAAGAACTATGTCTACAAGCACTCGAAGGTTGACCGTGTGGTACGTCACAATGCGAAGTTGCGGGTGGGGAGTTACATTCTCAGGACGATCCAAGTCCCAGGCCACAGCCACGGAATTGCGGGTTTCCTCGTCGAGAGCGAGCCGAGGTCGTTCTTCTCATCCGACATCGTGTTCATAAACGGAAACGTCGGGTATGGCAACTGGCCCGGTTGCAACCTAGATAACTACCGCAACAACATTGGGAGACTGAAGAACCTCCTCGTTGAGCAGCTCTTCCCCGGGCACTTCATGTGGACACTGAGGGACGGGCAGACCCACCTCGACGCTGCCATTCAGAACCTCAAGGGGGCGTGGCTCCCACCCTCGTGGACCCACAACCATCCGTTCAGGTAGGAAGAAGGCGGCCAGGCGGGTGGGTCCTCTTCCAGTTCGAGCTTGCGTGATCGGACTAGGCGAGTTCGGCCTCCGGCATGCCAGAGCGTATCGAGAGAACCCTCGGGTTGAGCTCGTAGCCCTGTGCGACAGCCGGAAGAGACCTCTTCGGGAGGCGGGGAGAGAATTGAGTGTCGGAAGGCTCTACGAA
>Ga0209157_1001569_pt1 | contig 18947 bp, 20 predicted proteins | sample GraSoiAngelo_135_FD_185892 | JGI IMG/M metagenome (GOLD analysis project Ga0209157, IMG submission 185892) | Grasslands soil microbial communities from the Angelo Coastal Reserve, California, USA - 14_0929_05_40cm (SPAdes) (version 2) | ecosystem: Environmental > Terrestrial > Soil > Grasslands ...
AGGGTCCCATCGCAAGTCGGTCCCCCATCTTCTTCACCCATGCGAACAGCAATGTTTCGCACCCTTTGGACCAGTTCCGCGAGGCGTTGTGTTTCCCACACCTCGGCCGGGCTGTTGTAGGTGCGTCGAGGAAGGTCAGCTGCTTCCGCTAGAAGTAGCAACATGCGGGCCACTTCATCGACGTGAGTCAACGACAGCTGGGCGGATGGAGCGAAGGGGATCGCAATAGACCCGAAGACGAAGCGTTCGACTCCATGCGTTACAGCCGCGCGGAGTAGGAGCAACGTGCCGGTCAGGTTCACCTCGGCGGCGGCAAGGGGATCTGCACGGAAGGCGGTAGGAAGGACCGCCGCGAGGTGGATGACAGTTCGAATGGCCGCAGACTCGAACAGCCGTCCGACGTGATTGGTCCTGCTAATGTCGCACAGTTCAATCTTCTCTTGCGCATTAGGACGGACGTCCACCGCCAGGACCTCATGCCCGCCGGCGTGCAGCAGTGAACAGAGCTGCGACCCGATCTGGCCACTTGCGCCCGTCAGGAGGACTGTGGCCGGAGACGTACGGGGCATCGAGAGGTGGTCTGTCAGTGGGTGGCCACGGCGCCCAGGTTGTGGAGTACCGCGTCGAACCGAGCGCCGCTAAGTTAAGTCCTCTGGAGCGACGCTGTAGGTTGTTGTAGCAAGTCATGGTGGCTGTAGCTCAATCGGTTAGAGCGCTGGACTGTGGCTCCAGAGGTTGCGGGTTCGATTCCCGTCAGCCACCCCTAACTGCTAGATGCGTAGCGGCTAAGGTTGCGAAGGCGCTGAGCGTGAAGGGGAGCATCGCTTCTTCGGTGAGGTTGTGCTCGGGGAGGGGATACCGACCCACCGCGGCATCAAAGGCACGCTCCCTTGACGCCGCGGCTCTTTCGACGTCACTGCGGCAAACTGCGATTACTTACACGTCACGCTGAAGTTATCGACGGATGCCGTGACCTCACCGTTCGCGTTGATCGTGTAGTGGGAAGTCTCATGCACCTTAAAGTTGTTGCCGGGTCCCTGGCCGATCATGTAGAAGTTGTTCACGAACGTGGACGTAATGGGGAACGGTGTGCTGAAGGTGTCCGTGGACCGCGTAATGCCCGTCGCCTGATACTTATCCCCGGTCGTGAAACCCGTGCCGCTGATACCTTGCGGCTGGAAGTGAGCGTAAAGCAGCACGTTTCCCGTATTGCTAATCGTGACTTGGAAGAGCACGTGCAGCGGACCGCTGACTACGATGAGCTCGCCCGCCCCTCCGTTGGCGCAAGGGACGAATACGAAGAGGTCGATCGGTATCTCCGCGTTGGTCTGGGAGGTAACTGCCGAGAGACTGAGACGCTCACGATTGGCAGCCGGTGCTGTCGGACTCGTGTCACATGCGGCCAGCGCCACAGCCGCAAAGACGAGCAGCGTAACGTGTTTCATGGGTCACCCCGGTATGATAAGTCGCGTCGTCAGCGGGAACTCGGAACCCCCCGTGGTGGTCGGGTGCGTGCACAAAGTTTCAAGCGGGAGGCGTTGGGCGGAATGGATCTTGGATCTTATTGCGATTCAGGCAGCGTGGAGGCAGGGGACTAGTCCGGAATCGGGACGGACTAGGTCCGGGTAGCCCGCACGCTCTAGGCCTCGATTGGGAGTGGTCTGGATGGGCTGGTACTACGCGGGCGATGGTCGCGTCACTCCGTCTCGGAAGAGCGCTGCGGCGTCGCTGCGTCGATGTACCCGCAGCTTGTTCAATATGTTGTGAACGTGGTTCTTGACCGTGGCGACCTCCACGCCGAGTTCCCGAGCGATTTCCTTATTCCTGAGCCCACGGTCAATGAGCCGTACAATCTCGCGCTCCCTGTGACTGAGATGGGTCTGCCTGAGGCTCGAGCCCCACCCGCCAGCGAGCCCCGCAACCCGCCGCAGCAACATCGCCGCGATCCGGGGGGGACAGGCAACTTCACCCCGAGCGACGCTGGCCAGGACGGCGAGAAGTTCAGCTGAAGAGTCGTTACGCGTGACGTACCCAGCGACGCCCGCTTCGGCACATGCGACGAGCTCGTAGTCGCTCTCGGCCAGTGTCACGGCCACGACCCTGATGCCAGGGGCCTCGTCGCGAATCGCCTGCGCGATCGCGACGCTGTTGGGCGTAGCCATGTCGAGCAGGACTATGTCGGTCGGCGTGACCAGGGAAGCCAAGACCTCGTCGTAGCCTCCGGCGGTGCCCACTACCCGGATGTTCCCGTCCCGCAGCACAATTTCTGCCAGCCCTTCGCGGTAGAGACGAATACCTGATGCGATAAGTATCCGAATTGCGGCGGGTCGGGCGCTGGAGTGCCGTGAATTCGGGGAGGATGAGCGCGACCGCGGTGCGCAGTAACTGGACGCGCCGTGGCCAACAGCGGTTGGTTTGGCCGCGGGGATACCCCACTCAGCCGGTTTGGCGATTTGCTCCCCTCGAGGTATCGGCGAGCCGCACGACATCACGCCTCGCGGTTCACAACACCTGAGTTACGTTCGAATATGCTTCGCAGCGGGTCCGCTGCAAGGGGAGGTGAACGGTCCGCATAGTCTCGTGGGATGGCTCGTCCACGATTTGCGTCGGAGCGGGGCACGGGAGACGCAGCGCATGTTTGATCGCTACAACATCATCGACGAGGCCGACCTCGCCGCTGCCGTCGCGAAGCGATTCAATAGCAGAGTCTGAGGGTGTTGCCGGAGCAGCCTGAGTTGCTAACTTCCAGCAGCATCAATTCCTAGGTCCGTAGCTCAATTGGTAGAGCACCGGTCTCCAAAACCGGGGGTTGCAGGTTCGATTCCTGCCGGGCCTGTAAGAGCCGCACCGCATGGTGCGGCTCTTTCAGTCGCGGGGAATCTTTGCCGCCGTCGCTCGCCTGCGGCTCGCGACATTACCGGTCGATTCCTGCCGGGCCTGTTGAAAACGCGAAGCCTCGCAGCGAGTTATGTCCCTGCGAGGCTTCTTGTTTACAGGCCCGGCGCGAGCCGACGGAGCTCCCCTTGCTCGTGCAAGGAAAACCTGCGCTCAGCGATGGCCTCCAGGTCGGGCATTGGCCGGACGCGTTCGATGTCCACGCCGACCCGACGCCACGCGGTCACGGCATACAAGCCGACACCCTCCGAATGCGAGGCGTTGAATTGCAGGCCGGCCCGGCCGAAGCGCGGCGCCAGCTCGGGCTTGCCGCGCGGCCCATACCTGAAGTCCAGCACCTGCGGCTCCACCCGAGGCACGCCCCGAGGATCGTCCGCAGGGCTGCACGGCTCACCCGGAAGCGAATCGCGTCGGGGATAGGGACTCATTGCTCCTTCGTCTCACTGACGTCGTGAGCGGGATTCTTTTTCGCATTGGCAGAGCATCGTACTGTAGCCTGTCCGGCTGGATTGGGAGCCTGCCGGCGGGAGGAAACCAGATCGCTGAGCAGATCGTCGTAGGTTCCCCGACGACGAATCAGACTCATTTGCCCGTCCTCGACCCATACCTCGGGTGGGGTTGGATGGCTCAAGAAGCCCAGCGGACTGGCTGCTCGAGCATACGCGCCCGATTGGAAGATTCCAACCAGGTCCCCGACGCTCGCCGCAGCCAGTCGCACGTCTCTGGCCAGCACATCGAGGGGTGTACACAACGGTCCCACCACATCCACTGTCTCCTGGGGCTTCCCGTCAAGCTTGTTCAGCAGAGCAACCGGGAAGTTACGCTTGATGACCTGACCGAGGTTTCCCGACGCGGCCAGGTGGTGATTCATGCCACCGTCTACGATCAGGAATTTTTTCCCACGTGAGGTCTTGATGTCGTTGATGCGTGTGACGTAGATCCCGGATTCACCAACCAGATAGCGGCCGGGCTCGACCAGGAAGCAGGTGCCTCTCAACGATGGCTGGCGCTGCATCTCGGCTGTCAGGGCCACCAGATCTTCACGCCACCTTGCCATGTCGAGCTCGCGTTCGTTTTCAAAGTACGGAATCCCGAGGCCGCCACCAAAATCCAGCGCCGGGAGGGGCTGTTGTAACCGCTCCGCGACACGCGTCGCGATGTTCAGGCCCTTGCGCCATTGGAGCGTCAGGACGGTGTGATCCAGAATCTGCGTTCCGGTGAAGAGGTGGATGCCGGCAAACTCGAGGGAGGGCTCCGAGAGAAACCGATCCAGCACGGCCTCGAGGCTCTCTTCATCCACCCCGAACGGCGATGGCCTGCCTCCCATGAGCATCGCGCCGCCCTGCGCCTCCTCACCGGGGTTGACGCGTATGGCGACCCTGGCCCGCACGCCCCGGCGGGCGGCGATGACTTGGATGCGGTCAACTTCGAGCAGCGATTCCGCATGGATCTCCCCGATTCCCCGGGCGAGCACGAGGTCGAGCTCCGCCTCGGACTTGCCTGGTCCCGCGAAGAGGACCTTCTGCGTTGGACACCCCGCGCTCAAGGCCTGATGAAACTCTCCTCCCGAGGCGATTTCGAGGCCGCACCCCTTACCCAGGAAAAACCTGAGAAAGGCGCGATTCGGGTTGGCCTTGACGGAGTAGCTGATGGCAAACTGCGCTGGCAGGGTGCCCCGCAGCAGCGCCCATTTCCGCTCGAGCACGGAGGCGTCATAGACAAACAGGGGCGTCCCGTATTCCGCGGCGATGCTCCCGACCGGGACGCCGCCAACTCGGAGCTCGCCTCCGGACGAACCGAAGTACTGGGCGACGAGCGACACAGCGTGCGTCACAGCTACGGTCCTGCGCGACGCCGCAGTGCGACATAGTCGACTTTGCCGCTCGGGGTCTTTGGCAGCGCCTCGAGGACCTCGACCTCCTTCGGAACCATGTAACGGGGCATCCGCTCTGCACAGAAGGAGACCAGGTCGTCGCGATCCAGGACCTCGTCGGCTCGCGGTACTACGAATGCCTTCACGGACTGCCCCAGGACCTCGTCGGGAATGCCGATCACCGCGACCCCCTGCAGCCGGCCGCTCTGGAACAGCACCTCCTCGACCTCGGTGGGGCTGATGCGAAAACCCGAGGATTTGATCAGCGTATCTCGCCGGCCCACAAAGTACAGGAACCCCGCTTCGTCCATCTTCACAAGATCGCCGGAATAGCAGACCTTCTCACTATCGCCGAGCTCCGGAGGCCGCAATGGATGGGGCCGCAGCACGCTGGCGGTGAGCTCTGGCTGATTCCAGTAACCCATCGAGACGGTCGGTCCCCGATGGACGAGTTCGCCGACCTCTCCCGGGCCGCACGGCCGACCGCGTTCGTCTACCACGAGGATCTCGGTGTTGGGAATGGCCTTTCCGATGGAGGTCGGACGGCGGTCCAGCTCCTCCGGCGGCAGGTAGGTCGAACGGAACGCCTCGGTCAGGCCATACATCAGAAAGATCTTGGTGGTCGAAAGAGCACGGCGCAGCACGGCGAGCACGCCTTGCGGCATCGCTCCACCCGTGTTCGTGATGTAGCGCAAGTCGGGGAACCGATGCTTGAGCAGGGTCGAGTTGGGCTGGACCAGCATACTCCATAGTGTAGGGACTCCAGCGAGTCCCGTGATCCGCTCCTTGAGCAACGCCTGCACGACTTCCTGGGCGAAGACGAAATCAATCAAGACGAGAGTACCCGCTTGCTGGAACGCCGTCATGAGCTGGTTGAGGCCTGCGTCGAAGCTGAAGGGAAGAGCCGCCAGGATCCGCTCGGCAGCGGAGATTTCCAGATAGGTCGATACGATGGAGCTCCCCGCCATGATCTGGGCGTGGTTGAGCATGACACCCTTGGGCTTTCCCGTCGAGCCCGAGGTATAGAGGATGGCCACCAGATCCTTTTCAATCCCATAGTCGCGTACTTGAGCCGGAGGGGGCGATTCACACAGTTCCTCGAGGACATAGGTGGGAACGCGAGCTGGCGGGCACTCCCCATTCCGCGGCACCACCATGAACTCGAGGGACGGCATCCTCTCGAGGACAGGCTCCAGGAGACCGAGCTTCGTCCGGTTGGTGATGAGCGCTTTCATGCAACAGTCGTTTGCGATATGGGCGACCTGTTCTGGAAAGAGGAGCTTGTTGACCGGGACGAAGACCCCGCCCGCCTGAGAGATCGCGAAGAAGGAGAGGACCTGCGCTACGGACGGCTCCAGGTAGACGCCGATGCGGTCGCCTCGCCGCAGGCCGACGCTCCGAAGGCCGTGGGCGAGGCCGCCGGTCTGGCCGGCCACGTCTTCATAGCTCAGGCGACGATCGGCATGAACCAACGCCTCCTTGCCGGGAAACCGACCAGCGCTCGTCCGCAGCATGTGATGGACGAGAAAGTCCATGCTCATTCTCAGGGTTGGAAACGAGTTCTGTCGTGACGATCCGACGTGGGCCGGGATCTGTCCTGAAGCTGCCCTTCGACGAACGCGGCGATGCGCTCGATTGTCTGGAAGTTCTCCAGCACGAGCTGTTCGTCGGCGATGGAGATCTCGAACCCTTTCTCCAGGTAGGCAACCAGTTCAAGCACACCGAGGGAATCGAGGACGCCGCTTTCCAGGAGCGCATCGGTGTCCGTTAACCCCCGGACCCGGGCCCGCGGGAATTGGCGCACGAGGAAAGCCCTGATCTTCTCTCTCACCGCGTTGCTTGGCATCCCCGACCCGCTCTCGCCCCGTTGTCCGGCGATCCCGGAAAACGTCGCTCGACCATCCCCCGTGCGGCGGCCACCAGATCTGCCATGGCGACCAACAGCAGGCGGCTATTGCCGACCTTCCGGTGGACCAACACACCTGCCTTCGAAAGCTCACGTTCAAGAGCGTCCCAGACTCGGTCGCGGAACTCCGCCGTGCTCGGGTTGAAGACGTAGGTCTTGACTCCCAACTCAGTGCCTCGAGCATCAATGACAGTGCCTTCTAAGAGTTCGTCGGAGTACACCTGGACCGGAAGCTGAGCCTGGAACAGGTCCTCCAGATAGTGAAGGAAGGTGCAGGTGGAAAAGGGGGCGTCGAGAAACAGGATCTTAGCCTTCAGGTCGTACAGCTTGGCGAACGGCGATCCCTTTCCGCACGAATGGAGTTGCCTCTCGTGATCCGCGACGAGCTTCGCCGCCTCGGGGCCGAGAGCCAGCACGGGGTGAACGGGATTCAGACTCCTCAGGACCCCACTTCTCCGGCGAAAGGCCTCGGTGATGAGTCCCATACGTGAGACGGTCCTCCTTACATCGAAGACGCCCCGGTCCTTCTTCAGGTAGTCGTACGCGAACCCCGTGTAGGCCATCGACATCATGCACAGGTTCCCGGTGGGGCCAATGACGCGCAGCAGGCAATCGATCACCTCGCGGGGCTCTCCGCGGAACCCGCTGAATACGCTGAACGAGCTGTGCATCAGGACGGTGTCGCCTTCTTTGAGGCCCAGACTCCTGAGCGCGGCCTCCAACCCAGCGGGATCGTAGGAATGGAACAGGCGGATCACCCGTAGTCGTGCCCTGAGCCACTGCTCGCGTAGGAAGGACTTTTGGGTTGCTTGAAACCGCGAGAGTCGTCTCGCCGCGATCGATCGAACCCGCTGGTAAGTCTCTCGCACGATCGATCCGATCTCCACCACGCCCGGGCGCCAGTCCCAGGTCTTGAACTCGTCGTACTTCACGGTGGGGCGAAAATCCCACAAGAAGCGACCCAGGAGCGCCGTTCTCGACGGCAGGCGAGGCCGCGCCGCATCGGGCGCCTCAGAGATCGTATCGCCGAAGAGATACTCAACGAGCGCCATCAGATCATACCGGAGGTAGCGTTCGCACACCCCTACGCGGTACTGCTCGACTGGCTCTACCCTCTCTCCGGCGTAGAGCGCATAGTGCATCCAGGGCAGGTTCATGCTGACGTCGAGGCTGAGGGCCGTCGAGGCCTGGAACCGTCCGTTGATCTCCATCAGCGTGTATGCGCCCGTCTGCTCATCGTACTTGAACTCCACCATGGCGACACCGTGCCACTTCAATTGGCCCAGCAGGAGATCGACATAGGCGTACAGCCCCTCGTCCGGCGCCAGGCTCCGGCGCAGGACGCTGACCCCACCGGTGATCGGTAATTCGCGCACGCGCATGTAGGGGAAGCGAGCCAACGGTCGCCCCCGGTCGTAGACACCGGCGACGCAGAGGGCCACGCCGGGAACGTATTCCTGCACTAGAGGAACGGCGCCACGGCCCTCCGCCTCCTCGAGGAGGGCGCTCAAGCGCTTCATGTCATTCGCGTACCGGACCTTGAAATCCAATCGGTGCTGTGTGCTCCGGTGGAGCGGGGATCCCCGCGGCTTGATAATGACCGGAAAGCGCAGTCGGTCGGACTGCGCGAGGACCTCGGCGGCCGTGCTGCCGTGGAGCGTCCGCGGAACCGGGACGCCGACCTGCCGCGCCAGCTCCATCGTCCTGAGCTTGTCGATGACCACTTCGAGCGTCTGGGAATCGGGACTGGCAAGCACGGCCCTCCGTTCGATCTCACTGCGCGCGCCGTCGAGCACGACGAGCGTCGTCTCCAGGCTGTTGATGATCATCTCCGCCCCACTCTCGCCGAGGATCTTCAGGATCGCGTCGATGAACCTTTCACGATCGCCGTGCTGGGACGGATACACGTAACGCTGCTGCGTGAACCTCGAGTAGAAGCCGAGGCTCCTCGTCTCGCTGCCGCAGGCGACGACTGGCACCCCTTTCAAACCGAGGCCGCGGATGACAGCCAGCCCTTGGTGCTGATCCGCGCCAGTGACGAGCACCCTCATGGCACCATGCTTCGGTTGCTTCGGCGTGGGCGTGCTTCGCATGGCGGGTCGGCGAACGCGCTGGTGCGCGGCCTTACATTGGAATGATGGCGAACGGGCACGATGATTCTTGCCTGGCAGGCTCCAACCTCCGGGCGCCACTGTTCGGCTCTTCCAACTCAATCGCGTGCGGCACGGACTGGCCACGCCGCAAGAGGCGGGCTGAGGGCGCGGACCGGGCGGCGTGGTCTTATCTCATTTGTCGTAACTGAGTTAGCGCGCAGAGCGTAGCTCGCACGGTCCCACGCTCCTGCTGCGCCGACGCAACATGGCCAGTGCGAGCGCTCACGCACGACGATCTTTGCCGGGTCGAATGCGACGCAGTGACTTGAGCGCTTCAGACCCCGAGCGGTTCTGCCAGTTCCACCGCCGGCGCCGTCGAGCGCAGCGCCGATCCCGAACCGCTTTCCAGCCCACTAGCTTGTTCCAAACGGAACGGGTGTGGCAGGGGGTGTCTGCTCGAAGCTCAGCCGGCAAGATCCTTGCAATGTCGGCTGGCGCGCAGCCGGGGTCGGCTGTAGACCCCCTCGGGAGGGTGTGATGGCCGGCGTGCGAGCCTTTCGACCAGAGGACATCACAGCGATCGTGCGTCTGCGACGCAAGATCTTCCATCTCACTGAGCAGCCGAGCGACGCCGGCCTCGCTGCCTACTACCACCGCATTTTCTTTGAGAATCCCTGGCGAGACGATGCGTTCCCCTCGTTCGTCTATGAGGACGCCCGAGGGGTGCAAGCGGGCTTTCTGGGCGTCATTCCCAGGCGCATGCGCCTCGGAGACCAGGCGGTCCGCGCAGCCGTGAGTACGGAGCTCATGGTTGACCCGGCGGAACGCGGGATCGCGGGATTCATGCTATTACGGGCATTCTTCGGCGGCCCTCAGGACGTTTCGATATCCGACCGCGCGAACCCTACTGCGAGGGAGATCCTCGAACGCCTGGGGGGAGAGACCACGCTCTGGTTCAGCCTGTACTGGGTGCGCGTGCTGTGCCCGTTTGAGTACGCGGCGGGCCGCTTGGGTTGGCGCGGATTCCCAACCCTCACGCAGCCCCTGTGCCGCCTGCTGGACGGGGCCGCCACACGTATTCTTCCCGGGCGATATCGCGAGCGCCGGCCGGCGACGATCGCTCGGACGCTCGATCGCCGCGCCATGGTCGAGTACATGTCGCGGCTCGGAGGAAAGGACTCCCTTGTGCCGGTCTACGACGAGGCATCTTTCCGATGGTTGCTCGAGCGTCTCGCAGAGCGGCACGCCCTCGGGCCGCTTGAGGAGGTGGAGGTGTTGGACGAGGCGGGCGCCGTGATCGGCTGGTTCATTTACGCCTTTGGGCCGGATTCGCGCGCGGAGGTAGTGCAAATGGCTGCCCTCGATGATCGGCACCCTGACGTCTTCACCCAGCTGTGCTACCACGCCTGGCAGCGTGGAGCTATCACGGTGCGCGGCAGGCTGGACCCTCAGTTCGTGAAATGCTTCACGGGAGATCGCCTGGGCTTCACGCTGGCCGAGCCGTGGACGCTGGTGCACTCACGTCGTCCGGAACTCTTGGCTGCGTTCCACCGTGGGGATGTCTTCCTCAGCCGTTTGGATGGTGAGTGGTGGCTTGGTTTCTAAACCAATCCATCGTCCGCGCGAGCGACATGCGAGGATGAAACACGTGTAACGCGGAACGCGGAAGTCGAAACGCGGAACGCGGAACAGCACGGCGAGCTTCGTGGCGCGCTACGACCTTCCCCTGCTGTTCCGCGTTCCGATAATCGTCCGAGGCGTACAGCGGCGGGCGCTGTTAGAAGTTGAGGGTCACACCTCCCGCCCACACGATATCATTCTACGCCTTATTCAGCCCATATCGATCGAACTTGTACATCAAGTCGCGTCCCTCGGCGCGCAGGCCGAGCCGGTAGCCCACGCCCAGGCCCAGGTCACCCGCGAACCGGATGAATGTCGAGTCGCTGCTGGTGCGATTCACGCTCACCGCGCCCAGCCCACCCAGCACGAACGGCTCGAGCCGCATGTCGCTCCCGCCGGCCCGGCGCAGCACCGCCTCGCCGAGGTAGGAGAACTTGTTGAACTTGCTCCCTGCTGGAATGGTGGCCAGCGAGCCGTTGAGATCGTTGCGCACCAATGTCGCATCGCCCCGCACGCCAAGCATCCTGCTGAACCAGCGCGTCACATCCGCCCCCGCCGACCACCCCGTGCGCCAGTCCAGGCTCGATCCCAGATTCGCGGTGCCCGATGCGCCGCCGAACATCCCGCTCACCGCCCACCGTGCCCCACCCGACTGCGTCTCCATCTGTGCCACCGCAGACCCCGCGACGCCCAAGCCCACCAACGCCAGCGGGAGTCCGCGCATACCAACTACCCCTGTTCATGTCGCAACCTCCTCCCTTCGCGTTTTGGCGGCCGCGTTTAGCGACGAGACCCGGGTGCGAGCGACGCAGTCACGGCGAGTCGCGGAGCGAAACGCGGAACGCGGAAGTCGGAACGCGGAACAGCAGGAGTGGATCGTGCCGCGAATTGCTACGGTGGTTTCTGGAAACACCTCCCGTGCCTCTTTGATCAACTCCTCGGCGCTGATCGAGTACCGCGCCGAAACGTGCGACAGCACGAGCCGCCGAGCCTTGGCCGCGAGCGCCACCTGCGCCGCCTCTCTTGCCGTCGAATGCCCCGTCTCCTTGGCCCGATCCTTCTCCTCATGCTCGACCTATTCCGGCTTAACAGCCTACTGCTGACCGCGGGCGATCGGCTGGTGGCGCGGCTCGGGCTGACGAGCGCCCGCTGGCAGATCCTCGGCGCTATCGTCGCCGCCGACCGCCCACAGCCGGTTGCGTGGCTCGCTCGTAACCTGGGCGCGAATCGCCAAAACGTGCAGCGGATCATCAACGACCTGCACAAGGAAGGGCTCGTCGCATTCGAGGCCAACCCGCATCACCGGCGGGCGCAACTTGTCGTTCTGACTGACAAGGGAAGACAGACGTTCGATGCTGCCATGCGCTTGCAGGCCCCTTGGATCAACAGCCTCTCGGACGGGCTCTTGGTCAAGGACATAGAAACAGTCCACCTGTAATAAGGCGTTGCGAGAAAACCTGGAAGCCAACGACGAAGCTGCATCGGCTCGACTGGAGCGGCAGCCAGAACGCTCAGCGTAGCCCAATCCGTCGGGTCGCCGACGCGCATTTGAGTCGTTCGCGTGCCACCCACCTAACGAGCTCGGCGCCTTGCCGTCTCGCCACGCGAGTCCGGGATCAGCCCCTGCAGGGTGCACCCTGAAGTGCACCCTGAGTAGCGGGATTTCGGGGGACTATCGCGGACGTGGGCGGAAAGCTGCTCGGTCGATCTCCGTCTTCGAGGGACGCTTACGGAGTCGGCGGGTCTTCGGGGGACTTCGGAGGCTCGTCTCCAAAACCGGGGGTTGCAGGTTCGATTCCTGCCGGGCTTGTAAGAGCCGCACCGAATGGTGCGGCTCTTTCAGTCCCGGGGAATCTTTGCCGCCGTCGCTCGCCTGCGCCCGCGACATTACCGCTCGATTCCTGCCGGGCCTGTTAGCGGAGCATCTTACCCCGCGTTGTCGCGCGCTCGCGGCGCTTGAGACTGGAGGACTTCATCGGACGACCCCGCCGTCGATGGCTACTTGTTCGGGCCGATCACCGAGCAGCGGTACACTTCGTCGGTTGGCGCGAGCGTGATCTCACCGGCCGCCGCTGCATCGGCGACTTCGTTGTCCGAGAACAGTTGCCGCGGTGCGTGGCCGGCGTTGAATGAGATCTGCACCTCGCGCCACAGCGGGTTGAAGCCGTCCCCCTGAATCGCGTCGAGCACGCTTGTGAACATGACGCCTGCGGCCTCGCAGGCGTCGCACATGTAGATGGTGTTAATCGAGCCGTTGTGCGCGAGCAACGCCTGCTCCGCGCCGCCGGGCTCCTCCTTGAAGTTGATGGTGAAGAGCTGGGCGTCATAGTAGGCCGGCATTACGCCGCCGCGGCCGTTGGCCGACGCGTCGGCAGAGAGCAGGCTCCGACCAGCGTTTTGCCGAGCGACCACGCCGGTTGGCGCCGCGCTACACGACGTGACGAGGACGGCGAGGCCGATGGGCAGGGTCAGGGAACACCGCATGAGACACCCCCGCTGCTAGGGCGAGCAGGCAATCATGGAGCCACGCCTCGGTGGTTTCCAGATCGCGGCATGTCAGAAGGGTGTCAGGCCCTCGTCGTTCCAGGTCGCGACGGAGCGCTTAGGAGCGTTGTGCCATGGCTGACACCGCTGGCGGCCGACCACGCCTCCAAGCGCGGGCCCTTCCGTAGCCAATTGCACAAGCCCAGGCGTGGGTGTACGATAGCATCTCCAAGAGAGGTCACTTCAGTGGAGGCTGAGCCATGTGGAGTCGTGGCAAGATCCTCACAGCCACAGGATTGTTCTTGCTGCCTCTTCTGTTCGCCACCGCTCTAGGCCAAGGGGACGACAAGCCAATCGTTCAGACCACGCCACCTGGCAGGTTCCAGAAGATTCCAAATCTGCCTGATTGCATTACCGCCGCAGTGGAACAGGGTGACCCTACGAAGGGTGCATCGGTGCTGATGGTCAAAGGCGCCAGTGGATGTAAGGCGCCGTGGCACTTTCATACAGCGAACGAACAGCTCATGATGGTTAGTGGTGTCGGAAGGGTGGAAATGAAGGGCGAGCAAGCGGTGAACCTACGTACCGGCGGGTTCGCCTATGCGCCTGTTAAACATGTGCACCAGTTCACATGCGTAGGCGGGTCGTGTTCGTTCTTTCTGCACTCGGACGCGCCGTTCGATATTCATTACGTCGATCAGAGCGGTAACGAGATTTCGACCGAGCAAGCTCTGAGCAAGCGGCATAAGATGTAGTACATGGGGCCTCCGAGGTGGAGGTAGCACGCGTCTGTGAATGTGCTCCTTGCAAGCGGACGCACGCATTTCACATGAGCGCCTCCCTCGGAAGCCCTGCGCTTTCGGGGATTCCCCGTGTCACTTCCTGCGCGTCCCTGCGGTCTTCAGCCAGATGACGTCCCCCGACGCGTAGCGCGCCTCGATCGTGCCCGTCATCGTGTCGCCCTTGTAGTGCCCCGCAGTGCGTGTCGTCACCATCTGACCGGGGCGCAGCACGCTCTCGAACGGCCCCGCCTCCGTGACCACGCTGTCGCCGCCGACCGCGACAACCCGGACCGGGATGGGCTCGCGGTTGGCGAGCTTCATCGTCCAGCCTTTGCCGTCGGCCGTGGCCGTCACCACGGACGGCACCACCACGCTGTCCTTCGGGCCGGCCATGGACTTGACGTCCCAAGTGCCGGCGACTTGAGAGAGCTTGATGCCACCGCGCTGCGCTGGAGTCCGGGCCTGGGCGTCTGCGGCCGTGGCGTGACCAATGAGAGCGACGGTGGAGGCTAGCAAGAAGGCGCGCATGGGAAGGTCCTCGAGAGGGAGGGGGATGAACGTACCGTGCGGTGCGCAGGGCGGCAATACGATGCCGCCAAAAAACAGCCCCTTCCTGCCGGAAGACTGCCCTACCAGGCGCCCGCGAGGACGCGACAGGTTAGAATCGGTAGGGACCCTGACGCGGAGCGCCAACGCCGGCGTTGCTAGGGGTGCGCTCCAAAACCGTGGGTTGCAGGTTCGATTCCCGCCGGGCCGGGAGTCTCAGCGACGCGGCTGGAACAGCTCCACCGGGTTGCCCGAAGGATCGTCGAGAATGACTTGCGAGCCGCCGGGCCCGGCCACGACGTCGCTCGTGCGGAATGACACCCCCGCAGCACGCAGCCGCGTAACCTCCGCCGCGAGATCGGTCACTTCCAGGTGAATGCGGTTCCAGCCGCCCGGTACCTGGCGGCGACCGTCCGGCAACGGACGCTTCCCCGAGCTACCCTCACCGCTGAGGAGGAGCCGCACGCCGTCTCGGACGACCGATGCAAAGGCTGGCGAGGCGTCTTGCTCCAGCGTGAAACCGAGGAGCGTCGTGTAGAACCGTATTGCCGCGGGCACACCGTCAATCATGTAGCGCATGCTTACCCTGGACATCGGCTCTTCCTCCGTAAGTCCGTTACCAGGCTTCGTGAAGCGCGCCCGCGAGGCCGCCCGCCAATACCAGCCACGCCGAATTCACGCGATAGTGAAGCAACAGGAGTGCGCTCCCCAGCGCCAAGGCCGTGCTCAGCCAATCCACGAGCGCAGCTCGTCCGAGGTGCCACGTCACCACGGCCATCAGGGCGAGCGAAGCGACGTTGACGCCGTCGAGCACCGCTCCAGCGGTCGGCGAGCGCCGCAGGCGGGGCACGAGCGGGCCGCTGGCGGCGACGAATACGAACGCCGGGAAGAAAATGCCGACGGTCGCGACGACCGCACCGGCACCGCCCGCCAGCACGTAGCCGACGAAGGTCGCCGTGGTGAAAACAGGCCCGGGGGTCACCTGTCCCACGGCGACGGCGTCGAGCAGCTGCTGTTCGGTGAGCCAGTGAAACCGCTGCACGAGATCCGCTCGGAGGAACGCGAGCAGGACGTAGCCGCTGCCGAATAGCACGGCGCCGACTTTGACAAACACGCCGAACAGCGGCCACAGCCCAACGCCCACGCTCGTCGTGCCGACACTTGCCACAGCGCCGCCCGCGGCTGCAGCCGCTCGGAGCGATGGCCACGACGGGACGGCCAGGAGACGCAGGCCGGCAGCTCCGACCGACGACCGGAGCCGGCGCACGCCGCGAGCGAGCGGTGCGATCGCGCCCGCCGCGGCGAGCACCACCAACTCGTTGACCCCAAGGACGGTGGCGAGGACGGCCCCGGCACCGAGCACCCCGAGCCACGGTGTTTTCACCGCGGAACGGCCGAGTCCCCAGAGCGCCTGGACCACGACGCCAATGACGACGGGCTTGACGCCGTAGAGCACGCCCGCCGCCGCGGGCACGGTGCCGAACCGGACGTAGGCCCAGGCGAACGCGCTCGCGATGAGCGCAGCGGGCATGATGAAGCACACACCGGCGACGATCAACCCCGGCCAGCCGCGCCGTCCGTAGCCGATGTGAATCGCCATTTCCGTCGAGTTTGGTCCGGGGATCAGATTCGTCGCGCCCAGGTAATCGAGGAATTGCTCGCGCGTGAGCCAGCCGCGGCGCCGCACGACCTCGTCCTCCATCATGGCGATGTGCGCCGCGGGACCGCCGAAGGCGATGGTGCCGAGCTTGAGAAACAGGAGCGCCAGCTCGCCGAGCGAGGTGCGCACCGGATGATTCACTTCTACCTTGATCGTCGAGACGATCCCCCGCGCGACCTGCGGCTTGGGATCAGACTGAGCAACGTTTGCACGAGCCCCACGGCACTGGGGTCGAGACCAGTCAGGTAGTCGAGGAGGGCCCGGGCCAAGCGGTACTGGGTGCCGTACGGACTCATACGCGATGCATCGTTATAGACCAGTGTTGAGCATGGTTGCGAACCTTTCTCGTCAGAAAGCAACTCTATAACCTCGAAGTTCCCGTCCGGTGGTCCTTGTCGTTCAAACCACATGACGGGCCGACGCATCAAATCGGGGCATCTGGAGAGGCAGGACCGGTAACACCGTTCAAAGGAACCCCATGAACACGCAACGACTCCTCATTGTCCTCACCGCCATAAACGCGGGCCTGCTCTCGTACCAGTTGGTCCAACTGCGTCCGGGTGCGGCGGTGACGGCCGATGTCCCGGCCGTGATCCGGGCACGCGCGCTAGAAATCGTCGATGATCGAGGGAAGGTGCGAGCCAGCCTGGCGGTGCTCCCGGAGGATCCGAAGGTCAAGTGGAAGGGCAGGCCCTATCCTGAAACCGTGTTGTTCCGTCTGATGAGTCCCGCCGGCAGGCCGAATGTCAAGCTCGGAGCATCGCAGCTGGGGGCGGGGCTTCTGATCGGCGGCGAATCCGACCCGACATACGTCCAAGTGCTGGCGGAAGGTGGGGAAACCACCGTGAAGCTGATAAACAAGGACGGGTTGGAGCGGCTGATCAAGCCATAGGCTTGCCCGGCTTGCCCTCCGCGGCCAGGAAGCGCTCGATGCGGGGCCAGTCCCCCCGGGCGTCCTCGTATCCCAACTCGATCAGCGTCGTCGTATACGCCGGATCGAACAACAGGTAGCTCAGGAAGTCGACTGCGGTTGCGCGGTCCCCGCCGACGCCGCGCACCACCCAGCGGATCAACGGGGGCAGGCGAGCGCCGTGCCCGGCTGCGAGCTCGCCCAAGTCGCGGGACGGGCGCACCACCAGCAATTTGACCGGCCGTAGCCCGTCCGGTGCCGGCACGCTCGCCGGCAGCCCGGCGAGCACCCGATTGAGGCGCTCCAGGCGCTCTACGTCCGCCTCCAGCGCGTCGAGAAAGATCGAGTGCAGCAACAGTCCTCCCACCTCCGCCAGGGTGGGATAGTTGCCGAGCTGTGGCACGACCGAGCGTTGCTCGGGATCGGCGCGCTGGGTGATGACCAAGAGCGCACCGGCGCCCAGATGAATCGCGGGGGCGAGTGGCGCGGTCTGCCGAACGCTCCCGTCGCCGTAGAAAGCGTCGCCCACAGGGACCGCGGAAAACAGAATCGGCAAGGCCGCGGATGCCATCACATGGTCTATCGTCAACCGCACCCGGACCGCGTAGCGGAGGGCACGCCGCCAGGTGGGGACGTCTGGGGACCCGTGCACGAACGTCACCGTGTCGCCTGACGCGTACGACGTCGCGCTCAAGGCCGCGGCCCGGAGCCGCCCGGCGGCGATGTTCAGGTCGATGCCGGCGAGATCGATCCCGGCCGCGAGGAACTCTCGCAGCGGTTGCATGTCGAGGATGCCGTGAAGTGCCGCGGCCCCACTGCGGCGGCCGAGCGCCATCTGCGCAAGACTGCGGAGCAGCGCGCGTCCGATGCCGATCGGCCGGACGCGATACACGCGATCCACCGTCAGGCGGCTCCACTCGGTGCGCAGCGTTGCCGCGGCCGCGGCAAGCGGACCGCGGTGGGCGGCGAGGTAGACGGCGTTGATCGCCCCCGCCGACACGCCCGTTAGGATCGGAAACTCGAACGCGGGCGCGCGCTCGGCGATCGCGCACAGCACGCCAACTTGGTAGGCGGCCCGCGCGCCGCCGCCCGTGAGCACCAGCGCCAGCGCGGTGTGTATCTAGCCCCCGTCAGTCGCGGTGCTCGCGTAGGAGTCCCAGGAGGTCTTCCCCGTCGAGCAGTTCGAACTCGTCCCGTCGATTGCTTGCCCACGCCGCTGCGTTGTGTCGCCGATCAATGGGCTGTCCGACGCGGCGGAGGCCGCTCAACGCCGCCGTGAGGCGGCTGCGCGAGGCGCACGGGCAGGCTGTACGGCGGGCGGCCGCGGGGAACGGGGGAGCCCCAAAGTGAAGAAGAAACGTGTGCCCCAGCCGCGGCGCGCCTCGACCTTCAGCTCGGACCCCATCGCTGCGACCAGTGCCCGGCACATGGTGAGCCCGAGCCCAGTCCGCGAGAAAGTGTGGCCTATCCGCCCCGCGGCGCGCCGCAGCGGTTGGTAGAGCGTCCTGACGATCGTGGGACTCATGCCCTTGCCGTGGTCGCGCACGGCGAATTCGACTCGGTCCGGGCCCCGCTCTTGCGTCTCAATCTCGACCGACCCTCGATCGCTGAACTTGAGCGCATTCGTCGTGAGGTTCAGCAGGACGCGACTCAACGGCACAGGGTGACCGAGACGACTGTCGTGCTCGGGTGGGAGGAGTCGTATGGCCGTGCGTCTTTGTTCGGCCATCGGCTCGACGATGTCGCGCACCGACTGAAGAACGGTAGTCACCGAGAACGGCACACGGCGCTTTTCAGCGAGTTGGTCACCGCCCCGCGCCAGCTCGACGATGTCACTTGCTGCCGAGCTCAGCCCGAGCGCGGCGCCGTAGATCAGCCCAAGGTGCCGCCGCTGCAGCTCGTTCACCGGCCCGCTCCGGCCACGCTGAACCTCCTCCGCCAGAAAGAGAATAGCTGTGAGCGGAGAGCGCAGGTCGTGGACGATCGCCACCAGCAGTTCCAGGCCGTCGGGGCCCGAGAGCTGAGACGTGAAATAGCGTCCGCCATCGCGTCCCATGGCCTCGCGAACCCGCTCGATCGCGGTCAGGGTCGCGAGCGCCTCCCCATACCTGCTCACCTTCTCAGACCACGCGCGCACGACCTCGGCACGCAGCATGTCGAGCAGGAGCCGGCCGAGCG
>Ga0209157_1001570_pt1 | contig 18945 bp, 11 predicted proteins | sample GraSoiAngelo_135_FD_185892 | JGI IMG/M metagenome (GOLD analysis project Ga0209157, IMG submission 185892) | Grasslands soil microbial communities from the Angelo Coastal Reserve, California, USA - 14_0929_05_40cm (SPAdes) (version 2) | ecosystem: Environmental > Terrestrial > Soil > Grasslands ...
CAGCGCCGCGTGGCCGCCCGGCAGCGGGAAGTGATGTACGAGGTGGAGATCCAGAAGAAGTACGCCATCGCAGCGGCGTGCCTCATCTTTGCGCTGGTCGGCGCGCCGGTGGCCCTGCGGTTCCAGCGCGGCGGTGTGGGGCTCGTGATCGGGATGAGCGTCGCCGTGTTCACCGTCTACTACATCGGGTTGATCGGTGGGGAGGAGCTCGGAGACCGCTTGATCCTGTCCCCGTTCTTCGCGATGTGGACCCCCAACGTCATCTTCGGGGTGGCGGGCCTCGTGGGGTTGTGGCGCATCCGCAAGCCCGGCAACGCGCCGCACGGCGGTGACTGGAGCGACGTCCTGGAGGTCGCGCTCCGCGTGATCAGGTGGCCCGGGTCCCTCCTCTGGCCTCGGTGGCGCCGCGCGTCGTGAACACCCTCGACCGCTACGTGCTGCGCGAGTGGCTGAAGGTGTGCCTGCTCGCAGCGCTCGGGTTTCCGTTCCTCGTGATGGTGATCGATCTGGTGGACAAGCTGGGCACCTACCTCGGCCGCGGGATCCCCAAGGGCCGAATCGCCCTGTCGTACATCTACTTCCTGCCCGAAACGATCTCGCTGGTGTTGCCCGTCGCGGTGCTGTTCGCGGTGGTGTTCACGGTGGGCGCGCTGGGGCGGCACTCGGAGCTGACCGCGGCGAAGGCGTCGGGGATCTCGTTCCATCGCGTGGTGCGGCCGCTGCTCGTCGCCTCGCTCGCCGCCGTCGTGCTCGACCTCGGGCTCACGGAGCTCGCACCCGTCACGTCGGCGCGGCGCGCCGAGCTGTTGGGGGACAAGCAGGTCCGCCTCACCGCCAACCGTTACAACTTCGTATATCGGGCCGACGGCGGCTGGGTGTATGCGATCCGCTCGCTCGAGATCGGGCCGCGCCTGATGCGGGACGTGATCATGGAGCGTGAGGGCACGGGCGAGGACTACCCGACGATCGTGATCGCGGCGCCACGGGCGGCGTACGACACGGTGCGGGACGGACGGGGCGGGCGGGGCGCGCGGGGCGCGCGGGGCGGGCGGGGCGGGCGGGGCGGGCGGGGGGGGGGGGGGGGGGGGGGGGGGGGGGGGGGGGGGGGGGGGGGGGGGGGGGGGGGGGGGGGCCTGGACCCTGAGCCGGGGGGCGGTGCGCTACCTCGGCGGCCCCGGCCGGGAGCAGACGTTCACGTTCGACACGCTGCGCACCACGGTGCTCCAGGAGACGCCGACGGACCTGCTCGCCGAGCCCAAGGCGCCGGACGAGATGCGCTACGTCGAGCTGGGTCGCTACATCGACGCCTTGGCGCGCTCGGGCTCGGACACGAAGAAGCTGCGGGTGGAGCGCGCCCTCAAGTTGGCGGTCCCCTTTGCCTGCATCATCATCGCGGTGTTCGGCGCGCCGCTCGCGATCTCCACGCCGCGGAGCGGCATGGCGTGGGGCGTGGCGGTATGCCTCGCGACGACGTTCATCGATCTGCTGGCGTTCCAGCTGTCCAAGGCCGTAGGCTCGGGCGGCGCCCTGCCCCCGACGTTCGCGGCGTGGGCGCCGAACCTGGTGGTCGGCGCTGCGGGAGTGTGGCTGCTGGGGAAGGCAAGGACGTAAGGCAGGACGGGGGAGGACGCGTCCTCCCCTGTCTTCCCCCGTCCGTCTCTAGAACATGTACTTCACGCCGAGCTGCACGCGCCAGCGCGACAAGTTGGTGTCCACTTTCCGGCGCTGCGGCAAGCTCAGCGCATAAATGCCACGCTGGTTGGCGGCATCGAAGCCCGTCCGGGTGAGCAGATTGACCTCCTCGAAGCTGGTCGTCGAGCGGATCAGGCCCCAGTCACTGCTGAGGACGTGCAGCACGTTGAACACGTCGGCGGTGACCTCAAACGACTGGCCGTGCACCGTATTGAAGACCTTGGCGAGGCGGGCGTTGAGGAAGTTCATCCATGGGTTCCGGCAGGTGTTGCGAGGCAGCAGGGTGCCGCGGTGCTCGCGCAGGCAATCCTCGCCGTTGATGTAGGCGTTCAACACGTTGAAGGCCGTGTCCTGTGAGCCCGGCGTGCCGAACCCGCTTGGCGTGCTGCCGCTGCCGTTGCCGTCCATCGACATGTCGGCCCGGTTTCGCGGCACGTAGACGGCGTCGTTCCCGCCGAACCCGTCGGCGTTGATGTCGTTCGACACGACGTAGGTATAGGGCGCCCCCGATTGGCCGACGTAAATGAGCGACAGCTGGACGCCCCACTTCACGTCCATCGTCCCGCTCGCGGTGATCTTGTGGGGGATGTCGAACGCCGACGTTCTGAGGTTGCGGTTCGCGATCGTGCCGTCGAGCGTCGTAAAACGGTAGTTCGAGCTGGCGATGCTCGACGTCAGGGAGAACAGGTCCTCCGTGTGCGAGTACGTGTAGCCGACGTCGAACTCGACCCCGTTGCTGAAGCGCTTCTGGAGCTGGGCGGTGAGCGACAGCGAACGGTCGTCGCTCTTGTTCGAGTGGCGCAGCACGTCGCGGAAGCTGCTCGTGAGACGAGCCGTCGTGTCGCTGGCGGAGCTCGCCGACCCGGTCCCGGGGGCGAACGTGCCGTACAGCGGCCGACCCCCTTCGCCGCTCCAGCTGCTCAGGATGCCTCGCAGGTTCACGTCGCTGATGTAGAACTGGTTGATCGACTTCGTGTAGAGGAAGTCGAACGTGCCGACCATGTCCCACGGAAGTCGGTGGTCGGCCCCGAGGGCGATCTTCAGGTTCTGAGGAAACTTGAAGTCCTTATCGAAGAAGACGATCGACGGCGTCGGCTGCGTCGCCGGTCCACCACCGGCGCATTGACTGTAGGCACTGTCGAGGCTGAAAAACGGCATCGTCGCGGCGGTGGTGCAGGTCAGCGTCGCCTGCTCGCGTCCCGTGTTTCCGAACGCATTCGACACCCACACGTACGGTGGCCGGCCGCTGAAAACGCCCACGCCGCCCCGCACGAGCGTGGAGCCATCCCCGGTCACGTCGTAGTTGAACCCCAGCCGGGGTGACCACAGCGCGTTCCCGGACGGGAACGCGCCCGTGTTGATGCCGAGCACGGACGCGGCGAGCGCGGGGTTTGAGTCGGGCTTGTCCAGGTCGGGGATGTCGACGCGCAGGCCCGCCGTGATCGAGAGGCCGCGCCGCAGCGTGATGTTGTCCTGCGCGTAGAAGCCGTACTGGCGAACGTGAAAGTCCGCGTTGGGGCCCTGGGGACGCAGCGCGACGGCCCGCTCGTATCGGAACGGGTTGCCCAAGAGCAGCGAGTCGGGGCTGCGGAAGCTCCACACCCCCAGCGACGCCGGGAAGAACACGTTGAAGAAGTGGAAGAACTCGTTGTGCGTGCCCACCGTGAGGAGGTGTGCGCCACGCGAGAACGTCAGGTTGTCGGTGACCTCGTAGATGTCCTGATCGAGAGAGTTCCCCTGGGAGAACCGCTCGGCGCCGGCGGCGATGTTGACGGTGCTCCCCCGGTCGCCCTGCACGAAGATCAGCGGGACGGCGTTGGGCAGGGCGCGCTTGTCGCGGATGCGCTGGTACCCGAGCAGCAGCTCGTTGGAGTAGTGTCCGGCGACGGCCGCCGTCCACTTTGTCTTGGCCGTGTTCGTCTGGGTGCGGAAGTTGTAGCCGCTGCTCGACAGCTCGTAGCCGTCGCGGAACCCCGTCGCGGTCGAGTTGCGGATCAAGACGTCGCTGTTGGCGTCGACGAAGTTGTACGACGCCTCGAGCTGGCTATTGGTGCCGAGCTGGGCGGTGAGCTTCCCGAAGATGTTCTTGTCCGGGTTGCCCAGGGTGGGGGCCTGCCACGTACCGGCATCGAAGCCGTACACATTCCGCAGGATCGAATCGACTCGGTCGGCGGTGACCTGTCGGATGCCGACGCCGACCGAGTCCCGCCCGCCCGTCGTATCGGAGCCGATCTGCTGCCCGGCCCACGGCGCCTCACGGTGCTGCACGTCCACCGCGGCGAAGAAGTGCAGCCGGTCCCGGATGATGGGCCCGCTCACGGTGGCGCCCCACTGAAACTGGGTGAAGTCCGTCGCCTTCACGTTCGCCGTGTCCTTGCCGACGAAGTCCTGGTTCTGCTGGAACGCCCAAGCCGACGCGTGGTACTCGTTCGTGCCGGACTTCGTGACGGCGTTGATGAGCCCGCCCGCGAAGCTGCCCTGGCGGATGTCGAACGGCGCGATCAGCACCTGGTATTCGCGCACCGCCTCGATCGAGATCGGGTGCGCGTTGGCCTGGCCGCCCGGCGTCCCGGTCGCCGCGAGTCCGAACACGTCGTTGTTCACACCGCCATCGATCTGGATGTTGTTGAAGCGGTTGTTCTGGCCGCCCAGGGTGGCGCCCGGCACGCCCGCGGTGACGACCTGCGGCACGGTCTGGATGAAGTCGGTGAAGTTGCGGCTCAGGCTCGGCAGCCGGTGGATGGAGGAATCCGACACGTACGTCTGCGCGCCGGTGCGGGAACGGGAGACCCGCGGGTCGTTCTCCCCGGTGACCGTCACGGCCTCCACCTCCACCGCGGCGCGCTTGAGCGACACGTCGACCAGGAAGCGCTGACCCAGCGCGAGCTGGAACGGCGTGCTGCGCGACGTCTCGAAGCCGAGGGCGCGGGTCTGGAGCGTGTAGGGCCCACCCACCGCCACGTTCTCGAAGTTGTAGCGACCGTCGTCGGCCGCGCGGCGTGAATAGCGCTGTCCCGTGGATGCGTTGGTCAGCGTGACGAGCGCGGTCGCCACGGGGGCGCCAGCTTCATCAGTCACTCGCCCGGCCACGGCCGCCGAGGTCACGCCCTGCGCGGTCAGCGTGCCGGCAGAGAACACGACGGCCATCGCGGCGAGCGCCCATACCGACCAGACTTCCTGTTTCATCCGAGGGATCTCCACAGCACGACAGGGAGCAAGGGCGGGGAAAAAATGTCCCGCGGCCGAGACGTCGTCAAGCCGCAGCGATGTCACGCCCGCGTCACGCGGCGCAGCCAGACGTAGTAGACGGGAATCCCTGCGAGGATGACGGCGAACGCGAGGCCCGTGAACAGCGGGTCCTGCCACAGCGCGTTGCCGAGCATGTACAGCGTCGCCACCACGAACAGCGCGGGCACCACGGGATACCCCACCACCCGCACCGGCCGCGGCAGCACGGCGGGCGGCCGGCGCCGCCGCAGCGTGAACACCGCCGCGGCCGCGAGCGCGTAAAACGGGAAGATCGCGACCACGAACTGGTCGGCGAGCTGCTGGAACGTGCGGAACGACACGTAGATGATCCCGAGCAGCGCCGTCAGGACGATCGCGACCCAGGGCGTCTGAAACCGCGGGTGCACCCGCGCCACGTGCTTGAAGAACAACCCGTCGTCCGCCATCGCGAAGAAGATGCGCGGCGCCGTGAGCATCGACCCGAGCAGCGTGCTGAAGGTGGCCACCATGACCACGAGCGACACGAGGCCCACACCCAGGCGCCCCAGAATGATCTGCGCCGCGTCCGCCGCGACGAGGGGCGAATGCGCCATCTGGCCGATGGGGAGCAGATAGAGATAGGCGGCGTTCACGAGCAGATAGATCGCGACCACCGCGCCCGTGCCGATGATCAGCGCGCGCGGCAGGTTGCGCTCGGGGTCCCGCACCTCGCCGCCCACGAACGACAGGTCGCCCCAGCCGTCGTACGCCCACATGACCGACACGAGCGCCAGCCCGAACAGGCCGCCCGCGACGGGGCCTCCCGCCGACGCGAAATGAGTGAAGTTCCCCCGCCCCCCCCCCACGGCGAACGCGAGCAGCACGAGCACGGCCAACGCCCCGTACTTCGCCGCGGTCGTCAGGTTCAGGAGCAGCGCGCTCCACCGCACGCCGACGTAGTTGAGGGTCGCCGTCAGCACGATCGCGAGCGCGGCGACCCAGTGCACGGCGCCGTCGTAGGGGGGGCGCGTCGGGTCGAGCCCGAGCGAGCGCAGGAAGTACTCCGCGAACGGGGTCGCGATGGCGCCGAGCGCGGAGGCGCGGATCAGGAGCAGCTCGGCCCACCCGAACAGGAAGGCCGGCAGCCGCCCGAACCCCTCGCGCAGGTACACGTACACGCCGCCCGAGCGGGGAAACAGCGCGGCCAGCTCCGCATACGTGAGGGCCCCGCACAGCGCAAGCAGCCCGCCCAGCGTCCAGACGCCGAACAGCGGGAGGGGCGCCGGCACCCGCTCCGCGATGATCGCCGGCGTCCGGAAGATGCCGCCGCCGATGGTCGAGCCGACGAGCACCGCGACCGCGCTCCACAGACCCAGGCGGCGCGGCAACCGGTCGCCCCAGCGGTCGGCCGCTGGCGCGGGAGTGGAAGATCGAGCCATGCGGCGCCAAATGTAATGCGCGGCTAAAGCCGCGGCTCGGCCCTGCCGCTGAAGCGGCGTCAGTTCACCGACAGGGCCGAGCCGCGAGTTTACCCGCGCACTTAGATTTCGACCACCATGACTCGTGCGTTCACGCGGCTCGCCTGGACCGCCGCCGGCTTCACGTACCTGCTCATCATTCTCGGCGCCATCGTCCGAATCACCGGCTCGGGGATGGGCTGCGGCGAGCACTGGCCGCTGTGCAACGGCAAGCTGCTTCCGCCGCTCGATCTGCCGACGCTGATCGAGTACACACATCGGCTGGTCGCGGCCAGCGTCTCCATTCTGGTCCTGGCGCTCGCCACGTACGCACGATGGCTCCGCGAGGGAGCCGGGAGCAGGGAGCAGGACTCGTCCAACGGCCCCATCGCCGTTTCGTCCCACCGTCCGACCGTCCGACCGTCCGTCGCTCCTTACGCCGCTCTCGGCCTGCTCGCGCTCCAAGTCGCCCTCGGCGCGCTCACGGTGAAGCTCGAGCTACCGCCCTGGACCGTGATCCTCCACCTCGGGACGGCGATGCTCCTGCTCGCGACGCTGATCGTGGCGGCGCGGGGGTCCCTTGCCGCCCCGCCCTCACGGGCGGGGCTTGTGGCCCTGATCCTGGGGTTTGTGACCGTGCTGTTCGGCGCGCTCACGGCAAACCTGGGCGCGGCGAGCGCCTGCCTCGGCTTCCCGCTCTGCAACGGCCAGCTCGTCCCGGACGGCAATTACCTGCAGCACATCCATTGGACCCACCGGCTGCTCGCGTACACGCTGTTCGGGTACTCCGTGTGGTGGGCCGTCCGCACCAGGCAACGCGGGGCGTGGGGCGTGGTCGCCCTCGTCACGCTCCAGGTCGCGGTCGCCGCCGCGATGGTGCTGCTGGCGCTTCCCCCCCCCGGCCCGCTCCAGGCGGCGCACGTGGCGGTGGGCGCGGCCGTGTGGGCCGGGCTCGTCCTGGCGGTGTTGTGAAGGCATTCCCTTCGCCCGGCGCGCTGGCGCGGCTGTGGCCGCTCATCCGGCCGTACCGCTGGCGGCTCGTCGTCGCCACGGTCTGCCTCATCGCCAGCGCCGCCGTGGGGCTCGCGTTCCCGCAGATCGTGCGCGGCCTGCTCGACGCCGCGTTCGTACGCCACGACGGCGCGCTGCTCGACCGCATCGCGCTGGTGCTCATCGGCTTGTTCACGCTGCAGGCGGCGAGCAACTTCGCGCAGACCTACCTCCTCTCGTCCACGGGCGAGCGGGTGGTGGCGCGGCTGCGCGAGGAGCTGTTCCGCCATCTGCTCCGGCTGTCGCCCGGCTTCTTCGCCGAGCGGCGCACCGGCGAGCTCGTGAGCCGCCTCGCCGCGGACATCGGGACAGTCCAGGGGCTCGTGAGCTATCAGCTGTCCGAGTTGGCCCGCCAGACGCTGTACCTGGTCGGCGGCATCACGCTCCTCACGCTCACCAATCGCGCGCTCACGCTCACGGCCGTCGTGGTGGTGCCGTTCGTCGCGGGCTCGGCGGTGTTCTTCGGCCGCCGGCTGCGGCGCATCAGCACCGGCGTGCAGGACAAGGTCGCCGAGGCGACGGCGGTGGCGGAGGAGGCGTTCAGCCAGATCCGCACCGTGCAGAGCTTCGTGCAGGAGGCGTGGGAGGCGGCGCGCTACGGGGGGCGCATGGCGGAGGTCGTCCAGGTGGCGATCCGCCGATCGGTGGTGCGGGGCGTGTTCTTCGCGGTGATCACCTTCGCCACGTTCGGCGGCATGGCGGTCGTGCTGTGGGAGGGCGGGCGGCTCGTGCTGGGCGGGGCGCTCAGCGCCGGCACGCTGGTGCAGTTCCTTCTCTACACGGTCTTCATCGCGGCCGCCGTCACCGCCCTCACGAGCCTGTTCTCGAACTACCAGGAGACGGTGGGCGCCGCGCGGCGCGTGTTCGAGCTGCTCGAGACGCCGCCGGCGATCGCCGATCCGCCGGAGCCGCGCACGCTACCCTCCCCCGTCGGCGGCCACGTCGCGGTGGAGCACGTGAGCTTCCGCTACCAGCCGGCGCTGCCGCTCGCCCTCGACGACGTGTCGCTCGCCATCGCGCCGGGCGAGGTCGTGGCGCTGGTGGGGCCGTCAGGCGCCGGGAAGACGACGCTCGCGAACCTGCTGCCGCGGTTCTGGGACGTCACGGCCGGACGGATCACGCTGGACGGCGTGGACAGCCGCGCCCTGCGGCTCGCCGAGCTGCGGCACGCGATCGGCATCGTGCCGCAGGAGCCGGCGCTGTTCTCGGGCAGCGTGCTCGAGAACATCGCCTACGCGCGACCCGACGCGGCCCAGGCGGAGGTCGAGGCGGCGGCGCGGGCGGCGCATGCCCACGAGTTCATCGCGCGGCTGCCGCAGGGCTACGGGACGCTGGTGGGTGAGCGGGGCGTGAAGCTTTCCGGGGGCCAGCGGCAGCGCATCGCCATCGCGCGCGCGCTGCTGAAGGACCCGCGCGTGCTGATTCTCGACGAGGCCACGTCGAGCGTGGACGCGGAGAGCGAGCGGTTGATCGAGGAGGCGCTGGCGCGCCTGCTCGAGGGCCGGAGCACGTTGATCATCGCGCACCGGCTCTCGACGGTGCGGCGGGCGGACCGGCTGGTCGTGCTCGACCGCGGGCGGGTGGTCGAGGAGGGTGCGCACGACGCGCTGCTCGCCCGGGGCGGGCTGTATGCACGGCTGTACCAGCGGCAGTTCCGGGACGAGGAAGCGCCGATTGGCAGCGGCGCGCAGGACGGATGACGGCCCTAACAAGGAGAAGGCGCCCGCCGAAGCACGGGCGCCTTGGGCTCAGTGGCCGGGCTCCGGCCCTGACTAGGACACCGTTACAGGCTCGGCACTGCACGTGGTGGACCGGCCTTGGTTCTTGGCGTCGCCACTGTAGGTGGCCCGCCAGCGCCAGGTCCCTGCCGCCGTCGACTTGAACCCCGGTGAGGTCGTGTACGTGCCGGCCCCGGTGACGTTCACCGTCTGCGTGTAGGCCGGCGTGCCGGCGCACGTGGACTGACTTGGGGTGAACAGCCTGAACGTGATCGTCCCGCTCAGCACGCCGGTGCCGCCCCCGAGCGTCGCCGAGTCGTTGAGCGTATCCCCCACCACTGCGGTCGTCGGGTTCGCGCTGGTCGAGAGCGTGGTGATCGCCTTCGCGTTGATCGTCACGAAGTAGTTCGGCGATACGCCGCTCGAGTTGTCAAAGATTTCAGCCACGAACCAGTGGGTCCCGGCCGGATACTGGTGGTCGCCGGTGGCTTGCGGCTTGGACGCCGTCGCGCCCGCACCGCCGTCTTCGAAGCAGGCCGTGCCGAAATTGGCTACGGTGCTGTCCGAGCAGGCGTAGATGTCCACGTCGGGGGCCAGCGCTCCGCCGGTCCAGTCCACCTTGAAGTTCAGCACCGTATCGTGCGGCAGGACCAGCTCGAACATCATGCAAGGCCCAGTAGAGCCGAAGCCCAAGGCGGCCTCCGGGCACACGGCGGAATTGTCCACCGGCGTCGTGCCGATGGTCATGCGCGACGTGTCACCGGGGGCAGGGAGAATCGGGGTGATATTCGGCGCCGTCTGCCACGAGCTGTCTCCGGCCCAGAAGTCGCCCGTCTGCGTCACGACCTGGGACGAAGGTACTGTAAACGTCTTACCGGGAACGTACGGTAGCACCGTGCCGGCGATGTGGAGCGAATCCGCGGACGAGAACGGCACCAGCACCTTGATCTGCGTGGCCGAGTTCGCGATCATCGTTCCGGCGACCCCCCCGCCGAACGTCACCGTATCCGCTGTGGGATCGAACCGGAAAGCGCCGCTCGCGCTGAGCGTCAGCGTGTCGCCCCCCTTGGGCGTCGCGCTGGACAGCGTGCCGTCGAACACGAAGGGCGCCGGGAGCACGTTGATCCGGGCCGAGTCCGCCAGCCCCAGGCCTGTGACGCGCGCGTAGGCCGGTCCGCGCAACAGGGCCGTGATCCTGAACACGCTCGTCGTCCGCGTCGGGTCCGGTTGCACACCGGTCGCCAGCGCGACCGATGCGATCGTCGGCGCAGTGGATACGGCCTGCACCTGCCCCTGCAACGGGGTGCCGGCCTCGTCGAGGATCTTGACGGTCACCGTGGCGCTATCCCCCTCGTTGAGGAAGAGGGTACCGGGGTTGATGAACACCGTCTGGGGCTGACCTGCCAGGTCCGCCGTCGGGTCTGATTTGCAGGCGCCCACGACGAGCGCCGCGGCCAGCGCGCACAGCCGCACAGAGACACGTGAGTTCATGCCGACCTCTCGCTTAGTGGTCTCACCCGTTCCTAGAACCGCTGCACGTCTTCCACCGCCTCGGGCCCGAGCAGATCTCGCCAGTTAGGCCGGCTGGACTCGCGCCGCTCGTCGGTCCAGATGAGCACGTAGTTGCCGAACCGCGTCACGTCGTAGAACACGAACTTCCGCGCGCGCACGCGCGTGTACTTCCACACTTCGTAGGGCGCCGTGCTCCCCGCTTGCGGCCGGCTCAGCACCTCGTCCGGCGCCCCGTACCGGATGAAGATCCGGCCCCGATCGGTGCGCCATCCCGGGATCGCGGCGGTGCCCCCCTCGCGAAACCGGCGGTTGGCTTCCCCGATCGCCGCGTAGAACCGGTCCGCCTCTTCGTTGCGCGGCGTACCCGGCGTGGGATCGCGCTTGACCCAGAACTCCCGCAAGAACCGCCGCTTCCCATCCACCGTCAACGTCGGGTACAGCCCTTGCTCGCTCGCCTCCATCAGGTAGATCAACGGCTCGTACACGCTGTCCAGCTGCGCCTCGCTCAGCGTCGTGAAGCGGTCGGGGCGCTCGGGTCTCGGCGCGGCGGCGATCGCCGCGGCGGTCTCGAACCCAGCCATCCCGAAGTCCCCGCTCCGCACCACCTCTCCCCCCCCTCCCCCCCGCCCGCTCGCCGTGGCCTCGAGCCGGTAGCTCCCCGGCGGCAGCCCACTGAGATCGAGCACTCCTCGCGCCGCGCCCCCGCCCGCGGCGAGCGGCAGCTGCTGGGGGGGAGTGGCGACGATCTGCACTCCCGCGACGGTCTTCACCCGCAGCACTACACTCGCCGTCTCGGGCCGCGGCGTGTACAGCTCCAGATAGTACCCGAGGCTCGACTGTTGCGGCGTCAGCACCGGCCGCCCCGACGCCTCGATGCGCAACCCGCCCTTGCGGATCTCACCCGGCCGCGTCGCGCTGTCGGCGGCGCCGGCCACCTCGCGGATGCCGGTGGCGAGGAGCAGGTCCGACGCCTCGGGCGGTGCGTCGTACGCCCTGAACTCCAGGTGCTGCCGGCTGACCCGTCCCGTCGCCGAGTCCGTGATCGCGACATCGACGGCGTACCGCCCCGGTCGCGCGGCGAAGGCGAAGTGCTCCGCCAGCGACGCACTCGCCACCCCCAGCATCGCGGCCGGCACGCTCTGGCTCCACGACTGCGAGGTCAGCTCGAGCCCCGCGCTGTCGTGCACCGTCAACGACACACGGTACGCCGCCCCCCCCCGCCCGCCGCCGGGGAGCGGGCTCACCGCCGAGACCGGCACGCGACAGAAGCCGTCCACGGCCGTCACCGCCCCCGCACTCCGATAGAACCGGACGACGTCCAGCTGGACGTTTTCCGACTGCTGCGCCAGCGCCAGCGCGCCGACCGCAGCCCATCCGGCGAGCGTGCTCCTACGCTGCACCCCCAACACCGTGCTGCTGCGGCGGCCGGTCTACCAGCCGACGCTGAAACTCAAGTAGTTCGTCCCACCCAGCAGCCCGAGATCGCGCCACGCGTAGTCGAACCCGAGCTTGAAGTCGCCCTTGCCGTACGAAATGCCGCCGCCCACGGCCAGCCCGTAGCTCGTGAAGCTGCCCGAGCTCTGGCTGGTGGTGATCCCCTGCAGGTCGATGTCGCTGATGTTGTTGGCGGGCTGGATGGTATAGCTCCCCCGCCCGGCCAGCGAGAATCCCGAGTTGCCCAGGTTCGTCCCGGCCCACTCCAGGCCGGCCCCGGCGCCCGGCTTGTTGTTGTTGGGCTGATCGAACTCGGAGAGCAGCGTGATGCGATTCGCCCCTCGATTGAACAGGTCCAGCGCCACGCTCACGCGGAACAGGACGGGGAGGTCCCAGCCCGAGGCCCGGAGCCGCGCCGGCTGCGGCTCCTGCGGCACGTCGGGCGTGCCCAGCGGCGGCGTCCGCGACACTCCGGCGTCCAGGCCCGGGCCGTCGTGCCTGAGCTGCGAGCCCAGGTTCTGGAGCACGAAGGCCGCGCGGATGGGCCGTTCCCCGATCGTGGCGTGGAAGTTAGTCCCGAAGTCCACGGCGAAGGCACCCGCACGCGTGTCGGCGAGCTTGTCGTTGATGAACTTGACCGAGAACCCAGCGGAGAAGCGGTCGGAGAAGTTCTGGCCGTAGGTCGCCTGCACGAAGGTTTCGGCGACGGAGTACGTCTGGCCCGTACCGTCGGGTTGGTCGACGGTGTACACCGGCTGATCGCTGAACCCGAACGTCCCGAGGCTCAGCCCGACGGCACGCGCCCCGCCCGCCAACGGAAACCCGATGCCGACCCACGAGTAGCGCGTGTCGGCGACATAACTGTAGGTCGACACCATCGCGCCGGGCCGCGCCAGCTGCGCCAACCCGGCGGGGTTGTAGTACAGCGACGTCACGTCGGTCGCCAGGGCGGCGTAGGCGCCGCCCAGCGCCGCACCGCGGGCGCCCGCCCCGAGCAGCAGGAATTCGCCCGAGGTTCCGCCGTACGCGGTGTTGTCATTGCGGATCGCGGTCACCTGCGCGGCTGCCGGTCCGGCGAGCACCGCGGCCAGCCCGATCGCGCACAGTCCACGAGAGAGCAGCTTCGTCATGGCGATCTCCTCAAGGCGCGAAGTTGACGACGGTGAACCGGCCCACTTTGGTCTGGCCCCCGGGCGTCTCGATGTGGTAGAAGTAGACCCCGGACGCCACGAACTGGTTGTTCCGGTTCCGCAGGTTCCAGGTCGCCTCGCCACCCCCCGTCGGATCGTTGACCGGAATGATGTTGACGAGGACGCCGCTCACCGAGTAGATGCGGATGAGGCACTGCTCGGGGACGTTGACGAACTTCAAGAACTTCTGGTTGGCGGTGATTTCCAGCGCGTTCGCCACGTAGTACGGATCCGGGACGGTGTGCACTCGGCTCAGGTCCGCCGGCGAATTCGGCGGGATGACGGCCGGGGTGCTGGTGACCGCCGCCAGCCGCAGGCCCGGCACCGGTGGATTGGACGCTGTCGGGGCGAACGCGTACGACCCGCTGGCCTTCGACACGAGCCCGAAATAGGTGCGGAGCGTCCACACCGTCGGACTCGCCGGGAGCGTGTTCGTGAGGAAGATGAACGGCTCGCCGTTGATGTACATCCCGAAGCCGTTGCCGTCGGAGAGCTTGTCGCCCGTGACGTCGACCGGACCGAGCGTCGCCGAGTCGGCGTATCCGCGGGTGTCGCACCCGGTGTTGTTGATGCTCGACGCCCCGGGGAGGCAGGCACCGTCGAGAAAGTCCACGTATGTGACGACGCCGTCTGGTGTGCTGGCCGCCCCGACCGTCGTCCCGACGACGTCGGTCCGGAACCCGTACGAGGCGCGGTTCTGAGCGTTGAACGGCACGGCGACGTGGTGCGTCACGTCCATCACCGAGTCCACTTTGCCCGGGGTCGTCCCCCAGTACACCTTCATGTCCGCCGCACGGAACAGCAGCCGGGTCTCCTGGTCGAAGCGGCGGAATAGGGCGTTGACGGTGTCCGACACGCCGGGGCCGCAGGGGTGCAGACGCACCGGGCGGCATATCTTGGTCACGCCGGTGAGTTGGCCGTGCAGGTCTGCCTTACTGACGGGATCGGTCAGCGTCGGGTCGGTCATCGTCTCGTTCGCCCCGTCGAACCAGCGGGAGCCACCGTCCGCGTTCATACCCGGGACGGTTTCGAAGAACGAGCCGTTCACGTCGGTATGCCAGTCGATGTCCTTCGACGTCTCCGTGACGGCGCCCACCTCGGTTTGGCCGGTGAACTGCGCCGCGAACGGCACCGGCCCCAGCTTCTGGGTCTTGGCGAGGTTCGTGTCCGCCGGAATCACCGCGCTGGCGGGCCCGAACGTGATCGTCCCGTCCTCCACGCCCAGCACCCCGTCCGGCCCGAACTTGCTGGCCGTGGACACGGGACCGAGGCCGGAGAAGTAGTAGGTCACGGTCTGGAAGCCCGGCGTGACGGAGTCGATGCGGATGAGCGCCTGCGAGTTCGGCTTGAGCAGCTGGTCCGCGAACAGGCTCACGCCCAGCCCCTCGAAGCGGCCGGTCGGCACCGCGGGCCCCGAGAACGTGCCCTTCGTGGCGTCGATGGTCGGGTTCGCGGCGTTGGGATTCAGGGTGCTGCCGTCCCCGCCGATGGTCGCGAACGTGACCGGCCCGGCGGGCGTCCCCTGGTTCGTCGCGGCGCGTCGCGGCGTCACCTTCTTCGTGACCCGCGGCGACTCGAGCGAGGTCGGGCCCGACTTGATGGAGTTCAGGTCGAACGCCGTCACCGCGTACACGTAGGAGAACGAATTGAGCACGTTCTTGTCCACGTACACGAACGGCACGCCCGTATCCTTCAGCGACGGGCACAGCTGGCTGACGCACGATTGGGTCACGACGGCGGTGTCGGCCTTGAGGTTGATGACGCCGGTCGTAAAGAGCTCGGTGCGGCCGCCCGGCGGAATCTGGATGATGTCGCCCGCCAGCCCGGTGGGCCAGCTGGGCGACGGCGACGGGCCGCTGATGACCGGGTTCGCGGCGAAGGTGACGGGGCAGTCCTGCTGCAAGCCGAGCTCCGGTGCGCACTGCACCAGTCCGTCGCCGTTGCGGTCGCCGTAGTCGATCTGGCCGGTATAGTCCACGAAGCTCGTGCCGGCGTAGTCGAACTGCGCCACCAGCTCGAGCGCGTTGGCGGTGCGGCCGCGGTAGATCCGATAGCCCTCGACGTCGAACTGCCGGAAGTCCGGGTCGAACAGCGGGTTCGCCTTCTTGCCGAGCCCCGGATTGGCTGGATCGACGAGCACCGAGTCCAGGCTCGCGATCGCGTAGAACGGATCGCCGGACGTCTCCGAGCGGCTCTGCGTCCACACGACCGTCACCTGATTGTTGCCCGGCACCAGGTAGAAATTCGGCGCGTCCGGGGAGAACGGCAGCAGGAACCCGTTGTCGTATACCGCTTGCGCCACCAGCGCTTTCCCGAGCAGCGAGCGCGGCACGACGGTCACCTCGTCCTGCGTCACGCCGTTCGCGTCGGCATCGGTGGACGACACCCATCCCGCGATCTTGTCGATGAGCCGGATCGAATCGGTCTGCACCCCGGTCAGGCCCACGCCGTCCGTGCCCGGCTTCGTGTCGAAGGACGCACCCTTTTTGACGTACGGCGTGCCGGTGCCATTGTAGGGCGCGGCGTTGATGTAGGCCACGACCACGCTGCGCGCTTCGCCCGGCGGCAGCGCGAGCGGCCCCGACGCCTGGTAGAAGCGCGCGTCGCCCTGCAGCTGGCCGAGGAAGCAGTAGTGCCGTGCCCGCACCAGGGAATCGGTGGTGGGCGTCCCTGGGGGCCCCGGGCTCGGGTTGCACGGGTTGTCCGCCGGTCCGAGGAAGCCCGACAGATAGCGGTACAGCTGGTTCACCCCCACGGCGTCGGGGAACCCGGTCGCCGAGTTCAGCTCCTGCGAGAACATCGTCAGTCCGACCTGCTTCCCCGAGGCGTCGGTGGGCGAGCGCAGGTACTTGATGCCGATGAACCCGGTCGCCGCCGCGAACGGCGGGCCGAAGATGGTGGGGGGGTACTGCCACCCGACGTCGGGCAGGAACGTTCCCGTGTACTCCGCCCCGACGTTGAACGGGATGAACGCCGTCGCGTAGTTCTGGTTGAAGACCGCGACGTCGGCGTCCATGCCCTGCGCCACGTACAGCGAATCAATCGTGTAGCCGGTGTCCGGGATGGTGACCTTGAACTTCGCCTCGTTGATGTCCTGGAACTGATCACCGATCGCCGCGATCTCCGTCTGGAGCAGGCCGGGGATCGTGCTGTTCGTGTATTTCCCCGACGTCGACCGCGCGGTGACGTTATAGAACGTGTAGATGATGTAGATGATGTCTTCGTTGCCGCTCGGATAATTCCAGGCGAGGATGCGCTCGTCCACGGCGATGCCCATCGGATGGGTGCGACCCGTCAAAAACCCCGGGTTGCCCTCCCAATAGCGCACGAACACGTCCCCCTGCGAAATCGCATCGCTCCCGAGCAGGATCGGGTTGTAGATGTTCGGGTCGAGCACCGTCTTGGTGGGCGGGCTGCTCCAAGTACTCACGTCCGCCGGTTCGAGCCGGCTGAACACCAGCGACTGGGGGTCCCCCATCGCCTGGTCGCCGCGGGGGTCGAAGAAGAAGGCTCCCACCGTGTCGCTGCTCCCCACCGGGTGCGCGAACGGGCTGTTCTTGATGATCCCGGCGAGCTGCAGCCCCGAGTTGAAGATGTACTGGTCCGGCGTGCCCTTGGGCCAGAAGCCGCCGCCGCCCACCGGCGACCCGGCGAACGCCACGCAGATCTCGCCGATGTTGTCGACGCCGCACACCTGCTGGTTCACCTGGAACAGGTAGCCGGCGGAGGCGAAGAGCCTCGAGGCGCGCGGCCGCGTGGGTTTGGCGGCGGCGACCGACGCGCCGAGCGTCGCGCCCGCGAACGCCACGAGCAGCGCGGCCCGCACCGAGCGAATAGACGACGTTGAACGCATAGCCGACTCTCCTCGACTAGCGGCAGCCGAGGGCGGCGTCCCGGGAATCACCGGAGCGCCGCCCGCCGCCGCCCGTTTAGAAGTTCACCTCGATGCCGACGCGAATGTGCCGCGGGCTGCCGTTGAACCGTTGCAACCCGAAGAACGCGTCGTAGTAGGCATTCAGGGCACGGTTCTGCTCGGCCAAGGTGTACAGCTGGTTGCCGTTGCCGAACCGCGCCTCGACCCGTCGCAGCGACTCGCAGTTCACCGGGCTGCCCCAGGTGCTGCACGGCGTGCTCAAGTCGATCGTGCCGTCCGACTGCAGCGTGCCGGCCTGAAGCGCCTCGCTCGCCAGGTTCTGCAGCTCCGGGCTCAGCGTCTTGTCCTTGAGCAGGCTGTTCGTGACGTCGCCCGTCTCGGCGTACGCCCCTTCGACGTTCTTGAAGTTCAGCAGGTTCCTGACGTCCGCGTAGAACGTCCAATCGAGCCGGCCGAACCGGAATCCCTTGTTCAGCCGCAGGTCGATGTTCTTGGTCCAGGGGAGAGTCGACGTGTTGAGATTCTCGGCCGCCCGGCCCCCGAGGCCGAAGTTCAGGTGCGGCACCGTCTGGCCGTCGCCGTTGTTGACGAGCAGCGTGTAGGGCAGGCCGCTGCGCGCGTAGAAGGTGAGGAACGCGCTCGCGTCGCGGACGATGCTGCCGAGCGTCGTGCCTTTCTTCCAGTCGCTCGGGAAGGACAGCGCCATCGCGCCTACGAGGTTGTGCGTGCGGTTGTCGTCGGTCGGCTGCGCCGCTTCGGGCGGCAGCGTGCGGTCGCCGGTGAGGCCCGACACCTGCCGGGCGAAGGTGTTCAAGTACGTGAAGGGATCGGACCCGGTGTTCTTCGACACCTGGAACGTGTACGCCACGGTGGCGTTGAGGTAGTTCCCCACGCGGCGGTCGAGCTTCACGTCGATGCCCTTCGCGTTGCCGAAGTCCGCGTTCGTCAGCACGTTGACGCTCAGCGTCTCCGAGGCCTGCCGCGGGCTCACGTACGGCAGGATGCGGTAGGCGAGGTCGGCGACCTTGTCCTTGTTGTACGCCGACACGTCGAGCACCAGGTCCTGGCTGAACGCGTGCCGCACGCCGAACTCGAACAGGATCGTCTTGCCGAAGTTGGCGTCGCGGCCGAAGGTGTCGTTCGTGTTGGTGAACGACAGGTCGTTGTTCGTCCCCGACAGCAGCGTGGTGAACTCGGGCGACTGCACCTGGTGCGAATAGGAGAGCCGGAAGCCCGTCTTCTCGGTCACCGGGAACGACACCCGCAGCCGCGGCGACAGGGCGTGGTGTCCCTTGGACGGCGTCCAGATGCCCGTGTCGGCGAGGAAGGCGGCGTACTGCGCCGGATCCGTCGCCGCGTCGGGGTACAGCGACGCCCTGGGGTTGTTGAAGATGAAGCCCGGGGTGTTCGAGAAGAGCGCCTTGCTGTCGTAATAGTCCCAGCGCGCCCCGACCTCGAGCACCACGTCACCCAGATCGAGCCGGTCGGCGGCGAACAGGCCGTACTGCACCGGGTGCACGACGTAGGCGTCCATGAAGATCTGGCTCTCGAGCCCGCTGCTCCAATACGACAGGTCGGTCTTCTTGAAGTCGCCGCCCAGCGTGAACCGATGGAACCGGTTCGCCTGCCAGTCCACGACCAGCCGGCCGTTGTACCGGGTCTCCGAGAGCAGCGTGGCCGTGGTGCGCATCCCGAACGTGAAGAACGACCCGGCCTGGAGCCCTTACGGGTTGAGGCGGCCGGCCTGCACGTTGTTCAGGTCGGTGCGGTTCAGCAGCGGCACCTTCAAGCCGTCGGGGTTGTTGGTCCGG
>Ga0209157_1001573_pt1 | contig 18928 bp, 17 predicted proteins | sample GraSoiAngelo_135_FD_185892 | JGI IMG/M metagenome (GOLD analysis project Ga0209157, IMG submission 185892) | Grasslands soil microbial communities from the Angelo Coastal Reserve, California, USA - 14_0929_05_40cm (SPAdes) (version 2) | ecosystem: Environmental > Terrestrial > Soil > Grasslands ...
GGGACGCGAGTGGGCGTGGCGTCGGACGCCGTCGAGACGGCGCACAACCTGGAGCACTCGATCGCGAACGCTGCCCTGCCGAACATCGTGCTGGTCGGAGCGTGCCCTGCCGAGGGGGCGGGTCTGGGTCGTCTGGTGCGACGGGTGGATGTCGTCGTCTGCTCTAGCTTGGCGGCCGAGCGAGTCCGCCAGCTCGCCGCTCCAAGCGTGCAGGTCATGATCGATGATCGGGCGCTGGACCCCCGGGCGATCGAAATGCTCGCGGCCGTCCTGGTCCGACAGAATGGTGACAGCGCGCCGGCCGCGCCGCCTGCCGGCCGGGAGCGCCCGAACGCCCGACCATCCGACGCGCGGACACCGCGCCACAGCACCTCACGCTCGACGACGCGGGGCATCGGCGCTCGGTAGCGCCCGTGACCGCGCCGCCGGCACCTCCGCGTCCAGCGCGCTGGTTTGACGTGTCGAGGGCGGCGCTTGCGGGCTTTGCCGCCGGTGGGCTGATCGGCGGCTTGCTTTGTGGCTTTGGCCACGGCCTGGTGAGCATGGACCTGGTGCTTGCCGGCGGAATCGTCCTGCTGATGCTCCTTCGCCGGCGCCGAGCGGCGACCGCGGCGCCGCCGTGCGCGCCCGTTGAGCTTCCGAGCGGTGTCGAGACGCCGTCCGGTGGACCGGCGGCCGAGCATCCGGGCGGTGACTCGAGCCTCGCTCGGGGAGTCCGGGCGATCCGCCAGACGGATCCGGGATTCGATCCGAGCAGATTCGTCGGGTATGCGGCCATGATGTTCCGCGACACACAGCGCGCGTGGACGACTCGGCACCTCGGTTCGCTGCGTGATCGAGTCACGTCGGAGATGTATGGCAGGCTGCAGGCGCAGCGTGACCGACTCCGGAGCGCCGGTCAGGCAAACCGTGTCGAACAGATCGAGATCGTGGCCGAGATCACAGAGGCGTGGCAGAAGAGTCGTCGCGACTACGTGACGGCGCACATCAGCGGCTCGCTCGTCGATTACACCATCGACGAGACGGGCGATCGCCTCGTGGCCGGCTCGAGGACCCACCCCAGGCGCGTCGAAGAATTCTGGACGTTCATGCGCCCGGCCGGCCTCAACTTCTGGATGCTGTCGGCCATTCAACGCCTCGCAACGAGTCCGGTAGAGGAGCCCTCGCCATGAAGCTGCTGCTCATCCGCCACGCGGCGGCCGTGCCGAGGGGAACGCCGGGTGTTCCCGACGGTGAGCGCCAGCTGACGGCCGACGGCGAGGCCGAGTTCCGCAGCGCCGCCGGAGGTCTCGCCTGGATCGTCGATCCGCCCGACGTGCTGCTCAGCAGCCCGCTCGCGCGGGCGCGCGCGACCGCTGGCATCGCCGCGCGGACCTTCGGGCGCCTCGAGCCCAGGATCGAGCCGGCCCTCGCGCACGGAACCCTCGAGACGATCCTGGCCGCGCTGGCCTCACATGGCTCGACCGCGACGATGGCGCTGGTCGGCCACGAGCCGCTGCTTTCCGCCCTCCTCGCGCGGCTCCTGGGCGTCTCCGACAGCGATCGGCTCGGGTTCGAGAAGGGCGGCGCCGCGCTGGTGGACCTCCCCGACGGTCTTGCGAGCGCGGGACGGCTCGTCTGGTTCCTCGACCCGAGGATCCTGAGGACCCTTGCAGGCCGACGCGAGAGCGCGACGGAGGAGCGGATTCGGGCGCGCGTATTTCGTGAGGAAAGAACGTTCATGGACGTCCTGCGCGATTACGCCGCGAGCATCAGGACGCGACGGCGACACGACAAATCATCCGAGGTCGTTTGACGCAGCTGCTGGCCGTCGTGGATCTCGGATCGACGGCCGTGCGATTCCGGCTCGCGCGGGTCGCGCCGGGTGCCGGCTACCGCGTGCTTGTGCAGGAGCGCGTGGAACGCGATTGGGCGATGGGGCGCCCGGCACGCTGTCCCGCGACGCGATCGACGAAACGCTCCGGGCTGTGCGCCGCTTCGTCTCGCGCCACGCCTCCGACGGCCGCGCCCCGCGCATCGTCGCGGTCGCGACGGCGGCGGTGCGCGACGCCACGGGCTCGTGGCGCGTATCCGGCGCGAGACCGACCACGCGCGGGCCGGGCGACCGGCGCGAATCATCGCGAGGATGAACGGCCTCGTGGACCACCGTCTCATCGAGGAGCTGTACGGTGTCAGCGATGCCGGCCGCGCGCTGCGCTCTCAGCAGCGTCTCTACGAGATCACGGCAGCGGGTGGAGGCTCCGCGTAGCCGGCTGGACCAAGGTCCAATACCCCGCCCGGACGACATCGCCTAGCGTCGAGGTGCCGGCGGTCCGCCGTGAACGTAGCGCAGGGGCTGACGACGACATGGCGGAGCGCCTCTTCGATCGCACAGCTGGCCGGGAGGACACCACGCAGGTGGATGAGATCAAGCGGACGACAGGGCCCCAGACGACAAATGGACGGCGGTGGGAGGTGCAGCTCAGCGCAACGCCACCCGGCGAGTGGCTGGACCTCTTCAAGGTTTCGGGGGAGTCCTCCGCAAAGGCGCTCCCAAAACGCGTGGAATTCGACCGCGCCTCCGCCATCTTCACGAGCGATGAGGACCAGGTGGAGCATTGGATCGAATCGATCGACAAGTGGATCGCCTCGACGAACGCGCGATACCTGATGACCCTGGAACGGGTGCGGCGCGAGCGCTTCGACCGAATCGATGCCGAGACGAAGGAAAAGGAACGAGTCCAACGATTGAACGACCGGTTCAAGGACCTGTAAGGATGGATCTGGCAAGGGAGGCCGAGCAGTGGCATGCGCGGTCGACCCCGCCGGTCGGTTCGATCGGCTACACCGGAAGCTATCGCGAGCCCTCCGCGGACATCGTCGAAGTATCCGTGGTCTCGGTGCTGGAGGCGCGCGGTCCGGACTAGGCCCCTTCTACGCCGTCGTGAGGGTGATCGCGCGGTTCTGGATCTGGTTCTTTTTCGAGCGCGTCGAGGTCCGGCACCGCGAGCGCGTACCGCGCATGGGTCCTGTTCTCCTCTGCATCAACCACCCGAACAACCTGATCGACTCGCTGCTCGTGGGGTCGGTGCTCCCGCGGAAGGTGCACTACCTCGCCACCGCCGCGCTCTTCCGCAACCCGTTCGTCGCCCGGTTTCTCCTCGCCTTGGGGGTGATTCCCGTCTACCGGAAGGCGGACGACCCCGACAAGATGGACCGCAACATCGAGACGTTCGCGGCGTGTGACGAGACGTTCGACCGCGGGCGGGTCATCGCCATCTATCCCGAAGGCGCCACCCGCGCGGAGCCGCGCGTGCAGCGGATCAAGACGGGCGCGGCGCGGATCACGCTCGGCTACGAGGCGCATGCTCCGGGGCGCCTCACGGTCGTGCCGGTAGGGCTCAGTTTCGAGGCCCGCAGGAGGTTCCGCGGGCGCGTCCTCGTGTCTTTCGGCGAGCCGGTCGACGTCTCGTCGTTCCTCGCCGTCTACCGCGGGGACCCGGCGAAGGCGCTGCATTCGCTCACGACGGCGATTCAGTGGGCAATGGAGCGCGAGGTCGTCCACGTCGAGCGCATCGACACAGCGGCGCTCGCGCGCGCCGTGGAGACTCTCTATCGCGGCGAGCTCGAGCGTGAGCTGTGGGAGGAGCGCGGGCTCTCGGGACGGAGGATCGAGCTGTTGCCGCTCTCGGGGTCGATGGCGGACGCGGTCGAGCACTTCCGCGAACAGGACCCCGAGCGCATCGAGCGGCTCTGGCAGCGGATACTCGGTTACCGCGCCGGACTTGCCGCCTACCGGCTCCGTGACGAGGCGGGTCGGACTCGCCTCGAGCCGACGGCGGAGCGCCAACGGGTTGCACGGCCATGGCAGACCATCGTAGGTCTCCCGCTCTTCGCGTACGGCGGGGCCGTGAACTTCCTTCCTTACTACCTCCCGGGATGGCTCGCGGGGCGGACGTCGCGCCGGCAGACGGACTACGCGACGACTCGGCTTCTCGCGAGCATCGTCGCATTCCCGCTCTTCTGGGCGCTCGAGACGTCGCTCGTCGGATGGGCCGCCGGTGTCGCCTGGGCGGTGGCCTTCTTCCTCTCGCTTCCGCTCGGGGGTCTGATCGCGTATCGGTATCTGGTCGGCACGGGGCGCTTGCGCCACCAGCTGAGGTTCGGCGCGCTCCTCCTCACGCGCGCTCAGGAAGCGAGGCGCTTCCTCGCTGAGCGCCGCGAGATCGTCGAGGAGCTCGCGCGCGCCGATCGCGACTACCTGAAGGGGCGCGAAAGGACCGAGATGTTGAAGTAGACGCCGGCCGCCACCTAGCCTCCCAGCGCCCGCCTCACCGCCGGCAGGATCTCACGCGCCACCCGCGCCGTGTAGCCGCGGTCGGGATCGTCGGGCCACGACGGGTTCGGGATCGGATGCAGGACGACGTAGTCGAACGCCGCCGGCGACGCGCGCAGCACGTCGACCAGCTGCTTCACGATGTCCGCCGGCCCGCCGCGCAGGGCGAACGCGTCGGCCGCCTCCGATGGCAGGAAGTCCACGACGCGGCCGCTCGCGTCCAGGTCCGGCGCGTGATGGAAGTCGGGCCACACGTGCCGGTCGCGCTTGAGCGCCTCCGGGTCGGGGCCGGTCCACTTGAGGCCGGGCCGGTCGAAGAGCATCGGCGAATACTCGTAATAGCCGGCCGCCATCGACTTGGCCATCGTCAGCGCTCGCGCCGCGTCGTCGACGAGCACCGTGTGGAAGACGGCGCCCAGACGCACGCTCGCCGGGTCGCGCCCCGCCTCGGCCGCGCCGGCGCGAATCGCCTCGATCGACCCCGCGAGGTTCGCGCGATGCGTCCCGACCCTGATGAAGACGCCGTCGGCGACGCCGCCCGCCATGCGCAGGGTGCGCGGACCGCCGGCGGCGATCCAGATCGGGACGGGCCGCGCGTGCGGCAGCCGCGCGGGGCGCTCGGCCCCGACCTCGACCGCCTCGCCGTCCAGCAGCGCGCGCATCAGCCGCGTGGAGTCCTCCAGTTCCTTCACGCGCGCCGGGCGCAGGCCCGCCAGCCGCACGGCCGTATCGCCGACGCCCCAGCCCAGCAGCACGCGGCCGGGCGCCAGCTCGTCGATCGTCGCGATCGACGAGGCGGTGACGCTGGGGTGGCGGTTGACGGGATTCGCGAGCAGCGTGCCGAGCGTGATGCGCTCGGTGGCGCGCGCCGCCGCGGCGAGGAAGACGTACGTGTCGCGCCGGCGCAGCTGGGAGTCGGGCTGGAAGGCCGCGTCCCAGCCGAGCGCCTCCGCGCGCTTGACGTCGGCGGCGAAGGCGTCGACAGAGCGCGGGTCGAACCGGTTGAGGCCGAATCGTGGAATGGTCATTGCGCTTGGCGAGCGCCTCCGGTGCCGAATCTGCGGCACTCTAGCACGATCGCGTACCATAGGGGCCCGTGATCCAGCGACGACCGTTCGGCCGCACCGGCCACGGAGCGCGGGTCGAACCGGTTGAGGCCGAATCGTGGAATGGTCATTGCGCTTGGCGAGCGCCTCCGGTGCCGAATCTGCGGCACTCTAGCACGATCGGCGTACCATAAGGGCCCGTGATCCAGCGACGACCGTTCGGCCGCACCGGCCACGCCAGCAGCGTCACGCTCTTCGGCGCCGCCGCCCTCGCGCGCGCCAGCCAGGACGAGGCCGACCGCGCGCTCGACATCCTGCTGCGTCACGGCGTGAACCACATCGACACGGCGGCGCGCTACGGTGACTCCGAGCTGCGCATCGGGCCGTGGATGGCGCGCCACCGGAAGGACTTCTTTCTCGCCACCAAGACGGGCAGCCGCGGCGGCCGCGAGGCGCGCGACGACATCCATCGCTCGCTCGAGCGGCTCCGCGTGGATCACGTGGATCTGATCCAGCTCCACTCGCTCGGCCATCCCGACGACTGGGAGCAGGCGATGGGGCCGGGCGGCGCCCTCGAGGCCGCGGTGCGCGCGAAAGAAGAAGGGCTGGCGCGGTTCATCGGCGTGACCGGCCACGGCTGGACGATCGCGGCCATGCACCGGCGCAGCCTCGCGCGCTTCGACTTCGATTCCGTCCTGCTGCCCTACAACTTCTTCATGGCCCAGGACGCGCGCTACCGGCAGAGCTTCGAGGAGGTGCTCGCCATCTGCCGCGAGCGCAACGTCGCGGTGCAGGTGATCAAGTCCATCGCGCGCGGGCCGTGGGCGACGACGGGGCGGAGCCACACGACGTGGTACCAGCCGCTCGAGTCGCAGGCGGACATCGACCGGGCGGTGCACTGGGCGCTCGGCGTGCCTTCCGTTCACCTCAACACCGCCGGCGACCTCACGCTGCTGCCCAAGGTCCTCGACGCGGCCGAGCGCTTCGAGCGCCGCCCGTCCGACGCCGACATGGCGGCCATGGTCCAGTCCGAGCGGATGACGTCGCTGTTCGGTCTCCCCGCCTGAGCGTCGCGATGGGCCGCCTCGATGGACGCGTGGCGCTGGTGACGGGCGGGGGCCGCGGCTTCGGGCGCGCCATCGCGCTGGCCTTCGGACAGGAAGGCGCGGACGTCGTCGTGAACTACCACGCGAACGCGACGGCGGCGGCCGAGGTGGTGGCCGCGCTCGAGAAGCTCGGCCGCCGGGCCCTCGCCGTGAAGGCCGACGTCGGCAGCGAACGCGACGTGCGCGCGATGGTGGACGCGACGCTCAAGCGCTTCGGCTGTCTCGACGTCCTCGTCAACAACGCGGGCATCATGGACCGCGGCCGCTTCGCCGAGACGCCGGTGGGTCACTACGCGCGCATGTTCGAGACCAACGTCACCGGGACCATGCTCTGCACGCGCGCCGTGCTGCCCGCGATGATCGAGCGCACGTACGGGCGCATCATCAACCTCAGCTCGCAGCTCGCGCGCGCCGGCGTGGGCACCGGCGGCTTCGCCGCCTACGCGGCGAGCAAGGGCGCGATCGAGGCCCTCACGCGCGCGCTGGCCCACGAGGTCGGCGAGCACGGCATCACCGTCAACGCCATCGCCCCCGGCGGCATCGACACCGACATGAGCCGCGCGGTCATGACGCCGGAGTATCGCGCGCGGCGCACGAAGGAGCTGCCCGTGCGCCACCTCGGCGGCCTCGACGACGTGGCGTACTGCGCGCTCTTTCTCGCCGACGAGGCGGGCGGCTACCTGACCGGCCAGGTGCTCCAGCCCAATGGCGGCTGGGTGATGCCCTAGCCGGCCGGCACCGGCTCGGCCATCGGCCGGCGCGCGGCCGTCAGCGCCAGCACGCCGACGCCGAGCGCCGCGAACCCCGCGCCGACCGCGAAGCCCGCGCCGTACGAGACGCGGTCGGCGACGGCGCCGATCAGCACCGAGCCCACGACGACGCCGAGGTCCCATGCCCCCGACAGGGTGCCCAACGCCAGCCCGCGCTCGGCTTCGGGCGCGCGCTCGACGACCAGCGCGGCGAGCGTGGGATAGAGCAGCGCGTTGCCGCTGGCCAGGACGAGGGCGGCGAGCGCCAGCGAGAGCGGTGTGGGCGGCAGCGCGAGCAGCAGGTAGGCGACCGCCAGCACCGACATCGCGAACACGCTCACGCGCAGGTGTCCGAGGCGGTCCGACACGCCGCGCAGCAGCGCGCGCCACGTGATCAGCCACGCGGGATAGATGACGAAGAACCACGCGAGGGCCGCCGTCTGTCCCTGGCCGACGGCATAGAGCGGCAGGAACGCAAACACCGAGCTGTGACCGATCGTGGAGAGCACGAGCGCGAAGGACACCGCGAGCGCCGAGCGGCTGATCAGCCGCAGCCGAGGCGGCCCGGCCGCGGCCGGGCCGGCGACGTTGGCCGGCAGGCGCGCCACGATGACCGCGAGCAGGACGGCGAAGGCCACCACCACGGCAAGGGCCAGGCGCATGCCGCCGAGGGCGCGCAGGCCGAACGCCAGCGGCGGACCGACGGCGATGCCGAGCGAGCCGGCGAGGTAGTAGGTCCCGAGCGCCTCGCCCCGGTGCGCGGCCGGGCTGCTCAGCGCGGTCAGCACGCTCGCGGGTGTGGTGATGAGCCCGTTGGCGATGCCGAGGCCGACCATGAGCACGATGATCGCGACCGGCGTCGTCGCGAGCTGGAGCGCCAGCGATGTCAGCGCGAGGGCGGCGATGCCCGGAGCGATGACGGGACGCGCGCCGAAGCGATCCACCCAGCCGCCCACCGTCGGCCGCAGGAACATCGACACGATGGTCATGACGGAGAACAGCAGGCCGACCTGGGTCTTGGTGCCGCCGAGATCGACGACGTGGAACGGCAGCAGCGTGTTGAGGACGATCGAGGCCACGTGGACGGCGGCCGTGATCCCGTAGCAGGCGAGCAGCGTCGGCGTGAAGACGGTCCGCGAGCCGAGCAGGGGCATCCGGCGCTATCCGCGCCGGTCGATCGACAGCTCGTGCGTGCGCGTGTTGCGGGCGACGACGCGTCCGGCCTTCACGACGTAGAGCTTCTCGGCCTGCTCGGTGATGGCCTGCGCCGCGTCGCGCGCGTCGAGCACGACGAGGTCGGCGCGGCAGCCCGCCGCGAGGCCGTAACCCTCCAGGCCCAGCGCGCGCGCCGGATTCGTCGTGATCAATTCCGGCAGCCACGCGAGCTGGTCGAGGTTGCCGAGGTGCGCGGCCATGGCCGTGACGAGCGCCTGGCGCAGGAGGTCGGGATGGCCGTACGGCGTGAAGGGGTTGACGATGTTGTTGGTCGAGATCGAGACGTTGACGCCGGCCTCACGGAGCTCGCCGATGCGCGTGACGCCGCGCCACGTCCGTCTGGCGTCGGTGCGGGCCTTCACGTGCAGCTCGGTGGCCGGCAGGCTGATGACGTGGATCCCCGCCTCGCGGATCCGGTCGATCACGCGCGCGCGGTGCTCCGGCTCGAGCACGTCGAGCAGGCAGAGGTGGCCGAGGGTCACGCGGCCCTGCATGCCGCGCGCGAGCGTCTGGTCGGCGATGTAGCTCGTGGTCAGCTGCGCCGGGTCGTCGCCGGAGTCGGCGTGGAAGTCCAGCGGCACGCCGAAGGCCTGCGCGGTCTCGAAGAACCAGTCGATGTGGGCGCGCTGATCGCGGTCCATGTAGGGACAGCCGCCGAGCGTCTTCAGCCCCGCCTTGAGCGCCTCGCGCAGCAGATCCCTGGTCACCGAGTCGTGGAAGATGCCCTCCTGGGCGAACGCGATCAGCTCGAGGTCGAGCACCCCCGCGAAGTCGGCCTGCAGCCGCCGCAGCGCCTCCACGCCGCGCAGCTCGACGAACGCGTCGATCTCGACGTGCGCGCGCATGGTCGTGCAGCCGTGGCGCACGGCCAGCTCCATCACGCGGCGCGCGCGCCGGTAGACGTCGTCCACGGTGAAGGCCTTCTTCAGCTCGGCCACGAGGGTCTGCGGCGTCGGCCCGCCCGCGCGCAGCCCCTGCGTGCGGTCGGCGATGAACGCCTTGTCCGGGTGGATGTGACTCTCGACGAAGCCGGGCAGCACGAGGCGATCGGTCACGTCGAGCCTCTGGTACCCGCTCGCGTCGAGCCCGGCGCCGGCGCGCTCGATGCGCCCGTCGCGGATCGCGATGTCCTGACGGCGCCCGCCGACCAGTCCCCCGCTCAGCAGCAGGGGCGCCGCCGGCGTTCCCGTCGGCGTCACTGCGCCGTTCACCATTGGCGTAGCGCCCGCTCCGCGGGCTTCACTGCGCCGTCCACCATTGGCGTAGCGCCCGCTCCGCGGGCTTCATTGCGCCGTCCACCATTGGCGTAGCGCCCGCTCCGCGGGCTTCATTGCGCCGTCCAGCCGCCGTCGATGACCAGCTCGCTGCCGGTCACGAACGCGGACTCGTCGGAGGCGAGATAGAGCACGGCGTAGGCGACCTCCTCGGGCTCGCCGTACCGGCCGAGCGGGATGCGCGAGAGCATCAGCTGGTACGTGGCGGGGTCGGCGCGGCGCTTCTCGGTCATCGGCGTCACGATCGGGCCCGGGTGCACGGAGTTCGCGCGGATGCCCTCCTTCGCGTACTGGATGGCGGTCACCTTGGTGAGCAGGCGCACGGCGCCCTTGGAGGCGGGGTACATCGGGCTCGTGATGTCGGTGCCGACGAGGCCGAGCTGCGACGAGATGTTGACGATCGAGCCGCCGCCCGCCCGCCGCATGGCCGGGATGGCGGCCTTGCTGCCGAGGAACACGCCGGTGGCGTTGACGTCCATCACGCGCTGCCACGCCTCGAGCGAGGTGTCCTCCACGCGGCCGGCCGCGCTGATGCCCGCGTTGTTGACGAGCACGTTCAGCTTGCCGAAGCGCTGCTCGGCGAGCGAGACGGCCGCCTGCCAGTCGGCCTCGCGCGTGACGTCGAGCCGCACGAAGGCGGCCTTGCCGCCCTTGGCCGCGACCTCCGCCTCCACCGCGCGGCCCTCGGCCTCCAGCACGTCGCCGATGACGACCTGCGCGCCCTCGCGCGCGAACATCTTGGCCTCGGCCGCCCCCATGCCGCGCGCGCCGCCGCTGATCAGCGCCACTTTCCCCGCGAGTCTCATGTCGGCCTCCCGATCGCGGGCCACCGCTGGCCCGGCGTGCTATCGTACCGCCGAAACGTCCGACGAAAGGACACCACCATGGCCAATCCGTCGCGCGTCTACGTCGGGGTCGGCAGCTTCACGTCCGGCAAGCGTCCCGGGATCTTCCGCCGGGTCGGTAACGGCGAGTGGGAGCAGCTGAAGAACGGCCTGCCGGAGCCGACCAAGGTCCAGGCCATCACCATCGACCCGGGCAACCCGAACCTCCTCTATATCGGCACCCACGACGGCCCGTACCGCAGCACCGACGGCGGCGACTCCTGGCGTCGGCTTGCGCTGCCCGAGAGCGGCCTCCAGGTCTGGTCGATCGCCATTCACCCGCGCGATCCGCGCCGGCTCTACGCGGGCACCTCGCCCATCGGCGTCTTCCGCAGCGATGACGGCGGCGACACGTGGCGCCGGCTGCCGAAGGCCGTCATGCCCGAGCGCGTGAAGATGGGCTTCGCGTGCCGCGTGATGCGCCTGGCCGTCGATTCCGCGCGGCCGGAGACGGTGTGGGCGGGCCTCGAGGTCGGCGGCATCATGAAGAGCGAGGACGGCGGCGAGACGTGGACCGATTGCACCGCCGATCTCGTCAAGCTCGCCGAGCTGCCGAACCTCAAGAGCCGGATCGTGAGCGACACCGAGATCGAGGGCATGCTCGACATCCATGCCGTCGCGCTGACGCCGGCGAAGCCGGGCGTGCCGTATGCCGCCATCCGGATGGGGCTGTTCCAGTCCACCGACGGCGGCGCACACTGGAAGGACATGCAGGTGGGGCGCTTCTCGCCGCTCACCTACGGCCGCGACATCCGCGTGAGTCCTCAAGATCCGCGCGTGATGTACGCGTGCCTCAGTCCCGCCGCGCGCAGCCAGGACGGCTCGCTCTACCGCAGCGACGACGTGGGCGAGACGTGGAAGCGCTTCGACCACGGCGTCAAGGCGGAGACGACCATGATGGCCGTCGCGCTGCACCCGACCGACGCCGAGCGCGTCTACTGCGTGAGCCGCACCGGCCAGGTCTTCGGCACCGAGGACGGCGGCCGCTCGTGGCGCGAGCATCGCCTGCCCGAGGGCGTGGAGGACATCTATGCGCTCGCCTGCGCCTGAGCCGCCCGGGCGGCGCACGCGGCTGCTCGGGCTCGTCGTCCTCGCTCTCCTCGCCGCGGTGGCGCCCGCGTGGGCCGCGCCGCAGGAGGGCGCGCTCGTCGTCGGCGTGCACGTCACGCTGGTCAATCGCTGGCTCGATCCCGGCGACACCGAAGGCCTGATCACCCCGTTCATGGTGCTCTACCCGCTGCATGATGCGCTGGTCAAGCCGATGCCGGGCGGCATCAACACCCCGAGCCTGGCGGAGTCGTGGTCGCTCGCCAAGGACAACGTCACCTACGAGTTCGTCCTGCGCAAGGGCATCAAGTTCCACAACGGCGAGCCGGTGACGGCGGACGACGTGAAGTTCTCCTTCGAGCGCTACAGGGGCAGCGGGGCCAAGACGCTGAAGGAGCACGTGAAGGAGTTCCAGGTCGTCGCGCCCAACCGCGTGCGCATCGTGCTCCGCGAGCCGTGGCCGGACTTCATGGCCTTCTACGGCACCTCGGCCACCGGCGCGGGCTGGATCGTGCCGAAGAAGTACGTCGAGAAGGTCGGCGACGACGGCTTCAAGCGGGCGCCCGTCGGGGCCGGGCCGTTCAAGTTCGTCTCGTTCACGCCGGGCGTCGAGCTGGTGCTGGAGGCGTTCGGCGACTACTGGCGGAAGCCGCCGAGCGTGAAGCGTCTGATCATGCGCAGCATCGCGGACGAGTCCACCCGGGCGGCGGCGGTGAAGACCGGGGAGGTGGACATCGCGTATCTCTTCGGCGGGGCCCTGGCGGAGGAGCTGCGCCGGACGCAGGGCGTGAGGATCGTCGCGCCGCTCGTGTACGGCGTCTACTGGCTGGACTTCCTCGACCAGTGGGACCCGAAGTCGCCGTGGCACGACCGGCGAGTGCGGCTGGCCGCGAGCCTCGCCATCGACCGCGCGGCGATCAACCAGGCCGAGATGCTCGGCTTCGCGAAGCTGACGGGCTCCTTCGTGCCCTCGTCGTTCGAGTTCGCGCTGCCCATCGAGCCCCACCCCTACGATCCCAAGCGCGCCAAGCAGCTCCTGGTCGAGGCGGGCTATGCCAACGGGTTCGACGCCGGCGACCTCACCCCGCTGCCGCCGTACACCTCCGTCGCCGAGGCGATCGGCGGCTATCTGCAGGCGATCGGGATCAAGAGCCGAGTGCGCACCATGGAGCGCGCGGCCTTCCTCACTACGTGGCGCGAGAAGAAGCTGCACGGGCTGCTGATCGGCGCGACCGGTGCCGCCGGCAACGCCGCCGCCCGCCTCGAGCCCTTCCTGACCAAGGACGGCATCTACGCGTACGGCACGGAGCCTCAGCTCGAGGACCTGTTCCACCGGCAGGCCAAGGAGCTGGACCGCAAGCAGCGCGAGAAGCTGCTGCACCAGATCCAGAAGGCGGTGGCGGACCACGTGCTCGTGGCGCCGCTCTATCAGCAGGCCTTCATCTGGGGCGTCGGCTCGCGCGTCGCCGAGCCCGGCGCCGGCCTGATCCCGGGCTATCCCTACGTCGCGCCGTCCGAAGACCTGAAGCTCAAGTAAGTGGGCGACCCGATCACCGTCGAGAAGTTCGCTGTCGGCCAGTCGGTGCGCCGCGTCGAGGACGCGCGGCTGCTCCACGGGCTCGGCCGCTACTCGGACGACATGGACGTGCCGCGCCAGGCCTACGCCGTCCTCGTGCGCTCGCCGCACGCTCATGCCCGGATCGTGCGAATCGACACCCGCGGGGCCCTCAAGTCGCCCGGCGTCCTCGCCGTGCTCACGGGCGCCGACGTCGCCGCCGACGGGCTCGGCAACCTGCCGACCGATCGCACGCGCAAGCGCCGCGACGGCACCCCGGCCTTCGCGACCCCGCGCCCGCTGCTCGCGCGCGAGCGGGTGCGCCACGTCGGCGATCCCGTCGCGCTCGTCGTCGCCGACGCCCATCAGCACGCCGCCGATGCTGCAGAGCGAGTGGCCGTGGAATACGAGCCGCTGCCCGCGCTCGCCGCGACCGCCGACGCGCGCAAGCCTGGCGTGCCGGTCGTCTGGGACGAGGCGCCGGACAACGTCGCGTTCGTGTGGTCGGCCGGCCCCAAAGACGCGGTGACGCACGCCTTCGAGAGCGCGCCGCACGTCACGCGGCTCCCCTTCGTCGTCAGCCGCGTGGCCGTGGCGCCGATGGAGCCGCGCGCGGCCGTCGGCGAGTACGACCGGCGCACAGAGCGGTACACGCTGCACACCGGTATCCAGGGGCCTCACGGCACGCGCACGCTACTGGCCGCCACGCTCGGCGTGGAGCAGAACCGCGTCCGGGTGGTCAGCGCCGACGTCGGTGGCTCCTTCGGGATGCGCAGCGGGCTCTATCCCGAGATGGTCCTCGTGCTGTGGGCGGCGAAGCGGCTGGGCCGGCCGGTGAAGTGGACGTCAAGCCGCCGCGAAGGGATGGTCACCGACGAGGCCGGTCGCGACAACGTCTCCACCGTCGAGCTCGCGCTCGATCGCGACGGGACGTTCCTGGCGCTGCGGATCGCCGTCACGCTGAACGTCGGCGCCTATCTGACGCCGCGGAGCGCGGGGCCGGGAACCAACAACGTCGGCGGCGTGGCGGGCATGTACACGACGCCCGTGATCCATCACGAGACCACCGGCGTCTACACGCACACGACGCCGACGGGACCGTACCGCGGCGCGGGCCGGCCCGAGGCGACGTACGCGATCGAGCGCGTCATCGACGTGGCCGCGCGCGAGCTCGGGATCGATCCCATCGAGCTGCGGCGGCGTAACCTCATCCCGCCCTCGGCGATGCCGTTCAAGACGGGGCTCGTCTTCACGTACGACTGCGGCGATTTCGCGCGCGGCATGGAGATGGCGCTGTCGCTGGCCGACCACGCGGGATTCGCCAAGCGCCGCGCCCAGGCGCGCGAGCGGGGCAAGCTGCGTGGGCTCGGTGTGGCCAACGCGATCGAGGTGGCGGGCGGTCCCTATACGGCGGTGAATCCCGACACCGCGCAGATCCGCGTGAACCCCGACGGTTCGGTGACGCTCTTCGCGGGCTCGACGACGATGGGGCAGGGCAACGACACGGCCTTCACGCAGATCATCGCCGATCGGCTCGGCGTGCCGCCCGCACGCGTGCAGGTGCTGTCCGGCGACACGGACGCTCTGGGGTCCGGGCGCGGCAACGGCGGCTCCGGGGCGCTCACGGTCGGCGGCTCCGCCGTGCTCCGCGCGACGGACAAGATCGTGGAGCGCGGCCGCCGCATCGCCGCGCAGCTCCTCGAGGCCGCGCCCGAAGACGTCGCGCTCCGCGATGGACGCTTCAGCGTGGCCGGCACCGACAAGGGCGTGACGTTCGCCGACGTGGCGCGCGCCGCGTACGTGCCGCGCCAGCTGCCGCCGGGCCTGGAGCCGGGCTTCAGCGAGACGGCGGCGTTCACGCCGCCGGCCGTCACCTTCCCCAACGGCTGTCACGTCTGCGAGGTCGAGATCGACGAGGCCACGGGCGCGGTGCGCATCGTGCGCCACACGGTCGTGGACGACGTCGGCCGCATCGTGAACCCGATGCTGGTGAAGGGGCAGATCCACGGGGGCGTGGTCCAGGGTCTGGGGCAGGGGCTCTTCGAGACGCTCGTCTACGACGAGACCGGCCAGCTGCTCGCCGGCTCGTTCATGGACTACGCGATGCCACGCGCCGACGACCTGCCGTCGTTCGAGGTGGACTCCTACGAGGTGCCGACGAAGGTGAACCCGCTCGGAGCCAAGGGGGTCGGCGAGGCGGGGACGGTCGGCGCGCTGCCCGCGCTCATGAACGCCGTCAATGACGCGCTGGCGCCCCTGGGCGTGCGGCACCTCGACATGCCGGTGACGGCCGAGCGGGTCTGGCGGGCCATCCGCGAGGCGAAGGTGCGCGCGTAGCCGAACGGAGGTATTGTTCCGGGGACCGGAGGGACGCATGCACGTCGGGATCTTTGTCGAGGAGCGGCGCCGGGGAACCAGCGAGGCGACCGCGTTCGCGGAGGCGCTCGAGCTGGCCGAGGCGGCCGAGGCCTGGGGCCTCGACGGGGTCTGGCTGGGCGAGATCCACTTCAATCCGTGGCGCTCGGTGCAGTCCGCACCGATGAACCTCGCGGCCTTCATGGCCGCGCGCACCACGCGCGTGCGCATCGGCATGGCCGTCATCGTGCTGCCGCTCGCGCATCCGCTGCGGATCGCCGAAGAGGTCGCGACGGTCGATCACCTGAGCCAGGGGCGCTTCGACCTGGGTATCGGCCGTAGCGGCGGCGCGCGCACCTACGACAGACTCGGCGTCGCGTACGGTGAGAGCCAGGCGCGCTTCGAGGAGTCGCTGGCCATCATGCGCGAGGCATGGAAGGGCGAGCGCTTCGACTACGAGGGCAAGTTCTTCACGGTGCGCGACACCGTGGTCTCGCCGACGCCGGTCCAGAAGCCGCACCCGCCGCTGCGCATGGCCGCCAACTCCAGGGAGACGTTCCCGTGGGTCGGGCGCGCGGGGCTGAGGCTCTTCGTCGGCCTCCGTGACGTGGATCTGCCCGAGCTTCGCGTGAACCTCGAGGCGTACCGCGCCGCGTGGCGTGAGGCGGGCCATCCTGGCGACGGCGACGTGTGCCTGCGCATCCCGGTCTACGCGGCGCCCACCGAAAAGGAGGCGCTCGAGGAGCCGCGCGAGAACATCACCTACTTCTTCGAGCGCCACCAGGAGCTCACGCGCACGCGGCTCGGCCGCAACGACACCGGCCCGCTCGACCGGCACGAGGCGCGGCTCGCGAAGCTCAAGGCCATGGACTACGACGAGATCCTCGAAAAGCGCGTGGCGTTCGGCACGGCGGCGAGCCTCAGGGAGCGGCTGGGCGGGCTGGCCTCCGAGCTGGGCCTCGACGGGTTCATCGCCGAGCTGAATCCCGGCGGCCTGCTGCCGATGGACCGCATGCTCAGGACGCTACGCATCCTCACGCACGAGGTCGTCCCCGCCCTCAAGCGATGACGCGGTAGCCTCGCGCGTCACTCGCCGCGCCGTCCTTGTAGGCCACGATGCGCCGCGGCGAGGCGTGCGTGCCCAGCAGCCGCAGCGTCTGATCGCCCACCACGCGAAACGAATGCGGCGTGTCGGGCGGGATCGCCATCGTGTCGCCTTTCCGCAGCGTGACCGCCTCGCGCTCGCGCCCGTCGATCCACGCCTCGGCGGCGCCGTCCAGGATGTGCAGGATCTCGACGTACGGATGCTGGTGGACGGGCGCGACGTAGCCGGGCTGCGCCGTCTGGATGCCTGTGCGCACGGGGGTCGTGCCCTCGTCGTCGCCGATGATCAGCTGGTACTGCGAGAGCGGACCGAAGCTGACGGGCTCCGTGTCTTCGAGGCGAACGATGATCGGCTCCTTCATGGCGTGGCTCCTGTGCGCCGGGTTAAACCGGCGAGGTGTTGCGAATGAGAGAGTCGTACGGTGAAGGGCGAGCGACCCACACCGGCCCCGAGTCATGCGCGGCCGTCCGCGAAGCGTTGACAGGGGTACGGGCAGGCCGGGTATTCAGCCGCGAAAGAGCCTCTCTTCGGGACGCCGACGCCGTAGGAGTAGGCGGAAGGCCACATCCGGGGCGTCGCCACCGCAAGACGCCACGGAGTCCCGCGCGGTCACAGACCCCGTGCATGCTCGGACACACCTCGCGCGAGAACCGGGAGAGCCCGTGGTTGCCCGTCGCGGATGGCGCGGCGGGCCGCATCGGGAAGTCCAAGGACGTACGCCGATGATGGACGACCACGGGCAGTCGGACAGGCCCGTAGTACCTGCGAAGTTCCCGAACAACGCTGAGCGATCGGCGGCGGAGGGGATGGAGGGAAGGGGCCTGGCCAAAGGGAACCCGAGCCAGCAAAACGCGCCCCGGACACTGGGCCGGGACGGCGCGCTGAGTGCGCGGGCCCGGGTACGTGAAGCTGCTGAGCGGGACAAGCAGGTGCGGTTCACGGCGCTCCTGCACCACGTCTACAACGTCGAGCACCTGCGGGCGGCGTACCACGCGCTGAAGCGAGACGCCGCGCCCGGGATCGACGGTGAGAGGTGGCGGCCCTACGGGGAGGCCCTCGAGGAAAACCTCGCGGACTTGTCCGGACGGCTGAAGCGGGGAGCGTACCGAGCGAAGCCGGTCAAGCGGACCTACATCCCGAAGGCCGACGGGCGGCAGCGGCCGCTGGGCATTCCCACGCTGGAAGACAAGATCGTCCAGCGCACGACGGTCGACGTGCTGAACGCGATCTACGAGACCGACTTCCTGGGCTTCTCGTACGGATTCCGGCCGGGGCGCAACCCGCACAACGCGCTGGATGCGCTCTACGCCGGGCTCCTGACGCGGAAGGTGAATTGGGTGCTCGACGCCGACATCCGTGGGTTTTTCGAGGCCATTGACCACGAGTGGCTGGTGAAGTTCATCGAGCACCGGGTTGCGGACCGGCGCGTCGTGCGGCTGATCCAGAAATGGCTCAACGCGGGCGTGCTGGAGGACGGAACGCGGACGTGGAGCGACAAGGGCACGCCCCAGGGGGGCAGCATCTCGCCGCTCCTGGCCAACGTGTACCTGCACTACGCGTTCGACCTCTGGGTTCGGCGATGGCGGAAGACGCAAGCCCACGGCGACATGATCGTCGTGCGGTACGCGGATGACTTCATCGTCGGGTTTCAGTACCGGGAGGAGGCCGAGCGGTTCCTGACCGAGCTCCGCGAGCGGTTGGCGAAGTTCGGCCTGGAGCTGCACCCCGAGAAGACGCGGCTGCTGGAGTTCGGGCCATTCGCGGCCGAGCACCGACGGCGCGCCGACGAGGGGAAGCCGGAGACGTTCGACTTCCTCGGCTTCACGCACATCTGCGGGAAGAAGCGGAACGGGCGGTTCACGGTGGTACGGCAAACGATCCGGAAGAGGCTGCAGGCGAAGCTGAGCGAGGTGAAAGCCGAGCTGCGGCGACGCCTGCACGGGTCGATCCCCGAAGTGGGGGCGTGGCTGCGAGCGGTCATCATCGGGCACCTGAAGTATTACGGGGTGCCAATGAACAGGCCGGCGCTGTTCACGTTCTGTTCCCAGGTAGGGTGGCTCTGGTACCGCGCCCTGAGGCGGCGCAGCCAGACTGCCCGGCTCACCTGGGAGCGGATGCGGCGGCTCATTCAGCGCTGGCTCCCACCTCCGCGCATCACTCACCCGTATCCCTTGAGGCGACTTGGCGTTGTCACCTGAGGCAGGAGCCGGATGCGGTAATGCCGCACGTCCGGATCTGTGGAGGGGGTTACGGGCAACCGTCATCTCTACTCCGACT
>Ga0209157_1001575_pt1 | contig 18918 bp, 12 predicted proteins | sample GraSoiAngelo_135_FD_185892 | JGI IMG/M metagenome (GOLD analysis project Ga0209157, IMG submission 185892) | Grasslands soil microbial communities from the Angelo Coastal Reserve, California, USA - 14_0929_05_40cm (SPAdes) (version 2) | ecosystem: Environmental > Terrestrial > Soil > Grasslands ...
CCGCGCGCAAAAGGTCGCGCGGGCGACGGTGCAGTTGCTCAAGGACGCAGGAGTGAACTTCGCCGTGCTCGGAAAAGAGGAGACTTGCACCGGCGATCCCGCGCGCCGAATCGGCGACGAGTTCCTTTTCCAACAGCGCGCACAGACCAACGTGGAGACGCTTACCCGCCGCAACGTGAAGAAGATCGTGACACCATGCCCACATTGTTACAACACGCTCAAGAATGAATACCCGCAGTTCGGTGGCCATTACGAAGTGCAACACCACTCGACCCTGCTCGCAAAATTGGTCGGGGTAGGACGGTTGAGCAACGGCAGCAGTAACGGCGAGCCGATCACCTTGCACGACCCGTGTTACCTGGCTCGCGTCAATGGGGAAGTCGAGGCGACACGAGCGGTCATCGGCGCTACTAACGACGCGCAGTATCGCGAAATGCCGCGTTGCGGGAAAAAGACCTTCTGTTGCGGTGCGGGCGGCGGTCGGATGTGGTTTGAGGAGGCACAGTCACAGCGCGTTTCCGTTTTGCGTGCGCAGGAAGCGCTAGCGACCGGCGCCCGCACCCTCGCCACGGCCTGCCCGTTCTGTTTGAACATGATGACTGACGGGATGGCGGGCGTGCCAGGAGGGGAAAACGTGAAGGTGCTCGACATCGCTGAGCTGCTTCTCAGCCGCCGACCGCCAAGTAGTAGTTCAGCGGTATCCTGAGGCTGTGGAGCCGCAACCGAACCGGAAGCCGACGCTCAGTCACAGCCATCAATTCTTCACCTAACCACCGCGTCGCTCACGGTTAAAACTCAGAGCCGGTTAGGCAATGGACAAAGGGCCTCACGTTCCAAAGTTTCAAAGATCTGTTCCCATTAAACTCATCATTGGATACTTAGTCCAAATTGCTCTGCGCTGAGTCGGCCGGTGCGCACCGGCCACAGATCGATCGCCAACTGGCATGCCACGGCCACGACCGCTTTTTTGCGTGTCGCTCCAGTAGCAGCTGGACCATACCGCAACACTCTCTGCCGATGGTCAATTGATAGTTGGGCCCATCGATGGTGCCGCCTAGCGCATGATCGCCCAAATAAATCCGCCCAATTCCGGCGAAAAGCGGCGACAGTTCGTGCGGAGCATTCGGATGGAAGTGTCGTTTTATGAGAAGCAAAAGTTTTGAGGAGCCGCCCGAGGCCCCTATCGTCGAACCAAAGTTAGTCGACCTGGTAAGGGAAGAAGCTGTTTGAACAAAGCCGATGCAAAAAGACGGACGCAGTTAGAAAAAGTTTGAGGGCTCTGCGTACCAATCCCGATGCCGGGAACGTTGAAGAACTTTGAACAATTGAGCGCGGGGCCGGCCGATTTTTATTGAGCAAGATTGCATCTGGACGATAACACCGAGATGTTAGCTGGCTTATGCGGGAGCTTCATGGGTGGCTAATCCACACACTCGCCATCGCGGCGCTGTGTGGAGCGACGGCGCAACCGGGCACGGCGCTGGGTCAGCGAATGATGGAGGTTGCCGATGCCACGATTCAGCGAGATTTGGTATATAAACGCGTCAACGGCGCAGTCCTCACGCTCGACCTCTATTGTCCGGAGAAGGTCTCTGGTCCGGCGCCAGTGATCGTTTGGGTCCATGGCGGAGGCTGGCGCAGAGGCGGAAAAAAGCGATGCCCAGCTGTTGCTCTGGTGCCGGATGGATACGCCGTGGCCAGCATCGATTACCGCCTTAGCAGCACGGCACCTTTTCCGGCGCAGATCGAAGATTGTAAAGCTGCCGTGCGCTGGCTTCGCGCTAACGCGGCGAAGTACAATCTCGATGCCGACCGGATCGGCGTTTGGGGAATGTCCGCGGGTGGACATTTGGCGGCGCTGCTCGGCACGTCCGGTGGGGTGCCGGAGCTGGAGGGGAGTGGGGATAATATGCAGTACTCGAGCCGGGTTCAAGCGGTGTGCGATGTGGCTGGCCCGGCAGATATGCCGGCCCTCACGAATCTCGGGCCCAAACGCATGTTTGCCATTGAAGGGTTGCTCGGCGGGCCGCTCGAAAAAGATAAAGCGAAGGCGATAGCTGCCAGCCCCATCCATTATGTCTCAAAAGATGATCCGCCTTTTCTGATCGTGCATGGCGAGGCTGATAGAGTGGTACCAGTCGAGCAGAGCCAGCGCTTTTACGAGGAGCTGCGAAAAGCCGGAGTGAACGCCACGTTGAAGATGCCCCACGTAGGGCACCAGGCAGTACTAATGGACGCAGTCAAAGACGCGGAAGTCTTCTTCGATGCGACGCTGAAAAAGCGCTGAAAGAATTTCGGCAGAATTTGGTGGACTTGTCTGCTTGCTTGTTGTCATAAATCCGCCATGTTGAAAACCCGCTCAAGCTCACTCCGTAGGCTGGTATTGATCGCGCTTCTCCTCGTTGCGCTCGTGGCGGTATGGAAAGCGAGAAATTACCAGAGACGCTACACCGCCGCTGAGGCGCGAAAGGCATCACTGCCGATCCCGGTTGGCGCGTCGCGCGCAAAAGTCAGCAAGCTTGAAGCAACTGTCGGAGCGGCCGGGCAGGTTCTGCAGTACACGACGGTCACGCTCACCTCACGTATCGCTGCGAAGATAGACAAGGTTTTGGTAAATGTCGGAAATACAATCCATTCCGGTGCAGTGCTCGTCGAGGATGAAAAGGCACCGTTTGAGGCCGGGCTGGAGTCCGCCCGGGCGCAGGTGGAATCGGCGCGCGTTGCGGAGCAGAAAGCTGCCGCCGAGCTAAAGTCAATGGAAGCTTTGAAGGCAAAAAAAATGGCTACCGAATTGGAAGTGAACAACGCACGCGTAACGCTGGCTTCCAAACAAGCCGCGCTCCAGGAGGCGAATGTAAAGCTGATTAAGGCACAACTTGATCTCGAAGCCACGCGGCTCACCTCGCCTGTCAATGGCATCGTGCTTGCTCGCTTCGTGAATTCCAACGAGCGGGTCGAGGTCAATCAAGTACTTTTGCAATTAGGCGATCTGGAGAAAATCTACCTGCTGGCGCAGGTGCAGGACGAGTCGGTCGGCCGCATCCATGAAGGACAGCCAGCCGAAGTATTCTTTTCAGCATACCCCACCACCACATTCAAAGGCACGATCGAGCACGTCGATCCCCGCATCGACCCAAAGACTCGTGCCTTCACAGCTTACGTGACCGTTCACAATCCCGATTTGAAGTTAAAGCCGGGGCTTACTGGTTTCATGCGTGTCCGGATAGAAAAAACGGCGTTGGCCGTTCCCACCGTGGCCGTCATAAATCCATTCGGTGAGAATGCCAGCGTTTTCGCGATTGACTCCAACCATCGTGCAGTTCTCACGCCGGTGCGCGTCGGCTTGGAAGCCGGTGGAATGATAGAGATCGTCAGCGGGTTGAAAGAAGGAACCCTCGTCGCAACCGCAGGAACCGTTGATTTGGTGAATAATGACCGAGTTCGGGTGGAAAGCTCTCGATGAACCCGGCCCAACGCGTCGGCAAAAACGTAGCGTGGATGCTGGTGGGAGGCGCACTGGGGGCCGTGCTGCAGATGTTGGCCGTTCTGCTCGCCGCGCGAGGATTACAGCTCAACGATTTCGGCACCTTTAATTATCTGCTTTCCTTCGCCATCGTATTCCAGTTCCTAACCGATTTCGGTCTCACCAATATCCTTACGCGCGAGGTGGCCCGGCATCCCAATGACATCCCGCACTTGCTCGGGAGCGTTAAGGGCTTGATGTGGACTCTCTTTGTTGGCTCTAGCACCCTTCTCCTCGTGGTGGTGTTGCTACTGAAGCTTCCGGCTTCAACAAAGGCGCAATCCTTCGTCATGGGTCTGGCCAGTCTGACAATCCTGCAGGCTATTAGCTATTCGGCTGTGCTGCGGGCGCTCGAAGCCATGGAGTTCAATGCGATCGCTTTCACCCTCCATAAGGGACTTTTTGCCGGCTTCGTGGCAGTGAGTCTCTTGCGTCACTGGGGACTATGGGGAGTGGTGATTTCATATATGGCGTCCTGTTTGATCTTTTGGTTTTTCAACTGGCAGATTGTTAGTCGGCGCATTGTTCGTGTTTCGCCGAGGATAGATTTACCTCTTTGGAAGTCGATGCTGGCCGAGGCGGTTCCGCTGGGCAGCGGGCTGGTGCTCCGGCAGTTTGCCTGGCAGGCGGATGTATTAATCCTGGCATGGCTTGTCGATGCAAGCGCATTGGGCCTTTTCAGCGGGCCGTATCGGATTTTGCTCGGCATGCGAACGATTTCCATGGCATTTGCGCTCCCGCTGTACCCCGCAATGATTCGCTCAGCCCAAGGCACAAAGGAGAAGTTTGGCGAGTTCTATAATCGAGCGATGAAATGGTTTTGCTGCCTTAGCGTGCCAGGGGCGGTCCTGTTTATAGTCTGGCCGCGGCTACTGATCGACGTGCTTCTCGGTGAAAAATTCATCAGCGCTGGATCGGTTATGCAATGGTTTGGAATAGCATTGATGCCGATGTTCATATCGTCACTTTTCCCGTTCATCTTTACAGCACTGAAGTTGCCGGGCGTGTTCTGCCTGGCGATGGCACTCGCTTTGGTGGTGCGTGTCGGCGCAGACTTGGCGGTAGTTCCGAGTCTGGGTTACATCGGCGCTTGTGTGGTCGCTGTCTTCAGTGAGATTGGCGCCTTTGCGATTCTTACCTACTTTCTCAAGCGAAAAGGTTATGCGCTCCAGATGACCGATTTCCTGGTCAAACCGATTTTGGCTGGCCTCTTGATGGCCGCGATGCTTCTTCCCGCGCGGCAGCTTACGCTGTTACCGGCGCTGCCGGTGGCCGCGGTGGCTGGCATCGTGTATCTCGGTGCTCTCTTTTTGCTAGGGACTTTTTCGAACCAGGAGTTGCATCTTATGCGCGATGGTCTCGGTTTTGTTGGCTTTTACTTCCGTAGATCGCCGCATCAACTGGAGAAGCAAGGTTGAGAAGAAGCTACTGGCCTTTCGGTTTTGCGTTGGTCGCGCTCAGTCTTCTGTTCCCCTGGTTTGACCCGGTCACGACGCCGCGCTTTAACGGCCTGAATTTCCCCTTCGCGCACTCCGCCTACTTCTGGCCACGGCATTTTGTTTTTTTTTCCTACGGGACCGCGGCGATCATAGTGGCTGGGCTGGGCTTTGCCGCCTGGTGGATGAAAAAAGGCCTGGCGGTCTTCTGTGCAGGAATGCTGCTGTTACTGGGTGGCATGACCTTTTTTCTGCAGATTACATCATGGGAACCGACATGGCTGAAAATGGCTCTGGAAGGTGGAGAAGATTTTCAGCACTGCTATCACTTGGAAGTCGCTTATAGCATTCCAAACGCCGTGGTCCGTTCGCCGGCACGCGGACTCTTCGAGCCTGTCGAAGCGCTAGCCGAGCGCTTTTGGGCTGGCATCGCATCGCTCGGTTCGGGGTGGGTCTGCTTCTGCGCCGGTGCCATCTGGATCTGCGCTGCTGGCCTGTACCAAATGAACGATTGGACGCGGCTGAAACTTGTGCTACCTGCGTTCGCCGTCCTTGTCGCGGTGTTGGGAGCATTGCAAGTTTGGCGCCCGATTGCAGCGGAGCGCCTTCTAGCGTCCGCCGAAATGAAGGAAACACGCGGAGCGTTCGCGGATGCTGCGAAGGATGTGCGTCGCGCGATGGCGATCGATGAATTGCAGCGCTTGCAACCAGCCTGTTTCGTCCAGCTTGGCACCCTGTATCAGAAGATGCAATCGCCGGATCGCCCGGAAATCCTCTTTGCCCGCGCCGTGGTATGCCAGTCGCGTGGTTTGACCGAAGAGGCCCTCTTTTATTATGGTCAAGCCGCGGACGGAGGCGATCCACAAGTGCGTCGCGTGGCGCTCTTGGAGAAGGCCCGACTGGCGGCTCGCTACGCGGCAACTCTTTATAAACAAGGGGGGATAGGTGACGCGTGTCGGTACTGGCTGCTCAGCATTGAAGCTGCTCCGGACAAGATCAACGGATTTTTCGGAGCCGGGCGCGCCTTTCACGATATGGCCGACTATTCGAGAGCGATAAAGTATTTTGAGCCTGTCTTTCATAAGACCTCACAGCCGTGTCTGCTTGCCGACATAGAGAACGACCTCGGCGATTGTTGGTACAAATTGGGTCATCCGGATGTGGCCCGGAAGTATTACATGGCCTCCCGCAAAATGCACGATCGAGCAAATTTCCGAGCGCTCAAGACCCTCACTGAGAGCTACTATAGATGAAGCCGTCTTTTCGATTTCTCCAATGGTGTCAGTCACGTCCGGGCGGGACCGCCCTGCTGTTTGTCTTAACTACCGGTATGTTAGTTGGCTATTACGGCTGGCTCGCGCTCGTGGCCCCACCACCGCCAACCTATTATCTCGATTTTGGCGCTGCCCAGTGGATTCAGGCGTCGGAGCCGAGTGACAATGTTTGTTTTCGTAAGAACCTTTATCTGAGTGAAACACCGAAATACGCTTGGTTACAAATGGCCGGGATTGATGGGTTCAGAATCTCGGTCAATGGCAAGCAGGCAACTCTCGGGCAAGCCGCTCAACCCGGGGTAGAGAGCGAAGTTCTTAGCTTAACCTCAGGCGGAAACGAATCGGTGATTTGCGATATCACCCACTATCTCCTCCAGGGGACAAACACTATTGCCGTGAATGTCACTCGGGGCAGTTTTCCGGGTAGAGCCAAGCTGGTCTGTCGGGGGGGCGTAATCGACCAATCTGGGAAGCTGACTGAGTTCTCCTCTGATAAGAGTTGGAGAGTCGCTTTGACGCCTGGAACGATTCCCTCCCTGATCCCATGGACCGATCGGGAAATGGACGATGCGGGCTGGTCTCACGCCGAAGTGGCACCGTCAGAACGGACGGCGCTCACTCAGCCTGTGACTCTGCCGCCAGTTCTTCTCCAACAACCGGTGAAAGGAAAGTGGATAATAGACGAACGCCCGGGGCCTGTCCGCAATACGATATTCCAAAGACATTTCGATGCGCCAAACGGAAATACTGATGCGTGGCTTCAGATCGCAGCTAATGGCAATTTCTCCGTAATTTTTAACGGGCACTTTCTCGGAGACTTTACCGATTCGTCTCCGACGATTCACTTCCTGCATCTCAAGCGATGGATGAGAGCCTGGGGAAATGACCTATCTGTCCAGGTGCAAGGACTGGATGCTCTACCAACTCTAATCGCGGAGGTATGTTTCCTTTCCGGCGGTGCCGAAGCAGCTTCGATCGTCTCAGATCATGACTGGGTGCTGCCAAATTCGCGCCTCGCGACGACCATTGGTTCCTACAATTACGCAGGCGACCACTGGGGGCTTCCGTCGAAAACGGCCTCACCGGCAGGGTTACCGAGCGTTGAGGCAACGCGCCAGACGATTGCCGGCATTATTCTCATGCTGATAATTGCCGCGGCGATTTTCTTAGGCTGGATCTGGTCCGGTAGGCTGCTGGCCAAAAGGCACAAGTGGGAGATAGGGCGAGCTCTAGGCATAGATGCCACATTGCATTTGCCCGCGCTCGTCGCCACCGCGACACTACTGTTGCTGCGCTACGATATTCGCCTTCGGCCGGACTCGCCGGTGAAAGTTGAGTTTTTCCTCGGGCTAGTCGCCATGCTTATTCTCCCGCGTCTGCTAGCGTGGGCGAGTCGAAAGGAGCCAGGCCCATCTCTGTTTTGGGCCTGGGAGAGATGGCGTGGATGGGCCAGCAGCCAAAACGGTTTTTGGCTTGCGCTCGGCGTCATCGTTCTCGCCTCGTTAGCCATGCGGTTGCATGGTCTAACCACTTTCTCCCTTGATCAGGACGATATTTTGATCCGCAACTATACCATGGGAATTTTCGATCGAGGCTACCCATCACTTAGCTTTTACAACCACGTAATGCGAATTACGACGTATGAGTTAGTGCCTTATCCAATTGCACTTTCATGCTTCATTTTTGGCTGGAGCGACTGGGCCTTCCTCTTGCCGTCAGCAGTATTTGGAACGCTCACCACGTTGCTGCTGGGACTGATGGGTCGCAACTTATTCGACTGGCGGACGGGCTTGTTGGCGGCGCTGATTCACGCCTTTAATCCATTAAACGTTTTCTGGGCGCAACACTTGTTTCATCCGTCGCAGGATCAGTTTTTTGCGATACTAACAATCTGGTTGTTCTACCGGGCAATTCGTCAGCCGGGCAAACTGGACGGAAAATATTTCTATGCCGTTTGCTTCTGTTTCTGCTTGACCTACCTCTCGTGGGAAGGCCAGTTTTTTTTACTTCCAGTGCTGGCCGTGACACTGATGTTGATGTACCCCGGACGCTGGGGCTGGCTTCGGGAACCGCATCTATGGATCGGGCTGATCGTTGTAGGTTCGGTTGTTCTCATCCAACTTTCGTTGCGAAAGATGGTGGCACCCAGTTACCTCTTCCTAGGCTATGGATTGAACCTGCTGACTCCGTCACTGTATTTCCTCAACCCGGAATCGGACCCTTTCTACTACTTTTCCTCGGTTCTCGTAACAGAGCCGCATGTGCTTCTTACCATTCTGTGCATCGCCGGTGCCCTGTTTGTATGGCGTAATTTGGCGATGCGTTATTGCCTTCTCGTGTTCGTCGGGCTTTTACTTTGCTATTCTCTTTTCTTGCCGGTTTACTCCATTCGTTACTTTTATTTTTACCAGGCGCTTCTGATCCTCACAGCATGTGGAGCTTTTTTCCTTCTCTGGGACCGCGCGCGGGAGCTGACATTGGAATGGCGGGTGCCCCGTTTGCTCGCATGGGGAAGCGGGATAGCGGCTCTTCTGCTGGTTTTGGGAACAGCGACGGAGACAGGTTTCAAAGTCTTTCGGCTTTCGGAGCAGACACCCCAAGGACGCGCGCATATCGATCCGAGCCTGCGCTACGGCATTGTCAGGCAGGACACCCGGAGCGCAGCGGAGTTTGTCGCCTCGCGGTTACGCCCAGGCGATATTGTGCTGGCAAATCTTACGCAAGCCTTCTACTTGTATGGGAGACGCATGCCGGATTACGCACTAAACACAGTGTTGGCTGCACGCATGATTTACCTGGACGAGTACCAGTCTTATCGTCATAAGTTCGTTGGCATCCCGAACGTGCGCAATCTGCGCGACATGCAGAGTCTTTTCGGCCAGGGCCGCCGAATCTGGTATATCGGCGGCGGGCCGGTAATTGAGGGGCAAAACGAGTTAAAGGATGCAACCGATTTTGTCACTGAGCGCGCGAAGATCGTTTACAGCACTTACCACGCGAAGGTTTACCTTTGGGACGGCACTGCCTTTCCTGCGCAACAGACAGTTGCTAATCCTGCATTGCCGCCTCAACCAGATATTCCGCCTGAGAAACCGGCCCCGGAGGATCGGGTGCTGGAAGAACTCAATTGGGCACAAAATGGAAAGCCGTTGTCATATCCGCGGGTCACCAAATCGAATCTCTATCCCGAATGGACCCATCAGAAAGTTTCAGAACCAGATCCGGCACGCGTGAATGCGAAGCTAAAAGTGCAGCCAGTTCACCCCCCCCGCGAACCCGAGAAGCCCGAGTCGGATGAAAAGGCGTCTGAGTAGTCCCAGATTTGGAGCGATCTGGTCGCCTGTGCGACTTGCACTGGTCGCTTGTTTCGTATTGCTGCCTATTCCTCGCCAGCTCTGCGCCGGGCAAACCGCCGCCGTTCGGAGTCGTGAACGCGGTTCAACCGTTAAGGTCAAGCCAGTTGTTTTCCTAAACTTGCGGGAATACCTCGCGACAATTACCGCCGTAAGTCCAAAGATCATAGCCTCGCGCCTGGACGAGGCCGCTGCTGACTACGAAGCTCGATCCACCTACGCCGCCTATCTTCCGCACCTTATCGGCGAGGCGGGAGTCGCCTACATTCACGGCAGGAGCCTAAGAGGATTCTTCAATCCTTTCGGCGGTCTGCCGTCATCAACGACCGGTAACCGCTGGTTCACACAAGAGGGCCCAGGGCTGACCGTACCAATTTACAGAGATGGCAGTTTTCTCGGCATCAATGTTCCCCCGGAAGTGGCGCATAAGCGCGCTGAGAGGCAGATTATTAAATTCAAAGGATCACTGACAGAGCAAAGTGTCATTCTTACGGCGACCGACGCTTACCTCCAGGCGATCAAGGCCACACACTTGCTGGAGCTTCGCACACGGCATTTCACTCTGGCGCAAGAAGAAGACGCGCGAGTCGAGAACAGAGCGGCGAGTAGCCTGGCGACCGCAGAAGAACTCGGAGTGGCGAGGCTTCTGCTGGAAAGCAGCCGAGCCTCCTTTGAGGCGGCGAAAGGGGAGGCGATTTATTCCTTTCTAGCCGTTGCGGCGCTCCTTGGACGCGACGCCGGCACAGTCCGGATCCAGGACAGCTATCCTGAAGCGGCTCCCTTACCAGACTTTGAAAGAATTGCGGGAATTAGCTCTGTACAACATCCAAAAGTGCGCTTGCAAGAGGCTACCATTCGAGGGGCACAAGCTAATGTAGAGCTCCAGCGAAGCCGGCTTTTGCCAAGCGTGACGGCCGACAGCTACGACTTTCAGTACGGGGACTTTCATGGGGACGCAGCGAATCAGTGGGTATCTCTCCTAGCGGTACACGTCCCCATTTTTGATTTTGGAGAAGCTTACCTGGCGACCAAGTCAGCCCGCTTAAAACTGCAAGCGGAGACCGAACGCCGTGTGGCCGTGGAGCAGGATTTGCTGAAGGAGTTGGTGGATGCCGTCCTGCAAATCAAGCAGTCTGCCGGCAATCTCGCTAAGGCGCGCGGTGAAGTTGTCGAAGCGCAGCGGGTGGCCACCCGTGTTGAAGAACAGGCCAAGCTTGACCAGGCGCTTTTGGGGGAACTAAACATGGCCAAACTAAAACTGCTTGAGAAGAAACAAGAACTTGAGCAGACGCAGTATGAGCTTCTCCATCGCTATGCGCTTTATCAAGAAGCCACCGGTGGCCAGTGGAAGTGGATTGCACGTTAACTGTCAGACAGGTTCGTCGATCACTTCTATTTTTCGGCACCAGCGTTATCGCGCACCCTGCACAATAGATTCTGCGAATAGTGCACCGCTCGCTGTCAACCTTCGTCATTGCGATGGGGCTATGTGTGGCGCACGGCAACGCGCAGGTCCTTACGCAAGCGGCCGACAAACTAAAGCAAGTCGTCCAGCATGCTAACGCTTCCAGCGAGACGCGGTGACAGAAAACAGGTCTTAACGGGAAAGCGTCCTCTCGGCGCCGTCGCCACATTAAGTTCGACTGTTAGGCCTCGGCAACCTGCTATCTTATGCGGCGAGCTTGTGCTCTTGCTCTTCCGCCTCGCCATGCTCTTTGAGGAACTCGTTGAGCAAACATCGGCGTTCACTCTCTCATAGCGGTGATTCACATCCGGGCTTACGGCTACGGACCAAAACCCAGGTCCCAAGGCCCCGACCCTACATTTTCAATTGTGGCAGAGACGGTCAGCGACGCAACATCGATAACCGATATCCTCGTGTCGTGGCCGCCGCACACGTACAGTTTCATATTGTCTGGGCTGAGCTTAATAGTCCAAGGTTTGTGTACGACGTGGATGGTTGCGATGACCGTATGCGTGGCGGTGTTAATGACCGAAACAGTGTCGGAAAATCCATTTGCTACGAAAACCTTTGTTCCATCAGGCGTAATTACCAGTAGCTGGCTAAGGATTCCGGTAGGGATGGTCGCGATCACAGTCAATGTGGTGGTATCGATGACATCGACTGTCATATCACCCTGGTTGGTCACGTAAACCTCATTGTTATTGGGGGTAACGCCAACATCAAACGGTGCTGCTCCAACAGGAATGGTCGCGATCACTTGTTGCGTCGCCGTGTCGATGACGGATACGGAGCCTGGCGTACCGTGGTTGTTAGTGACGTAGACGCGGTCACCCGCGGGAGAGATGGCAAGACGACGGGAGCCAGGCTCGGTGGGAATAGTCGTTACTTGGTAGGTGGTGGTATCAATCACGTCCACTTCTCCCAGGGTATTGTTCGCGGTATATGCGAAGCGTCCATCCAGCGTGAACAAGATGTCTTTGGCCCCCTTCCCGGGGATAAGGACAGTGTGGATGATTAGATTGGTTGCCGTATCAATGACCTCAACGGGGGAGACTGATGTATGACCCTCGAGGCCGACTTGATGCACGACCCAAAGTTGTGTACCATTCGGCGTGATAGCGCTCGTTCCCGGTCTTCTTTGCACCGGGATGGTGGCAATGTTCGTGAGCGCCACCGTGTCTATAACCGAGATGCTTGCGGTGAGGTTGTCGGAAACAAAAGCCTTGAGCCCATCCAGTGTCATCGTAATACGAATCGGGTAAGCGCCTACGCCCACGGGGATTTGGGTGACTACCTGGTTGGTCGAGGTGTTGATCGCAGAAACAATATCGGAGTATCTCGCGGGGACAAAAAGGGAGGGCGCGCGCGTGGGCGACATCTGCGCCGATTGGGCCAAAGCCGAGGATGAGAAGGCAAAGCCGAAAATAATCAACAGCAAAGACAGGCGATATGTTTTCATACTTAAGGCCAGTATTAGGCAATCCACCGCGAACTATGTCAAGCCTATTTTTGGAAATCTCTGATTTAGCTCGGTGTGGATTTCCGCTGATAATTCGACAACCCGCCCAAGGGTGCATCTCCGTACGGACTGTCGGCTCGCTATCTCCCAGGTTTGGAGTCGAACCGGGTGGCCTCTGTGCAAACTACAATTCTCAACTCATTCGGGGCGAGGGAGGTTTCCGCGCTTACGGGCTCGACCACGGTGGGATTTCAGATGTTGAACACATTCAAGCGCAAATTAAACCCGCAGGGCGGCTTGCTGCTCGAGGATGCGCTCAATCGCGGCATCGGCCTGGGCGCTCACTTTATCGAGGTGTACGCTGTGGACTGCAACGAACCACGCCAAGCGCAGGTCCTTACGCAAGCGGCCGACAAACTAAAGAAAGTCGTCCAGTAAGCTAACGCTTCCAGCGAGACGCGGTGACAGAAAACAAGTCTTAACGGGAAAGCGTCCTCTCGGCCCGGTCGCCACACTAATTCGACTGCTAGGCCTCAGCCGAGCCGGCATTGCAATCGTCGCCGGCATCTTCGTCTCTGTTGCGTATCCGACTCAGATCGGAGTTTCCTTCGAGCGCGCCGGCTTGAACCTCAGTCTGAAGACTTGTTTTTCGAATTGGCACGGGCTGTGGCAACTCTTTCACGCAGCTTTAAGGAAGCTGCAACGTCGCGTATCAGAGTTTTTCAGAGATTTCTTTATTCCAGGTCAAATTCTTTTTCAATTTGTCACTGGCTTCGGCCAATACTTCCTGCTGTTTAGGATCGATGAGATCGGGCTCGTAAACCTCCACAAACTGCGCTTTAAGGGCAATCGCAGTATCCAACGCCGCTTTGAGAGTGCCTTTCAACTTGTAAGTTGCCCGCAGCATTTCAAACCCTACCACGGTTTGGTCCGAAAACCGATTCACCGATTGATACGATAATTTACGACTATCTGGCTTATCGTTTGGCGCAAGGCTAGCAGCCTTAAGACCAAAACGGTGGGGATAATCTTTAACACTATCTTCAACGAATTTTTTCAAAGTGGCTCTGCCTTCATCATCTCGAGAAGGTGGGCACATTGCGATAAGGAAAGGTGTGGTAGGAAAAGCTTTGTTATAGAGAGCAGCAAACCATTTCGCACCTTCAAGCCATTTCGCATTGCCTCCGATGGCATTATATTCATCCATATCATCCGGGCCTGCGAACCAAGCCTCAGTTGAATGCCCAAATCCCGTCATTATGACATAGCTTAAATAAGGAGAGGAATCGTAGCGTTCGCCGAGTTTTTTGATCAAATTACCAAATTTTTCCTGAAGCACGGGATGCCATGGTATCGGCATATAATCAGCTGGTTTGCCGGTATGGTGATGAAAGGTAAATTTTTCAGCGCCAGCGGCGTAGACCCATTCCGGAGAATGTTTTCCCGCAGGGACTAGTATTTCAATTCGTTTATTATACTTTTTGGCCAGCTCAAGTCCCCGATCAAAATAACTGAAATCAATCTTGCCCTCGGTTGGTTCGATTTTATCCCAGTCGCAGCGTAATACAATGCCATCCACGTTAGGATTCGTCCAGCATGGTGTGTCATTCAGCCTATCCATCTGATCAGGATGTTTATAGCTATAAGAGAATAGCAAACACCAAATTCCGGTAGGCGCAGATTTTTGGATGATTTCGGTTTTTTCCTGGGCAAAAAGTTGCATAAGGATAACGACAGAAGATCCGAGCAGAATTAATGAACACAATAGACTGATCTTAATTTTCATGTGAAACGAATGTTTTTTTTAGTTAGGTTAACGATAACCATGCTTACGCAGAGGCGAAATGATGCTCCTGGGGTTTCTCCTCTTTTATTTGGAATTTTTTGCCAGCACACACCTGCCATCCATCAGCGCTTTCAGCAGCTTTAAGAAGGACTTCCAGAACATCCCGACCTTCTTCGGCTGAATGGACTGGACGAGTTCCGTTGATAAGACTTTCCGCGAAGTGTCCAATTTCAGCAGCAAAGGTTTCAACTGCAGAGAAAGTTTGTTTGGCAGGTTTCCTTGAAACCCTTCGGAGCAAAATATAAATCACAGTCGGACCAATAAAACTCGTCGATCACAATTTGAACCAGCGCCGGGGCGGGGACAGCGATAAAAACTCCGAGCAGTCCGAACAATTCGGCGGCCGCCAGCGGTGATTCGCATTCGGGCCGACGGCCTACCGACCAAATGCCAGGTCCCAGGGCGCCGACCCTACATTAGCAATTGTGTCAGAGACGGTCAGCGACGGAATATCGATAACCGATACAGTCGTGTCGCCGCCGTTGCACACGTACAGTTTCATATCGTTTTGGTCGGCCAGTATAGTCCAAGGCTGGTGTCCGACGTGGATCGTTGCGATGACCGTATGCGTGGCGGTGTCAATGGCCGAAACAGTGTCGGAAAATCCATTTTGTACGAAGGCCTTCGTTCCATCACTCGTAATTACCACTCTCTGGCAAAGGGCTCCGGTAGGGATGGTCGCGATCACAGTCAATGTGGTGGTATCGATGATAGAGACTGTCCCATCACCCTGGTTGGTCGCGTAAACCTCCTCGCCGTTGGGGGTAATGGCAATTCCCATCGGTGCTCGTCCAACAGGAATGGTCGCGATCACTTGTTGCGTCGCCGTGTCGATAACGGATACGGAGGCGGCATAGTTGTTGCTGACGTAGACGCGGTCACCCGCGGGAGAGATGGCAAGACGACGGGAGCCAGGCTCGGTGGGAATACTCGTTACTTGGTAGGTGGTGGTATCAATCACGTCCACTTCTCCCAGGGTATTGTTCGCGACATATGCGAAGCGTCCATCCAGCGTGAACAAGATGTCTTTGGCCCCCTTCCCGAGGATAAGGACAGTGGTGATGACTAGATTGGTTGCCGTATCGATGACGGCGACGGGGGAGTGATCAGGATCACTCGCGAGGGGAGCTTGATGTATGACCCAAAGCTGTCGACCATCCGGCGTGATAGTGGTCTCTCCGGGTACATTGTACACCGGGATGGTGGCAATGTTCGTGTGCGCCACCGTGTCTAGAACCGAGATGCTTGCGGACAGCGAGTTGGAAATAAACGCCTTGAGCCGATCCGGTGTGATCGCAATACGAATCGGCTCACTGCCTACGGGGATTTGGGTGACGACCCGGTTGGTCGCGGTGTTGATCACAGCAACCTCATGGGAGTATCTCGCGGGGACCCAAAGGGAGGGCCGGCGCGTGGGCGACATCTGCGCCGATTGGGCCAAAGCCGAAGATGCGAAGGCGAAACCAATCAGTAGCAAAGACAGATGAACCTTTTTCATAATTAGGGATTGGATTAAGGCCCGTATTAGGCAATCCACCGCGACCTGGTCAAGCTAATCTGATCTCCACTGGTGATTGGACCATCGAGTACTGGTCAAAGACAGCGATTTTGAACCCGCCCAAGGCTGGGATCTCCGTACGAACTGTCGCCTTGCTTGCAAAGTCCCTTCTTCTGCTGAACCGAATGTTCAAACGACCGCGATTTCAGTCTTCGTTTCCATATTACAAGAGCGACTGCCGTAATTGTACCGCAGGTCAATAGTTCGTAAGTGCACGACCAAACGTTGTCGAGGCTAAATAACGCGGCAAAATCTTTGTGACGGATACCAAAAGTTAATATCAACGGCGAACTGAACTCTTTGGACCACGGCCAAAACAGCGGCATACCAAATCCAGTATGAGTCCATCCAATCTTTCTTCCTGTAAAGAAGTCGATCAGAAGATGTGAACTGTACGCCGTGAAGTAGAGAAGGGTACTTCGCCAGAAACCTGGCGCGATCCGCCACGCGCAGCTCAAAGCCAGCGATACCAAAATAGCGAATGTCAGGCTGTGCGTGAAATTGCGGTGCAACTGATTCGCGTTTCCGTCGAAACAGCCCGGGAGAAAATCGAGATCAGGCAAATTGGCGAGCAATATCAGCACGCCGAGTCGCGGAAGCCATTGGCGCCACTGTGCAGCGAGCCGAGTCTTCAACTGCGCTGCCAGGACGAGAAAGGTCCAGAACCCCGCAAAACTGTGCGCTATTGGTGAAGCCACGTGACGAAGTCTGTCAGCGTTTCGGCGTGGCGGGCGCGGCTGTCGCCGTTTGCATGCGAGTGGACTCTGGCGCTTCCAGAAGCCTGTCGTAAATGCGCTCGATCTTCGCGCAAATATGCCGCCAGTCGAAGTTGGCCAGGACCGTGGCTCGCGCGTTGGCGCCCAATTCGGCTGCGAGTTTTCGATCATTCAGGAGAGTGACAATTCCGCGGCCCAAGGCTTCGCAATCACGATTAGGAACGACGAAAGCGTCGTGCAGATGACGGACACCCTTGGCACCGCCAGCGAAGGAAACAATCGGTTTTCCAGCGAGCATGTAGTTCAACAACTTCACCGGATGACCGGGGCACTCGGGCCGTGGCACTACGCAAACATCAGCGAGCGCGAGATAACTCGGGAGATCTTTTAACGTGTGCGGTGATATCCAGATGACCGAGCGCGAGATTCCCAGTTCCGCTGCCAGCTGCCGATGTTCTTTCTCCTCTGCTTCCGATACCAGTGCACTAACCATCAGTAGAAGCGAATCCGGCTTTTCTCGCAACGCAACCGCGAAAGCCCGTAGCAGATAATCGATTTTTTGATAGGCGTTCAGGACTCCGGTGTACATGACGACCTGGCGGCCATCGAGCTGATACCTTTGGCGAAGCTTTTCCGGCTCGGGATGATCAAACAACTCCGGTTTGATACCCGCCGGAACCATGTCTACCTTGGCGGCAGGAACGCCTTGATCGATGAACCAGGTCCGAAGTTCAGCTGACACAGCCGTGATATGATTCGGAAAGATCGGCGTGAACCAATCGAGGCCGCGCGCGAGTCCGTGAGCCAGCCAGGCGGGCCGGATGAAGCGATAACCGGCTAACTCATCAGCCATTAGATTGACCGCATTATAAAGAAGCGGACGGCGGGTCAGCCACTTGGCCATGATTCCGACAAGCGCGCCTTCATAGTTGTGCGCGTGAATGATATCTATGTGCTCGCGGCGGATGACTCGGCAAAGGAGCCAGAGTAACTGAAAATCGAGCACGAACTTTTCCGGTGAGGGGCCGATCTTGGCATTCTTCTCCGGCCGAAAAGCCGCGGTCCGATGAACTTTGGCGCGGCGAACGCTGATTTCTTCCTGACCGGTCGGGTAAGTGACGATGTGAACGTTATGCCCCATGTCCGAAAGAGTGTCGGACATCTCCCGGATGCTCGCGGCGGAGCCGAAATTGGCGGGGAAAGGACACGCCGCTACCATGGCGATTGAATAACGGTTTGCTTGCCTCTGCTGATTTTGCGCGCGCCTTCTCACTTGAGAGCCGTTGTCGGAGTTACTTCGGTTGTTGGGAGACTGCAAACTTAAGGTAGGGGCTAACGGTTTCCCGAGAGATAATGCGGGCGGGCACGCCCATTACGGTGCAGTTACTCGGCACGTCACTCAACACCACAGAATTCGGGCTGACCACCACGTTGTCACCAACTGTGACACCGCCCATGACCTTGCAGCCAGCGCCAAAATAACAATTATTTCCGATGGTGGGACGGCCGGAACCTCGGATGTTTGCGATCGATACCCCTGAGTTAACTGTGCAACTGTGTCCGATGCGCTTTGCCAGGACGTGAATGCAGGACCAAGTGTGAACAACCAGTCCGGGACCAATGTCGCTCTCCGGGTGCACCTTGATTCCGGTAACTATGACGCAAACTACGTCGATCAATAACCAACTCGCGATGAGCAGTTGCCGAAGAATGGGAATTTTGACGCTGTAAGCCCAACGGCCAAACCGATATACCAACACAGCAAAGGTTCCGAACTCGAGGAAAGGAGTGATCCACTGACGGAAAAACGTTTGGTCCTCCGGTCGAACCCCGTAGGCGCGGCGTTTTCTGCTCAGATCAGCACGTATATTTTCAAACATGGGGGACAGTTCTAAAATTAATTACTCCAAGTAGCCGAGAGCTTGGAGACGTTCCTCGACTTTGGCAGCCTCTTCATCGGTGTAACCACTTGGCCGGTCGGTCGCGGACGTGCCGGAGGCAGCACCGGATCGGATCGGCCGCGCAAGGAGAAAGTCTGGCTGAAAAGCGCTGGCCAGCACTTTGCCGTCCATGTCTTCGGGTACAGGCACGCCGAGCAAATGAAGAAGCGTCGGAGCGATATCGATGAGTCGTGCATTTGCGATCTCCGCGCCACTTTTAAAGCCCGATCCACGTCCGATCAGGATCCCATTGAGCCTGTGCGTACCACCCCATTCGGATGTCTCCGATGGCTGATGTTCTCGAATGATAAGTGCTGGCTTACCGGTGTCTTCGGGAAAGCTAGGCTG
>Ga0209157_1001576_pt1 | contig 18904 bp, 18 predicted proteins | sample GraSoiAngelo_135_FD_185892 | JGI IMG/M metagenome (GOLD analysis project Ga0209157, IMG submission 185892) | Grasslands soil microbial communities from the Angelo Coastal Reserve, California, USA - 14_0929_05_40cm (SPAdes) (version 2) | ecosystem: Environmental > Terrestrial > Soil > Grasslands ...
GTGTTGTTCGTTCTGCCGGCTTTGTTTGTGGTGATCCTGGCCCCGGGCATTATTTCGACGCTTCGGGATTTGCAGTTGCTACGATGACTGTAGAAAGGTCCTTACCATGCTCATGTTTGCTCTTTGGCTGATCCAGGCCGCGCCGGATACCGGTTCCGACAACAGCACCATGATACGGCTCGGCGCCGGTGTGTTGGCGCTGGTATGCATTGCGTTCATTCTGGTTCGGCGAAAACGGAAGGCATCGAAGGAAGATTGGTCCTGAAGCGGAGGGGCCGGCCGAATTTCTCTACCGCGTTGAGGTGTTCATCATTGGCTGCAACAGAATTCCTTTGCCAACTCGATGAGGACATCGCGGCAGGTGATCACGTCTTCAGCGATCACATATTCGCTCACGCTGTGAAGCCCGGCGCCGCCTGGACCGAATACAACAGACGGAATACCGGCGTCGCCGAGGATTGCAGCGTCGGTCCAAAAGCTCATACCGCCGCGCAAGGCGAGTTTTCCCTTTTTCGCGAGCGCGGATTCGATCATCCGGGGCAGAATGTGCCCGGACGGAGTCAAATAAGGCGGCCGTGAAAAAAGAAATCGTGCTGAGGCTTTGAATTCAGGATCCTCGCGCTGAAGATCACGCATAATCTTTTCGGCCTCGTTTAAAGCACATTGGCCGGCTTCGCCTTCGATCGTCCGCCGTTCCATTTCGAGTGTACATTGATCGGGATACGTGCTTAACTCGCGGCCTCCCGCGATCAATGAGGCGTGCAATGAAGCTGTCCCGTGGACAGGATGCGGCGGGCACGCCTGAAGCTCGCGATCGAGCTTTTCCAAACGTGAAAGGACGCGTCCCATGCGGACGATCGCGTCTCGTCCATCAGCGGGGCGGCTCCCGTGAGCGGCGACACCTTCGGTGGTGATTTCCACCCACTGGAAGCCCTTGTGTCCCACAGCGATTTTCATATCCGTCGGCTCGCCGACGACAGCGGCATCCGCTTTCCAGGTACGGACGAGGGCGTCAGCCCCGATGCTGGCGTATTCTTCATCGACGACCGCCGCAAGGACCAGACGGCCGGCCGGCAATCCACCACTTTTGGAGAGGTCTAACGCGGCTGCAACCATCGCTGCAAGACCGCCCTTCATGTCCTGAGAGCCGCGGCCATAAATTCGACCACCCTTCTCGATGGGATCGAATGGAGTCTCCATTCCTGCGACACCGACCGTATCCATATGGCCGCAGAACATGAGGGACCGGCCCTTTTGTTTCCCCTCGATTACCCCTATCACGTTGGACCGGCCGGCCGCTAATGGCTCAAGCTGCACATCCAGGCCACCCGCACGCAGTTTGTTTGCGATAGCTGCGCCAATCTGATTTTCGCCGGCAGCTCCGGATACAAGCGAAGGGTTGACGGAATTGATCGCGATTAAGTCACGAAGGAACTGGATAGTAGAATCGGTCATTAGTGACAATTTTCGATAACTCGACACATTTTTACACAAATTTGTATACGCCGGCATCTTTCATGGGCTGAGTTCTCAACGGTATTTCAACAAGTTAAAAGCAGGCATGCAATTGGACCCTCTCGTGCAAAGAACCAGACATCATGACAACACGCCACATCACGTTATCCAGACAGCAAGGGATGATTACCGAGTTGGAACTGATGGGCTCGGGATTCGCGGCCGGCGAGCAATACATGTTGCGGTACCGAACGAGGGGATCCGATTCGACGAATGGGTTCGATTTCGGAAGCCCGGATTTTCGATCGGTCTTATGGAGAGGTTTCCGATACCGCGACGATCAGATTTCAGTATTGCTTGAACGCCAGGGACAGTCGTCCGCTGAGGGATAGTCCAGGAAGGTAGCGCTGGGAATGATTCCCAAAAATGAACGGACTCTTTTGCCGCTACACCGCAGTCGGAAGAAGGGCGAACGGCACACGCCTCACGGCCATGATGGCTTGTGAGGCGTTTTTTCATTTATAAACATTCCCGTCCTCGCAGAGCTGGATCTTTTACCCGTAAGTCTTGGTCGGCCCCTCCTCAGCGAGGAGCGGAATACGTCACCCGGTAAATCGCATCGGCCCGATCATCTCTTCTGCGTCGAAACCCTCGCGGCGCAATTGCTGACAGCAGTTTGCGTGATCCGTCCGGATTAGATCAGAGAATAGCCACAAAAAGGCACAAGAAGCGGCAGAATGGTCCCACGCTTGTTCTGACCTCTTGTGTTTTTTCTGCCTTTTTGTGGCTAGTTCTCTCATAATGAGCGGTTCTAGAGGAGGGGCCGTCATGGTGGTAGTGCAGCGGAACGAGGTGAGCCGAAACCGACTCCTTTACATTCTGACCATCATCCTTTCCGCGGTCGTTCTCTCTGCCGTAGCCGTCAACTTTTCGCGGAGCTCCGAAGCGGTTCAGGTGCTTTTGGTGCTGCTGGCGCCGATTGCCTTTGTGGCCGTCGTTCTATCTCTGGTTCAGCTCCTCACGCATCCGAAACGAAGCCAGGTTCTTCTGTTCCAACGCGACGACGAAATCGTCGTAGCCATCAATGCCGTCCATGAAGGTTTTAAGTTGCGGTTCTTGCGAGACATCCTCGGGGACCAGGTCACGTCTTTTACGGATGAAGATCGGGTTCGATGGAAGAGCCTGGAGAACGACGGCTTTTATGCAGCCTTATACGTTCGCAATGTGCGGAAGGTCATTATGCTGCGGTTGTGCACGATGATTTTCGACGACGTCTTCGTCGCGGATCGGAACAATCGCTGGGAACATCACGATTCATCAAGTACTGCCGAGCCTTCCTACTCCAAGCGCGAGATGCCGCCTTTGACGAGCTGGAAAAGTTCTCCTTGACGCGGATGCAATGGGCGAGATAACTTTGAACTCTATTTCGGGTTGCTCTTTGTTCTTTTAACCGTGTACGTGGCGATTTAGGCAACTTGCTCCACGTAAAAAACTGCTAAACAGCTCCGAAAGGGTTGATGAAAGCCCCGTGCTAGTTTGGCACGGGGCTTTTTCGTTTTACCCCTTGTCGAGGCTGTGCTTAACAGAAAGGTACGCTCATGAGCTTCGTCAAGGGTCTCCAATGCCGGGAATGCGGACGCCAATATCCCGTCAAGCTGCTTGCCGGCTGCGAACATTGTTTCGGCCCTCTTGAGGCCGATTATCACTATGAAGCGATCGCGAAGAAATTAACTCGCGACGTTCTGTCCTCGCGTCCGAAAACGATTTGGAAATACCGCGAATTGCTTCCTCTCGAATCCGAACCGAAAATCGGATTGGCGACCGGCGGCACTCCGCTGGTTCGCGCGGACCGGCTCAGCAGAAAGCTGGGGATTGATAACCTGTATTTGAAAAATGACAGCGTCAACTCCCCAACTCTTTCCTTTAAGGATCGCGTCACAGCAGTCGCGATCAACAAGGCCCTGGAATTCAAGCTGGAAGCGGTGGGCTGCGCGTCAACCGGAAATCTCGCCAATTCGGTCGCGGCGAACGCGGCCGCAGCGGGGCTTCCCTCGTTCATTCTCATTCCGGACAATCTTGAATCCAGCAAGATCGCTGCAACCCAGATTTACGGCTCGCGTTTGATTATGGTGAGGGGCAACTACGACGCGGTCAACCGTCTCTGCAGCCAGATCGTGGACCGATATCCATGGGGGTTCGTTAACGTGAACCTCCGGCCGTTTTACGCCGAGGGATCCAAGACCATCGGATATGAAATCGCCGAGCAGTTGGGCTGGCACGCTCCGGACGCCGTTGTTATTCCGATGGCCGGTGGCGCGATGCTCAGCAAAATCTACAAGGGCCTGAAAGAATTTCAACGTCTCGGTCTCATCAGCGAAACCGAGCGCACGCGGTTTTATGGGGCGCAGGCGGCGGGATGTAATCCAATTATCGACGCCGTACGGCGCGGAACGCGGGACATTCGCCCCGTCAAGCCGAATACGATCGCCAAATCGCTGGCGATCGGCAATCCTGCTGATGGCTATTACGCTGCGTCGCTGATTCCACAATCCGGCGGCTGGGCGGAAGACTGCACCGATGACGAGATCGTCGCCGGCATTCAGCTACTCGCCGAAACCGAAGGAATTTTCACGGAAACCGCCGGCGGCGTAACCGTCGCTGTTGCGCAGAAGCTCGTTCAGCAAGGCCGGATCAAACCGAAGGACCTCACCGTTCTGGCAATCACTGGAAATGGTTTAAAAACGCTGGAGGCGCTGGATCTCGCACCTCCGCAAGTCATCGAACCGAAACTCGCGGCCTTCGAACGAGTATTTGGGGGTGCATATCATGCCGCTTAAGGTCGTCATTCCGGCGCCACTTCGAAAATTTACTGCCGGCGCGGAGACTGTTGAAGTGCAAGCCGCGACCGTCCAGGAAGTGCTCGATAACCTCGACTCCAAATATCCCGGCTTCCGCACCAGTGTCTGCGACGAGTCCGGGGCTCTGCGGCGCTTTATCAATATCTATCTCGACGGCGAGGATGTTCGGTTTTTGGAAAATCTCGCCACACCAGTCAACGACGGGGCTGAAATCGCCATCGTACCCGCGATTTCGGGCGGGTAGGTTACAGCGCACCCAGCAACGCAAACGGACCGCTGGGTTGAGGCAACCCACCAGCGGGTTCGGTTGTCACCGCAGCGGCTTTCAGGGCAACGACGGCTTCAGGCACATCAATCTCTTTTTCGGCGGAGCCGTCCGTTGCGGTGTTAAACACCACCGCGCTTACTGGATTACCGGACACCGGCACAAACCACAGTTGATAACTCTTGTCTGCGGGCAACGGCGGCAAGTCGCGCACGTAGAAAAACCACTTTTTCTTGGATTGGTCCCAGAAAATTCTGCCGCGCGCCCGAACGTTCAATCCCTGGCCAGCCAGATTCACGACCCGGACCTCCGGCGAAGTCAGAGTCGCGATGTAGGTTCGATTCTGACTCAGCTGGACTTCGAGTTGAGCAACACGGCTGTTGAGGACGTCGATCAAACCCCGGAGTTCGGTATTGGCGCGCGTCACAGCGAACGCAACGACGATGGCTGCGATAGCCGCGCTGCTTGCAATGAGGTCCACCCAAAACCGGCGCAGCAACGAGTGAGATCGTATCGGTTTGCCGGAAGCCACGCTCCGCGCCTGTTCCAGCAACCGCTGCTGGACCGAAGGCGATGGGCTTCGAGAGGCCGTGCTGAAGGCGAGCATCGAGACGGCCGATTGCAATTCGTTCACTTCCGAAAGGCAAACAGCGCATTGATCTTCTTCGAGGTGGCGCGCGTACTCTTTTCGCTCGCTCTCCGTCATCGCACCGGCAGCGAAAAGGCTTGCCTGCTCTTGAAGGTCATCGGTTAACTGCTCATGCCGCATAAGATCTCTTCAGCGTCGGGCCTTTGGTTCCGGCTGCGCCCTATCGGGCTTGCGCTCCGCGCGGCCAGCCACAGTTTGTACACCTGCTCCGCAGGCCTCCTTTATGGCCATTGGCCGGTCCCCCCACGCCGCTACTAAAAGTACGCTCGCAACCTCTTCCGCAGATGCATCATTCCGTTCCGAATTCGATCCTTTACCGTTCCCAATGGCTGTCCCAACGCCGCTGCAATCTCGCTGTGGCTCATTCCCTGAAAGTATGCCATCTCAAGCGCGATTTTCTGCTGTTCCGGCAGCGTTTGCAAAGCGTCCTGTACGGCCCTGCGCGTATCCGACAAGACGAAGCTGTCCGGCTCAGCAGGGCCAGTCGCAGGATTCTTGTCTGCTTCAAGCTCCTCAGTTCTGCCTTGTCGGCGCTGATTCGACCGCATGCAATCGATCGCGCGGGTACGAGCGATCGTGAGAAGCCACGCGATGGGCTTGCCGCGGGATGAATCGTATCTCCAGGACTGGTGCCAGACCTGCCAGAAGGCGTCCATAAGAACATCTTCCGCGTCCTGGCGATTGCCCACAATCCGCAAAATGAGTGAAAATGCCAAGCGGTTATAGCGTGTGTAGAAGGCGTCCAGCGCATTGGCATCTCTCGATGCCATGCGTAGGATCAATTCACGGTCTTCCCTCTCAGCACGCTCATCCATTACAGCGGGAATAGTAACAGTTGCGGGACTTCAGGAACAGCCGCCGGCAATCGCGACACTCACACTCCACTACCACGATATACGAAAACGAAGAGACGAATGGATGGCGCGCCTGCGCCGATTTTTCTTTTGCCCCCGTTCAATCCAATCGGTGGTTGCCTGCCGTAGTAGTAGGCAGATCGTTTGATCTATTCATCCACGAGGAGAGAACAATGAAGACGAAATATATTGCAGCGGCAGGGCTGGCAGCGATGCTCGTCCTGTCGACCACGAAGGCGGTTCCGGCATCCAGCCACCGAGAGGCGCTGGCGATCCTGAACGAGCCGTGCGCCGATAACACCGACACCTATGCTTGGCTGTCCGATGGATCTCACGACAAGCTCGATCTGATCATGGATTTTTACCCGCTCCACGAGCCGGGCCAGGGCAACCATGGCCTGCGCGCCTGCAACGGTTATCGTTACGACTTTCATATTGCAATGGGCGCAAGCCTCGAAGATCGAGTTGTCTATCGCATCGAGTTCACGAACAAGCTGACGCCCGCGCCGGCGCCTACTGCCGCAGACAGTCTGGGCGGAGGTAATGAACTACTCTGGCAGCTCACGGGCGGCACCGAGACCATGAAGGTCACGCGGTTCACCGTCCGCCCGCAAATCCAGACGCCATTTGGAAAGACCCAGCCGTCCAGCGACGAAGTTGTCCTCGGCGACGGTCTTCCCGTTTTACCCAACAACCACGGCCCTCAGACCGATCGGCTCATCTACGGTCTTGGACCCTTCAAGGGTTATGACTCCGGAGATCCGGCCAGCCGTACCATCGGTCTTTTCGACCAGGCGTTCGTTGATAAGTTCATCCAGAACTTGTCGAATGGCGGACGGATAATCGCCGGCCAATTCGACGATCCGTATCAACTGGACGAAAAAGGAATCTTCGATCTCGTTAATTTGAACGCAAGTGACCTCGGCGGAATCCCTGGCGCGCGGGGTTCCGAAGCACCGTCTAGAGACGTGTTCACCGGCTTCAATGTCTTCTCCATCGCTCTCGAGGTCCCAATCAGTGACGTCTTTCCGAACGGCGTACCGCACAATGGTGTGCTGAAGCCGGACTCGACCGACAGTCTCATCCGGATCTGGGCGAGCATCAGCCGGCAGCAGACCCAGACCGTGGATCCAAACAACATCATCACCGGTGTCAAAGGAGGGGGCGAGTGGGTGCAGGTTGGCCGCAATGCCCTGCCGCTCTTTGACGCTGGTCTGGTTGGTACCCAGCGCCAGACACTCTACCTTCACTCCAGCCCCATGAAAGATGTGACGAACTTCGGCGCCGACATCCTTTTCCCCGTGCTGGTCCGCGATATCGAGGCGCTCGGCATCTACAAGGCGTTGGGCTTGCCGGACAGCACTGTGGCCAAGCTCAAAGGGCCACGCATAGACATCATCAACGTCATCAACCTGGGCCGCCCGATTCCCGTTCAAGACGGCTTCACGGGTGATGTTCTCACGCTCGATGCGGCAACCGATTCCAAATTCCCCAACGGCCGAAGACTCGGTGGTGGGACTGCACCGAACCGCAATCAGGTGAATGTGAATAGTGTGTTGATCAGCCTGATCGCGGCGGGCGACCCCGGCGCCGGGCTCGCCAAGGGAGTGGAAGTGAACGATAAGGATTATCTCGACCGGTTCCCATTCCTTGCGATAGCTCACCAGGGACTGCTGCAGGGACATGGAGGCAGCAACGTTCCGACGGTAAGGGATCCTGCTCGGCCCTGAAGGATGAGAAATGACTATTGAACAATGAACATTCAAATGCTTTGTCATTGTTCAATGTTCAATTGTCATATGTCATTTGGCGAAAAAAGGAGAGTCGCATGAATATCCTTCGTTTCATTGCCACCCTGCTCATGAGCGCAGCGCCGTTGGCCGCTCACGACATGTGGATCGAACCCACTTCCTTTCTCGGAGACACCGGAAAGATCATCGGGCTGCGATTGCGGGTAGGGCAGGACTTTTTGGGAGACCCGCTCCCCCGCGATCCCGCACTCATCGATCAGTTCATCAGCATCGATTCGACAGGCCGCAAACCAGTGTACGGCCGCGACGGCGCGGATCCGGCCGGCCTCATCCATGTCGCTGAGACAGGACTGCTCATCATCGGCTATCAAAGTCATCCGAAACCAATTGTGCTGCCGGCCAACACCTTCAACCAGTACCTCAGGGAAGAAGGGCTCGATGCGATCGCCGAGTTGAGAGCGCGCCGGAACCAAACCAACAGCGATGCGCGCGAGATCTTTTCGCGCTGCGCGAAAAGTCTGGTGTATTACGGAACGCCAACCGCCGCCCAAGGCGATCAAGCGGTGGGCTTCACCCTGGAACTGGTCGCGGAGAAGAATCCTTACACCTTGCGCGCCGGACAGGATCTTCCAATGCGATTGACTTACGAGGGTCGGCCGCTTCCCGACACACTGGTGGTAGCAATGAACCGCGCGAATCCGGCAGCAAAGATGACGGCACGGACCGACAAGACAGGGCACGTGACGTTTCGCCTACCGCAAGACGGAATCTGGCTTACCAAGGCCGTGCATATGGTTCCGGCCCCGGCCGGAACTAACGCGGACTGGGCCAGTTTCTGGGCCTCGCTTACTTTCGAACTGAAAAGCTCCGGAACAGGAGCCGCAGCGAAATGAGATGTGCGGTTTGGTGCGCAGCCGCAGTTGTCCTTCTCTCGAGTGCTCGCCTCCAGGCACACGAGATCGGCACAACGCGAGTGGCGGTTGTCCTTCAGCAGAGGTCTGCGTACGAAATCGAAATCGTTACCGACGCTGCTGCGCTCGTGGAAAAGCTGGAGGCTTTGACCGGCCAGCCACCGCAATCCGAACCGTTGCCCCGCGGCGCTGCCATATTACAGGCTCAATTGCAGGTCTACGACGAGGTGTTTCGCAGGCGCGTGGTCGTGGCTTTCGATGAAACTGCCGTCCAACCCGCAATTGATTACCAAGTTTCCGGCGTTGCGACCGCGACATCATCCCCGGCGGCCACCATTCGAATGCGGGGTACGGTTCCCGACGGCGCGCGCCGACTGGCTTGGAGTTATTCGTGGACGTTTGCGACGTATTCGCTGACTGTGCGGAAGGACGGCCAAGAGACGACGGAATGGCTCGAAGGCGGCCAGACGAGCACTCCCATTTTGTTGGAGTCGCCCAACCGGCCGCTGAGCCGAGCTACGATCGCTCTTCGATACCTGGCACTCGGCTTCACGCATATCGTTCCGAAAGGCCTCGATCACATGCTTTTTGTGCTCGGGATCTTCTTGCTCAGCCGCCGGTTCCGACAAGTTCTGGCTCAGGTCAGTGCATTCACCATTGCGCACTCTATCACGCTCGCCTTAAGCATCTACGGTGTCGTTTCCGTCTCTCCTAACATCGTCGAGCCGCTGATTGCAGTCTCAATCGCGTACGTTGCGGTTGAAAACATTTTCATGTGCGAGCTCAGACCATGGCGGCTGGCAGTTGTCTTCGGTTTCGGTCTTTTGCATGGAATGGGTTTCGCCGGTGCCTTGAAAGAACTGGGACTGCCGCGTTCAGAATTCGTGACGGCGCTGGTTACCTTCAATTTTGGCGTGGAAGCCGGACAACTGGCTGTGATTTGCGCAGCGTTTCTGCTCGTGGGTTGGTATTGCGGAAACCGCCCGTGGTACCGGCGGCTCGTCGTCGTGCCTGCCTCTGCGATGATCGCTTGCACAGCCGTGTATTGGACGCTAGAGCGGCTGTCATTCTGATCAAGTCTCTCTTCCAGAGGGAGCGGGTTGTACGATATGTAATGTACTTGATGCGATTACTGAACCACCAAATGTCAAACGTTCAGTGGATCATTTGGTAATTTGGTAGTCCAAACAAGTACATTACACGTCGTACAACAACCATCTGACAGCTAACATTTGGACCGGCCCGTGCCCAGCACGGACTTTTGGAACAGGCTCAGCTCGCGAGAAGGAGCTTGAACCATTTGCACGATGTTCACCGCGCTGCCGCCGGAGCGGGAACATTGATCCGAGCTTCGTCCCAGTGCTCCTTAATCAAGTTATTCTCGATTCGCACGACATCGAAGTGGTTCCACTTGTATTCGCGGTTGGGATCGTCGGGGTCTTTTGCCGTGCGGTCCCACATCATGAATGAGTACGGTCCGTTGATCAGCGTCAGAACAGGAGCATTCACCCATTCCGGCTTAATTTCACGCGGAGTTCGGCCCGGAATGCGGCTCATGAACTGCTTGAAACCGTCGCGTCCCTGGGGAACGTTCGGGTTGTGCTGGATGTAGCCGGGGTCCATGCTCCTGTCGGCCAATTCCAGGTGGCCGTATTGGAGCATGTCCTTCAGTTCCTCGGTGGCCATGGCCAGGGTGTTCTCTTCTTCCTTGGAAAGCTTCCCGGTGTTCCATTGCATCGGGCCTTTGGGAGAAACTCCGGTTCTCACTGCGCCGGTACCCGCCATTTTTTGGGCACTGTCCCAGTGTTCCTGCACCTTTCCATTTTCGATTCGAAGCACATCGAACGAATTGTAGTGATATGTGTTCGCAGGATTTCGAGGGTCTTTGGCTTCATGTTCGAAGATGAGCCAGACGAAGTCTCCCTTGGCGCCCGGAACCACGGGCATTTGGTCCGCCGGCATGGCTTTGGGAATGGGATTGATCGGTTTACGGCCGAGCTTCGTGAAGAATTCGACGAAGCCGGCGCGCCCCGTATTCGCATTAGGATTGTGTTGGATGTAATCCTCGGCCTGATATTTGGGCGCAACCTCGAAGTGGCCCGCGTAGAGCACCTGGCGCCACCAGTTCATCACCATGTCGAGGTTCTTTTTTTCCTGAGCCGTCATGGGCGCGATTTGCGGCTTGGTGGGCGGATTGATGGACTCCGCCGCCGCTCGAAAAGCAAAGGCGAGCAACAGAATGCCGGCGAACCAATAAATCGCTCTCATTGTCGGATCCCCACTCGCATCAGTGTTGCATCGGTTCGTCGGCGCTGCCGCCATAGATGGCCGGCACCTTCGAACCCATCGGCCGCAGATAGGTTGAAAGTTGGCCGCGGTGATGCGATGAATGCAGGTTCAGAAGATTCAAATAGGCAACGGCGGGTAACTCCATTATGCCAAACAGCGGAACGGGCTTGGTCAACTTGTCCGCTGCGAGCGCTTTCACTTTATTAACGCGCTCGCGGTGATTGGTCTCATACCAGCTCATAATGGCGCTGATTGTAGGCGGGGCGGCCGGCGGTTCAGTCATCGTGAATTCCCCCGCAAGCACGCTATCCAGGAACCACACTTCGGAGGTGGCAATGTGCCATGCCAGCTCATGTGCGGACATCGATTTGGCCTCGGGCTTATAACTTTTTTTGTCTTCAGGTATCGCGCGCATGACCTTCTTCGTCGTTTCGGTCTCTTGCTGGATCGTGTCGACGAAAATTTTGCAAAGTAGTTTGGCTTCTTCGGTTGTCATTGGGTTCTCCTTGTTAATGATGACTCGACGGAAAGGCTCCGTGGAGTCGGTGTTATCCGTAGCGGGACTTAATATTGATCGAAAATGCGTTGAATCTCGTGAACGTCCTGTGTCTTCGTGAGCGCCAACATCATCAGAATCCTGGCGTGCGTCGGTAGCAACCGCTCAACGGCAACCATGGGCAGCGCTTCCCTCGCTGAACTCGGCGAAGCGACCTGATCGCCCGAAGGAAACGTGGTGGCAATGATGACGCCCTTTCGCTGTAAGGCTTCGTAGTAGTTGCGTTCCGGGCCACTCAAACCCGTGGTTGCAACAATAATCGCTTTAGCCTCGGTCTTGCCGCCGCCATCCGAGCCTGCGTAGGAGTACTGAATATCGACGCGAGGGAAAACCATAACATCGCCCAAATCAAACTCCGACCCCGATGTGTGGCGGCGCGTCGGCGCGTAGAAAAACTCGACACCGTGGCGCGCCACGATACCGATGTTGCCCATCTCGCGTCCTGAAAAACCACCGGCCCGGGCATATACCTTCTCCGCATCACGAGCCGAGATGATGCGATCGTCCATCACCACCAGCACACCCTTGCCCCGCGAACCGTGGGCGGCAGCGACTCGAACGGCGGAAAGCAAATTGATAGGGCCGTCCGGACTGATGCCGGTCGCCGGCCGCTGAGCCCCCACGATCACCACCGGCTTCTCAGACTTTACCGTGAGGTGAAGAAAAAATGCCGTTTCCTCGAGGCGGTCCGTCCCATGCGTCACAACGATTCCGGCAATCTCCGGACGCTTCTCGAATACGGAATTGACATTTCGAGCAAGCTGCAACCACTGATCCGGTGTGATGTACGCGCTTGGAATATTCGCGAATTGCGTCGTCTCCACCTGAGCGTATCTTCGGATCTCCGGGACTTCGGCAACAATTTCGCTAATAGGTTTTCGAATGTCGTAACCGCCAAGTGTCCCCGGCTCACCTTGCTCGCCGGCAATAGTGCCGCCCGTGGCGATAATGAGCAGTCGTGGCAATTCCGGCGGTGTCTGGGCGCCGGCACGATTTGGGATGGAACCCAAAATAACGCTGACACCCATGAGCAACACGGAAATGCTGAGTCTTTTCAACATCCTTGGCAGCAAGCAGTCAAGCTTTAGATTTATTGCCCATCCAGTATCGATTTTAGTCTTATCGGCGCTCGAACGTCTAAACACTTTTGAGGAGGAATCATGAAATTTGCACTTCGTTTGCCGGTGATCCGTAAGTCCAACACCTGAAGCCATTGGAGATTGCATCATTTGAAGTTTCTGCAGTTCTAAAACTTGAACAGCAACTTCGAATGTGCAATCTCCAATACCTCTCATTGTCAAAACCATTCTTCGTCTTCCGCGTCCGGTGTCTTCAATCCCTCAAAGAATCGCTCCAAGAGAGCACCAACTCCGCCGCCAATCAGAAACCACTGAACTGTCCCGACAACGTAGGTGAAGACCAGAGTCCAGACCAGCAAACCGGGCGGATTGATTCCCGCCCGGTCAAACCCGGAAAACACAGTGATGATCACCAGCATCGGTGCGGTATCAAAGATCGTCATGAGCCGCCAGAAATCGGATCGATCGAAAAGATAAACGCCGAATTTCGCGTCCTCGGGGTCCAAACGCACATGAGCTTGAAAATCAAGATATGAAAAAACGAAGAACCCCGATGCCAACAACACATGGCAAATCGCCGACGCCAACGCCACCCGCTTCCAGAAAGCCCGTTCGTTGATGCTGAAAGCGTCAAACCACGTCAGCAGGTGGTAAACGCCAAAAACCAGCAAAGGGGGTAGACACAGCGAAGCGAACGTAAACAGCATAAATTTTTAAGGATATCTATATCTTAGTCACCGAGACGTTTGCATTCGGCTCAGACGCTCGACTGTAGCGGCGGTCTATGACCGCCGGCTTTATAGTAGCCACCATAAAACCGGCGGTCATAGACCGCCGCTACAGAAGACGCTCGCGAGTTATGTATAGCTAGTTGGTGAGGATCGCACGGTTTTAGCGCATGCCGGAGCCCGGCGGATTCGGCTATTTCCCAGCGAGTCCTTCGGTCAGTTCAATTCGCGTCCCAATTGGATCGAGAATGAAGGCGATCTTCAGGCCAAAATTCGGCAATTCACGATAAGGCGCATCGAACTTCACGCCGTCGGCTTCGAGCTTCTTGCAAAATGCTTCGAGGTTTTTAACTTCAAATCCGATGTGATCCAACGTGCGACCCTTCGTCGGAGCAGCGGGCATTTGCGCGGGCAAGAAATCCAGCTCGCTTCCGTTGAACACGGCCGCAGGCAAATCCCGCCGCGTTCCGGCGACAGCGCCAAAGGTCTTCACATACCACTGCTTTACCACCTCCATGCCGGGCGTGGTTAGGTGGACGTGATGCATCACCAACGGCAACGTCTGATTCTTCTCTTCCAGCAATTCCACTCTAAGATTGTCTGGAAAAGTGGCGAAAGGGCCAATCACTGGAACGTTCATGCCCTCCAATTTCGCTTTCATCGCAGCTGTATTCTTCACCGAAAACGCGATGTGGTCTACCGTCGATCCAACGGAACCGCCGCTCGGCTCCGCGTTATTGATTATGATGAAGATGCCGGGCAGCCGCAGCAGCTCCAGAGTTCCCGTCTTGGTCAATTGCGCTCCGAATGCTTCGACCCATATTTTCTTTTGAGCTTCCGGATTTTTCGAGAGCAGATGAAGATGCCCCAGCGAAATACCGCTCTCGTTGGGAGCAGCGAGTTGAGCGAAGACCGGAAGCGCCGCGAACAGAGGAAGAATCACACCCGTAAGAAGAATCCCTTTACGCATGGCGCGTAACCTACCACGGTTCGATCAGGAATCCACCCAAAATTCTTCGGCGCGCTCGGGGTCCGGCAAGTCTTGCCCAAATAACGTGTACAGATTCACATTGCTCAAGGCGGCAGTTATGGAATCGGAGATCCCGGCGTGACGCGATCTCATCAAATCGATAAATCCGCGGATCTCGCGGCGCACGCTTTCTTTTTCGCTGCACACGCACGCGATCGGCAAAAAGCCCTGCGTGCGAGCGTACTCTCGGGAGAGCGCTTCGTTCACATAGACAAGCGGCCGGATCAAACGGACGTTTCCTTTTTGGGACTGCGAGGTGGGTGGAAGGGAGGCAATACGCCCGTTAAATAAGATGTTCCTCAGCAGCGCCTCAGCGCAATCGTCAGCCGTGTGGCCGAGTGCAAGAACAGAACATTGAAGCTCAGAGGCAATCTTGTAGAGATGATACCGGCGATGCCTGCTGCATACATCGCAACCGTGGGGTACGTTCTCGGCAATCAGCCGCAGCGTTGCCTTATCTTCGCGCAATACCCATTCGACGCCAAGGTCCCGGATCTTTTCCTCAAGTGCGAAGACAGGAAGTTTGAACTTGCCCTGATCCAGCGTGACGGCTATCAGCTCGTATCGAAATGGCGCACGCTTCTTATATGCGACCAGCGCGTGGAGAAGCGTCAAGCTATCCTTGCCTCCGGACACGCCGACCGCGATGCGATCGCCGGAACACAGCATGGAAAAACGTCCCATGGCGCGCCCCATCGCGTCGAGGACCTTTTGGCCGGCATCCATCATTGAAATTATGATACTCGAAACTCCGGCTCCCTCAGTTCGGTTCTGCGGATTTTGCCGGTGCTCGGGCCTTTGGACAAAGAGTGCAGAATGTCGGGCTGTCCAACTGTAGAGGCGGTCTACGACCGCCGACAATCTGGCAATTGGCGGGAACGCCGGCGATATAGAGCGCCGCTACAGGGCCCAAACTCGACTTACGAATTCAACTTTCGGCGAGTACTATCGGTTCAGCCCCTCTCCCTCTGGGAGAGGGCGCGAAGCGCGAGCCCGATAGGGCGAAGCCTCAATAAAAAGGGTGAGGGTCTCAAGATTTGACTAGACCTGAAACCCTCAGCCGGCGCTATCGCCGCGCTACTTCAGAATCCCCTTGATGGGTGCGACCCCCGGAATCTCCCACTCTTCCCACATTTCATCGACCCTTTTCTGGATGTAGTCAATGTCTTCGGGAATGAGATGGGCGAAGCGGCCCTGCGCCACCAAGAATTCCTTAACAGGAATGCGGCCTTTGGCTGTCTTGCGGCAATCGTAGGAGTAGACGACCTGACCTTCGATGACCTCGAAGAGTGGATAAAGTCCCGACTTGATTCCAAACTCGCCGATCTCATGCGAATAGCGGGGATGAAAATCCCAGCCCTTCGGACAAGGATCGTAGGTGTGGATGAAGGTGGGACCTCCAACGGCCAGCGCCTTGCGCACCTTATTCATGTAGTCCATCGGCGGGAAGGTGGCACACGCTGTCGCAACATACTTACATGTGGGATGCCCGACCGCCAACATTCCGGCGACGTTCTTCTTCCACCGCCGTTGCATAATGCGGTGCTTCGAGCCCGGAGGAGTAAACGTCGTTTGCGCACCGTAGGTGGAAAGACCGGTCGCCTGGATGTCCGTGTTTGCAGCCGACTCGTTGTCGTACATGATGATGAGCAGATCGTAGTCGGTTTGAAGAGCGCCGGAAATTCCGGAAAGCCCCATGTCGCCGCCACCAAGATCACCGCAGAACGCGATCGCATTGATCGGTTCATCCTTGATCTTGCCTTTCCGCTTCAATGCGCGCAGGCCCGCCGCCATTCCGATCGCGGAGGAGCCGGCGGCGCCGAGCTGCGTGTGCATCCAGGGCACAATCCACGGCGTGGTCATGTAGCTGGTGTTGGCGACGTACATGCACCCCGTCGAACCCGTGACAACAGTCCGCGGGCCCGCCACCTTGATGAAGGCACGCATCGTTGTCGCCGACTCGCATCCCTGACAGGTGCGATGACCCGATGTATAGAATTCTTCCAACGGGATTTTGTGAACGCCTTTGATCTTGTCGTAAACAATTGTTTCGGTAGCCATGGCTTCTCCTATTCTCGGACCCCAATCCAGGTGACGAAGTTATCCAGCTTATCATCGGTTTTCGATTTCTGGGCGATTTCGTACATGCGGATACAGTCATCAATCGATACATCTCGTCCGCCGAGACCAGTAATGATGTTGGTGATTGCCGGCCGATTCTTCAGTGGGTATAGGGCGGACCGCACTTCGTGCATCAGTATTCCGCTGTCATCCGGCGAGCCGTGAGCAAAGTCGCGATCGACCACACCCACCGCTTTGAACCGCTTGAGAGACTCGCGTAATTCGATTGTCGGGAACGGCCGGAACCAGCGTAGACTCACAAACCCGACTTTTTCGCCTTTCTCTCTCAAGCGGCGGCACGCGGTTCGTCCCGGCGCACAGACTGTTCCAAGCCCAATCAGAACGGTGTCCGCGTCGTCGGTCATAAACTCGGTGAAGAACGGAGTCGAATAACGTTCCCCAAAGACGGCATTGAACTCACCGTAAGCTTCCTTGATCACTCCACGGGCGCGGCGCGCGGCGTCCCAGTTTTGGCGGCGCAACTCCATGACCCAGTCTTCATTGACTTGCGGCGCAATCGAAATTGGATTATCGGGATGCAATCTGCCGTCGCCGAGATCATACGGCGGCAAAAACTGGCGCACGGCTTCACGGGTTGGAATTTTCACCATATGCTGCGAGTGCGTCAGGAACGCGCCATCCATGGCGAGGGCCATCGGCATTCGGACGCGCTTGTCTTCGGCAACACGATATCCAATCAAAACGTGCTCGAGCGCTTCTTGAGGTGTCGTTACCCAGGCCAGTAGCCACCCCATGTCGCGCACAGCCATCGCGTCATTGTGCTCGACTCCGAATGCTCCGGGATCGTCGAGAGCGCGGTTGCCGACGAGGAAAAGTACCGGCAAGCGGTCTGTAGCGGTTACGACCAATGCCTCGAAGCCATAGCACCAGCCGGTGCCGCTGGAGCCTGCGAAAGCACGCGCGTTGACCGAGCTGGCATGTTTCACAATTTCGAATTGAGAATGTTCGCTGTCGGCAATGATGTACTCGGCATCCAGTTCGCCATCCGCGATGATCTTGGAGAGGGCGTCCATAACCTCTGTATATGGCCTGATCGGATACGCGGCGATGACGTCCACATCCGCCAACCGCACGGCTTGCGAGACCGCCTGGCAGCCGGTCAGCAAATCCTCGCGTTCGTAAACGTTCTTTATTTTGGGTTCTTCAGCAATCATCTTTGAATTCTCCTTTAAGTGCCCACGGCCGTCTATGTCTTCTGGCCTGCGCGTTTTCCGCCAAACGGCACGAGTTCGCCTTCGACAAATTCCAGACCCGTTCCCGTTACCATTGGATGAATGTAGCGGCCCTTGCGTTTCTTCTCTTCGGCCCACTCCGTGTACTTTTGGGGACTGGCTTTGTAGGCATCCCAGGGGCTGCTGTCGTCTGTAAATTGCAACTCATCGACCATGACGATGCACTCATTGACGGGACAGGCCTGCGCGCATTTGTTGCAACCGGTGCAGTACTCGTATGCGATATCGTACAGCCCATCGGAAGTCTGATCAAAGCACTGATCGGGACATTCCAGCCAACAGAGCGTGCATTTGGTGCAGAGGTCGAAACGGACCACGGGGCGTTGATTCTTCGTCGTGCCGCGTTTGAAGGTCTCGTTGCGGGACTGGCCCTTCGGCCCCAACTCGAAATGGCGTTTGACCGCCGGAACCGCTGCGCCTTCCATGAATTGGAACCATTTTGGCAGAACGGGAATCTCATGCTTCCATTCAACTCCCTCACCAGGCTTCACTGTTCTTACGCTTTTCCGCACTTCGTCACACGCTTGGCGCGCAGCCTCAGCACGGGCCGGCTCTTTCGGGTTCTTATGGTTTAGATATTTTTCGACAGCCTCAATCCCGATGATGTCCGGATCGATGCCGGCGACGGCGCCAAGGGTTTTCTCGTGCGTGAGGTCATCCCGGAAAACCCAGAGACCGCCAAAACTGAGATCGCCTGAATAAGTGGCGAGCTTCCAGCTATAAGGTTTTTTGGCGATGAACTGCAGAAGCTCGTCCTGGCTCTTCCTGGTAACGACCAGCAAGGTTCCACCTGGCTGTACTTTTTCGTTGATGGGCCGCACGCCGTGCCAGCCCCAGGGCTCGACGCCTTTGATCATTGTGTCGTCGAGCACGACGGAAATGTCGCACTGATCGATATCGAGCTTGGCGCCGCATTCCGCCTCGAGTTCCTCCTCGGATAGATCGTGCGATACGAACGCAAAGTATTTGCACGGGATGCCGTTGCGCTCCGGAGAATCGCTGTAGCGCCCGTTGGAAAAACCAATCCGTCCCATCCCGCTGGCGATGATGACGATGTCGCTACCGATCTTCTTGCCGAGATTTTTCTGAAAAATACCGCGATAGT
>Ga0209157_1001578_pt1 | contig 18886 bp, 19 predicted proteins | sample GraSoiAngelo_135_FD_185892 | JGI IMG/M metagenome (GOLD analysis project Ga0209157, IMG submission 185892) | Grasslands soil microbial communities from the Angelo Coastal Reserve, California, USA - 14_0929_05_40cm (SPAdes) (version 2) | ecosystem: Environmental > Terrestrial > Soil > Grasslands ...
CGAAGGTAATCCGAAATCCGAATTTCATGCGTGAGGCCACGCAAATTCGCCGGCAATGGCGAAGTCGAAGCTAAAGAGTCCTGCTAACGATTGGCGTCAGCGCGAGTAATTCCGCCTCCCCCTCGCCCCTCTCCCCTGCCAAAGGGCGAGGTGCCCCAAGCGCGTGTACAGCCACGTCGCTTACCCGTCCGCGCAACTGGCGATATTGCTGAGTAAGTTCGTTGCCTAATCGGTTTCGCTAATTCAACATCGCGGCATGCCCGAGGTCCAAGCGCCACCGCCGCTGCCAAAATCTCAGCCGTCGTTTGGGCGGCGCCACAGCACCATCATCAAATTGCTCGGGGTAGGCGCGCTCGTATTGGTGTTGCTGATTCCCCTGGCAATGATTACCGGCGTACTTAGGGAGCGTTTGCAACGGCGCAATGAGGCGGTCGCGGATATTACCTCCTCATGGGGCAGGGAACAAAATCTTATCGGACCAGTGCTTGGCATTCCGTATCAATACAAGTTCAAAGCTGTGAAAGAAGTTCCCGCGCCTGACGGAAAGATGGAGCGGCGCGAAGTGGAAGAGACTGCCACAGGCAACGCTTATTTTCTGCCACAAGCGCTGAAGGTCTCGGGCAATGTGCAAACACAGATGTTGCATCGCGGGATTTACAATGCCGTGGTCTATCGCGCGCAGACGACTCTATCCGGCAAGTTTGTGCCGCCTGATTTCGGGCCGCTGAAGATCGATGTAAAGGATGTGCAATGGAAGGATGCGTTCGTCACCATCGCGATCAACGACTTGCGCGGCACACGTGAAGCGATTCTTCTCGATTGGGGCGGCGCCAAGCGTCCGATGCTACCTGGTTCACAACTTCCGGGTTACACGACGGGCGCAACCGCATCGCTCGCTGGCGATCAACCAATTGCAGCCGACGTTCAGTTTGAGATTCCATTGGATTTCAATGGGAGCGAAGGGATTTTCTTTGCGCCGTTCGGTGTGCAAAATGAAGCAACGCTGAAATCAAACTGGGCCGACCCGGGATTTCGCGGAGCGTTTCTGCCGGCGGAACGATCGGTGCGTTCGGACGGATTCGATGCCACATGGAAAGTGTCGTATTATGGACGCGATTATCCGCAATCGTGGACGAGCCGTACCGGCAACGAGCGATTCACGACCCAATCCGTTTCAAATTCACTTTTCGGAGCGCAGTTCCTCTCCATTCTGGATGCGTATCGTTACGTCGAGCGCTCGATCAAATACGGTGTGCTGTTTCTGGTGCTCGTTTTTACGGCGTTTTTTCTATTTGAAGTGACCGCGCGACAGAAAATTCATCCGTTTCAATATCTGATGGTCGGCGCGGCGCTTTGCTTGTTCTACCTGCTGCTATTGTCGATTTCGGAATTCATTGGATTCAGTTGGGCGTACCTGATCGCAGCCGTGGCATCGACGTTATTGATCACATGGTATTGCCGCTTTTTCCTTGGCGGCGGTGTCCGCACGTTAATGATCGGCGCAGGTTTGACGGGCGTTTACACCTTTCTCTACATCACCTTGCGGCAACAGGATTACGCGCTGCTCATGGGCGCGATCGCGCTCTTCATTGTGCTTGCAATCGTAATGTACGTGACGCGCAAGGTGGATTGGTACGCGCGAGACGCCAGCTAAGGCATCGCCAGAGTGCAGAGCCTGCTACAAAGTTGACAGGATCGTTCCGTTTTTGTATCACGCCGCTTACGCGCTGAGTTTAGTAACGCGCAAATGCTTCACTGATTATGGCTGAGTTCACAGTTAACCCGAAGCGTTTTGATCCGTACAAGAATTTTAAGTTCCGCGTTAAGTGGGATGGGAAGTACGTTGCTGGCGTTAGCAAGATAAGCGGGCTGCGGCGAAGCACCGAAGTCATTCACCACCGCGAAGGAGGCGATCCCAGCAGCAGTCGCAAATCTCCGGGGCTCACCGAATTCGCGCCGATCACGCTTGAGCGCGGTGTTACTCACGACCCCGAATTTGAGAACTGGGCCGATAAAGTCTGGAGCCTCGGTGCTGGTCTTGGCTCGGAAGTTTCGCTGAAAGACTTCCGCAAAGATATCGTTTTGGAGCTCTATAACGAAGCCGGACAGCTTGTACTTGCATATAAGATTTTCCGTTGCTGGGTTTCAGAATATGAAATCCTGCCCGATCTAGACGCTAATGCGAATGCGATCGCGATCGAGCATATCACGCTGGAGAATGAAGGCTGGGAACGAGACGTAGCGGTAAAGGAACCGGTCGAGCCGTCCTTGAAATAGCCGGTCCTTACCCGCGAGATGGTGTAACTCCTCGGGTAAAGAGTCGTGCCTGTAACGATTACGTTTCGCGGAGGATTGTATGGCGGGTTGGCTCTCGCACTTTGTATTGGATTGTATCTCATCTGGCTTTGGCGGCCTGAACATCAAGTCCAACGACACACCGAAAACTTCTTTCGTGCGATCGAGCACAGAAATTGGGAAACTGTGGCCGACTCCATTGGCGAAAATTATCAAGATCAGTGGGGCGACGATCGGACGCGGGTTCTCGAACGCATGCGGGAAGGCTTTCGATGGGTGCGCGGAGCCAGAATCATTGCGGCGAACCCGACTGTGCGGATCGAATTTCGAGGCGCGGTGTGGGTTGGCAAAGTCACGCTCTACAGCACGGACGATGATGTGATGCAATTACTCAACGAACGGATCAACAAATTGCCCGCGCCTTTCGAGTTGGAGTGGCATCACCTCTCCAGAAAGCCGTGGGATTGGAAACTCGTGCGAGTGAGCAATTCGGCATTTCAGATCCCGGCGGATATGTACTGACCGACAAAGCGGCGCGGCCTCACCTGACTCAGCAAAGCTATCGTGCGGCAGGCAGCGTGCCCTACGGGTCACTTACCAAGCGCGTGGCGCAACTGTGTCTTGGCAGAATCCACATCGCGCTGCGTTTGCTGGCAAAGCAGAATCGCCCGGAGCTTGTCGCCTTGATAATAGCGGGCGACAAATTTCTTCTTCGCGTAGGTGCCTTGAAGCTCGACGCGAGTCGGCAGCACACTGAAGTCGCCTACAAAATCGATCCGCAAATCGAACATCTCCGTCCAAAAATATGGGACCTGCTCGTAGCGGATGCGCTTCTTGCCCGTCATGTTCGCGCCCGCAACCAGGCCCTGACTACGGGCATTTTCCCAATGCGTTTGACGCCGCACACCGCCCATAATCCGATCTGGATAAAATGCCAGGTCGCCGACCGCATAAATTCCTTTTTCTTCTGTCTCCAGGTACTCAGTGACCGGCGACCCGTACGGCCCCGCGAGTGGCGTATTGCGCACGAGGTCCAGATTCGGTTCTGCGCCACAGGCGACCACAGCGAGACCGATCGGAAACCGGTTCCCGCTTTTTGTCTGGATGTTGCGCAGGACGGTCTTGCCTTCAAAGCCATTGAGACTTTCGCCCATCGACAGAACTACACCGTGTTTTGCAAAATAATCGGTGAGCCATGCGCCAGTATCAGGATCGAGGTAGCGGTTCAACAAATAGGGATCACGATGCATCACACCGATCTTCAATTTCATCATCCGCAGGCTCGCGGCCGCCTCGCATGCAAGCAGTCCGCCGCCCACGATCATGATGCCTCGCTCGACACTCGCCATCTCCTTCAATGCGAGCGCATCCCGAAGCGTTCGCAGGTAAATAACGTTGCCGAGATGGACTCCCGCTACCGGCGGGCGGATCGGGCGGCTTCCCATCGCCAGGCATGCTTTGTTGAATTCAATGCTTTCGCCATTGGCAAGCACGGCCAGACGCCGCTCGATATTGAACTGTGTTACTACTGTAGCTAGGCGAATCTCGATCTTATGCGTTTCAAACCAGCGCTCGTCGGGTTCCTGCAGTTTTTTGAGATTAGGATCCTTTTCGCGCAAAAAGCTCTTCGAGAGGATCCAGCGTTTGTAAGGCGGAAAGGCCTCAGCGCCCACCAGCGTAACTGAGCCGCGTTTGTCATATTTGCGGACGCCCTCGCATGCGCTCGCTCCGGCGATGCCGCCACCAATGATGAGATAATCGCGCCGAATCATAGCGAAAAACGCACGATAGTTTCAGCGCTACCGCACCGACAAGCTAAATCGTCGGCCTCCGATATTGTTATTGCGTTATCGATCTTCGTTTCGGCAGACTGGTTGTGCCATGAATGAATCCGTTACTCAACTCAGAGATACAACAGGGAATCCAGCGCCACTTGGGTTGCTTGGCTTTGGCATGACCACTGTATTGCTAAATCTCCACAACGCCGGGTTCTACGAACTGAATAGCATGATTCTGGCGATGGGAATTTGCTATGGTGGCGCAGCGCAAATCTTCGCGGGCATCATGGAGTGGAGGAAAGGCAACACATTTGCCACAACTGCCTTTCTTTCGTACGGGCTTTTTTGGTTCTCTTTGGTGACGCTCATCATCCTGGCGAAATTAGGATGGGCGACGCCCACCAACGACACTGCAATGGCCGCTTACCTCGCCATGTGGGGCTTGTTCACAGCAGTCATGTTCGTAGGCACGCTGCGGTTGCACGTCGCCGGCCAGGTCGTTTTCGGTTCGCTGACCATTCTTTTCTTTCTTCTTGCCATTGGAGATTTCATCAATGCCGGACCGGATTTCAGACATTTCACCGGCTACGAAGGAATTTTCTGCGGTCTCTCGGCGATTTACGCCGGCCTCGCGCAAGTGCTTAACGAAGTTTTCGGCAAAATCGTCCTGCCACTCGGGCCGGTGGACAAGTAATTTCGATCAGGTAGGGGCGGTTCACCGAACCGCCCGCGGACGATTGCGGTCAATCGCCCCTACCTAACAAACTCGCCGCGAGTTTGAGTGCCGGTTCGCTTTTGCCGCCGAGCATCCGCGCGATTTCCTCCTGGCGCCCTTTTCCAGTGACTTCGTGCAAATTGGAAAATGTACGTCCACGCGCGACGTCCTTCGTTACAACAAAATGCGAAGAAGCAGTCGCGGCGACTTGGGGCAGGTGCGTGATGCAAATCACCTGATGATCGCGCCCTAGCATTTGCATTTTTGCGCCGACGGCGTGGGCTATCTCGCCGCCTACATTCGTATCAATCTCGTCGAACACGAGCAGCGGGATTGCATCATGCGCAGCCAGCGCCGATTTGATCGCCAGCATTAGACGTGAGATTTCGCCGCTCGACGCAATAGCGCGCAGCGGTTTGAGCGGTTCGCCAGGATTCGGTGAGAAAAGCAATTCTACAGAATCAAATCCATTTGGGCCTGGCTCATCGAGCGCGTTGAGTTTTGCTTCGAATTCGGATTGGCGAAATCCAAGATCGCGCAAATTGCGCCGGATGTTTTCGGAAAGTTTCGGCGCAGCTTTTGCGCGCAGCTTGCGCAACGCTTCACCCGCGCGGTTCATTTGTGTGCGAACATTGTCGATTTCTCTCGCGAGACGCTCGAGCTCTGCATCTCGACCTTCGATTGTCCGCATTCGTTCCACCGCCCGCTCGCCGAACGCGATCACCTCGCCAATTGAGTCGCCGTATTTGCGCTTCAGAGTTTCGAAGAGCGAGACGCGTTGTTCGAGCGCAGCTAGTTGTTGGGGATCGAGATCGAACTTTTCTGCGTACGCGGAAAGGGAGCGCGCAATCTCGGAGAGCTCGACAACGCTTGCCGTGTGAGCCGACGAAAGTTGCGCGATCGAGCTGTCGATCTTTTCCAACTCACGCAACAGCCGCTGTGTTTCCGCAAGCTGCGAGAGAACGGAACCGTCCGCCTCCGAAAGCTTGTTCGCGACGCCGGTGGCCAGCTCAATCAGCCGTTTACTGTTGCTGGCCAGCTTGTAGCGCCTTTCGATTTCTTCTTCTTCGCCTGCAACAAGGTTCGCGGATTTGATTTCCGTAATCTGATGACGAAGAAGATCGAGCTCCTGCTCGCGCGCCGTCTCAGCGGTGTTCAGCGCCGCCTGCTCGGCGAGCAGCGTCTGCAATTGCCGGTAATGCTGTCGATATTCGCCAAGCTGTGCTTCAACGCGCGCGAACGAATCGAGCAAGCTCAATTGTGTCTCGGGCGAGAGCAAAGATTGGTGATCGTGCGGCCCGTGGAGATCGACAAGTTCGTCGCCGAGATTTTTCAAGATTGATAACGTCGTTAGAGAACCGTTGATGAATTGCCGATTGGTTCCGGTTGAGGAGAGGGTGCGCTTTAGAATGAGATCGTTCTCGCACGGTTCGATTCCGGACTCGACGAGTTGCGGATTTGATTTTTGCAACTCCTTTCCCGTAAACACCGCTTCCACAGTGCAAAGATCGGCTCCGGTGCGAATCAGGGATTTGTCCGCGCGTTCACCCAACAACAGTTGCAGCGCACCGATGATGATCGATTTCCCCACTCCCGTTTCACCAGTGACCGCGATAAAACCCGGTCCCATTTGCCACTCGAGCTCTTGCACCAGGGCGAGATTTTTGATTCGTAGCAATGTGAGGACAGCAGGCATCGCGGTAGTTGATAGTTGAGAGTTCGAGCAGCTAAAGATTTCAAACCCTTAACGATCGGCTTTCAACTCCGGACTTGTTGTAGCCGAGAGCGCTGACCTCGGCGTGGCAACAAGCGTTGGCGCACATAAGCGAAAGTTACCACGGCCAAATCAAAAACTGCTGCCATTTCGGCAGCTGAGCGATGTAGCGACGATTCGCGTCCGAGAGGCTCACTAATGCGATAATCCCGATGACGAGCGCGACGGCGCTTCCGATGTAAAACAAGTTTGACGCAAATGCGACCCACTCTGTGGTGAGAACCAGCTTTCCTCCGGCAAGAATCGTTTCATCGCGAAGAAATGGCAAAGCACGATGCCGAACGAGAGTTTCCAAGATCAGCGCTTCGAGCGATCCGAGAAAGCAACCTATCGGGCTGAACCACGGCTCTTTCATGCGGTGCGATCCAACGAGACGGAACTGAGCCACCGCTGGCGGGAGCGAGCGTGAACTGCAATGTGCGTGTTGAAGTCATCTTAAAACTAGACATCGGAACGGCCAGCGGTTCGCTGGAGCGCTTGGTTAGGCCGCTTGGGGAGCGACAGTGGGACGAAGTGAAACATAAAGAAGCATGGTTTCGGGCAAACGTATCGAAACACCGCCAAACGTGAACTCGTCGTTTCGGCATGAACCCATGTAGTCGAACCACTCGCGTCGTGACTTCCAGCGGGTCTTCTCGTACGACAAAAGTGGCCACGCTAGAACGTCGTCGATGTGCTGGCGAAACGAACGTGGATCCCAAAGGTGGATAGTCACGAGATCGTTCGCTTCCTGCAGGGAGCCGTTGTAGTCCATGAGCCCCATGTCCCAGTGATCTGTGAACTGCATCTCGATCTCTTTTGCTGCGAGTCGAGTGTGGCCGCCAGCGTCTTGGGGAAGAAGATGCTGTGTGGGTTCTTGGAGCCAGCGGTGATCTGCATGCGAAGATGATGCCGGAAATATCATCGGCTCCGGCGCATCTGGCTCTGAGCTCGATGTGCGGTGGAAGCGTCATGCGGGCTAACGAGAACGAGATAAGCCACGACAGGATGTCGTGGCACACACACTGAACTCATTTCGCAATGGGGCCGTTGGCTTCATCAATTGATTAGATCGTCTTGATTGCCCAAATGACAATAAAAAGGCCACTCAATGCTCCCGTGATAATTCCACCCGGGATCACATATGGCGCGTCGCCCGATTTCGGACCGCCCTTTGCAAGATAAATCACGAGACTGAAGGCTAGTCCGTAGAACGCGCCAATGGCCATCGCGGACCACCATCTCGTAGTTGTCGCTAACGAAAATCCTGTAAGAAGTGCAACCAGAGCACCTTTTAATGGGGCGGCGCAGAGGATCTGCCATTTGTATGGCTCCTTTGATTCAAAAAAAATACCCACGCCGCCCAAAGCGCCGAACACGAGACCAATGATAACTACGGTAGGAAATTCATCGCTTGAGGGGCCCCTCTGGCTGCGTCAGCGAACCTGGATTTGGCCTGTCGCTCATGCGATCTAACGAGACATAAGATCAGCGACCGCGAGCCCGCTACTAAGGGCGGCGCAGCCAAAATGTCGATGGCAAATACGCAGAAAGCAGATCGCAGCCTTGCTCGCGGTTCGCTGCATCGCCTTCCATGAGAAGGCATTCAAGTTGAAAATGAAATTCATTTTCATTTGGGTGGGCTACGCTTTGGGATCGGGCTTCCATGCGGACTCGGTGTGGTGGTCCAGGTTTAGATCCAATTTAGCGCAAAAAGGGTGGAAGGTTGCCATCTGGTTATCGAAGTCTTTATGCTTCCACGCGATGCATCGCAATCGTTCCGGATCGTTTGTCCTCGATTGTTTGCCAGTGAGGAAAGGCCTCATAGTGACTGCGGTTTTTCCACAGGCTTAAGAGCAGAACGGCCAGTTTGCGCGCCACTGCCACGACAGCCCGTTTCCTGGCGCGCGCTACCATCGGCCGCCAACATCAATCCATATCCACGCAGAGCGCTCTGGGGACCAAACGGTCCCAAGATGTATTGCGCGGCACTGACCAGCAGTCGGCGCAGGTAAGGGTCACCTCGTTTGGATATGCGCAGTTGTGGATCGCTTTGTCCGCTCTGATCGCGCCGCGGACACAAGCCGGCGTAGGCGCCCACATCGCGCACATTTTCAAAACGCTGTGGATCTTCGATCTTCAAAACAAAATAGAGCGCAGTCAGCACTCCTACTCCCGGGACCTGCTGCAGCCAAAGCGTCTGCGGATATTTTGTTCGGGCCACAACGTTGATCTCACGCTCGAGCACGGCAATGCGCGTGCTCAGCTCGGCCAGCGCTTGCACGCTTGGGGCAATCATCTGCTGCACCCTTTCGGGCAATCTCTCCATGGCCACCTTATGAAAACGTTCGCTCGAAGGATTACACACTGCGTAACCCAGGCTCTTTAGACTGAAGCGCACCGAATTGATCAAAGCCACGCGCGCCCGCACCAGACTGTCGCGCAATTTAATACGCAACAAATCTTGCTGCGCTTGCTCGCTTCCATGGCGCACCGGATAAAGCAGCGCGCGATCCATCCGACCGATACGCGCCAGCATCAGCGCATCGCGCTGATCGCTCTTGCGCTCGTGCTGATAAATCGCCCGCACCTTGCGCGGATTGGATACAATCACTTCCCAGCCCAACCCCTCCAGGTAACGACTCACCCATGGGCTATGCGTTCCCGCCTCCATCACCGCCAACGCCCCGGGGTAACGCGCAGTCAGCCTTGCCAGAGAAGCTCGATCATTAAGAAGACTGCCTTCCTCCACCACTTCGCCTCTGCCATCCAGCGCACAAAACCGGTGCCGCCGCTCTCCCAAATCCAATCCTATCGTGACCTCACTGTCCTGATGTTGTTGCTTCATAGACGTCAAGCTTACCCAAGCACACTACGCTCAGGCGCTCTCCGCCTTCTCATCTAATCTGGTTAGGCCTTTGGGGGATCATGCCTATCTCTTTTAGCCAAGTTTCGGCCAACTCCGGCCAGTGCGTTATCGGCGCGTCCGTGCGCCGCACGAGAAGATTCAAATTCTTCGTGCGTTTCATTCGCGTAATCAGCAGTTTAATCTCAACGAATGATTCCGCGCTCGCTTTGTTCGATGAACTGAATGATTTCGGTGATTTCTTCCGTCTGGGGTAATTCTTTCTGCATCACTTCGATTGCCTGGCGTCTGTTGTATTTCGAGCGGTAAATCAGGCGGAATGCTTCTTTGATTAGCTTCACACTTTCCGGCGGAAAATTTTTGCGTTCCAAGCCGACCAGATTAATCCCGCGAATTTCGGCCGGATTGCCGTCGGCGATCATGAATGGCGGAACATCCTGCACAATCTTCGAGCAGCCGCCGGTAATGGCGAATCGGCCGATCCGGCAAAATTGATGCACCGCTGTGAGTCCGCCCATCATCGCATGGTCGCCCACTTGCACGTGGCCACCCAATGTGCCGTTATTGGAGAAAATGACGTGATCGCCCACGGTGCAATCGTGACCGATATGACTGTAAGCGAGAAAATTTCCGCAATTGCCGATGCGCGTTTTGCCTTCGCTCGTTGTGCTGCGGCTTGCCGTGACGAATTCGCGAAACGTGTTTTCATCGCCGATCTCCAGATACGTCGGTTCGCCGCGATATTTTAGATCCTGGGTTTGCTGGCCGATCGAGCAATAGGCATAAAATTTGTTTTTCGCTCCGGCCTTCATCGGCCCGCAGAGCGTGACGTGATGTTGCAGCCAGCAGTTTGGACCGAGCACCACGTCACATCCGATGACGCAATAGGGCCCCACGATCGTCCCCGCACCGATCTCCGCGCCCGGATCGATGATTGCGGTCGGATGGATCTGCACGTCAGACATAATGACGAATGACCAATGACGAATGACGAATGAATGAAGAAACTCGAAGCTCGAATGTGTGCTGCGACAAATCTTTGCGATTCGTCATTCGGAATTCCTTCGTTCTTTTTCCTTCGTGCTTCGTCATTCTGTTCACTTATCGAGAAACGTGAACATCAGTTCGGCTTCGGAGACAATTGCGTCGTTTACCACGCAGTGACATTTCGCCTTTGCCAGACGTTCGCCGCGCGATTTCGTCAGCTCGGCGTGGATGAACATGGTGTCGCCCGGTAGGACTGGTTTGCGAAATTTTACTTCGTCCGCGCTCATGAAATACCCAATGCGGCTGGTGGTCTTCGCCAGTTTGAACAACAGAATGCTGGCCACCTGCGCCATTGCTTCCACCTGCATCACGCCGGGCATCACCGGGTGACCGGGGAAATGTCCTTGAAAGAATGGCTCGTTAATGGTGACGGTTTTCACGCCGACGCATTTGGTTTCGGTTTCGAAGCTAATAATGCGATCGACCATGAGAAATGGGAAACGATGCGGCAAAATCTGCATCACTTCATCGGTATCGAGTCCTCCGTCGCCGCTCGGGATTGTTCGCGGCGTGGCGACGGCACTTCTGCGCGTCTGCTCGCGAGTGATTGAGCGTGCCAGCTCCGCATTGCTCGCGTGACCAGGTTTCACCGCGACCACATGACCGCGAATGCGTCGTCCGACCAGCGCGAGGTCACCGATAATATCCAGGATTTTATGTCTGACGAATTCGTCAGCGAAGCGCAGCGGCTCCTTACTCAGAACTGCATCTCCGCGCACGACGATCGCGTTCTCCAAGCTACCGCCTTTGATGAGATTTTTGTCCATCAGCGGCTTAACATCTTCGTAATAAACAAATGTGCGGGCTGGAGCGATCTCTCGTTCGAATAGTGGCGGCGTGACCTCCATCGAGTAAAATTGTGAGAACTGATTGTTTGGTCCGGCTTGGGTGCACGAGATGCGAAACTTGTCGTCCGGCAATAAAACTAGCAACGCGCCCGTTTTCGATTCCACGTGCATCGTTTCGCGCACGTCGAAAAATTTGCGCGGCTCCTCCTGGGCCGTCACACCCGCTTTCCTGATCAGATCGACATACGCCTGCGCACTGCCGTCGCCGATCGGCGGTTCGTTTGCGTCCATTTCCACAACGGCGTTGTCCACGCCCATAGCCCAAAGCGCCGCAAGCACGTGCTCGACTGTGTGCACGCGGACGGAACCTTCGCCGATCGTCGTGGCGCGCTCGACTGTCTTCAAATTTTCGATCTTTGCGTCGATCGTCGGCTCCTCCTGCAAATCCTTGCGTTTGAATTTAATTCCGTGATCGACTGGCGCTGGCTGAAGCTTCAGGGTGACTTTTTCGCCTGTGTGCAGTGCGGTGCCACTAAAGCTGGCGGCTTTGCCAAGCGTGTGCTGAAATTCGGGCGTCGATGGCATCTGTAATTAGCAATCGCTTGCGTTGTAGCGGTGCTTGTGTCAAGCACCGTTCTCGTATTTGGCGGTCATAGACCGCCGCTACAGTTCATTTCAATTCAATCTCGCCGCAATCAAACGCCATCATCTTGTCAACATTTGAGATGCGGAATCGATGGGAACCTGTGCCATCCTCCTGCCAAATCTGGATAGACTTCTCGCCAGCCGTGGCAGCCAGCGCGCGAGCCACATTCGGCGACTCATTTACGGTGAACAACGGCAGGCCGTCTGCTGTTTTTAAGTAGCTTCCGTCGTTCTCAAACCCGGCCGCAATCTCGATTGTTGGCCGTTTATTGTTAGCCAGTGGATTTGGCATAAGCTTCAGTTTCACACTGGCATCCGGGCGGCCTTGAGGCGGAGAGTCTGCGACCTGGCCCAGATCTTCCACTTTAAGAGCACTAACCAGATAACCGCGAGCTCGATATTTTCCGGCGGGCAAATCTTCACCATCGTCGTTTTTTCCGTCCCACTGTGTTACCAGCGCGTCCGCGCCGATTGTAAATTCGTTCAGTTGCGCTTCCTGATGTAGAACGCGCACCAGTTTGCCGGTCGTGTCGTAAATGCCGAGACTGATCGTTCCTTCCAATGGCGGAGGAACGAAGCTGACGCGGACGCTTCTCGCGGGTGAGGCTGATGGTGTTTGTACTGGAGCAGGCGGAGCCGTGATGGATTCTTCGGGCGAGATTGACAGAGCAGGTGATTCTTCTGGTGTTGCCGACGCAATTGGACTTGGTGATTCCTGTGCAGCGGCGATTCCAATGGCGAGCCATGCCGTTGCAATCCGCAATCCGCAATCCACAATCCGCGATTCAAACATAGTAGCGCCAGTCCACGTTTGGAAAAATATTATCGCGCCATTCGCAGTCGCGCAGGAGTTCTTCATCGAGCCCGTTTGTGACAAACTGGTCGTGCAACCGGTTGAATCGAACAAGGTGGTCCATCGTGCGTTTGGTGGCGTATTCACACGCGGTTCCGGTTTTCATCAAAAACGCCCAATCACTGGATTGCGCCAACAAAAGTTCGCGGGCGAGTTGTTTAAGCACACGATCCGCGAGTGGGCTGCAGTTTTCTGCGTGCGTGCGCGCAGCTTCAGTCATCCGCTGGGCCGCAGTGTGCAGATGTGGATAGATCCAAACGTTACTCGGATCGAGCCAGACGCCAAGATGGCCGTTCTCGCCCCACGTTGAAGCTGCGGGTTCAACGATCTGCTGTGTGGGGTGCGTCCCAAGATATTCACTCGGGGTGGTGAGCCGAAAATTCTGATCGTTTGCCGCTTCGCGAATGAATTGTTCTAGGAAAATGGGTCCTTCGAACCACCAGTGCCCAAACAATTCCGCATCAAATGGAGCGACAACTATTGGGTCGAAACCAAATTCGCTGATTTCCCGAAGTTGCTGCTGGCGCTGTTCCAGAAAGTGACTCGCGTGTTTTACCGCCGCATTTTCCGCTGCCGCGCGATTATACAACCCTTTCTCGTTACCACATCCGGTGATCCGGTGATACTTCACGCCTGAGAATTTTCTGCTCCCGCGGGCGATCGGCCCCAAATGTTCCATGGCAAGATCGAAACCAATGTCACGGTAGAACTCCCGGTAGACTGGATCTCCTGGGTAACCTTCATGCGCGCTCCATACTTGCCGGCTTGAATCGCCATCGCGTGCAAACGCGGCCGGACCCGCAGGCGTATAACACGGCGCATAAATCGACCGGCACGGGCGCGGCGTTCCAAACAGTAAGCCGTGACCGTCCAGAACGAACCAACGGATATTTGCTCCCTGCAAAATTGGATCCAGTCCCCGCACGTAAGCGCATTCGGGCAGCCAGAATCCTGTAGGCTCTGCATCGAAAACATCGATATATACATCCCGGCCGATCAAAACCTGCACACGCGCCGCTTGAACGGACTGCTGCTGAATAATCGGGAGCAAGCCGTGCGTGGCGGCACTGGCGATGATTTCGAGTGCGCCGGTGTCTCGCAACTCGCGAACAATCGAGAGCAAATCGCATTTCCATTCGTCGACAAAGAAATGGCGGTTCTCTGAGAATAGCTCGAAATAGAAGTCTGCGAGCTCGCGAAGCTGCGGATGATTACAATTTCGCTTTTGTTCTCGCCCAGTGAGATCAATTAGAAGATCAAGGTGCCGCATGTAACGCTCGCGCAAAAGCTGATCTTGAAGCATTGCGCAGAGCGTTGGCGTGAGAGACATCGTGAGTTTGAACGGCACAGAGTCGTTCACTAACCGGCGCATCATGCGTAACAGCGGAATGTAACTCTCCGTGACCGCCTCGAAGAACCAGTCTTCTTCCAAGAAGTCTTCATGCTCCGGATGCCGAACGAACGGCAGATGCGCGTGGAGAATAATCGCGAAGTGACCGGGCATTGCAGAAGACTAGAAGGCTGGCAAACAACAGCGCAAGGTGGATCGGCTTCTCCGAAGATGTTGATCAGCCGCCCAAGGCGCAATTATTTTAGCAACGCGTTCAGGAGAACGCGTTCCAGCTTAGAGCGTGCGGCAAAAGTCTTGGAAGCGATCCAGACCTTTTTTGATCACGTCGAGGCTGGTGGCATAGCTGAGCCGGACCGTGCGATCGTCGCCAAAGGCAGCGCCCGGAACGACGGCGACGCTGGCTTTGCTCAACAAACGGTCGGCAAAATTTTGGGAAGTCAGCCCAAGCTGGCTGATGTTAACCAGCACGTAAAATGCGCCCTCAGGTTTCACCGCTGTCACGTTGGAAATCTTCGATACGCGGTCGAACATGTAATTGCGACGCATATCAAATTCCTCGCGCATATCGGCCAGCGGTTGTTGATCACCTCGCAAAGCGGCAAGCCCGCCGTACTGCGAAAATGAAGACGGATTGGAGGTGGTATGGCTCTGGATCGAATCCACCGCTTTTGCCACCGCCTCCGGCGCCGCCAGATAACCGAGGCGCCAACCTGTCATCGCGTAGGACTTACTGAATCCGTTGACCGTGATCGTGAGATCGTACGCTTCTTTCGAGAGCGACGCGATGCTCACATGCTTGACGTCGTCATAAACGAGTTTCTCATAAATCTCGTCGGACAAAATGTAGATATCTTCCTCGGCAGCGACGTCGACGATCGCCTTCAATTCTTCCCGCGTATAAACAGAGCCAGTCGGATTGCCAGGGCTGTTCATGATCAACATCTTAGTGCGAGGGGTCATTGCGTTTTCGAAGTCTTCGGCGCGCATTTTCCATGAATTGCGCTCACTGGTGGGCACGATCACTGGTTCGGCGCCGACCAGTCTGACCATGTCCGGATAACTGACCCAATAGGGTGCCGGGATAACAACTTCGTCGCCGGGCTGGCATGTTGCGAGGATCGCGTTGTAGCAAGAATGCTTTGCGCCATTGCTGACGATGACCTGCGCGGCGCGATAATTCAGTCCGTTATCGGCGGCCAATTTTTCCGCGATTGCCTGACGCAGCTCCGGAATGCCAGCGCTGGGCGTGTACTTGGTAAATCCGGCCTCCAGAGCGTTGATCGCCGCCTTTTTTATGTGTTCGGGCGTATCGAAATCCGGTTCGCCTGCACCGAAGCCGCACACATCAATGCCTTCAGCCTTCATGGCTTTGGCCTTACTGTCGATCGACAGGGTGAGTGAAGGAGTCAGTTGAGCGGCGCGTTCGGAAATTTCCATGGTGGTGAGCTTATTCAAAATGGGAGCGCAAACTATTGGTGACGATAGAAGTTTTCAATCAGAGGTTTGAAATTATTTTCATCAATTTGGACGATCGCCATTTCGCGTTTCGCGTTCTCAGGAGAATCCGATGCGTGCGCGGCGTTGATCATGATTGTTTGGCCGAATTCCCGGCGAATTGATCCCGGCGGGGCTTTGGCTGGATCAGTTGGGCCAAGCACGTCGCGGATCTTGCGCACCGCATCCACGCCTTGATAAACAATGGCGATCGATTTTTCAGTGCCGGGAGCGTCGCGTTCCGCCGGTGGACATTCACTCGGTTTTCGGCCCGCCATAAATTCAATGATGCTTTCCCAGTTTTCACGACCGCTTTTTGGGCCAAGTTTTTCCTCAAGCACTAGCAGGACAGGCCCGTAGAACTCCTCCGCTTGCGCGACGCTCATGCAATGGACCTTAAATCCAATGATGGTGAGTCCTGAACGTGAAAAGACTTCAATGACACCGCCTGGCCGCAGATTTGGAAACTTGAAATTATCTGGCTTGATGAGGACGAGTGTCTTTTCGGCTTGCGCGTTCGGCAGATAAGAAACGGCACGGTCCAGGATTCCGCCGTCGGAGTCGGAAAAGTCCGCCCAGAGTTTCAAATCGCGCTCGACTGCTTTTGGATCGAAAGCGGCCAGCACGCCGGGCTCAAAGTAAGTTACGTTGCCTGAATCATCGGTGATGTAATCGCCGTAGGTATCGCGAATCGTTTCACCGCTGGTGCGTTCATGTACGATGTGGCCGACAGTGCGATGAATCTTTTCCACTGCGTCAGGTCCGCGAAAAATGAGGAACAAGACCCGCGGACGTTGGCCGTTCTTTTCACCGGTAAAATTTTTCAAGATGTACTGGCGAATTAACTCCTGCGTCGCCCGATGACGCGGATCGGTTTCCGTCACGATGCTGTCTGCGTAGCGCTTTGCCAGTTCAGCGCCTGGCGCAAACATGCGTCCCGCTACCAGATCAAGTCCAGTGCGAGAAATCAACCGGCCCACGATGCCGCCGGTACGCGATTTGCGCATCGAGTACGGCGTGACGATGGCGTAGGCAAGCTCTTCAGTTTGCATTTCGATTACCTTAGCGGCGTCTACCAAGGCCGCAAAATTCTTCTCCCGGACAGTACGGCCTGGGAGGTCTGCGATCGAGCCCGCAGAACGCTAACTCGCGGGGCCATTTGCGCGCTCCGGTAATAGATCAGCAGGCTGGCCCGCCAACCATAGCTTGGTGGGTTTGGCGGTACACCTTCGCTAAAGCCCAACTTTCGCTTAGCACTACGCTCCAAGCGAAGGCTGGAGCGGGTGACGAGGCTCGAACTCGCGACGTCCACCTTGGCAAGGTGGTGCTCTACCAACTGAGCTACACCCGCATTTTTAAGAGCGAATAATAATGTCGAGCCACCCGCGAAACGCAACCTTTTAATTGTTCGCGCCGGTCGAAAATCGTTGAATCTAAATTGCCCGGTGAATGCATCCTATGACCAAAGCACTAATATGAAAAAATTAATCCTCCTTTGCATTTGCTCCGTGGCACTGCCGATAACCTTATTTGGGCAGACTCCCACGAATTCGCCGATCGCCAGTCCGCCAGCAGGAGCAGCAACAGCAGCAATAGCAGTAGCAACAGCAACACCAACGGCAACCGCCAGCACCTCTCCATCCGATCTCGCCGACAAGATTCACCAGAAGCTGGAGAAAAAGTTACGCGGCAAGCACGGAATCATCATTGATGGGGGTGGTAAAGATGAAGATGCCGATCTTCAAAAGATGCGCGACTTCGTGGCAATTCCCATTGTCGCGATCGTATTCTTATCAATATTCGGCGCGCCTGTGCTGATCGTGATCATGGTAGGCATATTCGCGCTTCTGGGAAGCCGCATGCGGCAGCGCACCATCAGGATGATGGTGGAGAAAGGTCAGCCAGTTCCCGCCGAACTGCTGGCACCCGAGCTGCGGCACGTACGGCGGCGCTCCGATGTGCGGCGTGGTGTTGTATGGACCATGGTAGGCCTCGGCCTGATGATATGGCTGGCGGCGGTCAATGACTGGGAAGGCGGCGCTTGGTCGTTCGGGCTGATTCCATTTCTGATCGGTCTCGGCTATCTCATCGTATGGAGGTTGGAAAACAAAAAGGACGTTCCTCCTCCGCCGCCGGCACCGTAGTATCGAAACCGTGGAGCTTACTGATGCGGACCTTGTCGCGCGAGTTCTTGTCGATGACGATCAGCACGCGTTCGGAGAGCTCGTGCGACGGCATCAATCAACCGTGCGTGGTCTGCTTCGGCAACTCACCCGGACAGATATCGCCCTGGCCGATGATCTGGCGCAGGAAACTTTTATTCGCGCTTACAAGAACATCCGCAGCTTTCGCGGTGAAGCGCGATTTTCAACCTGGCTTTACCGCATCGCGTACAATTGTTTTCGCGAGGATGCGCGCCGCCGCAAAGAGGTTGTCGGCGTTGATGAGGAACAGTGGCAAGCGGAGCATGATCCGCAGACTGTCGATCCTGGTTTGAGACATGATCTTATGCACGCACTGAGTTTGCTTCCGCTGCACGAGCGCACGGCTATTGTGCTTTGCTGCCAAAACGGATTGTCGCATGACGAGGCCTCGCGCGTCCTTGATATTCCGCTTGGCACCGTAAAGACAAACGTGCTCAGAGGGCGCGAAAAACTAAAACGCACACTGGCCGCATGGGGACCAAATTGATATAATGAACGCAATGATTGACGACGAAACGCTGGACCGACAATTGCGTGAAGCTGCCCCGTACGTTGACGACGAAGGTTTCACCGCGCGCGTCATGGCGAAATTGCCCGCAGCGCCACGCGAACCGCAATGGCTTCGTGCAGTGATTCTAGTAGGCCTGGCATTACTAGGAAGCGGGGTTGCCTACTTGCTGTCGGGCGGCGGCCGTTTCGTTCGCGAAGGCGTGATCCAGTTGGCTGGCTTCCCGATCTGGCTGTTGCTCGTGTTCGCGTTCGGTTGCGGCCTTGTGGTTGGCGCCTTTGCCGTCATCGTCGCCATTCGCAAAACGCCGGAGGTGCGCGATGTTGCCCGGCTGCGGTTTTGAAATGCTACCCGGTTAAGCCAGAGATAATTTGCGCGCCTGCTTAACGTCGAGACCGATCTGGCGAACAAGCGCCTCGACACTTTCGAATTTTGTCTCCGGCCTGAGATAGCGGATGAATCGCACTTCGAGATCTTTTCCGTAAATATCGTGGTCGAAATCAAAAAGGTGGATCTCCAGAATCCGCTCAGATTTTCTGGTGTCCACGGTCGGTCGATAACCGAGGTTCACCACGCCGGGATAAATAAC
>Ga0209157_1001581_pt1 | contig 18869 bp, 17 predicted proteins | sample GraSoiAngelo_135_FD_185892 | JGI IMG/M metagenome (GOLD analysis project Ga0209157, IMG submission 185892) | Grasslands soil microbial communities from the Angelo Coastal Reserve, California, USA - 14_0929_05_40cm (SPAdes) (version 2) | ecosystem: Environmental > Terrestrial > Soil > Grasslands ...
ATGTAAGCCCCCGTTCTCATGTCCACATTGTGGCTACTGCTAGTCTTCCAGACCTCAGCAAACGCGCGAACCAAGATCAACTCTAGTCTGTTGTCCACTTCCTCCAGGGACCAGTAGAGGTGTTGGAGGTTTTGTACCCATTCCAGATAGCTTGTGCTCACGCCGCCTGAGTTTGCTAGAATGTCGGGAATCAGATGCTGGCCATTGTGGAAGAGTATATCGTCCGCTTCAGGGGACGTTGGCCCATTGGCTCCCTCCGCGATCAGTTTGGCACGGATGCTTCGCGCATTCCTTTCCGTTATCACGCCCTCCAATGCTGCTGGAACGAGAATGTCCACGTCCATTTCCAGAACGTCCTCGTTCGATATCATCTCAGAACCTGGGAATCCGATAACTGAGCCGGTCTTCTTCTTGTGCGCCATGACTTCACGGAATGGGATTCCGGTCTTCTTGAGTATCCCGCCTTTCGAGTCGGAGACAGCAAGAACTTTGACACCCATCTCTTCGAGGAATTGATGCGCGTAGGTTCCTACATTTCCGAAACCTTGGATGGCGCAGGTGGATCTTTTGAGGTCCATCTTCAACTGTTTAGCGGCTTCTCGGACTGTTACTGAGACTCCTCTGCCAGTCGCGGCATCTCTCCCGAGCGATCCGCCGATTATGATTGGTTTGCCGGTGACTACTGCGATGGAATTGTTCTTCTCGAAGCGGCTGTACTCGTCCATGAACCATGCCATTGTTTGAGAGTCGGTGTAAACGTCCGGTGCAGGTATGTCACGGTATGGACCGACGATCTCCATGATCATAGAGAAGAATGAGCGCGAGAGCCGCTCGTTCTCGCCCTTTGAGAGATGCTTAGGATCAACCGTGACTCCTCCTTTTGCCCCGCCGAAGGGTATTCCTGCGACGGCACACTTCCAGGTCATCCACATCGACAACGCCTTCACTTCGTCTATCGTGACACCTGGGTGGTATCGGATGCCGCCCTTGTATGGTCCGAGGGCGTTGTTATGTTGGCTTCTGAATCCTTGATAGAGTTGGATTCGTCCATCATCCATTTTGACTGGGAAGTTAACGCTCAGGATTCGTCTGGGCTTTCGGAGTATCTCTTGCGTGTTGGCGTCGAGTCTCATTATGTCGGCGGCGCGTTGGAACTGTTCGACTGCCATATCATATTGGGTCTTTTGCATTCCCATGCCGCCTGGTGCGGCTTCATGTTTTGATGTGGTTTCTAACACTAATTCATTCGCCGTCTGTGAAATTGCCAGCGAGCCGACCATGTTCCCATTTAGACCTTTTCCCGATAAGTAAAGATCTTTTTTCTTGGGATGGTGAGGAACCGGACAAGGCTTTTTATAAGCAGTACAGAGGATTTTTTCTAAATCGGAAGCGTGTAGTAAGTAGATGTCATCATCGAACAAGCCCCACCTAAACCTGATAGTAATGGGACATGTTGACCATGGAAAAAGTACGCTGACAGGCCACTTGCTGTTTGAGGCTGGATATATCGATCAGAAGACGATCGATTCCTATGCACGTGAGTCTGAGAAGACTGGTGCAGGAGAAACTTTCAAGTTCGCATGGGTACTCGACACGATCAAAGAAGAGAGAGAACGAGGCGTCACCATCGACCTATCATTCCAAAAGTTCGAGACTCCTAAGAACTTCTTCACGATAATAGATGCTCCTGGACACAGGGACTTCATCAAGAACATGATCACAGGCGCAAGCCAAGCTGACGCAGCCATACTGGTCGTTTCTGCGAAGAAGGGCGAGTTCGAAGTTGCAGTCGGTCCCGGTGGACAAGCACGTGAGCACGCGTACCTAGCACGCACTCTCGGCGTAAGCGCGCTTGTAGTTGCAATAAACAAAATGGACGATGCGACTGTCAAGTATACCAAGGAACGATACGAGGAGTGCAAACGGGAACTCGAAGGACTATTGAAGACTGTCGGTTACAATGTAACCAAGATCAATTTCATCCCTACTAGCGGATGGCTTGGCGACAATCTGAAGATCAAGAGTAAGAATACACCATGGTACACAGGGCCCACCCTGTTCGATGCTCTGGACGCGTTTGTCGCACCACCCAAACCGTTGGACAAGCCACTACGCGTTCCAATACAGGATGTCTACGCGATCACAGGCGTCGGCGTAGTCCCGGTAGGACGCGTCGAGACGGGAATCTTGAAGGAGAACGACAAAGTCGTTTTCATGCCATCTAACAAGGTGGGTGAGGTCAAGACGATCGAGACGCATCACGTCCGAATGCCCAAGGCTGAACCCGGCGACAATATTGGATTCAACGTCAAAGGCGTCGCCAAGCAAGACATTGGACGCGGTGAAGTCATGGGTCACACAGACAAACCACCAACCATAGCCAAGTCCTTCATAGGCCAGATCATCATCATATTCCATCCAACCGCCGTCGCAGCCGGCTACACACCAGTCCTTCATGCGCACACGGCCACTGTCGGGGTCACCTTCGAGGAATTGATTCGAAAGATCGACCCGCGAACTGGGCAGGTTGTCGAGGAGAAGCCGAGCTTTCTGAAGGTTGGAGACAGTGCGTTGGTTAAGATGAGACCTTTGCGACCGATGGTGATCGAAAGCTTCCAGGATATTCCCCAGCTTGGACGGTTCGCTATACGGGACATGGGCAGCACCATCGCGGTGGGTGTTGTCAAAGAGATAGTCGAGAAAGGCTAAGGATTCCCGGAAGAACAGGGGCCTAAACCGACCCCTACACTAATCCTTTTTAGGACCACGCCCCAGCCGTCTCCTTCTCCCGAACAAAATTGAAGATCAAGGTGTCCCGGTATGGTCTCAAAGGCTAGAATACGACTTTCAAGTACCAATCCCCAGGACATCAACACGATATGCACCGAGATACGAGACATAGCTGACAAGACCGGCGTCAAACTCAAAGGACCCATACCTCTGCCAACAAAGAAGCTGCAGATCCCGACCAGAAAATCACCATGCGGCCAGGGCACTCATACTTTCGACAAGTGGGAAATGCGGATCCATAAACGACTCATCGATGTGGATCCTAATGAGCGGTTTTTGAAACGGTTGATGAGGATTAGAGCGCCCGACGATGTTTTTATCGAGATAGAGCTTCTGTAAAGCTCGGACTCTGGAAGAATCTAGTTTTCAGATCGTTAGGATACGTAGACGTAACCGTTCAACATCGACGGATGAATCGAGCATGGAATAGTACAGGTGACTTTGAACTCGCCTGTCCGGTTCGCTACAAAGTTAACTTCAGCATTTTGGCCTGGTCCCGCCACCACGCCACTATTGGCGTAGAGGGCGACTGCGAGTCCGTGCGCTTGGCTTGTATCCTGATTCTCTAGCTGTATTGTTACTGTAGAGCATCTATTTACTCTCATTATTGGCCAGGGTTGGTCTGGATGATTCTTGCTATCGTTGAAGCCATTGAGCGTTGAAACGATCGTGAAGGAATATTTCTGGCTGGTTGCGGGACATGGTTCTGGAGCTAGACTTGCTACTGCGAGAACAGTCAGTATACTCGCAGCTGATAGCATTGCTATCGTTACAATGGTGAGGGCTTCGTTGGAAAGTCTCGTTTGCAAATGTCCCTTCTATTTCTACCTGATTGAGTGCAGGACTCCAGCCAGGAACATGAGCATTACCCCTGCGACTAGTGCGAGTGACCATTTGAACCGGCTCCGGAGGGTCATTGACGTGGCAAGAAGCGTTGACAATAGCCATAGGGCTCCTCCAGCTCCGATTGCGAAAAATATGGTGTCGTTCGGCGAGAAGACATATCCGGCGGCTGCGCCGACTACGGTTGGGACGCCTACGATCAGACCTGCGACCAAGATGTGAGAATAGTACTTTCCACTGCTGACGGCAAAGGCACTGACGATGAAGGCTTCTAGTCCCTTGTGAATCACGAAACTGGCTGCCGATAAGGGCCCACCCACCGCAGCGATTGGATTAGTGGCTGAGATTAGTATTGAACCGATCGCAATTCCTTCTCCGATGCCATGCATTCCTACTACCGCGGCGGCTAGCAGGATCGGGTCGTAGAACTTGTCCGGTCTCGATGACGGTTCCCCCATGATGGTGACGAGGAATCCGAGGACGAACAATAGGACTAGAAGAATGGTTGCGTTTGTTAGGCCTTGATTAATCCCGAGAAAAGTCGAGGCGGCCATTATGTCGAGAAAGTACCATGCAGTGAGTCCGGCCGCGAAACTGGTGAGAATCAGTAATCTAGTATTTGCTCCTGAAGAAGAGCTGGGTTTACCTCGGAGGATGAACCCGGCAAGGAGACCAAGAAAAACGGATGGCAACGTGGCTACGGCCGCTAGCGCTATCGTTGTTGAAAGGTCCGCCAGAGAGGCTTCCCTCGCTCCTTTTCTCCGAGACTCGGTATTCTCTTCTTAAAGCTCAACTCGGAGACGGTGTGTGTGAACTTTATTTGGTGACTGAAAGTCGTATGCTTGATCGTGGGCGGGGGTACCAGAGTCAGGTCAAGCCGACTTGGGACCAGATGGGCGGGTCGCGCCCTTCGCGTACCTAGCACGCGCGCGCTACACTCAAGACCCGATTTGAAGCAGGGACGATCATTGTGACCGTCTCCTGTTTGGGAGCGCGGGTGTGTTATCCCGTGGCGTAGGCCTTCGTGGGTTCGAATCCCACCCCCCGCACCAAGAACGTTACGTCTGTACGCTAAGGCTGTAAAATCCAATTTAGTAATAGGCAGGAGCAGAAGCTAAATCCATGTTTTCACCTAATGTAGGGTGATTCGAATGAGCAGTGATGACGGATCACTATTCGGCTTGGGTCGCGGATCATTGACAGCCATTGGGGCAGTACTGGTTGTCATCGGGATAATCCTCTTCCTAGTGGCGGCAACGACTCTGACGGCGCCTTCCTCAAACCCGTTTGACTTCGCAGCAACCCAGGCCCGGATGAGTTCAGCCTTCGGTACGGCTTTAGTCGGGATGATTCTCTTGGGTGTTGGAGGGGTAGCGTTGAGACTTGGGTTGATCAGGCCAGTGACTTCGTGTGTGGCGTCTGAGGCGTCACCTGCGATTGAGCGAGTCTCAGAGGCCGCTGGCGAGGGTTTGAGGCAAGGATTTGGAGCGAACCCGCTTCAAAGTGGATCAGTTGTCAAAGTGAAATGCCGGAATTGCGGCTATCTTGAGAATGAGGATGCGATCTATTGCGGGAAATGCGGGAAGCCACTGTAATTCGCAATCCACCCGCTCACCAATACTGCCGACATTGGGGCGAGCCGGGTTTTGAAGGTCACGTGTAAATAGTCTAGACAGCCAGCTTGGCATCTCTACGCAGCTTAGGTGCATGGGGATGAGCAAGGCGGGTTCTTCTCGGGGCCGATGGATCGGAATCCTGGTATTCCTGCTCATAATATCACTGGGCGAATTTGCGGCTCTTTTTCTGAATTATCAGAACAACGTCTATCTGGGCCGGGTTCTCTCAATACCGTCAGTCAGATTCGGGCTCTTGTTACGGCTCTTCAGGGCACGGACTCTTAGATCGCTCAGGATACGATACTTGTAGGCGGCGCTTCCGGGTCCACTCTAGATTTTGCCAATGACACAACTAACCAGTTCAACACGATGCGAATCTTGACTGTCGGAGCGATATTCCTAGTGTTGCTAGTTGTACTCGGTTCGTATCCTCTGGCGATAACAGGAATACTCTCCATCGGATTGAGCATCGTTTGGGCATATGCCGCAACTCTTCTCTTCTTCGACAACGTCCTCCAGTCAGGTGTTCTCTTCATCATCCCCCTCATCCTCTTTCTTCTCCTCTATGGAATCGGCATGGACTACAACATCTTCATTCTAACAAGGATCAGGGAAGAGGCTCAGAAAGGGAAAGAGACCAAGCAAGCCGTGGTAGATGCCGTTGACCGGACAGGCGGAATCATAACGGCTCTAGCACTGATCCTCGCAGGAGCACTAGGCTCACTGTTACTCTCTTCTAATCCGCTACTCGAAGGGTTGGGTTTCGCGATCGCTCTAGCCGTTATCTTGGATGCAATGGTCGTCCGTACCTATCTTGTCCCGGCGATCATGTCAGTTTTGGGCCCGAGAGCATGGTGGGGTCCCAACCGGTTGAGAAAGGTCAGATTCGACAAGAAAGACGAAACGCAGTCATCGTCTTCTGCAACCGTGATCAAGAGCTAGGGTTCAGATAAACCTAGAAACAGAACACACCTAACTGAAAGTCCACGAGGGAAAGACCGAAATAATTACCGAAATAATCAGGCGTTCAGGCCATAATCACACCTCCTATGATCGGCCTTTTGTTTCGGAATCTGTTGCAATCCATTGATACAGATGGATAGATAGAGATCTTACAATTTTTTGCTTTATTTTGGAATGTCTTTATACCCGCCTTCTGAGCACATGTATCGAATATAATTGTCTACAATAACAAATATCTCAAACACAACCAAATTGCTAGTTTCCAAACGGTACGTACAAGCACTACTCATAGTAGGACTGATGACGTTCGCGATCTCAATCCCATTCCTCAACAGGGCGTTCGCGAGCGTTACTGATATTGGGAACGCTGGCGTCTTCGAGCTGGACGGGAACATCGTCAAGGATTCGACCCCCTCTCTAGCCTTTCCAACAGATTGGAGTGCCCTATTCTCCAACACTGGCGCTAAGCTCGCATTGCCACCAGGCGGAGTCGACTCCGGCTGGACCAACGACGGACCCCATAGCGTGCCTGAAACCACAACTTTCACCACCGGCAGCAAAGACACACTGGACATTGCGAACAACGGATGGCAATGCACCGGAACCAACAATCTCACGCCCAAAGACGACATCCTACACGCGTACAGTTTCGCAATCAGGCCCGTGAATGGTTCTAGGGCTGGTCACCTACTGATCTACGGAGCTTTCGAACGCTTCGCGAATAACGGCGCCGGTGATGTTGGCTACTGGTTACTCGCCGATCCAAGTGTCTCATGTGTAACATCTGGGCCTACCACGAGTTTCAGTGGTGCTCATACCGTAGGCGACCTCCTAGTAGTAGGAGAGTTTACCACCGGTGGAGCAGTTACTACACTCAGCGTCATCGAATGGACCGGTACTGGCCCCTGCGCCACACCTGCTGGACCTAACCTGTGCCTTCTTACAACTCCAGGCAACGCAGACTGCCAATTGGCTTCTTCCTCGGACAATGTCTGTGCGAGAGTCAACATTGCATCTCAATCGCCCATCACAACTCCTTGGGCTACGCAAGACAAGACATCAAGTGCAAATCAACTCGCCACAGCCGAGTTCTTCGAAGTAGGCCTTGACATTACAAATCTGCTCCCATCCTCTTCAGGATGCTTCAACAAGTTCCTCTTTGACACGAGGACATCTCCATCGACCACGGCGACTTTGAAGGATTATGCTGAAGGTATACTCGCAACTTGTCCTACCGCAGGTATATCCACAACCGTTGCACCTACGCCTATCGCCCTCGGTAGTTCTGCTTCTGATACTGCAACCGTGACCCTGACCAATGCCGCGGCTGTAGTCAGTGGTACTGTGACCTTCAACGTATACGGTCCCTTCAGCTCGGCTCCAACATCGATGTCATGCACCCCTGCCAGCCTCGTAACACCATTCAGCCCTGACACTAAGACCATCGGTCCTGGTACAACGCCACAAAGCGTCACTTCCGATCCCCTTACTCCGACATTTCCAGGTTACTACGCATGGATTGCAACATACAATCCAGCAGGGGTCGTTAACGGTAACATCGTCTCTACCACGTGCGCTGATTCGGGCGAGATTCTAGTCGTCATATCAGCATCGATATCGACAACTGTTTCACCCTCAACCATAACCTTCGGTGGTTCCGCGACTGACACTGCAACAGTGACCCTAATTCCAGGCACGGCCATGGTCTCCGGTACCATAGACTTCAGAGTCTACGGTCCTGTCGCGACCAATCTCCCAACCTGCACCGTACCAGCTGGATCGTTCCTAGGTGTAGTGATCGGCCCTGGTGTATCCCCGCAGTCTGTCACATCTGGCGCGTTTACACCAACGGCTACAGGCTTCTACTTCTGGATTGCAACATACAATCCAGCAGGCGCTGCCAACGGTAACACGGTCTCTACAACATGTGGTGATAACGGCGAGACCCTGCAGGTCGTCACCATTCCAAAGATAACAGCATTCAGTTTCACTAACACGCCAACAAACAATGATCCCACACTCGGCAGCGGCACCGTTACATACGCATTCACCATACACAACTTTGGCGCCACACCTGTAACGCTCGGCGGCACACTCGCAGTTTCAGGAACAGCTTCGGTCACCTGCACTGGCGGCAACACCTTGACATTGTCTGGTTCCCTCGCAGCAAACGCGGACGTACAATTCAGCCGTACCTGCACTTACACGGGTACCTCCGGACAAAATGTGTCGGCAACCATCGACGCCACGTTCACAGACCCCAACGGCCTCACAGGCACAGTCTCAGGAAGCCCATCAACATACATCTTCACCGTACAGAGAAGCTAGAAACAGGCGCGTATCAAGCGCGTACCCCTCCTCTTTTTGTTTCTTCTTGTTAGCAGTCTATTCCTTTCGCCTCGGTGTTCCGGTTAGATAGTATGTCGGTCGACTCGTCGCAATTATCTGACGCCACTGTTTCTCGCCTTCGATAGTGACCTCGGTCGGCACTTCTCGTGTCAGAAATCTTCCAAGACGCTGACCCTCTTCTCGAACCTTTTCAAGAGTGGTCCTTTCCAAAGGATCAAATCTCCTGACCAAGAGCCTCAGTACGTGATCTGCGGTGGTTATGCTCCATGTTCCAATGATTCTACCATCCACTAATACTGTCGGCAGAGCACCGCCTGTAGGGTACGCGATTCGTTCAAAACTATGAGCTATCAGTCTCTGTCTTAGCTTGAAGCCTTTCGCATACGGGTCCTCGTAAGGAAGAAAGTGAACGGACGAATGTTCTTGGTTCAACTCTTGCAAGCTACTGAGCTCGTCTTTGTGAAGGAGGAACTCCGGTCTTAGGCCTTTGATTCGTACCTTGGACAGTTCATCAGAAATACTATTCACTATATTCGCTACTATCTTTCTGGGTAGGTCTATCCACCAGGCGATATCGTCGATGGCAACGGGACCGTATCTCCTGATGTACGACTCTACTAGCTTTGTCCTCGCGCTATTATCGAGGATGTCATCTGTTCCTGTCGGGGTCGGCGAGTAAGTTATTTTTCTGATAGCGCTGAAGAATCTGAGCCCGTAACCATCCCACTTGACATCGTCCCACACCAAAGGCTCCGCTTGAGACTGGATCTTCCCCTGAAGGATCAGAAGATTGAGAACCTCGTCAACATTGGTTCTCTTCATGACTCTCCATCCCATCTTCCTCGCTATCGTTCTCGAGAATTTTCGTGGGACGTCTCGTTTGATCTCAACTATGGTTTTGGAATGCTGATTGAGAGTGGAAAGGATAGCTTTTGAAACAGTCTGGAATTCGTGGTTTGAAATGTGCCACCTTAAAAGGGCTCGAAGTATCTTGTCTTCAGAAGCCCTCGTCGCTATCGCGACGACTGGAAACATTTCACGGGAGACCAGGAATAATGTCCCTCGCATCGCTCTAACTCGCTGAAGCCTCTTGAGGTTTAGTTCCCGATTGAGATCTTCAGGAGAGAAACCGTCGATTCTATTGAACAATGAAAGGTATGGTGTGATGGATGATGTGGCGTGCAATCCGCAAAGGTCGTCAGCTACACCAACAACACTTCCCTTCCTGCTTGGACGAAGAAGGTGATGCTTCATCATCACGAGCAGGTTTGCCTTGGAAAGAGGGAGTGGATGACTGTTCATCAAATAGAACCCCCTTAGTAGACGATTCCATTGACAATTTGAGTCTATGGAGTTTCGACCATGCCCAGTTTTTCGGTGACAGACGGACATGCTAACATCGAACCAAAGGTGTCATCCAGTCCGGGTCGGGTCTTTCGTAGATCTTTGCCATAGTGTATCCGTTCCTGCTCTTATCTATTGATGGAAATATTGTGATTGAAAATTCTATTCCGAAAATATCAGAAATTCGGAACCTTCTAAAGCATGGTCATACTCGCATCACATCCTACAGTGGCGCACCCACTACAGACCAACGAATCTTACAACACAACCAAGGAGTCTCAAGTGAATGTCTAAGCTCGATTCTTGCCCGCTATGTAACCTTGCCAAGGACGAAGTCATCAGTGAATGGCCTAACTGGGTTCTCGCGAGAACGAAGCGGTTGAAGGGTCACAAGGAACGGTTGATGCTTTGCTACAAGGATCATGTCCCATCGGTCGATGAACGATCCATTGGCGAGGCATACATGATGCTATTCAATGTAGGCATGAAGGCATTCCATTACTCACGGTACTGGGCAATATTGGAGCCAACCTATGCAACGGTCCCCGAGCATTGGCACCGTGTCTGCTCTGACATAGACCCGGTTGCAGAGGACCATGATCAGATCCTTAAGACACCACGATTAGTCATAGACAACAAGACATTGAATATCCAGCGAGCAGAGCCGGGTCAGGATCCGAAAATGGACGAGTAACACTCGTCCTGACGAAAAATTATTGAGTCTTTCAGCTTACCGTTGGATTCTGCTCCTCTTCAGAAGCGACAGGCCGCAACGGCAGATCAGATTCTCGTCTCCTCCATGACATGATTGGGCTGATCGTTTGTATCGCAAGTTTCACCATAGAGCCGATCTCAGTCACTGTGAGTGCCTTGAGGATTAGTGATAGGGTGAGAAGTACCAAGAGTGACACACCGACAGCGAGGTATGGACTTAGGCCCCGGACGATTACCAATTCACCGACCGACGCAGCTAGAGTCACCGAAATTAGTGGCATGGCAAGAGCTGCAATTTCGGTCTTGAGACGACCTCCCCAGGAGAGAAAAGTTACTCCTAGGATTGCTCCCGCAACTCCCGACACTAAACTAGCAGCGGCCGCTCCTTCTACACCCCACAAAGGTATCGTGACCACCGAAGCAGCAAGGCCGACGAGAGAACTTGCAGCGGTAACATAAAGCGCTGTAAGAGGCCGTCCAATACTGTTCATCATCTGAGTACATGTTCCAAGGATTACGGTCCCTATTGCGGAAACCATCAGAATCTGGAGGGCTGACGAAGCGTTAGTCGCATATTCAGACGAGATAAGCGTCAAAGCGACTCCAGGCGCCAGGAAGAACACTAGCGACGGGACCGAGGCCAGAAGAATCGAGGACCGGATCGATAGATTATACAAGCTGGAAACGGACTCCTCGGAGCCCCTTGAAATGTTCGCAGCAACCGTCGGAAGCAAGGCAAGACCGATCGACCCTGATATCGCAACCACGATGGACTTCGTGAGGACGGCTATATTGAAGAACGCCGCCGATGCTGAGCCTCTGTAAACTCCTAGCAAGATAACCGGAATTTGTATTGACGCGATGAGGAAGATTCCAGCCACATAGTTCGGCATCGAGAAATCAAACAATCTACGGAAAGAATCCGTTGATACTGTTGATGAGATTTCACGGACTCGAGGAATTGCCCGTCTAGCAAGGTAGCCCATTCCAAATATTGTGCTCGCTAAGTATCCCGCCGCGAATCCTAGCAAGATGCCTAGGGTTCCATAACCGGCTAACAATAATGCTACGGACAATGTTAACCGAAGCGACAGGAAAATCGCATCGATTATTAGACAATAGGCCATCCTGTGCGCTCCCTGATACACTCCGTAGAGGGTCTTGAAGATCGCCTGGAAGGGAAGAGTCAACGCACCAATCACAACAAGAAAAGCTAGGCTCGAATTTCCAAGCGTGATCTTGGCCGCGTAACTCGCAGCCACGACAAGACCAATCATGAGGACAACAGAGCTGGCAATAGTCACCTCAAGGGTCTTCGAATAGACTCGCCGCGACTCGGCATATTCACGTTTAGAGTTGTGTTCGGCGATGAATTTCGAAGCGCCGATATTAAACCCAAGACCGGCAAACGTCATCAACACCGCCGCCAATGCAACTATAATGTTGGCCTGACCAACCGTTCCGGGCGGCGCCAGCTTCGCGACAACGATCCAGTAGACACCGCCGATAGCAGCGGCAAGCATGCTATCGATTGAGAGGTATAATGAGCCAGTTGCGAGTTGACCCCTGCCATTATCCATTATCGATCTTGATCTCGCTGATCCTTATCCGGTCGCCACAGGAATCTCGGCCAAAGGCTTGCTCCTGTTCTCCTCGATCTTCGTCCAAACCAACTGCTTCTCACCTTTGACCTCCTTCACGAGTGCCATGAGCATGGTCAGATTGTTCGTTATGTGCGTTAGGGCGGCCTTCGAAAGTGGCAGTATAAGAAACGCCAGAATGGTCGCGATCCCTACGAAGACCGCAAAGGGCAGGCTGATGATGGCGAGGAAGAGCGTCGTCGCTAAGAAAACTGGGAACAGTAATGGGTTGATTACGTAGAGGAAGATTTCCATGGGAAAGATCACTCTCGAGAATATTCCCTTTCTTCTTACAAGGCCTCGATGCTTTAGGAATGCTTGGACAACGTGTTGTCCACGTCTAACCTTCTGACTGAACCTAGCCCTCCAGCTTAATGGAGTAGGCTCGTAGAAGATCACGTCCTCCGCGCTTATTGAACGAAATCCTTTCTCGACCATGCATAGTGCTGCACAAGTATCGTCTCCACCAATACTGGTGTCGAACTCGACGAATTGTCCCCTCCGGAACAGTTGGATCTCTCCTTCTGCCACCGGAGTGCTGTGGACTTTTGACTCTGCGATCCTCAGCATACGATAGATGGAACGATAGGAATCTTCCACCTTAACACTCAACGCCTTCCGATCAAGCCGGGTTTCATGGATTCCCGAGACGGATCCTATCATAGGATCGGAAAAGTACTTGACAGCATTTCTCAAAGCATCCTTATCCCACTCACACTCAGCATCACTGAAACAGACCATTTCTCCTGTGGCATGCTTTAGGCCCCGATTGAGGCCCACTGTCTTTCCCTGCCGTTCGGCCTCCTCCAACACTTCGCCCTTGACGACGCCCAATTTGATTGATTTCCATGCCTCTTCTACTGTGTTATCAGTGGAGCCACCATCAACCACGATTACATCCAATCTGTCCTTAGGATAGTTGGATTGAGCAATATCACGCAGCTTCCTACTGATCACTGTGGCCTCATTGTAAGTTGGAACGATGACGGTCACACTCGGCAGATACGAAAAATCTCCAACAATGTTCAGCCCGTAACTCTTCCCATATGCTCTCCTCTTCATCCATGTGAAGTAGAACAAGGGCAGTCCAAGGTGGACACCTGCCAATACTAACCAGATACCCAAGAGAAGGGTTGTGAGTGGAATCATGAGATCGGCTCCGTTCTCAAGCCGGTCCTGTCATCGTAATCTGTCGCTAGCCTAACCTGAATTTCATCGGCGACTGGACCAAGATGTCCATCGGCCATGTTAACCTGCATGCGACCGTTTTCGAGGTTCCAAGACACCCTATCTCGGTAGGACCACCACCTAGCAATCTCAGCCAGGGTCATGGTGCCGCATTTTGGATCCTGAGTGAAAACCTCGAGAAGCTTCCGATATTCATCCTGGTTCTCGGGAAGGCCGAAATCATAGTCGGGATGGACAAGCAATACACATGCTCCGCCAAGGGAGCTTATCCAGTGTGAGAATTTGTGAAGCAACTCTATACTTTCAGAGGCTTGCAGTCCGACTACACGCAGCAGTTGATGGTCTTGAGGAAGAGAGACCGGAACCTCCACAATGCCAGAAGCAATGAAGGGGAAGACTGTTCCGATCCCATGAGGACCAAGAGAAGTCGGTGAGAGGATCTCCCAGGAAGGGATCGATGAATCATGAGTATAACCCGCCTTTCCAAGAGCCTCAACAAGCTCTTGACTATGCTGAAGAAGTGGTGACCTGAACCCTCTAACTTCCTTCCCAGAAAGCTGTTCTAGAGTCGTCCTACATTCTCCAACCCTCTTCACTTTCGCATCGAAGCTCGCGAGGACTAGCCGACCATCATGTCGTGTATCATGCGCGCCTAACTCGCCAGCAACAGCAAGCTTGGAAAGAATGTCATTCGAGAGCGGATAACGATTACTTGGCACATTCCAGGTGGATCTTACGTGGAGCTTTTGTTCAACATCATAGAGCCTCATGCATCCATTCTCAAGTCCTTCCCTAGTTTCCACATCATGTGTGACTGCTAGCGCGTAGTCTTTCCCTCGCCTCCAGAACCCGACAAATGGGACCGCGCGACCAGATGCTTTCACAATGCTAGCCAGGAATATCAGCCGGAGGCATTCCATTGGAGCGATAGTCTCCTCACGTAGTTTCTCAAGTCCTGCTGGGTCTCGAAAAGCCCTGTTACGGACGAATCTTGGAATGAGATTGTAGGAACCTCTCAGCTTCGTGACGAAGCGAAAACGTGGATGCGGCTCGTCATCAAGACCGCTCATTAGCTGATTGTAAGCCCCTACCAAATCGATTGAGAGAAGATATGTGTCCCTACCACGAATCCTCGATAGGACCGCGTGGCCCTTGCTCGCTATCACCGATTCTATCTGAGAGCCTTGGAAATCATAGGTTTGAGTTTGAATTGAAACCTGTGCTTCTGGGGAAACCGGGAGGCTGATCATACGGATCCCCGTGGTCACAGTCAAACCGTAATTCTGTGCGATTCTAGCCGCATCTTCCGCGCCACTTGGTGAGATCACTACCTTCTTCCCGTCGAACGCTTGCTCTGGTCTCCCGGAGCAGAATATCGTGTCTACATCTTTGCTCGGAATCTTGTTGACGGGCTTATTGGGAATCTTCCAGAACTCTGCATAACGCCTGAGAGCTTCGACTGTCTCGTTTTGGTCAGCGGCTAGGCCGATAAAGCCGTCCGCGGGGGCGGGCATTCCTAGTCCTTAGCTCCCATTTTCAAGAGGAACAATGGTCCCACAATCTGCCACCAGTCCCGCATCGGAGAAATGTGGGAATATCCTCCCTTATTCCTGAACGCGTAAGTCTTCGAAACTGGTCTCTCTATGAAACGATAACCGAGCGTCAAAGCCTTGTAGTGGAGATAGTATTCGAGCTCGTAACGGTCCAGCCAATCCTGCCAGATATTCACCCTAGGATCCTTGAGAAGCGATGCCTTGTAGGCTCTGAATCCGTTAGTAACGTCGCTGCACCTCACACCCGTCAGAGCCGTCCAAACTACAGGGAACATCCGGACGAAAGCGCTTCTTATGAACGGATTCTTGTCATGTCGTCCCCCTCTAACGTATCGGGAACCTTGGACGTAATCGAAACCCTGTTTCAAGATCGGATTTGTGAGTCTCGGTATCTCCCTGGGGTCATCTTTGCCATTTCCGGCCATAACAACGACGAGCTCGTACCCGTTTGCTAGAGCATACGAGTAACCCTGTCTAATCGCATGCCCGATCCCCTTCCGAACTGGGTTTTCAATAATAGTTACAGGAATCTCGATCGTTTTCCGAGCTTCATCTATCTCTTGCAGAATACTCGGAATTGGATCATCGATCACGAGGCATATCTGATCCACGACCGAAGGTTCGAACTTTGAGAGTACGCTACCAATCTTTCCGATCTCGCGAAAAACAGGTATTATGACGATGCTTTTCAAAAATGGTTTCGACCGCGTATTCTTTGACTATTTGTCCCCATTGTGTTGGACACGTGGTCTATGTCCCACTATCCTAGCGGGGGTACCCATAGCAATAGCATTGTCCGGGATGTCCTTAGTGACTACGGATCCTGCTCCGATCAATGCGTTCTCTCCGATCGTCACGCCTGGGGTTATCGTGGTGCCTGCCCCGATGGACGCGTGACTCTTCACCAGGGTCTGGAGAAGTTTCCATTCTCCATGCGATCTCGGATGTTTATCATTTGTGAACGTCACGTTTGGCGCGATGAACACGTCATCTTGAATGGTCACGCCTGTAGGAATGAAGACGAATGGGCGAATCTTGCAGTCGTCGCCTATCGTCACTCCTTCTTCAATATAGACGTACGAATCTACCTTCGTGTTCTTTCCGATCTTGCAACCGTAAAGGTTCACTTGATCAAATACACGAGACCCGTTCCCTACACTGGCCTCTTTGATGATCGAGTATCTGGGGCGTCTCACCTTGCCAGGATCTTCTCCAGTATCGGAACATCAACTGGGACGGTGCGGTCTTGGATCAACGATTCCTTGGCCGCTTCCAGAATTCTAACTACTCTAGCTCCCAGTAATCCGTCTGATTGATTGGCGAATTCAGAGTCTTTCCGGTTGATTATACAGTCGATGAAGTGAACGACCTCGGTTCCAATAGTATTGCTCGGGGTTATCTTGATGGTTTCAGTTTTGTCAGGCCAGACAAGGACGGCTTGTTGGTCCGAGCAGTCAAGGTAGGCCGTCCCCTTACTCGCGACAATGGCAACATCTCGATGCTTCTCCTGATCTAGCCAGCTTACCTCGACCTGTGCTGTCAAGCCTCCATCATATTCAGCCGTCATGAATGCGACCTCTTCATTCCCAGGAGTTCTGTATCCCCTTGCCTTGCACGCGATCCGCGAGGGCCATCGATCGGTGAGATAGTTGCAGATGTCAAACGGATGAGGCGCAAGATCAGTGATAACATCCCTCTGCATTTGCGGCGGAAGCAGACCGGTCCATCTGAGGCGAAGATAATACGGCTCTCCGAGAGCCCCGCTAGAGAGGATGCGTTTTAGTTCTTTGACGCCATTGTTGAACCTGTGAATGTGGCCGACACATAGGACGGCTGAATTTTCCCTGGCGAGTCGTACTAGTTCGTAGGCTTCTCCACTCTTTAACGTCAACGGTTTTTCGACCATGACGTTCTTCCCATGTTTCAGAAACGCTGAGGCGACTTCGTAGTGGGTCGGGTTCGGCGTACAGATGTGGACTGCAGTGAGGTCGGGATCAGTCAATAGGTCAGTGTAATCGACTTGATAGTTTTGGTTTCCGAACTCTTGGCGGCATTGGCCCAACATTGTCGGGCTATTGTCGACGATGGCATGTAGCTTGACGGCTTCAGATCCACCGCTGACGCTAAGGATTTCCCGGATTACCTTCCGTCCCCAGTATCCAGCACCGATAACTGCGATGCGGATCTGTTCCAAGCTTCTCGCACACCAGCCCGTCTATGCTTGCCCTGTCGAATTATCTCGAAGGACTTGGCAGACGCGATCAACATCCTCGTCGGGCATTTCGGGATATAATGGGAGGCTGAGAACTTCTCCCGCAAGTCTCTCACTGACTGGGAACATTCCTTCAGTGTAGCCATAGAGACGTCTGTATGGAGTTTGGAGATGTGAAGGGACTGGGTAGTGGACCATGCTTTCGATCCCGTTAGCCTCAAGCTTCTTCGCAAGCTCGTCTCTGTTCTTGGAACGGATTACGAATAGGTGATAGACGGACTTCGCGCCTGGATTGTCTTCTGGTGGAAGGGTTATGCCTCCAACATCTTGTAGTCCTTTCCGATACCGGCTTGCGAGTCTACGACGGACCAGATTCCATCGGTCCAGCTTCCGAAGCTGGACTCGTCCTATCGCCGCATTTACTGTGTTCAGCCTGGACGTGTAGCCGATCCGGGACATGGTATACTTCGAAGCGCGTCCACAATCCCGAAGAGACTTCGCTGTTTCTGCGACGGTGTCATCATCAGTCACGATCATTCCACCGTCTCCCGCAACGGTCATGTTCTTACTCGTGTAGAACGAGAAGCATCCCACGTCACCCATAGATCCAGCCCGTTTTCCATTGATTTCGGATCCGTGGGCCTGGCAAGCATCCTCCACAAGCCGCGTCCCATGCTCCGATGCCAGATCTCGGAACTCTTTCATGCGGGCCGGCTGACCATACAAATGAACAGGAACGATAGCCCTTGTTTCCTTACTGATCTTCCTTCCTACTTCCACAGGGTCGAGGTTGAACCCTGTCTTCTCAACGTCCGCGAATTCGGGTCGTGCTCCAGCGTGCAAAACAGCGTTCGATGACGCAATGAACGTAAGCGGAGTTGTGATGACCAAGTCACCGGGACCAATCCCCAATGCCTGCAATCCGATTTGTAGAGCCGCAGTCCCAGACGCGGTCGAGATCGCGTGACGAGTGCCACAATATCGAGCGAACTCTTCTTCAAACTTGAATACACTTTCTCCCATGACCAGTCTTTCATTCCTCAACGCGTCGACAGCGGCTTGTATCATCTCCTCGTCAACGACAGGCCGCATCAGGGGAATCTTAGGCCGTGATCTGATCGGATGCTCCAGCGCGGGACTAGTTGCAGTGCTGATCTGTTGACTGACCATAATAGTTCAGTTTTAATTGTGTCCCCTTTTATTGCGATATTAATTCACCGATAGAACATGAGTAGGAATCAATATTGCAGCATAACAATGATTCCAGAGATATATTTTGATAACTCTACGATGAGCGATGCAACTAAAATGCGTTGATCAGTTCTCACGCTCGGACGAGCGCGAATAGCCTCGAACGTCTATCGACTGTACCTTCGATAGGCCTCTTCCAACTCACGTCTCGTTGGGCTTCCCCGAGTCTCGGGACGTGTCGCCTTCAGTGCGCCCGCCATGTTCGCGTACTGAAGTGATTCCTCATCAGTTTTCCCGAGGGTCTTGTATGCGCCGAACGCTCCAACAAAGGCATCTCCACATCCCGCTGTATTGACAACTTTTCCACCGAGCTTCTCAACATCAACGTTCTGAACCGCAAACATTTTTCCACCAGCATGGTATGCAGCTCCATTCTTTCCCAGTGTGACGACGATCCTAGTCCCGG
>Ga0209157_1001582_pt1 | contig 18867 bp, 21 predicted proteins | sample GraSoiAngelo_135_FD_185892 | JGI IMG/M metagenome (GOLD analysis project Ga0209157, IMG submission 185892) | Grasslands soil microbial communities from the Angelo Coastal Reserve, California, USA - 14_0929_05_40cm (SPAdes) (version 2) | ecosystem: Environmental > Terrestrial > Soil > Grasslands ...
TGGGCCGTGCGGACCTCGTCGAAGAGCGAAAGGTCGGCACGGACGACATGACGTTCGTCACGGGCTGCAAGAAGGCCCGGGCGGTCTCCATCCTGATCCGCGGCGGCACCGAGCATGTGGTCGACGAAGTCGAGCGGATCCTGCACGACGCGCTCCGAGTCGTCTCCGCGGCGATCGAGGACGGCAAGGCGATCCCGGGCGGCGGTTCCGCAGAGATTGAGCTTTCGCTCGCCCTCAAGAGTTATGCCGCGTCCGTCGGTGGGAGAGAGCAGCTCGCCATCGAGGCGTTCGCGGGCGCGCTCGAAGTCATCCCGAGGGCGCTCGGCGAGAATGCGGGCCTCGACCCGATCGATGTCCTGATCAAACTTCGGGCCGCCCACGGGAAGAAGGGCGGGAAGGCGATGGGGGTCGATGTCACGAGCGGTGAGCCGCTTGACATGCTGAAGGCCAACGTCGTGGAGCCCCTGCGCGTGAAGGTCCAGGAGATCGACTCGGCCGCAGAGGTCGCGAGCATGATCCTCCGAATCGACGACGTGATCGCCTCGAAGAAGTCGCCTCCCCCACCGCCGGGAGCCGGTGAGCACGGCCACGGTGGGATGGGCGGAATGGGTGGCATGGGCGGGATGCCCGGCATGGGGATGTAGGGTCCCTCATCCGTCGGGCGGCGACTCCCTGCCGAGGCGCTCCCTGACCTTCTTTCGTAGAGCCTGAGCCTCGGCGCCGTCTCGTGATGCGGACGACTCCACGATCTCGGTCCATTCGAGGCCGCCCTCCGCGCCCGCCGGATGCCGGGTGACCTCGATCCGGAAGCGCGCTTGGATGCCCTCCGCCGTCACGATCCGAGGCGGATGGTCGGACCGAGACTTCACGACGTCCACCCGGGGCGTCCGCCCGGACGCCTCGATCGCCTCCCGGACGGCCTTCACGGCCTCGTCGAGCGATCGACGCGAATAGAAGCTGAAGCTGGAGGGTCCTCGACGCGCAAGTCGAGGCACGAACACGAGGACCGAGAAGACGAGCAGGAACATCGCGATCGCGAGCAAGGCCACGCCGCCGTTCGCAGCGTCGCTCCCAAAGGCGGTGACGGCCATCAGGCCGATCGCCAGCAAGACGATCGCCAGGCCGAGGAAGACGAAGGCAATCCGGCCGTCGTTCGAGTACGCCCATTCGGTACTGCGCTCGGCCATTCAAACGGCCTCCACGAGGAGCGCCCCGAACTTCCCGCGGGACACGTCGAGGCCGAAGTTCGTGCGCTTCACGTAGCAATCGAGTGCGCGGACCGTCGTGCCGACGGCGACTTTGCCGCGTTCGACGAGGCCGACATCGTCGTCCCAGAGGGCGAACCGGCACGATCCGCTCTCGTCCCGGAGCTCCAAATTCGTGACCCGTCCCTCGGTGCCGTCCTGGCGGGTGAACGTGCGGACCGGCGAGATCGAGACGACGGTCGCCCGGAGGTTCGCCTCCATTCCCTCTTCGAGGTCGGCGACCCGCGTGAATGAGGCGACGCTTCGCCCGAGGCGCTCGACGACGACCATCGCGGCGGTCTCGCGGTCCAGTAGCCCTCCCCACTCCGCGATGACGGAATCCAGACGGGCCTCGAACGCTTCAGCGCTTAACAGGTCCTTGACTTTTTCGTAGTGCGGGCGGCGCACGGCCGTTCATCGCGGGTGCACACAAAAGGTTTGCTCCGCACACATTGTCCAGAGGTCGTATGCCTAACATTCCTGACCCTCGAGGCACCTAGCTGGCGGCATGTCCGCGTCGGAAATCTCCGCCCCGCGGTGGCGGTTCCTCGACGGCCTGTGCAAGACCCAAGGCTACAACGTCGTCACGGAAGGGGAGCGCGTGACGGTCGCGTTTGAGCCCTGGGCGCTCGAGCAAGTCGACCCGTTCGATATCCCGTGCCTTCGGCTCGAGTTCCGACAGGTCGACGGACGAATCGTCCTCGAGCGCTTCACGATCGAGAATAACGGAGAAGACCAAGTCGTCAACCTGGAGGCGGCGCGCGATGCCCTCCAGGCCTGGATGGACTCGATGGCGGACTAGCGAATCACGAGTTCAGGGTCCCGCCGGCCCACACTGTAGGGGAAGCGATCTCATCGTGACGGCCCGACGCCTGCCCTGATCGCGGCTCGCAGTCGATCCACCGACTCGCGGTTCTTCGACCGGGGGAACAGCAGAACCGTGGTCGACGCATCGACCGGCGACCGAAAGATACCGATGAAGCAGAGCGGTTCCTCGACCCGGAGGATGGGATTGCAGCCTCGAAAGAGTCCTCCGCGACCGACATCTACCGGAGACGCCGGCGTCGGGTGCCGATCGCGAACGGCTTCCCGCACCGCGTCGGCGACGCGCGTCGGCTCCTCCCGAACCTGGAGGGCCCAGACCGGGCGAGTTCGCATCCCGACCGCGAGCCAGGCGAGGGGGAAGAACGCGGCGAGGGCGAGGAGGACCACGACGAATTCCGGTTGGCCCAGCTGCCACGAGAGGACGCTGCCCAACCAAAGTCCCCCGGAGAGCACGAAGAACAGGAGGACCGCACTCCCGGAGGCCCGCCGCGTCCATCCCGGCCCGGCCGGGTCCGGCGGTGCGGACATCGCGGGCCTCACTTGAGTCGAATCGTCTCGAGGTTCATCGGCGCCCGCGTCTCGAGGCCGAATTTCTTGTAAAGCCCGGACGCGAGGTCGGAGCACTTGAACTCCTCGCCGTGGTTCACGATGACCCGTTCCGGCCGCGGCTCCATCGTGCCGACGTAGTTGAGGAGCTGCAGGCGGTCGGAGTGGCCTGAGAAGCCGTCGACCGTCTCGACGTCCATCTTGATCGGTAGGGTCAGGGGCTGCCCGCGGTCCGTCAGCGTGATCTCGCGGGCCTCCCGCTGGATTCGGCGACCCAACGAGCCTTCCGACTGGAAGCCAACGAACACGAGGGCGTGCAACGGGTTGTCTGCCCAGCCTTTGAAGTACTCCAGGATGGGGCCGCCGGACATCATTCCGGACGTCGCTAGGACGATGCACGGCTCGACGTCGTCGATGATGTTCGCCCGCATGTCCGCGGTCTCGACCCGCTTGAACGTCGGGGAGAGGAACGGATTCTCGCCGGTCTGGAAGATCTGGGTCCGGAGCTGGCTGTTCAGATACTCCGGATACGCCGTGTGAATCGCGGTCGCCTCCCAGATCATGCCGTCCAGATAGATCGGGACCTCCGGAATCTGATGGTTTCGGATCGCGTCCTCGAGGACGAGCATGACCTCCTGAGACCGGCCGACCGCGAAGACCGGCACCAAAACCTTCCCACCGCGGGTCAGGACGCGGCGTAAGACCTCCTTCAATTGCTGAGCGGCCTCGTGTCGCGACGGCTGGATGTCGTGATACCCGCCGTACGTCGACTCGAGGACGAGCGTCTCCAGCCGCGGGAACTTGTTGACCGCGGGGTTGAAGAGCCACGTCTTCTCGAACTTGATGTCCCCGGACATCGCGACGTTGTAGAGGCCGTCCCCGATGTGGAAGTGCGCGACCCCGGAGCCGAGGATGTGGCCCGCATTCTGGAACGTCAGGCGGACGTCCGGGGCGATGTCCGTCGTCTCGCCGTACTTCAGCGGGATCGTGTTCGCGACCGCCTTGCGGATGTGGCTCGAGTCGTACGCGGACTTGCGGGCCTCGCCCATCGCGACCTTGATGAAGTCGAGTTGGAGCAAGGACATCAGATCGCGCGTCGGCGCGGTCGTGTAGATCGGGCCTTCGTATCCGTACTTGAACAACGCCGGCACCAGGCCGGAGTGGTCCAAGTGCGCGTGGGTGATAACGACCGCATCGATTGTGCTGAGCGGCGTGACCTCCGGGGCGTTCAGGTACGGGGAGCCGTTGTCTTCCGAGATCAGGACGCCGCAGTCGATGAGGACCTTCGATTCCCGCGTGCTGAGCAACGCCGCGGACCGTCCGACCTGACGGAATCCTCCGAGGGCGGTGATCCGGACGTAGTTCTCTCCCGCCGGAACCTCGCGCGCGAGGCGGCGGCCGACTTGCTTCAGGAACGACTGGCGTTCGTCGTTGATCGTCCGCAGATACTGGCGGATCTCTTCGACGGTCTTCGAGGGGATCGGCGGCGTTCGGACGACTTTCGGGGCCCACCCGATCTTTTTCTTGACCTCGTTGAGGATCGAGCCGTGGCGGCCAATGACCATTCCGGGGGAGAGGGCCTCGATCGTCACCTCGCCCGTCTCCGTCTCGAAATAGATGCCGGTGATCTGCGCTTCCGGCGGGATCACCTCGCGGATGACCTTCTCCGCCTCCTCGGGTGTCGCGAGCAGGGACGGGTCCGGCCGGACGACGATCCGGCGCCGCAGCTGCTGGGCGATCTGTCGCACGAGGTCGTTGGACTCTGCGAAGACCTCCATGTTCTTCGTGTAGATCACGATCGTGGGGCCTTCGAAGTCGACCTGCGTGATTTCCACGTGGTCAGGGACCACTTTCTTCACGACGCTTCGCGCGTCGTTCAGAATGTCCTCGATGGTCATCGGACATCACTTTGGCCGGAGCCGTTTCGGGACTCAGGCCAGTTTCATACTTGCCTTGCGCTTCTCGACTTCCTTGTCGTCGAACATCTTGAAGCCGTCTTTCGAGATGAGGGCCACATCGATTCCTTCGCCCGAGACGGCATCGCGTTTCATCGCTGCCGTCACCGCACGAATCGCTAGGTTCGCGCCCTCGTCGAGCGTCATGTCGTCCTTGTAGTGGTCTTCGAGGACTCCGTACACGTACGGGCTCCCGGAGCCACTGGAGACGAACTTGTCAGGGAGAGATCCGCCGGCCGCGTCGAGCGAGAACACGTGCCCGCCGGAGCGGTCCCAGCCGCCAATCACGAGCTGGACCCAATACGGATAGAACCGGCTTCCGCTCAGGATGTTCGCCGTGAGGGTCGCGCACGCTTCCACGGGCATCGCGATGCCTCGCTTCAGCTTGTACAGTTCGACTTCGGCGGTGATGTATCGGGCCAGGACCTGCAAGTCTCCGACGAGACCCGCCGTCGTCAGGCCGATGTTGTCGTCGAGCCGGTACACCTTCTTCGTTCGCTTGTGGGCGATCAGCGTTCCGGCCGTCGCGCGGCGGTCTGCCGCGAGGACCACGCCGTCCTTGCAGACGAGGCCCAGCGTCGTGGTGCCGGTCTCGACTTCTCTGGAAATAGTTGCCATTCGTACACTCCCGTTCAAAAGGGTGTCAAAAAGACAATCGAAGCATACGACCGGCACTATTTAAGAATTTCTGGTTCTATCTCGAAACCGCGATAAAACGAAACTCGGTCGACCGGGCGCTCGCGGACTGTGGCGCCGCGACCGATTGGACCGGCGCGAATCGGATGACATGGACCCGGTCACATTCGGAAGTAAGCCCACCAGACGCCGACGATCACTATCACGATGACCACGACGGCGACTCCGACGTAGAGGTACATCTTCCTCTTGCCTTTCTTCTCGCCGCCGAGACCCAGACCCGCGACATCGTACGACATGTCGGACCTCGACCGCCCAAGCTGCCCTCGCGTAATAAGGATTTCGTCATCCGGGAGACGACGGCCCCGCGTTCAACAGGAGACGCTGCACTCGGGCGGCCGGACGGAACTGGACCGCATACGCGATTTTTTCCTTCGGGAGCGCGACGTTCGCGGCGCTCACGTAGACCGTGATGCCGTCGTCCTCCTTCTCCGTCCGGAGGATCTCATCCCGAGGGATCGAGATCATCTCCCGTCCCTCTTGATCCTCGAAGAAGTAGCGGACCGCACTCGGCATTGCGCGGAGCTTCACGAGAAAGAAGCCGGGATCGTCCGGGTCGCGTTGGGCCGGACTCGCGAAGAAGAGGAGTCCCTTTTCGTGGCGAAACAGGTGGCCGTCAACCGGGCGGAGAAGCGGCACGCGCTTCCCGTCGTGGTCCATCGAGACCTCCGCGGTTGCGTCGGCTTCGTCGAGGATCCGATACGATGCCGATCCGGCACCCGCGACCTGGGAGAAGGTGACCCGCGAACCCTCCTTGGGTCCCAGCGCTTCGATTCTCACGCGCAGCCGCAACGTCGCGAAGTTCAGGTCGTAGATGCGATCCTCCACGTCCACGTAGCCGAGGATCATCCGTCGCCTCAGACTCCGAAGCCCTTGCGGAATTGCTCCGCAATCTCGCCGAGTTCGACCTGCGAGAACGTTTCGAAATCCGAGACCGCGGAGTACTCGGCGAGCTGTTCCTCGCGGTAGATGTTCGGGAGCGCCGAGGCGACGGTCTCTTCAGAAAGGATGAACTTCAACGCCGCTTGCGAAAGAGTCATCCCCTTTCCCTCATAGATCCAACGGAGATTCGTGGCCTGCTTGCGGGCTCGCTCGATCCACGCCGCGTCCTTCGTCTGAAGATCGCCGTCGGCCGGAAAGGACGTGGCGTTTGCATCCGACTCGAGAACGCCTCCCGCGTGCGGCGCGCGGATCACCATGCCCTGATTGATCTCGAGGGCCACCGGGAAGAACTTGCGGCCCGGCTCTTCCTCCAGGATGTTGTAGTACGCCTGGATGCAACCGAGGTCATGCTTCCGCATTGCCGCGCGGCCCTCCTCGAGACCTCCGGGGCCGGGGCCGAGTGCGATCCCGTAGTACCGAATCTTGCCCTCTCCTTTCAACGCCTCGAGGGTCTGCCAGATGGCCGCATTCCCGACCGTGGCTGCGTCGGGGTAGTGCAACTGAAGTACGTCGACGTACGACGAGGCCAGTCGTTCCAAGGTCCCCTCCAGAGACTTCCGAATCCCCGCAGGGGAGAAGTCGGTCCCCGTCGCCGAGCGTCCGACTTTGCTCGAGACAATAATGAGTTCCCGCTTGTCGCCGAAGGCTTGTCCGATCAGACGCTCTCCCTGACCGTTTCCGTCCGTCGGTGAGACATCGAAGTAGTTGATTCCCGCGTCGTAGGCCTTGTGCAGCAGATTGACCGCTTGATCATTCGTGAACGAGCCCCAGCGGCCCGAGGCGAGAGTCCACACGCCAAATCCGACTTCGGACACCTCGAGTTCGGACTTGCCCATCGGCCGATAGTTGACCACGGCGTTCCTCCGCGCCCGCAAAGGAGGCGGGCATATTTGACCACAACGCCCGGGTCGCTAGCGCCAGGAAACGTAGAGGAGGGTCGCGAACCCGACCAGCTCCGCGCCGTTGAGCACAAGCATCGGGATCGCGTAGTTGCCGGAGCCCGTCCAAGTGCTCATGGCCAGGTAGAAGTAGATCGCCGCGAGGTTCTCGACCAGGAAGAGAGCGGCGAAGACGATGAGGCCGGCAGAGAGCGGAGAACGGAGCCCCCGAAAGTTACCGACGTAGATGTAGAGGAGCCCGAGGAGCACCGCGATGCTGCCTGCGGCGAGGACCAGGTCGATCATCCAGAATGTACCGAGCGCCAATGTATCACCGTAAGACGCGGGTCGGCTCCATATCTACTTTTCCCCCAGTCGCGGCTCGATGCGTCGCCAGATTTCGAGGAAGTCCTCGAAGTGGACTTGCAGCCGCGGCGACAGGGAATAGAGCGTCCCGTAGCTCTCGTTGCCCAGGGTCATCACACAGTCGTTTTCGCGCAAGACGTCAAGGTGATGGCGAATCGTTTTGTAGTCCAGAGCGAGTCGGGTGGCCAGGTCGTTCGCGTTGTACGGACGGTCGTGGAGCGTCCACAAAATCCGCGCGCGGTTGATGCCGCCGCGCGTCCCGGCGATCAGGTACCACAACCGTTTGTCCATGAAGCGACGTCCCCAACCGTCTTGCGGTAATCTAGGTTCCGGGACGTCCATCGAAGACCCCATCCGCGAACGTTCTAATATTACTATCCCAATAGTCAAACTCTTGGCCGCCATCCGGCCGGGGCCTCGCTGGACGCGTAAGGCGAAGGGGTGGTTTCTGGAGTTCCGCCTGATCCCGGTCCTCCTGTGGTCCTATACGGCAGTGGCGCTGGGGACCGCCATCGCGTACTTCGCGACGGGTTCGCTGAACGGCTTGTGGTTTCTTGCGGCGCTCGCGCTGGGCGCGTTGATTCAAGGCTGGGAAACCCACGCAATCAACGAAATCTATGACTGGAGGAGCGGGACCGACCAGCCCGGAGGACGGGCGTTATCCGGCGGCAGTCACGTCCGCAACCTGGGTCTTCTGGCAGAGCGCGATCTTTGGTGGATTTTCGCAATCTCGAGTGTCGCAGTCGCTGCGCTCACAGCGTGGGTCGTCCGGGAGCGCGCGGCGTGGCTCGCCCTCCTCATCGTCGCCGGGTACGGCCTCGGCCTGGCGTACACCGCGCCGCCCCTCTCGACGTCGTACCATCCCTTCGCCGGCGAGTGGCTCGGCGGATTTCCCGGTGTCCTCCTCTCGGGCCTGGGCGCATACGCGATCCAGACCCTCTCGATTTCGCTCGTCGTGACGACGGCGCTCGCCGCTCATGCGCTCGTTTGCATGTCGATGCTCATCGTGCATCACTACCTCGACGAACCGATGGACGCCGGGGCGACGCCGCCGAAACGGACGACGGTCGTCGCCCTCGGCTTCACGAATGCGAAACGATACGCCGGCATCATGGCCGCGACTGCGGCGGCCCTCTACGCCCTCCTTGGGGCCACGGTTCAGCCGGCATTCTTCCTTGGGGCGGCGTTCACCATGCCCGCGGTGTGGATTCACCTCCGCATCAATCCGGGCGAGCTGAAATCGGTGACCCAGAACGAACTCCGCGTGATCCAGCTCGGGGTCGCGGCCGGCCTTTCGACCGCGGTGGGCCTTGCGCCTCCATTGTGGCCCCTCCTCCCGATCGCGGCGGTGGGCTATCTGGCGCACCTCGCGGTCGCCGCGCCGCCCCCGGAGTTGGCGCGCGCCTGGCGAAAAGTGCGCGCGATGGATTCGGGTCGCCGCCGGCCCTGAAGGAACCGCGGAAGACGGAAATACGTCCGGCCCGGTCCAGACTGTGTGCATCGCATCGGCTTCGTCGTGAACCCGATTGCGGGGATGGGCGGCCGCCTGGGGCTGAAGGGGACGGACGGAGTCGCGAACGAAGCTCATGCGGCCGGCGCGGAGCCGGTGGCGGGTCCCCGGGCACACCTGTTCGCAAGAACGTTCCTGGACCTTTCGAAACGCGACGAGAACCTTCGCGTCCGGTGGTTGACGTGCGGCGGCGCGATGGGCGCGGATCCGCTCCGAGCGGCGGGAGTTCCAGGGGACTCGCTCGAGGTAATCCACTCACCCGAGGGGGAGAGAACGACCGCGGCAGACACGAGAAGCGGCGTTGTGGCTTGCGTGGACCGAGGCAGCGAGCTCCTCCTGTTTTGCGGCGGCGACGGAACCGCGCGAGACGTCGCCGAAGCGACGAGCGATCGAATCCCGATCCTCGGGATCCCGGCGGGCGTCAAGATGCACTCCGGCCTCTTCGCGGTCTCGCCTCCGGCGGCAGCGCATCTCCTGGTGGGCTACCTCCGCGGACAACTTCGAATCGGTACGGCGGAAATCCTCGACCTCGATGAAGAGGCCTACCGCAAGGGCGAGTGGCGGGTGCAATTGTTCGCCACGGCAAAGACTCTGGTCGAACCGAACCTCGTCGCGGGAGGGAAAGTCATGATCGACGAGGTCAGCGAAGAGGCATTCCGCGGCGAGCTCGCGGTGCACTTCTCGGAACTCTTCGAGACCGAACCGGACACCCTGTTCCTCCTGGGTCCCGGTTCCACGGTCCACTCGATCGCGACCGCGATTGGGATCGACAAGACGCTTCTCGGAGTCGATGCGGTCATCGGTGGCAAGACGATCGCGAAGGATCTGAACGAGAAGGGGATCCTTGCGCTCTTGGACCGCTACCCGAACGCGAAGCTCGTGGTAAGCCCAATCGGCGCCCAGGGTTTCATCCTCGGACGGGGGAACCTCCAAGTGAGTCCCGCGGTCCTGCGACGAATCGGGACGAAGAACGTAATCGTGGTCGCGACGCCCGCGAAGCTCGTGATGACGCCGGTCCTCCGTGTCGACACGGGCGATCCCACGCTGGACGAGGAGTTCCACAAAAGGGAATATTTGTTCGTGCTCATGGGATACCGCACGTCGAAACTCCATCCGATTCAGGGTTGAACACAGCGACGCCAGGGCCGCCTCCGATGGCCGGATCGAATGATACAAAGTTGAAATACGGCGAGCCCATGCGCAGGCCCGCGGACGGGAGACCTGGGTCATGACGTCGATGATGAAGGCCGCGGTGAAACTCAAAGCGGCGCCGAAGAGCACGGAAGTCCGGAACGTCCCGATCCCTGAGCCGACTCCCTCGGAAGTCTTGATCCGCGTGGACATCGCGTCCATCTGCGGCACAGACGTCCACATCTACGATTGGGATGCTTGGGCCGCCGCACGGATCAAAGTGCCGTTGATCCAAGGTCACGAGTTCGCGGGGCACGTCGAGAAGCTGGGCTCCGGGGTCACGGGCTTCCGGAAAGGCGATTACGTGAGCGCCGAAGGTCACATCGCGTGCGGCCGGTGCTTCATGTGCCGCACGGGGAACGCCCACGTCTGCAAGAACGTCTCGATCCTCGGCATCGACCGGGACGGCTCGTTCGCGGAGTACATGACCGTCCCCGCGTCGAACGTGATCGTGAACGACGACGACCTTCCGCTCGACCTCGCGACGATGCAAGATCCGCTCGGCAATGCGGTGTATACGGTCACGAACGCGAACGTCCCCGGGAAGACGATTGCCATCTTCGGCCTGGGGCCGATCGGGCTCATGGCCGTCGCCCTCTGCCGAGGGATGGCGGCCCGGACCGTCATCGCAATCGGCCACAAGAACCAGTACCGGATGGATCTCGCCAAGAAAGTCGGCGCGAGCGTCGTCCTTCGGTCGGGAGAATCCCTCGTCGACGAGGTGATGGACGCGACCGCGGGCGAGGGCGTCGATGAGGTGCTGGAGTTCTCCGGGAGCGAGGCGGCGGTCCAGCAGGCGATCCGGGTCGTACGACCGGCGGGCGGAATCCACCTGCTCGGACTCTTCCCGAAGCCGCTGAGCCTCGACATCTCCGAGTTCGTGACGAAGGGACTATCGATGTACGGGATCCACGGACGGCTGATGTACAAGACGTGGATGCAGATGGGCGGACTCCTGAAGAGCGGGAACGTGAACCTGAAACCGATCCTCACCCACAAGTTCCCGCTGGACGACTACAACGAGGCGATGGGCGTGATGCGGAGCGGGAACTGCGGTAAGGTCGCCTTCCCGATGGAGGCTTGACCATGGCGAAGCGGGACCCGACCGCGTGGATGCGGGCGGAATACGAGGCGCTCGTCGCCCAGAGCCTGGACTGGAAGCTCCGCGTCCTCCAGGGACCGTCGGCGCCCCGGAGCGTGGTGGACGGCAAACGCGTCATCATGCTCTGTTCGAACAACTACCTGAACCTCTCGAACCACCCAAAGGTCAAGCGGGCCGCTCGGGAGGCCGTCAAAACCCACGGCGCCGGGAGCGGGAGCGTCCGGCCGATCGCGGGCAACATGGATCTCCACGAGGAACTCGAGCGGAGGATCGCCCGCTTCAAGCATCGGGAGGCGGCCCTGTTCTTCATGAGCGGCTTCGCGGGGAACGCGGGACTCATCCCCCAACTCGCGGGAGAAGGGGACGCGATCCTGACGGACGAGCTGAACCATGGGAGCATTATCGACGGCGTCCGCCTGACGAAGGCCCAACGCGTGATCTACCGACATTGCGACGTCGGGGATCTCGAGCGGGCCCTCAAAGAAGTCGACGGCTGGGCGAAGAAGATCCTCGTCATCACCGATGGGGTGTTCTCCATGGACGGCGACATCGCGCCGGTCGGCGACATCGCGCGGGTCGGCGAGGAATTCGGCGCGATGATCTACGTCGACGACGCGCACGGCGAAGGCGTCCTCGGCGATGGCGGCCGCGGCGTCGCGTCCCATTTCCATGTGGAGGACAAGATCCAGATCGAGCTCGGGACGTTCTCGAAGGCCCTCGGCGTCGTCGGAGGATACGTCGCGGGGTCGAACGACCTGAGGAACTACGCCCTCAACAAATCGAGGACGTGGCTCTTGAGCGGGTCTCACCCGCCGGCCGTGGCCGCGGCCTGCACCGCGGCGATTGACGTCCTTGAGACGGAGCCCCGCCACGTGAAAAAGCTCTGGTCCAACACGAAGTACTTCAAGAAGCGCCTCGTCTCGATGGGCTTCGACATCGGACGGAGCGCGACGCCGATCACGCCCGTGATGCTCGGCGATTCGGCGATTGCCAAACGATTCAGCGACCGCCTGTTCGAGGAAGGGGTCTTCGCGCTGCCGATTGTGTATCCGATGGTGGCCAAGGACCGGGCCCGCATCCGGAACATCGTGAACGCAGGCTTGCGGCGCGAGGACCTCGACGAAGCGCTCGCCGCTTACGAGAAAATCGGGAAGGAACTGAAGGTCATCGCCTAGACGCTTTCGCGAAGTTTCTTTCGCGCATACAGGATCGGCAAGATTTCGTATCCGAGGGACCGGAAGAACGCCTCGGACGCTCGGTTCTCCGGCTCGATCAATGCCGCGAACATCTTGAGTCCTTGCTGACGAAGGACGCGCTCGCACGCTCGCACGAGCCGGCGCGCGATCGATCGACGACGATAGTCCGGATGGACTGCGAGACGGTTGATCCAGGCCTTGCGAGTATCGCTCGTGCCCAGGACCACACCCGCGAGTCGGTCTCCATCGAAAGCGCCGAGGTACGAGCTGCGATTGCGGCGAAGTTGTTCGCTGAAGGATCGCGGGCTGTCCCGTCCCTTCGTCTTTGGATTCAAGCCGGAGACCCGGAACAATGCGATCATCGCCTGGTAGTCGGATCGACGAAGCGGACGGATTTGAACCGCCACGGTCACGCCTCCCTGGAGATGAGATGCCGTGTCGGTTGCACGAAGTGCTCGCGGGCATCTCGGGGCAACTCGTCACGGAGGAACGGCGGCATGAGCGCGAACGAGGGAAGCCCCGCGAGGGGGACGAGTCGCATGCGGATGTGCGGTTCGCGGCTCGGGATGTATCCGGCCGTGTCCGGCGCGGGGAACTCCGAATTCAAATCGACGAGGAAGTAGAACCCGATTTCGTGAGTCTTGACCCCTTTCAGGTTGTAGAAGTTCTCGTGCACGTACACGAGCTTCTCCGCTTCCACGTTGAGGCCGGACTCCTCGTAGATCTCGCGGCTCATGCACTCGCTGAGGCTCTCCCCAAATTCGACATGGCCTCCGGGGAGCGCGTAACTCTTGCCTCCTCGGCCGTCGTCCGCCTCCTGGGCCAGCACGGAAAGGTCGTGAATCAGGATTCCGCACGCACGGATCAGGAATTCCCGACGCGGGTCAGGCGATCCGAGCACCGAGCTCCCCCTCCGTGTCCGGGCGGAGCAGGATGACCCGGCCATCCGACTGGACCGCTCCGAGGCAAAGGACCTCGGACATGAACGGACCTATCTGACGCGGCGGGAAGTTCGTCACTGCGATGACGGGTCGACCGACGAGATCGCTTCGCGGATACCACGGCTGAACGGCCGCGGAGGACCTTCGCACGCCATGCGGGCCGAAGTCGACTCGCAGCTTGTACGACGGGTTGCGCGCCTCCGGGAAATCGTCCGCGGCAACGATTCGCCCGACGCGCATCTCGACTCTCTGAAAGTCCTCGAAGGTGATGGTGGCCATGATCTTCGGCCGCGCGGAACGGTCTCGGTCGATTTGACTCTTTCCGGGAAGGCTCGGACGCCATCAGCACGCTAGTGGGCGCGGGAATCGGTCACGCGGACACCGAGTCGACGACACAGCCGTTCGTGTTCCTCCCGACTCGTCCACTCGACTCGGAGATAGTCGGCAATCTCTCGGTCCGACATCCCCAGCTTGCGAGCGACCTCCACGGCGAACTTGTAGGCTTCCACTTCGGTCGGCCGGTCCACATAGCTGTATCGGCGATCCCAGAGCTTCTTGCCTTCGTGCCATTGACGAATGTGGACCAGTTCGTGGAGGATGTCCAGATACAGCGTTCGCTCCTCCCCGCTCTGCAGATAGTAGAGCCCCACCACGACGTGGCCCTTCTCGTCATCGATGTACGCGTAGGCGTCTTCCGGGACGAGGTGAATGAGCGTGTCCTTCAAGACGGTCTCTCGGAGGCCGTCATTGACAAAGAGACGCCGGAAGTGAGCGTCCCGATCCAGGCCGGGGAAGACCTCGACGATCGGCCACCTCCCGGCGCTGAGCTTGCGGTTGATTAAGACGGCCACAAACGGAGTCGAAGGGATCCTCCCACTTAAGCCTCACTGCGACGGGGGTCCGATGGCCGGTGACGTCCGCGCGGCGTCGGGCCCCGTCAGTGGTTTCAGCGGCATCAGCCCGCACCGAACTCTCGGTTGGACGTCGAAACGGGGACCCGAACCGGATCAGAGGGGGAACTTGCGGACGTATTCGGGGATCTCGGGTTCGGCATACATCCGGGCGATCTCTTCGCACGCGATCGCGTCGCGTGGCCGTCCAAGGTCTTTCAGGATCCGCGCGCGCAGCCACCACACACCCGGGTAGTCCGGCTTCCGAGACACGAGCCGGTTCAACAGCTGCAGCGCGTGGTCTTGGTCTCCGACGATCTCATCCCACGCCGCAACGGCGAAGAGCGCATCGACGTCCCCAGGATCGTCGAGAAGGCGGCGGTGCGCGGCCTGCACAACCTCCCGGTCTCCGGGCGTCGGGACGATCTGGACGTCTTGGCGGATCGCCTGTTGCCTCTGAAACTCGTGGGCTTGCATGGACCTCACCGGCGCTCCGGAAGGCGGGAGAGGGGTTCTTCTAAGAACGCCGGGAGGTTGATCGGGAGCTTGCGTCGGGATTCGGGAATCGTCCTGGGTGGGTCAACGAAGTGGACGCGTTCCGCGCCAACCCGCCGTCGGTGCGAACGGCCCCTCGGAACGAGAGCCGTGTCCGGCGCTTCGATCATCGTCATGGACTCCGAGACGAGTGGGATCGAGCCCTCGTTCACCGCGATACGCGTCCGAATCTGGTCCTCCGCGAGGCTCACACTGATCGACTGCAGCGCCGAGCGAAACCGCCGCGGCGGGACTCCACTCCTCTGCGGTCGGCCTTCCCGCGAAACGAGAAGTCCAAGGGACTCGAGCCTGCGCAACCATCGATAGCATCGGCCAGTCGACATCCCGCAACGGCGGCTCAGTTCATTCGCCGTCAGCTCTTCGACGGAAGTGGACCGGAAAATTTCCAGGGCCTCAGGATCCAGGAGTGAGTGTGCGAGCTTTAGGTGGTCCCAGGCGAAGGTACGGTTGTTTCCATTCCAGGCAGTTTGATTAACGGGGGGTGTTTGCATAGAGGCACCTCTCTCTGAGAAGTTCTTCGTATCGGCGCCGGCGCCGCCCACAGGGACTCTGCGCCTCGCGGCGTGGCGGACCAGGTGGGTCATGACCAGTGTAACGCGCGAGGCGACATAGCCATCACGTTTGCAGCGCATCACATTGTGCGCGACATAATGCGGCTGTTCGAAAGTGATAATCTGACGCAAACATTCTTGAATCTCTCAGACCCCCTCCCGGTTTCCGCGAGGGTTTCCGAATGCAAGGTCGAAAGACCACGACACGAGCATTTCGGATCGACGAAACGGTCGATCGCCAGCTCCGCCAGTGGGCGGAGCGGGAGGGAGTCAGCGTCAGTTTCCTGGCGAACAAGGCCCTCCGCCGACTCGTCGAGTGGGACATGTACGCCGATCGGTTCGGGTTCATCTCGATGCCGAGAGAGGCGCTCTCACGAATGATCGAGCTCCTCTCCGAGGACGAGGTGCGAGACCTAGGCCGATGGGCGGGAGAGGACGTCTATCGAGCGTTCACGACGTTCATGTTCAAGCATCTGGACCTGGAGACGGTACTGGAGGTCATACCCAAGCTCTCCTCGAGATACACGAGGGCGTTTGAGTACGAAGAAAAGCGAGACGGTTCGCGGACCGTCATCGTCTTGAGACACGGCTCTGGCCACAAGTACTCCTTGTTCTACGAGGAGATGGCGCGCGCCTTATTCGCGGACCTCGGCGGCCGAGGCATCCGGACGGAACCTCAGGAGAACGCGGTGGTACTCGAGCTCTCCAACCCACCGAAGCCGATCGCGGCCGAAGGCGTGTCGTTCGGATCAAAGCACGGTCTTCCGTCTACTGAGAAGCCCGCACGCTCCCGAAACGTCCCGACATAGCCGGATTCGTAGCTCCCCGACCCGCTTCTTGTGTTCTCGTGGAGCGGCAGCTCGGTCACCGTTTCCGCCGCTTTCCGATTGCCTCGACGCGAGCCTCGATTGCGGTGATGCGTGACCGCAGATCCTTGTTTTCGTCCTTCAACTTGTCCAGCTCGGCCTGTTGTTCGACTTTCTTCGCCGATTCGGCGTGTTTCTCTCGGAGCGTCGCGATCGCCTTCCGGGCGTTAGTCCGAAGGTTGCTCATCGGTTCGGCTTCCGAGACTCGCTGGAGCTCGTCCTCGGCCTTCGGGTAACCGAGCTCCCCCAGCCCCAACGTCGCCCCGAGCCGGGTGCGGTAGTTCGGATCCCGAACGAGCATCGACAGGTGCTCGAGCACCTCGTCCCTCCGAGATTCGTGGAACGAGCCGAGCTTCCCGAGTGCCGATGCCGCCCCGTAGCGCACCATCTCGAAATATTCGTCCGAGGTCCGCTTCTCGAGCTCCGGTAAACCCCGCTCGTCTCGCAGGTTCGCGATGGCCATGCACGCCCCTCGCGCGAGGATTTCCGCCTGGGAACGCCGGTCCATGCCCTCTACGATCGTCTCGAACGCCTGCTCGTGCCGCGTCTCGGCGAGCGCAAGGGCCGCCGCATTCATCGGGTAATACCAGCCGTCTTCGCGGTACGCCTTCGCAAGGGCCTTGAACGCGACTTCATCCTTCCGGAAATTACCGAGGGCGCGGTACACGCCCCGGCGCACCCGACTGTCTTTGTCCTTCGACCCGCCCAGGAGCGCGTCTCGCGCAGCCGTCGTCCCGATCTCCCCGAGGGCCACGGCCGCCTCGCGTCGGACCCCCCAGAATTTGTCTTTCTTGAGGGCGTCCTCGAGGCCTTCGATCGCCTTGGCGTCTCCGACCAATTTGCCGAGATCTCGGCACGCTTCGATTCGCGGCCAGACGGAGCCCACGTTCGCGAGTTGCCACAGGAGCTCGTCCCGCGGCTTCTTGAACGTCGCTTTCTTCAGGAGCGTGTCCTCAGGGTCGAACAGGACCGCCCGAGGGCGTCGGGGCGCGTCGAACCGGAACACCTGATCGGCCTGCTCGATGCGAATCGATTCGTTCTGCGTCCGATCCGGCCACGCGAGTTCCACGGACGCCGACACCTTGAACAGCGGCACCGGGTCCTTGACCTCCTGTGTCTGCTTCGTCCGCAGTTCGACCTGCTTGGCCGATCCGTCCCACGACCAGGAAAGCTCGAACTCCGGGTGGCCGGCATGGTAGAGCCACTGGTCGAAGAAGACGTCGAGGTTGCGTCCGGTCGCCTCCTCGATCGCCTCCTTGAAATCGTTCGTCTCGACGTTCTGACCGGCGAACTTCTTGACGTACTGCCGGATCGCCTTCCACCACAAGTCGTCGCCGAGTTCGTTCCGCATCATGTGCAGCACGTTCGCGCCCTTCTCGTACGTGTGGCGATCGAACATGTCGGATGGCTCGACGAATTTCATCGTGACGATCGGCCGCTTGTAATTCTTGCTCGCTTCCTCATGATAACTGTCCCGGTCCGCCTCGAGCTCCATGAGCGCGGCGTCTTTGCCGAAGAAGTGTTCCCACCACAGGACCTGGAAGTACGTGGCGAAGGATTCGTTCAACCAGATGTGACCCCACGCCCGGCAGGTGAGGAAATCGCCGAACCACTGATGGGCGAGCTCGTGGGAGAGGAGACCCTCCGGCCGGTAGTCCTCGTACGCCTTCTCGTCCGTGAGACAGTACTCGGTCAGGGTCGTCATCGACGTGTTCTCCATGCCGCCGACGACGAACTCGGGGACGCAGACCTGCGCGTACCGCGGCCACGGGTATTTCTGGCCGGTGACTTCGGCGAAGTAGCGGACCATGTCGGGCACGCTCTGGAAGGCCCGATCGAGGAACGCACCGAGACCTTTCGGCACGTGCGCATGGACTGGTACGCCGTCCGCGTCCCATTCCTTCGACTCGAACTCGCCGACCACCAGGGCGATCAAGTAGTTGGAATGCGGCTGGTCGAGGGACCAATGGTACGTCTTCGTCTTGCGGCGTTTATCGGCGGACACGTTCACGAGGCGACCGTTGCTCAGCGCCTCGTACTTCTCGTCGACGGTCGCGAGGACTTCCGAGGTGAAGCGCTGGTTCGGGTAATCGTATGAAGGGAACCAGTACCGGTTGTCCATATCTTCCCCCTGGGTCCAGGTGATCCGGGGCCGCTTCGGATTCGCCTTGTCGGGCCCGGTGAAGAAGATCCCCTTCCGAGGCTTCGCGTCGTACGAGATCCGAAGTTCGAACGCTTGGCCCGCTTTGCGTGCCTTCGGCAGGTGGATCGAGAGGGTTTCTCCATGGAGATCCCACTCGAGTTCGTGGCCGCCGTCGTCGAGGACCTTGCGGATGTTCAAGTCGCCCGCGTCGAGGGCGACCTCGGTGAGGCCGTCATTGATCGGCGCGAGGCGATGGGTTACCGTGCCGGAGACCGTGCGCTCCCGGTCATCGACGGTGATCTCGAGGCGGACGTGCTGAAGAAGGAACGTCCGGTCCCGCGGCGGGTGCTCGGGCGCATCCGGCGGCGCGAAGGCCTTCTCTCCTGCCATCAGAAGACCGAGTCGCCGGCACGATTCCGAAAATTCGCTCACCGAGAATCCCCGGCCATCCAGCGCGGCGGAACGGTCGT
>Ga0209157_1001584_pt1 | contig 18845 bp, 20 predicted proteins | sample GraSoiAngelo_135_FD_185892 | JGI IMG/M metagenome (GOLD analysis project Ga0209157, IMG submission 185892) | Grasslands soil microbial communities from the Angelo Coastal Reserve, California, USA - 14_0929_05_40cm (SPAdes) (version 2) | ecosystem: Environmental > Terrestrial > Soil > Grasslands ...
TTGTTTTCTGTGGTTGTGCTGTCGGAATGGATTAACAATGTTTAAATGAATAAACCCGTTTCCGCAAAATGCTATTCTCGCATTTTGAACGATTTAGAGGAGATCTCCGCCAAAATGAGGCGCAGTAGAAAATATAATTGGAAAAAGGGGGGTAGATTGTGAAGTTTCAAGACGTGAAAGAGACTTATGGAATACTTTCGGACCCATCACGACTCCTTCGAACGGCCCCAACAATCCCGCCGAACCGCTCTGATCCCTACGAAAATCTCTCATTCGATAGGACCAGCTAGACAGGACACAACCCAAAAAATTGTGGACAGGAAAAAGGGTTTCACACCCTTTCTAGAAAGTAGTCATACCAAGGATTCGTCCCGAAAAATGAAGAAACGAGGAGGAGAAAAACCTCGAATGAATGATCCTGATTATCTCCTCTTGAAGAACACTCGCAAACCGTAGAGTCTCCATCTTATCCAGCTCAGCAAGCAAATCTCACCCCTATTAGATCCATTGCAAACCATGACATCGAGTTGTGGATATGGTGACTGTAACGCATGTTCGGGCTTTAACGGAACAATCGCGTTGGAACTCAACCCGAACCCTTAATCATCTACTAGTCGGTGTTTGCTCTCATGGATTGCAAAGACCATAGTCTCATAGTACACGTCGCAGTTCTACATCACTCGTCCGCTCTATTGCTGAAATATCGTGACCCGTCTCTCTACGACAATCAGACGGGATGGTTCCTACCCAACGACTCACTTAAACACACAGAACATCCTGAAGTTGCCGCCCGACGAGTCCTGAAAGAACAGGCAGGCATCGACAAAGCATCCTTCAAACTTGCACAGATCGAATCATTCCTCGGCGACAATGGCTCCTGGCACATCGTCTTCGACTACCTCGCAATACCGAACTCGACCCACATCATGAAAGGAAAAGAAATCTCGGGCGCGGAATGGTTCCAGATAGACAAACTTCCCGAATCAAGAGAATTTGCTCATAACGGCTGGGGCCGCGGCGTCCTCATGAAACTAACCAGTGAAATCCCGATCACGAAATAATCAGCTAGTAACACTATGCTTATCCAAACACGTGGGAAAGGGCCCAAAGGAAGCAATTGCCCACCTGGCTAAACAAACTGTTCAAAGCCTATGCTCTAAAGAAAGACGATCTGCCAGTATCTGCTGACATAGTCAAAAGCAAGAACCCCACTAGGAAGAAGGCACCACGCAAGAAAGCTCGACCCGTATCGAGCCAATCTCAGACAACTCAGTAAGTCTTTCAGAACTTAGAAAACCCTCATAGTATGAACCTAGGGCAAAGCTGATTTCGAAGCAGCGAACTACTAGGTCTCAACTGACTCCTGCTTGCAAGAGGCCAAAGACAATTTAGTGGAATCAGAGCTGAGAGGCCCCACTCTACGGGTCTACTGGCACATACTCTCAACAAAGAAGAAAGAAGGCATAGGCGTTCGCTCAGTGCAGAGAGCACTCGGTATGAGCAGCCCGAGCGTCGCGCTTCACCACCTGGAGAAACTCCGAACTCTTGGACTATTGGAGAAACAGCTGACTGGAGAATACAATCTAGTGAGCACTGTGAAGGTAGGAGTACTGCAAAACTATGTCGGACTCTTCGGGTACATGCTACCGAGATTCCTGTTCTATTCCACCTTGTTCACGACAATGCTCGTGCTGTATCCTCTGCTATACCCGTTTGACCTTTCAACCCACAACGTAATGGCACTAGTCTTTGGCGGAACGGCATCTGCAGTGTGCTGGATCGAGACGTACAGAGTGTGGAAGAGGAAGCCGTTCTGATCTCGGAACGCACTGTTCTAGCCCGTAGCATTATGGAGTCGAAACACCCATAGATCTGTCAGGCGATAGGAAAAAACTGAGACCTAGGGTGTCAGCCAATTGAAAGGCATGTTTAGACACGGAACGACCGTCATTCCACTCCTACTTGCCATCATAGTTGGTTCAGGCCTAACCGTAGTGCCTGCCCTGATCGCGTCCTCGAGACCCTCCAACACGCCCACGTCTACCAATACAACAAGTCCAGCAACAACCTCGAAAGGAACCAACCCTGGATTCACTGGAATGGTTGCAGGCCCAGCATCGTCCACAAGCCACTCAAACACGTCAAACCAGACTAATCAGTCCCTCCTAGGGACACTCACGCCCCTTGTGATAATTACAGTCGCCTTGATACTTTCAGTGGGAGTGAATAGGCTCGCACAAAGACGTGTGATCAAAACCCGATTGGCCGATTAGTGAATACTTGACATGATTGGTTAAGGTTACGACTCGGATAAGTCTACGCCCATGGGCTGATTCTACTACGTCTTAGAGGGTCACAGTCCATGAGCGAATCTATGGGAATAGAGAAGGTCGTCGTGGAATTGAACGGATTCCGCCAACGAACCTCCATGTTGAAGGAAGAGATAGGAAGAGTCAGCAGAGCCCTAGCCGAACGCGCAGGTCAACTCAATGATATCGTCGGCAAAAGCCTACGAGATCTGAGGGAGCAACTCGGTGGAACTACCCTCTCAGGATTCATGTCTTTGCAAGGAAAGTACATGCAGGGCGAAATGAGTGATCAAGACTACAACTCTCAAAGAGACTATTACAAGAACGAGCTTCAAGGAATGATCCGACGCCTAGACGAAACAAAGAAATTGATGATGCTGATGGCCCAAATGGAATCAAGACCATCTGGCCCTGTCGGCCAAGCTCCACCACAGCCCGGTCTCAATCAACCCCAGCGATAAAGACCAGCTAGCCTAGCTTCTTGGACCGAAGCCAATAATATTCAAAGTACCTTTCGACAACACCCGCGAATTCTTCGTCCGCTAATCGAAACGCTATTCTTGCACCCGGATCTGACGGCGAGTCCAGATTCCACAGAAAAGTCAGCAAAGCTTCCCTACCATCCACTGAGCAAATATTCATCGGCCTCACAGAATCAGGGTTCGGCTCTTCAATTACTCCGACTTCCGCCTCCTCGGCCAAGACACTCAAGCTCTTGGCATCAATGAATCGTGGGTTGGTGAAAGAGACTATTTTCACGGAGACACCGTGTTCTCTGGCGAATTTCATTGAAGCTCTCAGATCATCAACCTCTTGAGGAATCAGAGTTGTCAACTGAAGGTATGCGCGCGATTTTGCCTGACTAATCAGTTCATTGTACTTTTCAGAGACTTTGTCACCGCCATGCACCACCCAGAGACTGATGTGCTTGACGGTTTCTCGTCGCTCATAGATTCCCTGCAGATCCCTTCTCATAAGGCCAGTGAAAGACTCCATCTCGGAACGCTTCTGGTCAAGCTCTAGCTCTGCCACGGACCGCGGTGGATTAGCTTCATAGATCACGGGACGGCCAGGTCTAGCCCTGATCCATTTCCGCTTTTCCAGTTCCTCTAGGGTACCGTAAACCCGGGCATAGGGAATCTTGACACTCTCGCTTATCTCGTAAGGTGTTGCCGGACCGTCGAAGATCAACTTCAGGTAGGTCTTGATCTCATATTCTGTCAGGCCATGGTCTTTGAGGACCCGGTGAATGTTCTCGTCGACCCGCGACATGACTTGAGCAGTGTCCACTTTTTTCTGTAAATAGGGTGAGAACATAGCTCGTTGGATTGGCCTAAAATAGCTAACGCAGATTGAACTATCCAACCGGCTGGCAAATCATCCCCCAGATAGCCAAAGATGGATGAACTGGCTCCAGAGCCCCTGCGAAGGAGTTAACTAATTAGAGAACCGATTTCAAGAACAGGAAACCAGGATTCTTGGTCAAGGCCGTCGCACCGCCGACATACGATGAGGAAGAGCAGTCGCGCCCACGATGCCCAGACTGTGGCCAGACCCTAACCTTTGTCCGGACAAAGTCCCACCAGAAGCGATGGTATTGTTATTCTTGTGAAAAGTACACCGACCACATCGCACAGCCCGCCCTAGAGAAAAATACGAAAACTCAGATAGAGACGATGAGTGGTCTGCAAGTAATCGACTCACACGGCATGATTGTTGGCCGGGTTAGGAAGATAATCCCGGCAGCTGATACCGGGGACTTGCGCGCGTTCGTCCTATCGGTTGACAAGGAACAACTGAAGAACCTGCTAGATCAGAGAGGCCAGCCTAGAGAGTTCGAGGTTGGACATGACAAGGTCGCAACAATTGGAGACGTCGTGTTACTCTCGGAAGTCTTCTCTCCACGATCCTTCGCACCGCCACCAAAACTTCCTGAAGATACTAAAACCAGCGCGAAGCGATGCGGAAAATGCAACTCTCCTATTTTACCTGATGCGAAGTACTGCATCAAATGCGGGGCAAGCATCTCTCACTCCAACAATTGTGTATTGTGCGGAACCCCAAATCCTTCTGAAGCTCTTTTCTGCATGAGCTGTGGAAACAAGCTCTCCTAGAATTAGTTAGTTTCCTCTTTCAAGACCGGTTGCCTAGAAACTAGCGATGGCGGTTTCTGGCGCCCAACCGGAACATAACAGACGCTATTACTATTCCGACCATTAGGAAGAACACGTTGTCGCTCAGAAAAAGTGAGGCCACTGGAAGGTTAGCCTGCAACCATGTTCGCATGTAAAGACTAGAGTCGTATTCACGTAGTAAGCCGATGTAGAGCCCAATAATTACACCGGCCTCGATCAATGCAAGAGTTGATAATCGCGAAAGCCCTCTTCTCATCTCTAGCGAAGCTTTGAGGTCCGGTGACAAGTCGTTCTCCTGCTTCGCAAGGGCTTCGACTTCTCGGACTATGGAGTCATCATCCTCAGCATCATCCTTCTCTTTGGAACCCCGAGAATACGCGAAGACCGTGGATCCTGAAGCGATCAGAGGCAGAGCTATCGACAAGAGGATTACCGAAAAAGAGGTGCGGTCTGCAACGATCATCGTTTGGGCTGATCCAGTGAAAACTAGTAGTGCCCATGCCCACACCAACGCCCCCGTTCCAGCTACTAGCAGGCCGATCACCTCGTTTCTCTTCGACCTGTTCTTTCGCGGAGTGAAGAGTGCTTGGATTCCTTTCTGGGCAGGAGGATTTCGCACGCACACTCGTTCCTCAGGTTTGCATCAGAACCGGAGGCGCCAAAAGCTCCATTGCGAGAGCTCTATACTCCTCACTGGCCTGGTTCTTCGGGCTGAATATTATGCCTGGCACGCCCTTACTCGGAGCCTCGGCCATCCGAACCGACCTTCGTACGATCACGCTCAGCACTCGGTCTCCGAATTTCTCTTTGACCTGCCTCACGACCGACTTGGACAGTCCCGTCCTGCTGTCGTACATAGTGAGGAGTACTCTATATTCGAAGTTCGTCTTAAGCCTAGACCTCACCATGCTCATGACCTTCAACAAGGTAGGAAGCCCCTCCATTGGGTAAAACTCACACTGGACAGGAATCACGAGTAGGTCGCTTGCAACAATCGCGTTCAACGTTAGGATACCGACATTGGGAGGACAGTCAATGAGGATTGCATCATACTTGTGCTTGATTTGTGACATGGCCTCCCTCAATACGAACTCTCGACCAGGGACTGAGGAAAGCTCAACCTCTGCACCAGCGAGGTCAAGATTCGACGGTAAGATAGAGAGATTCTCCACTTTTGTAGAAAGGGTGACTTCCTGGACCTTCTTGTTTTGGGTCAGCACGTCATAAACCGTGTAAAGCAACTTCGCCTTTTCCAGACCAACACCCACAGTACTGTTTCCTTGCGGATCGAGGTCCACCAGAAGCACTCGTCTGCCCATCAGTGCCAACGCGGCAGCAAGATTAACGGTGGTTGTAGTCTTCCCGGTACCTCCCTTGTTGTTCGTAAAACTGATGATCATAGGAAACTGGTCGTCATCTCTTTGCTACTAAGAGGTTCATTCACAGAAAGAACAACAATGACCCACCCACTGGATCAATCGTTCGCAGGAAAATGATCTGTGTGACCGTCGAAAATCACCCCGGACAGGTACACTATATTAGCGAGATTCAGTTACGCGCAGCCCCGATTAATACGTAAAATTCAAAGGCGAGCAACGTTGGGTCATGACACATCTTCTACGTTGCAATGTCTCCATTCGTATGGGACGTAATTGTACACGAAGCTGTGTTTCTATAAGCGATCTGTCTAGACCCCCAAACCCCGAAATTAGCCAACTGGGGAAGGAACTGTGGTATTCGCTCGCTAAACAGCAATGCCTTAGTCACTCCCGAACCCTGCTAAGAAAGCATAATAGTATCCGCAGGGGTCTCGAAATTCGGGCGTCGGGAAGGACTCTATGCCAGGGAATTATTCACCGAAGCGGCTCTGGAAGCTTTCCATAGACTTGAGAATGTGGACCCAGGCAAAGACATCAAGGCCGCCTTCATTGGTCAGATGAGCGAAGCCTATGAACACCAGTCCCATACCGCTCCTATAGCGGCAAACTGGGCCGGTCTGCTGCCAGCTGCGGCTACAAGAGTTGAAGACGCTTGCGCCTCATCAGGAGCAGCTCTCCGATGCGGGATCATGGCGATCATGTCTGGCTTCTACGACATCGTTATGGTCGGAGGAGTGGAGAAGATGACCAACCAGCCAACTCCAGAAGTCACTACGATTCTAGCCAGCGCTGCAGACTTTCCATTCGAGCAATGGAATGGAATGACATTCCCCGGGCTATTCGCGTTGATGGCAACCTCACATATGCACGAATATGGTACGACCGAAGAACAACTTGCTAAGGTGGCTGTAAAGAATCACAAACACGGCGTCCTTAATCCCAAGGCACACATGCAGAGAGAGATCACTCTTGACGAGGTAATGAAGTCACGGCCCGTGTGCTGGCCGCTCAAACTCTACGACTGCTCCCTCATCACAGACGGAGCCAGCTGCTTGATACTCACCAAACCCAAGCTCGCCAAGAAACTGACCGACAACCGTGTCCAAATAATCGGGACCGGCCAAGCCCAAGACACCTTCTTGCTTCATGAACGCGACAGCTTCACCTCTGTCAAAGCAGCAAAGTCGGCGGCACAGGAAGCCTACAAGATGTCCGACATGAAACCCAAGGACATCAACGTAGCAGAGGTTCACGACTGTTTCACTATAGCAGAGATCATCGCCTATGAGGATTTGGGCTTCTGCAGACCAGGCCAAGGAGGCAAGTTTGTCGAGAGTGGGACGACTGCACTAGGAGGGTCCCTCCCAGTCAACACAAGCGGGGGACTGAAGTCCAAGGGACATCCTGTCGGAGCCACTGGAACCGCCCAAATCTACGAACTCTATCTCCAATTGACAGGCCAAGCAGAGAGAAGACAAGTACCCGACGCAAAAATTGGTCTTGCACACAACTTGGGCGGCTCAGGAGCCACGGCAGTAGTCCATATTCTAAGGAGCGACTAGCAAGATATGAGCGAGCTACATCCACCACCAACGATTGAAGAATTTTACAAGTTCTGCACTCAGCGCAAGTTGATGGCCGTCAGATGCATGAAATGTCGACATCTCATGGTCCCGCCCAGGACTATCTGCAGTCAATGCCACTCCTCCCGAGTCGAGTGGGCTCAGCTCGGATCAAAGGGAAAACTCGTCACGTATACTATCGTTCACGTGGCTCCGACCTTGTTTAATCACATGGCCCCATATGCGGTCGGAATCGTAGAGATGCCTGAAGAAGTTAGGTTGCCTAGCATCATTCGAACATCTCGGCTTGAATCCCTCAAGATTGGGATGGAGCTGGAATTGGACTTCAGCCCGAGACCGCAGGACCCGAGTTGGCCGCAATGGCCTAGATATTTCTTCAAGGAAACTGCTTGACCAGAGAATAGAAATTCCATCTGGCATATCTTAAATATAGTCCGGGATCGTTGAGTTCCTTAGACAGGGGAGCTGGGAAAGGACCCGGCTGAGAGGATGGCTTTCGAGCCGCCATCGACCCTTTGAACCTGATCCGGGTAATACCGGCGAAGGGACAATGGATCGAAGTCTAATTCTCTCGCGGTCCTCACCGAGCGACCTCGAAAAAAAGTGATTGACAAAATGAATGATGCTCAACCAAGTTTGAAACCGGAGGCAACATTCGCAACCTCACAAACCCAAACTATGAGGATTAAGTTACTAGCCGAAGTAGCCGGCGCAGTCGCATTATCTGGTGCGTTGAATCTTGTGAGAGTATTCACATTTCCCGAAGGAGGCTCTATTACCCTAGCTGCCATGACACCAGTCATTCTACTCGCGTTGCGGCGAGGAGCAAGGGCTGGAATCATAGCTGGCGTAATATTCGGGCTAGTGGTACTAATCGAGGAACCATTCGTCGTTCATCCTGTGCAACTCCTCCTCGACTACCCGGTTGCTTTTGGTGCTCTAGGGCTAGCTGGATTATTCCAGAGGAAGCACTGGGACAGACTCGTTGGTTCGAGGCCATCAATGAGCAGAGTTCTCCCAGTTACCGGCGTGGCAGTAGCAATAGCGGCACGTTTCCTTTCTCACTTCGTATCAGGCATAGTATACTTTGCAAGCTATGCCCCATCCGACCAAGGCCCGATCCTATATTCGGCGTTGTACAATGCTAGCTACCTCGTCCCAGAGATGGTCATTACAGCGATCGTCATTTCAATCCTTCTCAGGTTCAACGTTCTAGATCTGTATCGTTGACATTTATCCAGCTGAACCAATGACGATCCCACAATCCTTGACAATACTAGGGGCCTAGTCACTGAACATAGGAAAGCCCGGCCGAACTCTAATGGACAATATCTTTAGACGGACAGGAGCTCGGAATCCAAAAGTCCTCCAAGGGCCGAAATCTGCTCTAGACACTTCAATCGTCGAAGTCGATAACGAGATCATGATATCATCGATGGATCCTATCTCGTTGATACCAGAGATTGGTCCGGAGAAATCTGCGAAACTTAGTGTTCACGGCGTAGCCTCGGACGTCGCAACAAGTAGCATACAACCACGATTTGCCATGTTTGACCTGAACCTCCCACCTTCACTCACGGATCGGACCCTCCAGACCTACTGGCGCTCAATCCACCAAACCTGCTTAGCTTTGGGAATCTCGATCGTTGGCGGCCATACAGGGCGATTTCCCGGCTGTGATTATACAGTGATAGGAGGAGCAGTAATGTGGTGCTTCAGCTCTCCGGAGAGGTATGTCTCCTCAGCGATGGCGAAGCCAGGAGACGATCTGATACTCACAAAAAGCGCGGCAATAGAAGCAACGGCCGTGCTCGCTACATCATTTCCAAGTACGGTAGAGAGAAGTCTCGGCGTAGAGGTTCTGTACAAAGCACGCCGCATGATAGACCGAGCGACCGTTGTTCAAGACGCAGCGGCTGCAGCATCGGCAGGGATTAGACAAAACGGCGTAACAGCAATGCATGATGTAACAGAAGGAGGCGTAGTCTCTGCAATCCTCGATTTGGCAGAGGCCTCGCGATTGAAGGCAACGATAGAAGAAGAATCGATCCCGGTTCTTGATGAAGTTCGACAAGTGTGTGAATTGTTCCACCTAGACCCTTTGAAGGCACTAGGACAGGGATGCCTTGTAATCGCATCCCGTCCAAATAGGACAAATGAAATTCTTCAACGACTGGAGAGATCAAGAATTTCGGCCAGTCCTGTCGGAACCCTAAGCGAGAAGATTGGACACTCTGTGATTCGAAAAGGCAACAAAGAGTCGAGAATGACGTATCCCAAAGCAGACCCATACTGGAATGTCTATTGGAAGGCAGTTCGCAGCAAATTGCGATAGCATGGCCCAATGGGTCTACCTAGAAGCGTTAGAACACGCCGTTGGAAACGCAATACCGATGCAACTTGTTAAATCGTTCTCATAGTCAGGCAACACTATGCTAGCCTGCTTGTTGCAGGGACCAGGCAAGGCAGTCCTGCAAGATGTCCCAATCCCCAAACTCGGAGAGAAGGACGTGCTAGTCCGGCTAGAAGTGGCTGGGATTTGTGGCACTGATGTTGAGAAATTGGACGGTGGCCTTGGACCTGGCGGGATTCTCGGACACGAGGTTAGCGGTACTGTAGAAAGACTCGGTGAGAGTGTAGAAGAATTCTCGAAAGGGGATAGAGTCGTCGCGCACCATCACGTCCCCTGCTACAACTGCCATTACTGTAGCCGGGGAGACTATACTATGTGCGACTTTTTCAAGAAAACAAACTTTGATCCATGTGGGCTTGCGGAATTCTTCCGAGTCCCAGAGGAGAACGTTGAGAGGGGCGCGATAATTAGGATACCTGATGAGGTAGATTTCGAGCAAGCTGCCCTGGCGGAACCGACGGCTTGTTGCCTCAGAGCAATCAAAAGAGTGGGAGTTGACGAAGGAGACACTGCCCTGGTTGTCGGACTCGGTCCGACCGGTCTGACTCATGTTCAGCTGCTCAAGCATTACGGCGCGGGAAAGATCATCGGGACGGACGTGTCCCGTGCGAGGTTGGAGATGGCCAGAACGCTTGGAGCGTCTCAAACACTGGATCCCGTCGCCGTCGATGTGGACACAGCGATCAAACATGAGACGAACATTGGAGTCGACATCGCTGTCGTGGCTGCGGGGAACCCACGAGCATTCGCCCAAGCAATGAGGAGTGTCCGAAAGGGTGGAAGGATTTGCCTTTTTGGTGCTCCGCCAATCGGCAGCAAACACGAACTCGACCTCCATGACACCTTCACTCGGCAGATTAGGATCGTGCCCAGTTACTCATGCGTCGAATCCGAGATTCAGGAAACCCTCCAACTCATCTCAGAAGGAAAAGTCGACCTTGCCACCCTCATCACAAACAGGTATCACCTCCAACAGGCTGTCGAAGCCTTGGAGAACGCACGCTCACCAACTTCCGGCGTGAAAACAGTGATCAAATCCGGCAGATCATAAGATTCCATCGTTGAACCCCTCACCTAATAGATTGGCGAAAAAAACTCGGTAACCGTTCAGCTTTCCTCTGAACTTTTCACCCAGAATCAATATTTTCCTTCATAGAGCCGAACCCAAGAGAGGCGAATAGCGTGCGAGTAGGAAAGAAGGAGTCTCTGCGTGGGATGAATGAATCGTCACCGACAACCTGACTATGCAAATCTCCCTCGTGGCCCTCACAAGATCGTCCTCGTGAGGGTTGAGAATTGAGCGTGAAATTTGAGCGTGGGAGGGGGAGGGGGTATACTGGTTAGAAAGAGAATTTTTGAGCGTGGGGAAAAGCGAGAAGAATCAAGTCACACGTACGATTTTTGAACCAACTGACTCTCCCAACTCGAGAACGCCATAGGTGTTACCTTGCCCTCCTCGACCAGCCACAGCTGAACCAGGATTGAACATGAGAATACCATCTCGCTTCATGTTCATAGGCTGATGACTATGCCCGAACACAATTACGTCCACTCTCTGCGAAGCGAACGCATTGAACGCCCGGTCCTCCGTGTACATGCCTGTTCCCTCATGACCATGAACAATGCCAATCGTCCACTTGCCGAGAGTAACCATTCGACGAGAGGGTAAGCGCGCTCGGACTGTAGGAGAGTCTTGGTTCCCATGAACCGCGTATGTTGGAACTAGCCTCGTGAACTGATCGAGAACCCCAGAGGAGACCAGGTCGCCTGCGTGAAGAATAGCGCTGCACGCTTGAGCCTCTTCCAATAGTTGATCGGGCAGTTTTCGTGCCAATACTGGCACATGCGTGTCAGAAACAACCAGGACTCTCAATCAGACCCCTTTTTCAAAGAATAGAGTCGAATACGACAGATTTCGGAGGATTTCGGCCCGGCCAAGGCAACCTCTCCCGAACGGCACGAGTGAGTTTATTATAGTACTTAGTTCCCGGGGCGGGACAGTTGGAATAAGCATGCCACAAGCCTATTGCGTCAAGTGCAAGACAAGCGTGGAGATTAAGAATCCGCAGAACGTCACGCTCAAGAACGGCAAGCCCGCCGTTTCTGGAGTCTGTCCGAACTGTGGGACCAAAGTCTTCCGCATCGGACGAGCGTAGTACCTCCGCCTTCCGTCTGTATTCACGCTCGAACTCCTTCATTCTCTCCTGGCCATTTGTTAAAAAAAACTTCCACTTTCAGTTACCGGTAATCTTTAACCACTTAACCGTGCATGATTCATCAAGTATTTGCGCTTGTTAGGAAGAAAACTTGCGCTTCTCCTCGTGCTCGGGTTAGTTCTCGTAATCGTACCCCAAGGAATTCGCTCTCACGCCGCTAACACGGTAGGGGAGAACCCGAGCAGGACTCTGTACTTCTCGACCGAAAGAAGTCTTACCCTCTCGAAGCCAACGATTCTGTCCGAGACCAATAAGACATTACCAATTTCTTTTCAATTTCCCCTCATATTGAGCTCTGGAGCGTCAATAGCTGGTGGCGCCCCGGTGTCTTTTTCGCTTTGGCTGTCGTCAAACACAACCACAAGCGTGAGCGTACAACTACAACCTACACTCAAGCAAGTAGGCGACTTCCCTTTGGGATCTGTGCCAGTATCGTTGAACGAGACCGTCCAACAATACAATGTGACCTACACCATGCTGGCAACTGGGATGCAGCTTTATCAATCGGCATTTCCCGCCTCAGTCAACTTCACCTTTCAAACCTCGACTCCTCGAGTTGCAGTAACCCTTCATTGGGGATCTCTGAACAGGATGTCGAGGGTAGCAATTCCATTCACAAACTATGCCTCGATCCAAAGCGTGAAGATCACTGATTATCGAGGGGCGGAGAATCAAACGTTTAATGTCCAAGCCCCGCCGAACCAGAACATTGTGTTTCTCACGGCGAACGTCAGAGATATCTTTGGCACAGGACCGGGCGGCGACGTATCACTTGTCAACCTTACCATCAGTGGCCCCCAAGGACTCATTCCAGGGGAAACAAATGCCACCATGCATCTCTTCTGCCCTCAACCAGAATGCCCAGAGCCGGCTCAATACCAAGCCTACTGGGTCTACCCGTCTAGCACCCTCGAGGCGACATACTCAGCAACAATAGACATGGTCGATTCGCAGGGCAATGTCATACATGATACAAGCGGCGTCCACAGCTTTGGAATTGGCCGCCTGCCTCCACCATTTCCACTTCTAGCTGCACTCATATCTGGTGGTGGCTTGGGAGTGGCTGGACTGGCCACCGGCGCCGTTTACCTCCGGCGTCGTAGAACCAAGGAGTACTTGGCCCCTTTCTCGTTCTTTGAGCAAATGACGGGCGGCGAGGTTCCGGGTGGAAGCATGGTTACTGTTGAGGGGAATACCGGTGCGGGAAAGACGACGCTGTGCTCTGAAGTTATGTATGAAGACTTGAAACGTGGAAGACCCTGCATCTACGTCGCGGCGGATGATTTTCCAGATCGGATAAGGGAGCAAATGAGGAACTTAGGCATCGACGTCGGAGGCTATGAAAAGTCAGGGCTTCTCAATTTCGTGGACTGCTACTCTGCCGAGGCAGGACGCATTCCCACAGAGAAGTTTTCGGTTTCCTCAATGGGCGACCTTACAACATTGGGAGTAAAAATCTCTTCGGCCCTCCAGGATCAGAAAGGAACCTGCCTCTATCTTGACTCTCTCTCACCCTTTGTTCCAAGAGCGAAGCCAGAGAGCATCGTCTCATTCGTCCATGCCATCGGTGCAAAAGTAAGAGGCCTGGATGGTAAAGCCTTCTTCACAATGAGCACTGGCTCCGACGAGACAATCCAGCGGCAAATGGAGGACATGGCCGATTGCGTTATCCAGATGGAGGCTTTCGAGGAGAAGGACATAAGACGAAGAAGATTGAGGATAAGAAAATTCAGAAACCGTCGACATCAGGAAAACTGGGCAACTTTCACCATCGAGGATGGTAAGGGAATAATCTTCTACACTAAACAGTCCCGAAGATCCAACTAGTTCACTAGAAGACTTTGTCTCTTGGAAAGACTTCGATGCCAGTGGACCCGAACTGGTAAGGTCGAATCTGAGTATCGTGTGAGATTCCTCTCATCTTCTCAACCTGAACAGCACGCACAATATTCCCCTCATGGATCAACGAGTGAAGCAACACGACTCCATGCGACAGGAACTCTTCCAATTGGAATCTTCGATCCATAATCGAAGTCTTCAACTCACTTGTAATGATAGATGTTGAACCGGAATCTGAGAGAGCATCAAAGAACGAGATTATCGCCTTCCGCTTTTTCAACTCTTCAGCGTAACGTAGACTCAGGGTTGTGACGGGGTCGAGAGCAATCCGGCGCACGTCTTCTCCATCAACAACCTTCGTAATAGTTCGCAAAAGATCATGGAACCCCAATCCTTCAGGCGACGGAGAGAGGGCAGATGCGTGGGGAGTCTCTGTGGATCTAGGTCTCACGCGACGCAGTCCGCTGGCATCCATGACTAGAAGCTTGCCCTTCTTCTCAAGATCGTCCAATCCCCAGTTGAACGAAGAAAGGTTCTGTTTCACATGCTCAGGTCTCTCATCAAGAGTAATGTATAATCCGGTTTCGCCACGCAATGCACCGTAGTAGAGGTATTGCATTGCAAAAGTTGTCTTTCCAGAACCAGGGCTGCCGACCACTAGGATGCATCGTCCCTCGGGGAATCCTCCACCGAGAAGTTCATCCAATCCCTTTACTCCAGTCGGCACCCTATCCAAGAACTAACGTCACTTGAATCGAGCTTTCTGGCCTACCGTATAAAAACAGTATCTCGACGAAGAAAACCGTAAACTGGCACGCGCCCAATATTGGAATCAAGTGACCTGCCCTATTACCACGATCGTTTATCGATGCCATTCACGGCCATTAATGGATTCAGCAGTTTGATTATCCGTTTAGGGATATATTCTGTTTATCAATCGTGGAAAAGCAATGGCGTCCCTTATATGATCCAGTTTACAGATCCAAGTCACCGTCCTCTCGAGCCCCAGGCCGAATCCAGCGTGTGGTACACCTCCAAACTTGCGAATATCCAAGTACCATTGGTAGCTTTTCGGATCCATTCCTTCTTCCTTTATCCGTTGTAGAAGAGCGTCGTATTCTGCAATCCTCTCGCCACCGCCAGTGATCTCACCATAACCCTCAGGGGCCAATAGATCGGCAGAGAGTGTAACCTCAGGATTCTTAGGATCCGGCGTATGGTAGAACGCCTTGGCCTTCTTCGGATAATGCGTTACGAAAAATGGACGGTCGAAGTGGATGGTCAACAGTTTCTCCTGCTCGTATCCAAGATCATCTCCCCATTTCACTCCAGCCTTATCACCGATCAATTCCAGAGCTCTATCATACGTTATCCTAGGAAAGGGCGGCTTGACCTTCGCCAGATCTTCCTCGTTACGTTCGAACAATTTTAGTTCGGGCGCAGATTCCTTCCTGAGTTCTGCAACCCCATAGCTCAACAATTCTTCTTCCAATCGTAGGATGTCATCCAGTCCTTTCCATGGTGCTTCGGCTTCCACGTGCCAGTACTCTGTGAGGTGGCGTCGGGTCCTCGATTTCTCCGCCCGGAAGGATGGCGCAACTGTGTAGATGGGTCCCACACTGGCTATCATTGCTTCAGCGTAGAGCTGCCAGCTCTGCGTGAGGTAGGCCTTCTCCTCGAAATACTTCACCTCGAACAGTGTCGAACCTCCTTCCACCGCTGCTGTAATTAGCGTCGGAACTTGGACCTCGGTGTAGCCATGCGTGTCGAACCATCTTCTAGCAGCGGATAGGAATTTGGAGCGTACTTGGAGGATTGCCCTCATCTTGTCACTGCGTATGTAGAGATGTCTGTTGTCTAGAAGGAATTCGGGTCCATGGAACTGCTTTGCAATGGGAAACTCTTCTCTCGCTGGATAGGGCACGTGCCCGGACTCAACCTGCACCTCCTTGCCGCCCGGCGCTCTAGGGTCATTCTTGACTACTCCCTCTAGCTCTACAGCTGATTCTATACCGGCTGATCTGAACTCTTCGAAAACCTTGTCGGGCACACTTCCTTTTCGTACCGTTGACTGAACGACGCCTGATCCGTCCCGAAGATGCAGAAACACGATGCCGCCGCTTGATCGGGTGTTCTGGAGCCAGCCTCTGATGCGCACGCGTTTTCCATCATAGTCACCCGCGAGAATATCGCGGACCCTCGGTTCCTGAACTCTCGCTAATTCTTGATCACTCAAAGGCTCGGCCTCTATGACTTTCGGTTTTTGAAGGTCGCGGGAGATACTTAAAAGGTCGGACAGTTCACTGACGATGGGAGTCGTCGGGTCCTTGTCAGAATCAAGCGAGGCTTCTCTTAAACGGTTGGCAGATTTGAAGGCCTATTTGCAGAAGAGAGTAGGAGAACATGAAGAGGAAGTGAAGACTTTACGATCGTTCATGGAGGTTGTTGATAGTTTACTAGCGGAAAGAAGCTACAAAAGAATGGAGCTGCCCAAACAGTCCGGCGGGCAGGCGGTATCCCCGCTACAGCAGGGAGAGCCCGGCCAATCTATCCGGACTATGAGTGGAGTGTTGTTGGCTGATGTTAAGGTTCAGGGACGGGACTTGCGGATTGTTCCTTCTGAGAAAATGAGGTTCGACGTGAATTCTCCGCCATTGAAGTCGTTCCTTCTGGCTAAGGTCCTTGAGCCAATGCAGGCGAGAGATGTGGAGGCGGCGCACAAGGGAGAGCTTTCTCCAGACAAGGTCCTTTCCTTCAACGTCGACCAAGAAGGGACTCTATTGAAGGAGGTCTGGGTGAAAAATTATGGAGACGACCGAAGACTGAACGAGATAAGGAACGCAGTACGTTGGACTTTCCGACGAATGTATGAGAAGACTATCGGAACCTAACCGCGGACTCCGGAACGATTCCGAATTTCTCCCATTACAACGCCTGCATAATCTATTCCATAGGTCTTCTGGAGATAGTCTCTCAACGCCATTGCTGATCTGGCTTCCGAGATGAATCCATCCTTCGGAAATTGGAATGACTGCTCTTGATTGCACTTCTTGCACCTGGCAATCACGCTGTCATAGATGATCCCCTTGCTCTTACCAAACTCATGATCCACCGGCTCCAATTGCCCTCCGCACTGGCATTCTGTCTTCAGAATAGTGGCGTAGGTGGCGCTGATCTCGCGAAAGTGGCCTTCGGCGTTTCTCAAGAGCTGCGCCTTCAATTCCTGGTAGTTGTTGTCGTTGGAGACCTCTGGTCTCTCTTGCTCTACCTTCCGCAGCCCAAACTCTAGGAGGTAGGCCATAGGATTGTCCGGGGCGGCCATGGGCTCTTTTTCGGGCGGCATCTAACAAGAAGAGAGTGATACCCGTCCCTGCCAAACAGAGTTCCAGGCCGTGCCCTGGGACTGCTAGAGCGTACGCCCGCTGACCTGTCGATATTCGACTGCCGGAATCTGGTAAAGCTTAAGAATTCCATTTTCGATTCACCTTCCAAGCAGAATTTCACAAGGAGTAGTGTTAGAAGAAATGGCACAAGCAGCTGGAGGAGTTCCGGTACTAATTCTCAAGGAAGGAACAAACCGGTCGACAGGCAAGGAAGCGCAGCGAAATAATATCACTGCTGCAAAAATTGTCGCCGAGACCGTTCGGTCGACTCTCGGTCCGCGCGGCATGGACAAGATGCTCGTCAGCACGATTGGCGATGTTACGATAACTAATGATGGAGCGACCATCATGAAGGAGCTAGATGTGCAGCACCCTGCGGCAAAGATGCTGGTTGAGGTCGCAAAGACCCAGGACAATGAAGTCGGCGACGGGACTACAACCGCAGTTCTGTTATCTGGAGAATTGCTAAGCGAGTCTGAGAAGCTTCTGGACCAGAACGTGCACCCAACCGTAATCGTTGACGGCTACAAGAAGGCGGCTGAGAAGGCAATCGAGATCCTTGACAAGATCTCTATTCCCATTCAAGAAAAGGACGATGAAACGCTTCGCCAGATCGCAACAACGGCCATGTACAGTAAGGGGATCGCCGCTGCGAGAGATCTATTCGCAGACATAGCAGTCAAGGCCGTCAGACAGGTTGCTGAGAAAGGCGAGGGTGGACTGAAGGCGGACATTGATTTGATCAAGGTGCTCAAGAAGAACGGCAAAAGCCTCAGCGAAACAGAATTGGTCAGAGGCATAGTAGTGGACAAGGAGTTTGCACATGCACAAATGCCGAAACGAGTCGAGAACGCCAAGATCGCTTTGGTAAATGCAAAACTAGAAATTGAAAAGACAGAGTTCGACGCCAAGATCAATATCAACAACCCAGACCAGATGCATCTATTCCTCGAAGAGGAGGAGAAGATGCTCAAGGAAATGGTCGAGGACGTCGCAAAGACCGGCGCGACCGTGCTATTCTCTGAGAAAGGTATTGACGATCTAGCACTACACTATCTTGCTAAGCGAGGAATCGCTGCTGTCAAGAACGTCAGCAGCGGCGACATCGAGAAACTCTCGAAAGCAACAGGCGGGAAAGTGGTTGCAAGCGTCAAGGACCTATCAACCGAATCACTCGGAGCTGCCAAGATTGTCGAGGAAGCGAAAATAGGCGATGACAAGCTCGTGTACGTTAGAGATGCCAAGAATCCAAAAGCGGTAACGATCGTCATACGAGGCGGCACCGAGCATGTTGTTGACGAGGCCGAGAGATCGTTACACGATGCGCTATCGGTCGTGAGAAACGCCATGGAAGACGGTAAGATTGTTGCCGGGGGAGGCGCACCGGAAGCGGAGGTTGCCAAACGATTGAGAGAGTATGCTGTCAAAGTCGGTGGAAGGGAACAATTAGCAATTGAAGGCTTCGCAAACGCTCTTGAAGCTGTACCAACAACGCTTGCAGAGAATGCTGGGCTAGACCCAATCGATGTACTCGTCGAATTGCGATCGAAGCACGAACAGAGCGGCACAAATCCATGGTGGGGAATCG